>Ga0172379_10000357_pt1 | contig 117766 bp, 101 predicted proteins | sample GrowelOW334metaG_FD_119756 | JGI IMG/M metagenome (GOLD analysis project Ga0172379, IMG submission 119756) | Groundwater microbial communities from an aquifer near a municipal landfill in Southern Ontario, Canada - Groundwater well OW334 metaG | ecosystem: Environmental > Aquatic > Deep... | reverse complement strand
TTCGATTAATTTGTTTTGTACCGGGTAGTATTTTGCCATATGTATTCATGGCAATACCGTAGCGTCCTTTCATCGATCCTCCAAGCTATCGATGTGTACGGTATCTATCTGAACCTATGCATATAACGACACAGAATAATGAAGAATGAATTAGGAATTATGGAGAAAACAAAACAAATAGGAACACTGTCCCTTATTCTTAATTCCTAACCCCTTATTCCCCCAGCTAAAGTAAGCTCTTGAGTTCTTGGTCCGTTTTAAAATGTTCCGTCTCTTCGACGATTTTTCGCATAGTAATTAAGGTTTGAACTGGAAAATGTCCGACAGCCGTTTCGTTTGAAAGCATAACAGCGGCCGCACCGTCTAAAACAGCATTCGCGACGTCTAATACCTCAGCACGAGTGGGTCGAGGCGCAGTAACCATCGAAGCCATCATATCAGTTGCCACAATCCCCGGCTTGCCAGATGTTTTGCATTTTCTTAAAATTCTTTTTTGTAAAAATGGTAATTTCTCCATTGGGATTTCAACGCCCAGATCGCCACGAGCGACCATAATTGCATCTGATTCTTCTAAAATTCCCGAGAAGTTGCGAATTGCTTGAGGTCTCTCAATTTTTGAAATAATTTTTGCTTTGTCGCCGATTTTCTCTTTAAGTGCAATAATATCTTTGGCACTCTCGACAAAAGAAAGAGCAATAAAATCTACATTGATCGATAGACCAAATTCCAAATCGTCAATATCTTTTTGGGTAAATGTGTCATCGGTTGATGTATCGGGAAAATTCAGACCCTTACCGGAATGAAGCCCGCCACCAACGACAACTTTGCAAATTACACGTTCTCCCTCAACCTTCTTAACGGTCATATCAATAATTCCAGAATCTATCAGAATTTGGTCGCCCTTTTTGAGTGGAACATTTAGGTCAGTGTTAATCGGAATATCATTTCTATGTAATTCTTTGCCAAAATTTAAAACAACTTCATGACCAGACTCTAAAATCCTACCTTCGTGAGCAAGCTTACCGATTCTGATACGAGGTCCTTGTAAATCCTGAATAATATCGACTTGTCGGCCAACTTTTTTAGCAAGTTTACGAATTAGCTTGGCCCATGCGGCAAATTCTTCTTTGTGACCATGTGAAAAATTAAAACGAGCGACATCCATTCCCTCTTCGATCATCTTCTTTAAAACCTTTTCCGAAGAAGTCGCCGGTCCGATGGTGGCGATAATCTTGGTCTTGCGCTCGATGTTTTTTGATTTAAAAATGTCTGCAATCATATGGCTATTTTAGCAAAGATAAGGAGCAAAAGCAAAATAAACGTCGATGGGCGCCGCGGTCACTGACCACGGCGCCCTAGAGCTTCAGGCGGCGAACTCTCGCCTCCGTTGGTTTCCAGCTCACCACTCCCGTAGCTGATGAGTATCCGAGAGAGTACCCTTACGCCCTCATTCTGCGCGTAAGTCCGCAGAAGACGGTCGATTATCGTGTCCAACAAGGACTGCGCGTTATACGTCAAGGACCTCTTGTTCCTCACCTTGGTGGCCCTACTAGAGCATACCCACTTGATTACGCAGCCTTCGAAATGCACGAAGCGCCCTTCTTTGCGAGGGCCCGTAGAGATGAAGACCGACTTTCCGGTCCCGTCGCAAACCCACCAGAGCTCGCGGGATACACCCCTCTGGCTCTCGAAAGTCGCCACAAAGAATCCATGGCTAAACTCGAAGTATTCTCGAATGCCCCCCAAAAACACCCTACCTTCGAACACTTCGCCGACAACAAGCGGAGCGTCACCAAGCTCCGACGTGACAAATTTCACTGCCTCAGCTGTATTCGTCGGTCTCGGCACGACTGTGACCGTCTCGTTCATCGGAGCTCTCTCCCTCTTCATGTTCAAGTAGCAGCTTGGATAGCTGCTTTATATCATAATTAGTTCAATAAATAAAGATTCTAATGCTTTAAATTCGCCTGTAGTGCATTTTTTGCCTGATCGTAGGAAAACCCTCGGCGAATCATAAATCCCAATGCCCGATTGTAGACTTTTTCTCGCGGAACATTTTTACATTTTTTTAAATATTTTTTTAAAACTTCGTCTAGAGATTCGTCAAAACTATGCTCGATATTATCGGTTGTTTCTTTAGCTAAATCTTTCGGGATTCCTTTTTTAATTAGCTCCATATAAATTCGCCTTGGCCCGAAATGGCGAAACTCGGCCATTTCCCGGCTCAGACTATCAGCAAACCTTTTGTCATCTAAAAAACTTAATTCTAAAAGACGCTTGATGGCAGCATCAATATCGGATGGATCGAGGTTACTCTTTCGCGTAGCACTGCGAAAATCTTCGCTCAACTTCTCGCGAATTCGTTTTTCAGAATATGAGCGCTTACTCAGTAAATTAAGCGCTCGCGTCAGCGCTGGGTTCTTCTTGGGTTCGTTCAATTATTGCTTTGGTTAATTTTTCAAGAAGTTCAGGATTTTTCTCGATATACGCTCTGGCCGCGTCTCTTCCTTGGCCTAGTTTGTCGGATGCTTCGCCGAGCGATTTGGCATCTGCGAGAGTTAGCCAAGCGCCAGCTTTGTTAATAATCCCGAATTTAATACCCATATCAATCGCCTCGCCCGCTTTCGAAACACCCGAAGCGAATAGCATCTCAAACTCTGCTGTCTTAAATGGCGGGGCAACTTTGTTTTTGACAACTTTGACGCGAACTCTATTTCCAATAATTTCCTCGCCTCTTTTAAGCTGCTCAATCCTTCTAACATCCAAACGCATTGAAGAATAGAATTTAAGTGCCATACCACCGGTGGTTGTTTCTGGATTACCAAACATTACACCAATCTTCATCCTGATCTGGTTAATGAAAATTACGACTGTTTTGGACTTAGAAACTGCGCCAGTAATCTTTCTGAGCGCCTGCGACATCAGTCTTGCGTGAACACCCATCACCGAGTCGCCCATCTCTCCTTCGATCTCAGCTCGTGGAACTAGAGCGGCCACTGAGTCAATGACGATAACATCAAGAGCATTGGATCGAATGAGAGTTTCTGTAATTTCTAGCGCTTGCTCGCCTGTATCTGGCTGCGAGATAAGTAATTGGTCAATATCAACACCTAATTTTTTGGCATACTCGGGATCAAAAGCGTGTTCGGCATCGACAAAGGCCGCTAAACCACCACGTCTCTGCGCTTCACCGACGATTGTCAGAGCAAGTGAGGTTTTTCCTGATGATTCAGGTCCAAAAATTTCGATAATTCTTCCACGGGGCACACCGCCAATTCCGAGTGCCAGATTCAGCGTGATTGAACCGGTTGGAATTGCCTCGACATTAAGCCCCCGCATCTCGCCCATTTTCATGATTGAGCCTGTGCCAAATTGTTTTTCGATAACCGAAATGGCCGCATCAAGTGCTTGCCGCTTATTTTGGTTGAGCCTGCTATCTTCGGCTGGTTGTTTCTCTGTCTTTGGTTTTTTAGGCATATTTCTCCTTAATCAATGTTAAATCTAAAATGTAATATGTAAAATGATAATTATTTCTTCTTCATGGTCATAATACTACTGGCAATCATTCTTGAAACTTGATCTGCCTCACTCAAAAGTACTTTAATTTCATCTGTGTTGCAAATTTTTAAATCCCTAATCAAGCACAACCAAAATTTAGTTTCATTGGCAGACTTTAATGCATGATGATAAAAATTTATAAAGTCTTTCTTTGACGATCCTGCCTGTGCCTCGATTATGTTTGCCCCAACTGATGTAGCGCACCTGAGTAGCTGAATCATAAAAACTTCAACTCTTTTGTCTCTATCGGGGATTGCATAAACAAACCTAGCAACTTGCAAGGAAAAACAATATGCGCGGTATTTCAGATTTGCACTAGCTGACTTATCATTTGCCATTTTAGCTTTTCGATTTTAGCTTTATTGAGTAATCGCGGTTGCCGTCGCAGCAACGGGTGAAAAAAGAATTTTTAGCGTCTTCGTCTGCTCTTTGCCAACTCGACTTTTTGATTTTATTTCAAAAATATTGACACCTTCACTTAAAGCAGTCTTTTGTTGAAAGTAACCTTTATCGTCAACATTTACAAGCTGGCCATTTATCTCAACAACGGCAGTGTCTAAAGTCTTGCCCTCAATTACAATATCTTTAACATTTAGCACATCGTCTTTGGGTGAAAGTATTTCAATCTCCGGCGGTTTGGAAATTTTTTGGGTTGAGACTACTATAAAACCAATTAAAAAACCAACGACAATGATAACCGAAGTCCAAATGATCAACTTCGGAGTTATAATAAGTTTGCTTCTAGCAGAATTAGTACTTTTCGAGATAAAACTAATTTTATTTTGACCAAACTCGGTTTTAAATTCCTCTAAAACCTTACTCGAATCCATCTCTAGAAAATCCGCATATCTTTTGACAAACCCATAAACATAAATACGAGATGGAAACTCAGACCAGTTGTCTGCTTCGATCGCTTTTAGATATTTTATCCTGACTTTGGTTGCTTCCTCGGCTTGCTCTAAAGAAAGTTCCATCTTGCGACGAGCCGCCTTCAGCCTAGATCCAACTGTTTGCTGGGACTTTATTGTTTTGCGTTTAAAAGCCAAATGCCTCCTTCGGAGGAAGTCCGAATGACGAATGACGAATGACGAATAAATGACTAAATGCCTGAATGTTTGAAAATTGATTCATTAGGAATTAAAAATTGATAATTAAACATTATTGTGCAGTATCCAATGTACCGCGAGAGAGCAAAAATGCAAGAAGCTTGTTGTCATTGCGAGCGTCTAGCGCGGCAATCTAATATCGGAAGAGGTTGCCACGTCGCCTGCTGGCTCCTCGCAATGACACACTTTTTCAATTGAAATTGAATTTAAATTGAAAATTTTGAATTTTGAATTTCCTCTAAAATGATTTGGGGTAATCAACTGGTTCATCAGATTCTCCGCCCATCCCCAATTCATCTACCGAACTAATAAGAATATCGCGAGGCTTTGCTCCCTGAGGAGGACCAATAATTCCCCGTTCTTCCATCAAATCAAGCAACCTGGCTGCTCTAGCATATCCAACCGACAGACGTCTTTGCAAAAATGATGCAGATGCTTGATGAGTCTCAACAACCAACTGTACCGCCTGCTCGAGCATCTCATCTGATCCACCACCAACCGAACCACCGCCACCGCGTCGCCCACTCTTAATTCCTGAAACTTCACGATATTCAGTGATCGAATTGTCGTAAATCGCCGAACCCTCGGATTTGATAAAGTCAGTAACACTTTTGACATCTTTTTCCGAGACAAAAGCTCCCTGAATACGTTTGGGTTTGGAAAATTCCCCACCCAAGAACAACATGTCTCCATTCCCCATCAATTTGTCAGCACCAGATTGGTCGAGAATTGTTCGAGAGTCAACTTGCGAGGCAACATTGAAAGCAATTCGAGATGTAATATTCGCTTTAATAATTCCAGTAATTACATCAACCGATGGTCGCTGCGTTGCAACGATTAAGTGTATTCCTGTGGCACGAGCTAATTGCGCCAATCGAACAATCGCCGCCTCAACCTCATTTGAGGCCTGCGCCATAAGGTCAGCCAACTCGTCGATAATTAGGACGATATAAGGAATTTTCTGATGAACCGTACCATCGTCAGAAGTTACTCCCTTGCCATTCATTTTTTCGTTATAAGACTCAATGTCGCGGGAACCAACTTTTTCAAAAAGCTTAAACCTGCGTTCCATCTCCGCGACCGCCCAGCGTAAAAGGTTTACCGTCTTATCAACATCGACGACAACTGGCGTCATCAGGTGGGGAATACCATTATAGGCGGAAAATTCGACACGCTTTGGGTCAACTAATAAAATTCTCAAATCGCGAGGTGAATTTTGATAGAGAAGGGATAGGATAATCGCATTAAGACCAACTGATTTTCCAGAACCAGTAGCGCCCGCCACCAAAAGATGAGGCATTTTTTTCAAATCAGCTAAGATTAATTCTCCGGATACGTCAAGTCCAAGAGGAACTGATAAATTGGATTTTCGCTTTTTAAATGACTCATTTTCGAGCAAATCGCGAAGACCAACGATCGCTGCTTCTTTATTTGGCACCTCAACACCAACAGCTGATTTGCCAGGAATAGGCGCCTCAACACGAACTGGGTGAACCGCAAGAGCGAGCGCTAAATCGTCGGCTCGGGCTTTGATTGTATTTAATTTCACGCCCTCGGATGGTTTGAGCTCGTATTGCGTAACGGTCGGACCAACATTAATTTTGCCCGCTGAGACCTCGACGCCGAAGTCGCCCAAAGTTTTGAGTAATATTTCGACATTTTTGGAGACATTTCCCGGCTGGGCTTTGGATACAATCTCCTGCAATAAATCAGTTGACGGCGCAACCCAGCTGCCATCCATTGGCGCAACCGGCACTGCTTCTTCCTTGGCGTTTCTCTTGCCACCGATACTTCGTCTTACAGCTTTAAAAACAGAAACTCTGGTTGGATCGATATCCACGTTTGGATATGCGTTTTTGGTCGTTGTTCCAATTTTCTTTAGAACATCCGTCAAAGTTACGTTGAAAATCACCAAAAGTGTAATAATACAACCGATCAATAGAACGATGAATGTCGCAACTTCCCCAATAACTGGCTGCAGAACTCCTGTAATCGCCGTGCCGATATATCCGCCACTTGCTCCAAATGGCGCGATAAGCGATGAAAAAAGTACAATGAATGCCAGACTTCCCCAGAGTAAAACTCGGCTTCTTTTTATAATACTTGGCTCAAAAAACATAACTGAGGCAAAGGCAAGCCAAAAAGCAAAAAGATAAGCAATAATTCCAAAAGCGTGAAGAAATCCAGTAAACACCGATCGGCCAAAACTGCCAGCCGCACCAAATTCGGCCAATATCAAAATAACTGCCAACGCACCTAAGAGTAGACCTGATATTTCCTTGATTACTTTCGGATCAATCGACTCCAAAAGATTAGGGTTTTTGGGTTTTCTTCCCCTCTTCATAAATCCCTCATACAAGAATAATTATAACATCATCGGGAAGAAATCGAAATGAATTCGAAATGAATTCGTTGACTTACTCGGATAAAATGACTATAATTGCCGCAACACTGGACGTTCAATTCTGGAGGCGATCAAGATGGCAAGAGTGCCGTTGAAGTGTTTGGTGATGGTCAGACGCGCAAGTGGGGGGTGGCTTTTGACCACCAAGGCAAGCAGCCGGACCAACAACGAGATCGTCACCGGACTCGGTGGCGATCTGCCCGACATCGAGAACGTGGATGAGTTGCCACCGATTGTGGCCGCGCTGATCAAAGAACAGGGTGACCTCGACTTGGCAGAGCACCTCGATCGGCTGCTTTTAGCAGCCATCCTCGAGGTCGAGACCAACGGGAACACCTCCGCACGGGTTTTTGTCTACACACTCCAGTGCACCGAGGAGGAAGAAATTCGGCTCGGGAGAGCCATCGAGCTGCAGTGGTGGGTCTCCACCGGCTTCCCGTGGTCACGAATGTACCCAGACGCTCAGCTCTGGTTGCCCCTCATCACTACCGGCGTCACTGACGGTCAGGTCCCGGAAATCAGAGCCTTCTACGATCGCAACGGCAAATTTGGCTTCATCCAGGTCGGTTTCGCGTAGCCCACTACGCGCCACCTGGCCTCACGGCTCCGCCCCTTCCAAGGGCGGAGCCGTTTGCATTTATTCACATCAAAAACGGCCACTCGGCCGTGTGCATTTTAGCCCATACTTTTATTCCAAAACATCCTCATCGACACTAAATTACTCGTCTCAAAATATACAAAAACATCCGATCGGAATAGTTTATATATCCACCTATAAGCCAAATCTTTTCCTCAATTTTGAATCATCCTCAGTTTGACAAATCTTAGCCTGAAACATCGTCACATACTTCTCTATTTTAAGACTCGTCCTCAACAAGCAAATTTCATCGAGATCGGCGAAGGGACAGATAAAAACGCTGTTTTGCAGTCCAATGAACCCCATTCTTTTTATTGAGGAGCGAAAAATATTACGCTTACTTTTTTGCGGTTCGGGGATATCGAAGGAAATTATCATCCAATCTCCCGACCAATTCTGCCTATTCCATTCCTGATCCCTCAACCGTTTGATTTTCTTCTTAGCCTTAGGCGAAATTAAAAATTGATTCTTGTCCAATCGTTCAATGTAGCCATTTCTCTCAAGACCCTGAAGAGCCGAATGATATTGTCTATCCTTCAGCCGCAAATTGCTTTTCAGTTGACTCACAGAACCGGCACTCAACAAAAAAGCATCCAAATAGTCAGCTGTATCACCAGCTAGTTCACAAAAAGCCAGAAGCAAACCGGTCGAAATTGAATTTGGTTTAGGCATAGTTGAATTATACAATATTGTCCGATCGGAACAAGTTATATATATTTTAAAGACTTTTATAGCACAAGGGGCCGCGTGGTTAGCGGCCCCCTGGAAAGGACGTTGTTGCGGGTTGGTTACACCCATTGCGCAGCGAGTGCTACGGTGAGACCGAGCGAGCCAAGCATAGCCGGCAAGACGACAAGTGTCAGACCCGAAAAGACACAGCGCGCCAGTTCCAGTCTGAGTGAAACACTCTCAACCCCAGCCATTCTGACAATCTCCTCGCGTCCCGCAAGGATCAAGGCGACCACGCAGAGCACAACCAAAGCGCAGCCAATCCAGCCAGTCGCCTGCATTGCGCTATGTGCGTTGACTGATAGATTGAGACTGCCAATCGCAGCAACTACCCAGATCAGGGCTACGACCAACGAAACGACTATGACTGCGATCCCCCCGCCAAACCGAGCGGAGCAGGCCGCTGGGTCGCTGTCCTGCACGCGAAATGCCAGCAACATGTACAGTAACCCCCCAACGACGGTCGCTCCGATTCCACACAACACAGCCCATTCTTGTCCATTCACAGCAAACCCTCCGTACAAATTGGCTAGGCGCAAAGATTAGCGCCGTGATTTACAGCAGCAACATTACGGCAGGGACAGGTAGGCCAAAATCACCAGAGGCAGCGAGTTGGCCAAGACTGCCCAAACGCTGATATGCAGCCAAGTCGGTCCGGAAGGACGCGGCTTGGTAAAACGCAGGCATACACTGAGGTCAGCCACCATGATCACTCCAGCAACCGCCATCACAACCGTGGAGTTTTCCACGTTCACGTGGAATCGCCGGAGCCAAAAGAAGCAGATCACCATGCCGGCGAACACCCCGATTAGCCCCAGGTACATCTCCCTTCGATCTCGCAATTCGCTGGTCACGTGCAGACCAATGAAGAGAAGCAAGATAAGTCCGGTCGCGGCGACTACACCGATTGCCGTTTCGTAGGTTCCCATCTTTCCTCCTCTGGTTTGTACCAGCTCGATTCGTTGCTAGTCGTCAAAGAACTCAGCCTTACGCTGTAAGTAAATAAACATATCAAAAAAGACCCCGCTCTTCAAGGGTCTTTTTTGTCCTAATTCCTAATTCATCCTTCTGTGCTTAGACCTCTATACTCAATACTCTATTCTCTATACTTCTATAATTACTGGTATCACCATCGGACGTCTTTTGGTCTCTTCGTACAAGAATTCGCCGATTTCTTCACGAAGCACTGTCTTAATCGAGCTTACATCGACATTTTGTCGAGTGATATATCGTTTGAAGATTGCGCGGACTTCGCCACGAGCTCTGTGAATTAGATTTTCAGCAGCTCTCATATAGACGAATCCTCGCGAGATAATGTCTGGCGAAGTCAAGATTTCGCCGGTTCTGTGATCAATGGTCAGAATGATGACGAAAATTCCGCCTTCTGCCATCGCCTGTCGATCGCGGATGACAATGTTTCCGACATCCCCGACTCCCAGACCATCAACTAAGACTAAGGAAACCTGAATTCTAGCCTTTAAGACGTCGAGCTTCGAATCTGTCATCTCGACAATTTCACCATTATCAACGATGGCGATATCATCATCTACCCAACCGAGAGAGCGAGCTAAATCAGCGTTGGCTTCTCTCATATATCTATTACCGTGAACCGGGAAAAAATATTTAGGATTGAATAATCGCAACATTGTTTTGAGTTCTTCTTGATGAGCGTGCCCAGAGGTGTGAATATCCATTTGTCGATAGTCAATAACCTTGGCGCCGGCTCGAAGTAGGTTGTCGTAAACTTCGACAACTTTTGTTTCGTTTCCAGGAATGATCGAACTAGACAACACAACCGTGTCACCCTTTCTAATCTTGAAGAATTTGTGTTCGCCACGGCTCATTCGAGTTAGAGCTGAAGCATCTTCACCCTGGGTTCCAGTTGAAAGTACAACAAGTTTGTCATCTGGCAATTTGCCAGCTTTTTGCGAATTGACGATCAAGTCATTTGGAACTTTGAGGTATCCAAGACGACTCGTCACTTCGATAGCTTGGACCATCGATCGGCCCGTCACAGTCAATTTTCGATCAGTCTCAACCGCAACATCAATGATTTGCTGAATTCGAGAGATAAGTGTCGAGAATGAAGCGACGAAAATTCTGCCCTTGGCTTTAGAGAATAATTCCTGAATATTTTGCTTAATTTCACTTTCAGAAATAGCATATCCGGGGTTTCTGGCGCCAGTTGAGTCCATCAGCAAAGCCAAAACTCCCGATTTGCCGATCTCGGCAATCTTCGCCAAATCAACTACGGGCTCATTTACTGGCGTTAAGTCAAACTTAAAGTCAGCAGTGTGCACAACTTTTCCATTTGGTGTATCAATAACTAATCCAACAGTGTCAGGAATGTTGTGATTGACTCTAAAAAAGCCAACTTTAAACACGCCAAGCTGAAGATTGTCTTTATCTGGGTCAACTACAACTGTTTTGACTCGTCCAGAAAGCCCAAATTCCTCAAGTTTTTCTTTGAGCATTCCAATCGTCAGATTGGTTCCATAAATTGTTGGATTGCCGATTTTTTCAATAACATAAGCAACCGCCCCGATATGGTCCATGTGACCATGAGTCAAAAGTAATGCTTTAATTCTTGATTTATTTTCCTGTAGATAAGTAACATCCGGGATGACATAGTCAACGCCGGGCATATCGTCTGACGGGAATGAAAATCCCGCATCAACAACGATTATGTCATTGCCAAATTCAACAAAGGCCATGTTCATTCCAACCTGCTCAAGTCCGCCTAAGTGGCAGATCTTAACGGTTTTTGAGGCCTTAAAAGTTACCGTCTCGGCTCTAGCCGTATCGGGTCTGTTATTTGGTCTGTATTTACTATCTTCTCTTCTTTGCTTTTTTTGCTGAGGCTGGGCTGACCCCTGTGGGGCGCCGTTACTACCTGCAAAAAAAGACTTCCTAGGCTGGTGCGCAGGTCTTGCGTCTCCAGCTGGTCGATTTTCACGCGGCTTGAAACTTTCAAGGGAGGCGTGATACGCAGTCATCTTTGGAGGTGTCTGCGATTTATTTTCTTCTGTCATGTTCTAATTCTACCTTTCTATAATAGAGAACAATTATTTTCTACTTTTTTCCGTCAGTCGACGGATTAATTTTCTTTAATGCTATTTTAATTTTGGCAAAGTCCTTAAAAAGCGTCTCTCTCATCCCGCCGTTATAAAGACCGGCTGCCGGATGATAAAGCGCCATATAGGCCTGACCATTTTTTACAAACGCACGTCCGTGAACTGTGGAAATTGTGCCTACATCGTTTAAAAATCTACCGAGCGAGTGTCTGCCCAGACACACAATAAGTTTTGGCTTGATAATTTCAATTTGTTTCAATAAATACGGCCAACAAGCTTCTATCTCTTCTGGTTTTGGATCACGATTTTCAGGTGGACGATGCTTGACGACATTGGCGATATAAATCTCATCTCGAGTTAAACCAATCGACTCCAACATCTGATCTAAGAGTTTCCCAGCTGCCCCAATAAATGGTAGTCCCGCTTCGTCCTCTTTCTTACCTGGCCCTTCGCCGATAAACATAATCTCAGAATTTAAAGATCCGGCCCCAGGAACTGGATTTTTAGCTAAACGATAAAGCGGGCACTTCTTGCACTCCCTAACTTCATCACAAAGACGTGAAATTTCTGCTTCTTTATCCAATGTAAAATCCTAGAGAACTAAAACTCTTGTATTTATAATACCCTATTTTGGCTCAAATGTCAATGACAGTTGATAAATTTTCCCTTTTTGGATATAATTTCCCCTCATGCGTTTTGTATAGAACGGCCTGAGAACAGCCTATCAGAGGAGTTGATTGATAATGAGAGAGTTCATAGCGTATCTCGCTGCGCTACTGGATGGTAGCGCAAACTGGGACGAGATGACCACAAAGGCATTTCAGCAAGGCACCGGCATGACTGAGAAGGTTGACCTGACCGATGGTCGAGAACGTACTTCTTCGGCAGCGGCGGCAGTAATGAGGATGAAGACCGCCAAGATCGAGGTCGTAGCATCAGTCGAGAAGTGGGGCTTTGCTATCTGCGACTCCGACGTTGACATCGCCGGCACTGCTGGCGAGTGGACATTGCCGTTCCTCGTCATGTACGCTGTGCGCGGCTTGGCGAGCTGGCAACTACAAGCTTTCCTTGCCGCGGTCACTCGTATCGAGGATCACAATGTCCGCGATTTCGTACTGAATGCGCCTTGCCGTACTCACTTCCCTGCCTCAGCACTGAGCACGCTCGGCACAGCAACAGACTGTGTGTGGCAAGGGTTCTCGCGCTCCTGTCACGGCCAGGTGGTTCACACCAAGATCTCGAGGATGTGCGAGTACGCTTGCTCGCCTGCCTTCTCGACTACCTGGGACGAGGGCAGACTGAGCCTTGAGTTCGCTAGTGACTACATCCTGCACGAGTTCACCCTGCCGAGCATGCCGCTCCCCATCCTCTGCGCCCTTGTCTGGCGCGAACTCCACATGCCGGAATAGCTCCGACCAACAACCTACTTTCTGGTTCAGCCCCAGAAAGCTCCTCTTTCGAGTACCACCTCGCAAGCCCCGAGCCGTTACCTCTACCCATCCTGGGTATGTAACGGCTTTTCGTTTTTTAAATAAAATCATTGATCTATTTTGTAAAATTTGGTACTGTTTGCTCTTGGCTTTTTGGAAGGCTGAGTATGCACACATTCGACCCATCAAGGGAGACATTTGACATGATTGAAGACTTCATGCGTTCAGTCTTCGGTGTTGATCTGAGCCATACGTACACGTCACGAATCCTGGCCGAGAACGGAGTTGCAGCAGGCTTGCCTGCTAACGTCCCCGTCCAGAATACCACCGGCCTACGTATGCCGGTGCCCGCCGCACAGGTTATCGAGTGGATCCTCGAAGGCAGCGAGTTCTCGCCGGAAGTACTCGGCGGAATGTACTGCTACCGCATCGTCAGCGATGGCGAGACTAGATTTGTGTTCGCCGGCAGAGACTGGGGAATGGTGTTCCTTGTACTCTACATGAGGATCCGAGGAGCGAAGCCTCAGTCTCTCCCCAACGATCCGAACAAGCGCCTCGACGTACTGTGCGAGATCATCGTGCACGCCAACGATGGCGCCGAGACCAACATGGCATCAGTCCGCAAGACCCTCCGCGAACTCGGCGTTCCCGAGAAGCTAAGCGCCTACTTCGTCGGGGAGAAATACGAACCCGACAACGAGAAACCCGATGCGGACGTCCGCTTCGATCTCTGTTTGGCCCACATGGCTAACAATCCCACCGCATCCCTCACTGGAGACAATACGCTAGAATTCCAGTCCGGGAACCATCACTACAGGCTCCTCGACATCCCCGACGAACTCGCCAAGGTGGGTCGGGCGTTCGCCGCTCGGAACAAGCGCCTCTACGTCTCATGCGTGTCAGCCTCGGCTTGATCCGCACCCTGCTCCGACTAACCTCACCCCGAGCCGTTACCTCTACCCATCCTGGGCACGTAACGGCTTTTTGTTTTCTCCTTTTTATCTCAGTAGTAAATCGACTCTCTTGAGGAAATTTACGCAGGCAAATTTGCTCGGTTTTGCGAAGCAAAAAATTTGCCGAGTATATAGATAGCGGCTTGCCGCAGGAGCAAGCCGACTATCGGTTCCGAAAGAGAGTGCGATTTACTGCTGTTTATCCGCTGCTTGTTTGATCGAGAGTGAAACTCTGCCACGTTCTGGATCAACTGCGAGGACTTTGACTTTTACTTTGTCGCCAACTTTTACTTTGTCGGAAACTTTTTCAATTCTTTCAGGTGCGATTTCAGAGATGTGAACCATTCCGTCTTTGCCTGGCATGAATTCGACAATTGCGCCGATTTCTTTGCCTGAGTTTCGATCGGTCTGGATATTTGAGACAGTTCCATCATAAATCTTACCGAGCTCGGCTTCGACAGTCTGTCCTTCGACGAGTGTCTTAGCAATTTCGGCGGCTTCGGCATTGGCCGAGGAGATCATAACCGTGCCATCATCTTCGATGTCAACGGCGACGACTTCTTTGCCTCCGGCTTGAAGAATGATGTTCTGGATATTCTTTCCACCAGGCCCAATCAATTCGCCGATTTTGACAGGGTTGATTTTGACAGTGATAATTCGAGGAGCTAATTCTGATAATTGAGTCTTAACTTCAGGAATTACTGCAAGCATCTTATCCATAATATGAAGTCGGCCAACTTTAGCTTTCTCAAATGTTGACTTAATCATTTCCATTGATAGACCGTCGATTTTAACATCGAGCTGAATGGCGGTAACACCCTTTTTGGTTCCAGCAACCTTGAAGTCCATATCGCCACCGAAGTCTTCAACTCCTTGAAGATCGGTTAGTACTGCGAATTGGTATTTCTCATCTTCTTCAATACCTTCGATCTTAACTTTTTCACCTGATTTTGGACGCGATACCATACCCATGGCGATTCCGGCAACTGGATCCTTGATCGGAACGCCCGCATCCATCAAAGCCAGCGTTGAGCCACAAGTGGCAGCCATCGAGCTTGAGCCATTTGAAGCGAGAATTTCAGAAACTAATCTGATCGTATATGGGAAGTCTTCTCGGCTTGGCAAAACTGGAACAAGAGCTTTTTCGGCTAGTGCGCCATGTCCGATTTCTCGGCGTGAGGTTGAGCCCATTCTCTTAACTTCTCCGGTTGAATAGGGAGGAAAGTTATAGAAGTGCATATATCTCTTGGTTGTTTCTAATTCCATTGTGTCAATAAATTGCTCCATCCCAGGAGAAGCAAGTGTAGCAGTCGTTAAAGCCTGCGTCTGGCCACGAGTGAATAATCCAGAACCGTGAGCGCGTGGCAAAAGACCGACTTTGACCGTAATTGGTCGAACTTCGTCTAATTTTCGGCCATCCGGTCTAATACCGTCAGCGAGGATTGTTTCTTTAACTTCTTTTTCTAAGAATTTGTCGAAAACTTCTTCGAGATCGGACTGTTTGAATTTGCCTTCAAATGTCGAGAGAACCTCTTCGCGAAGTAATTCAACATTGGCTTCTTTTTCGGCATTTTCGCGATCAAGCATGATTTTATGAAGACGCGAACCAATCAATTCCTTGACTGGCGCTTGAATTTCAAGAGTATGATCTTCGGCCGAAATCTTGGTTTCAGAGGCAAATGGCGCCTGCGCCTCAATCAATTGCGCAATGAATGGTTTTGAAAATTCAATTGCTTTAACAATTACCGATTCATCAACTTCTTGAGCGGCGGCTTCGATCATCAAGACACGATCCTTAGTTCCGATGACGACTAAATCTAGGTCGCTTGTTTCCATCTCGGATCTCGTTGGGTTGATCTTGAACTCACCACTAATTTGACCAACTCTAACTCCACCAACTGGTCCGGCAAAAGGAGCCATTGATTGGCCGATTGCAGCTGAGGCGGCTAAAATCGCAAGCATGTCAGGATCATTCTCTTTGTCAAAAGAAAGTGTTGTGATAACAACCTGAGTTTCGTGCCTGAAGTATTTAGGGAAAAGAGGTCTGATCGGTCGATCAATCATTCGTGCATTGAGCACTGCCTGCTCGGATGGTCGGCCTTCTCTTTTGATAAATCTGCTCCCTGAAATCTTACCAGCTGCATAAAATCTCTCTTCGTAGTCGATCGTCAAAGGCATATAGCTCATGTCGGATGGCTCTTTGCCAACCACACATGTAGCCAATACCATAGTTCCACCGACTTGAGCGACTACCGCTCCATCGGCTTGAAATGCTAGCTCACCAGAAGATAACGAGATCTCCTGTCCCGCAAAAGAAAACTTATTTTCTATCTGCTTCATGATTCTTTAGTACTCACAACCAGAGGTTGAAGCACCAATGGTGCACCAATTCTCTAATTGCGAAATACTACTCCCAATTAATTGTTAATTTAAAATTTAAAATTTTCTCGCTCTGCTCGCCCCTCTGGGGCAATTTAAAATCAATGTTCAATTTAAAATGTTTAAAAAATTACTTTTAGCTTTAAAATTAAAATTTTTAAATTGATTTTAAATTTAGTTTTTTAAATTTTAAATTACTTGCGACTATGCTTTAAGCTTTAATGTTTTAACAGCTTTTTCGTACTCAACAATATCGTTTTTCTTGAGATAGTTAAGTAGTCTTCGTCTTTTTCCAACCATAATCAAAAGACCACGGCGAGAATCAAAATCGTGAATGTGAGACTGAAGATGCTTAGTCAAAGACTTAATTTTAACTGTAAAATTTTCGATTTGGAAACTTACCGAGCCAGTATCTTCATTTTTTGCAGACTTCTTGGCTTTTTTAGCAACTTTAACTGGGGCTTCAACAACCTCAGTCACTTCTTTGACTGACTTGGTTGCTTTTTCGGCGACCTTTTTTACCTTAGTTTCCTTAACCGCCTTTGCCGGTTTCTCAGCTTTGACGATTTTGGCAGCCTTATCCGCTTTTTTAGCAGACTTGGCAACTGTTGTTTTCTTTTCTATTTCTTCTTTTGCTGGTTTTGCCATTTTATCCTCTTAAAATTTTACTTCTTATCATTTTTACCAGATTTGAGCAATTTTTTCAAGCCTTTACGAGAAAAAATCGTCCCGCTATGTCGGGACACCAAAATTTTGAGATTTGATATCTGAGATTTGAGATTTGACTTCTTACCACTTAGTCTCAAGATCTTCGTACTTTTTTTCGACAAATGCTTCTTGAATTTCTTCGGTCTTAGGCGCTGGCGACGGTTCCAGTTTTGCTTGATCAGCAATCACAAAAGGCTCCGGCTCTATTTCCATTTTCTTCTCTTGTTTTTGTGGTTCATCAGTGTGCGATTCACTCATCTTTGGTTCTGTCGGAACTAAAAATGGATCGGCAAACTCATTCACAGCTGGTTTGGCGACACTCTCTTTAATCTCTGGTTCTGGCTTAGGCTCGGGAAAATCGTTTGGAGCATCAAAAACTGGGCTTTCTGGCTGAGTCTGTTCCTTAATCACTGGTTCTTCGACAACACTAATTGGCTCCGATGGCTCAGTGGAACCTTGATCGAAAGGCTTAACGTCGTGATTATTTTGAAAATCTCTAATCTTAGAAAGAACCATGTCCTCTTTGTCTCTAAGCGTACCTTCGATCCTAAAAGCCGCCGCGACTTCATGGCCTCCGCCAGCAAACAATTTAGCAATTTCGGCAACATTAATATCTTTGGCGATTGATCGCATTGATCCATGAACTTGTCCTTCTCGCTCAGAGAGAAGCAAGGCAAAATCAACATCAGTAGCTGACTTTAAGAGCTCATCTAAAATTCCACCAATGGCTGATTCGTCAGAACCAACTCTCTCCATCTCCTGCTTAGTGACGGTGGACCATAGAAAATGATGGATTTTATCTTCTTTAACATTTTGTAGAATAATTCCCCATAATTTAAGCGTTTCAAGCGTCTTGGTCTTATAGAGATTTTTGACAATCTCCTGTTGGCGACCGCCCGCTGCAACTAATTGTGCAGCAACAGTTAGGGATTTCGGAGTAGTATTGATGTTTTGAAAACTCGAAGTGTCATAAATCAAACCTGTTAAAAGAGCTGTGGCAACATCAGCATTCATTAATTGACCATCGCGAGATAAGGCTTCAATCATTGAGACCAAAATCTCAGCGGTTGAAGTCGCAGTAAGGTCAACCCAGTTAACCTGTCCAAACTTTTCGTTAGCCGGATGGTGGTCAATATTGATAACTGGAATCTCAGCAAAGATTTCGTTTGAATCAGTTAATGTACCAAGTCTTTCCAAGTTTGGAGTATCAAGAACAATAATTAGGTCAAAATTCGGTTTTGATGGTAAAACTTTAACGTCAGATTCAGAAAATTCGCCTTTTTCATCTGGTGTGATGATGATTTCAACGGTGTTGTTTTTTGTGCTCTTTTTATAGCCAAGGTTTTTGACTTTTGCTCTTTCGGTGCTCAAGGAAATAATAAAATCCTTGGAGGCTTCTATCTTAGTCTTGATCTCATCAACCTTCGGTAAAAAAGTAAAAGCCTTGGTTGGTTGATCGACGCAAGCCATTGTTACCTTCTTATCAAGCTTCTCGAGAACGAATTTCAATGCAATCAAAGAACCCAAAGAGTCGCCGTCCGGGTTTTTGTGAGAAACTACTAGAATCTCATGACTGGTCGAAATCAGATCTGTAATTTGCTGCTTGGGTGTTTGATCCATAATTTACTTAAAATTGACATTAATTTAAGTTATTTAAAGTACCAGAACCTCGCCTCCTTGTCAACATCACATAAATGATGTAAAATGGCAAATGTAAAAGGTAAAAGTTAGAAAATCATTTTACATTTTAGTTTTAACATTTAACATTTCCGGAGGAAATAGTGCCAATTACAAAATCAGCTATCAAGGCCCTAAAACAATCAGAGGTCAAGAGAGCACGAAACGTCAACACCAAGAGAACAATCAAATCGGTTATTAAGAAAGCCGCCGAGATTTCTGATTTGCCAAAAGCTCAATCAGTAATCGATAAAGCAGCCAAAACCGGATATATTCACAAAAACAAAGCTGCCAGACTTAAATCGAGACTCTCGAAGAGATTGACTGCCGCTAAATAAGACCTTAATTTAGATTTTAAACAAAATTGGCCCAGTAGGGGCCTTTTTTGGATTTATAAATATATTTTTGCAATTAACCTCAGCAGGCTCCGCCTGCTAAAACCATTATGCTGAAACCAAGGGGCTTGTTGCGGGCAAGGATGAGCTCACTTTTGAGTTCCGCCCTCAAAAGCCCTAGGTTTCAACAGCTTCCTTACCCCAACACGCTCAAAAGCATGATTTTCTTTCTGTGGAATTCCTTCTTGTTTGATTTGCGTTCCACCCGCAAATCTTCCGTTCAAGTCTGACGGGTAATCAGTTCCTTCTCGGGTACCGCCCCTCGAACCACGAAGCAAAAATCATCTTTTGGGGATGGAAATATTTTAATAAAAACAACAATCACAAAAAAGGGGCGCGGCTGCATAACAGCTGCGCCCCCTTGGCGTTATAGACCTTGCGCTACCTCGGATCACTGCCGACAGAGAGAATGGAGACTGGAGGCGTTAGCTTGAACATCAGGCCGAAGCGAACAGATCGCTCCTTTTCATGAAGCTGCTGCTCAGCCTGCCCGAGAGCGATGTAAATCTGGTCTTTGTTGAGAGGTTGGCCAGCCTCCTCCTCGGCTTTGATCAACGCCCGCTGGATGAAGTCAACGACTTCGACTGGCAAGGGGGCAGCAGCCTCGTCAAAGTCGCGCCCCTTTTCAGTGCCGACAATGGTCACGTCGACCGTGAGCCATCCGAGATCAGGGAACTGACAAATCTTGAGATCCCGCGCCTTCCGATATTCACGGAAAAACAGGATGACGAAGCCCTGGAAGCTCTTCAGAAGTTCGGTCGCTGCCTCATCTACGAAGTGTGCACCGTACCGATCATAAACGTGACCAGTGAACGGCGCCTCTGGCACGAGTTCGTCCGGCCACGCGTTCTTCTTGCCCCCGCGCGTCCAGTAACTCACGACAAAACAGAAGTATGCATAGAAGAAGGATAGTACAGACAAGTAGTAGGCCCAAAACTTCGGGCACGTACTGAAGTTCGGGGTCGTGATCGAGGAGCTATCTCCCCAAAGGATCACGACAGCCAGCAATGCAAATGTCCCTAGCAGCACAGCGCATCGCTGAACATCCGCCTTGTACGGACGCTTAGCCTCCGCCAGTATCTGGATCCGGCGAATCAAGTGCAGCACGCCGTGTAACCACGTCGCGATGACTAAAAGCCCCAACGACAGCACAACCCACTGTACAACATTCATCTTTTTTCTCCTCGAGAGTGGCCTCTGGGATCGACCCTACCAACTCTCAAAGTGCTCCCCTTGCGGGGTCGCTCCGGTTCTCAAGAACCTAAAAGCTCTAGATTATAGATAATTTATGCAGATCAGTCAAGAATTGCTTACAACTTAGCTTAAATATAGAAAAAAGGGCAATGCGTCAGATGACGCATTGCCCTTTTTGACGGACTAGCTCAAGTTGAGACTAGACCAGATACGCTTCCGCTCAATCATGACCGCGGAGATCGCGTGCCGAGATGGGCGGCTCGCCCATTTCGATTTCCTCATCCTCGATCGGCTCCACGAGCTCAGTCACAACCTGCATGCGCAGGAAGTGACCGTCCCATGCCAGAGCCCACTCCAACTGATCGCTCTGGAGACGAATCGCGCAGGGGCGCAGAAACCAGATGGCGGACTCCTGCCTGTAGTTTACATCTTCTCCCGACCCGACGACGACTGCGTCGTCATCCTCGTCCACCTCATCAAGCCGGGTGACTTCGCGCAGTTCGCAATACACCTGGCGCTCAGGTGAGACATGTCTCCCGTTGTCCAGCTTTCCTGCGCAACGGGGGCAGATGGCGCCGGACACAGGTTGATAGGCCTCGGCACACATCACATCGTAAGTTTCGGTCCTCGTCACGAAGTCAAACCCCGCAACCAGGGCAAGGGCCTGGCCATCAACCCCGCCAGTGTCGAGGTAGATGCGCTTTGGACCTTGGTGAAGTGCAGCAAAGGCAATCCGCTCTCCCTCGTATTCGCCTTTACTGTTGAGCAACCGTCTGCCGATCGGCAGGAAGCCCCAACTCCTGCTTCCGCTAGCATCGCCAATCCGCACTGACGGAAAGGGCAACTCCTCCCAGTCAGTGGGTGATCGCCATTCGTAGGCCGGCGTCACCACTAACCGAAACACAACGCCATTCCCCGGATTAACTGCATAACATTTGCCCATTAGACAACTCCTCATACAGCCGTAATGTGAACGTGCAAAAAGCTCACAATATTAGCGTTTTTCGACCAAAATGTCAATCATTCAGAGAAAACTTTTTTAAATTTTTGGTAAAATAGATATGTGACCAATAAATACAATATTATTTACTTTGCCAATATGGCTTACGAGCTTGGCAAATGGGCGTTTGTGATAATTTTAGTTGGAACTTTTTGTCACTATTTTGTAGCAACTATATTTATAATCTCTGGCCCATCGATGGAAAGTAATTTTCACGATGGTCAATTAGTTCTTGTCTCTCGAATCGGACTATTTACTGGAGATTACAAGCGTGGCGATCCGATGGTCCTAAAGTTTCCAGGTGATCCAGAAAAGAAAAAATATATCAAACGATTGATTGCCCTGCCTGGCGAGTTTATCGAGGTTAAAAACAATGACACATATCTCAATAATAAATTGCTTCCCGAGCCATATATCAAACCAGTTGCCACACAATATTTGCCATATTATTATGAGGTTCCGGACTGGGAGCAGGAAGCAAACGCGCTACATCAAAAAGGCAAAGTACTAGTAAAGCCAGACGTAACGGACAAATTAATCGATAATGAGTATTTTTTAATGGGTGATAACAGGGAAAATTCAAATGATTCGCGAAAATGGTATCCGGCTAGCAAGCAAGATATGATCGGGCCAGTTAGATTTATCCTTGGACAAGTGATTATGAAACCAGATGACTGTGCTAGCAATTTTTGCTGGCCTAAATTCTCCTTTAACGGCTGGGGACCAGTCGTCAATCCGTATTACGAGAACTAGGTCCAAATTTAAAATTTAAAAAACTAAATTTAAAGTCAATTTAAAAGTTCTAATTTAAAAACCAAAAACCGGTTTTCTCATTTTTAATTTTAGTTTTGATCTTGAATTTAAATTTTAAATTGAAAATTTTAAATTCTTTTATCTCACTAACGGATCACTTGAGCTCGAAAGATTCTTGCCTAGATAGTCAAGGATTGGCAAAAAGCTCTTGGCAAAGTTTTCGACACCGTTGAGTTGGCCTGTGTAGTCGTACCACTTAGGTATAACAAAGTTAGAGGCGGAAAATCTAACCGCCCAGTCGATTTCACAATCAAGCGCAATGGCATAGGGAAAATAAGCTTCAAACAACGGTTCATAACCCTCGAGTAGTTTCGGTGCAGACATGAAATTTCTAAGCTTAAGCCATTGTTCGCGTAGTTGTTCGCCTTTTGGAGAGAAGCCGGTCAAAGTTGGCGCTAAGTTTACAATTAAAACTCCCATAAGCGTAAGGGCTAGCCAGAAAAATAAAACAAACTTCGGATCAGCAGCAGAAATTGCAAAAATTAGATAGCCGATTAGACCAATAAAGAAAGCGCCGATCCCGATCATTCTGTACTTAAGGTGGATTTTGGCCGGCGAATCGATAAAATAGCCTAGGTCGACACCCTCTTGGTACACCTCTAGAAAAATTTGAGCAATCTTTCTTGAAAACAAATGACGCGCCATCCTCTCTTCAACATCTTCTGATCCAACTGACTTTTGTTTTGGCAGAAATATCTTATCCAGAAGCAACTTCTCGAAATTTCGCAGTTTATCCTTGCTACCCTTCGGCAAATCTCGCTTGTAGATAACAAAATCTTCTCCTCGGTTATAAATGTCCACCCAGCCACGATTTGCCAAATCAACAAGCGTCGCCATAATTGTATGAGGCGTCACTTTTCCATGCGTCATAATCGAAACTAGAGCTGGCGAAATTTTACTTGGCAAAGTCGCCACCTCTCCCTCAACCTTTTTGCTCATCAACTGGAACCTCGAGCCAAATAACATCATGAAGACGAACACAAGAGCTAGTGGCGGCAAGACAATGCCCAAAAATACCCACGTCACTGGCGGCACAAGACTTGCCGAGCGACTTAACTCGGCTGATGTCGAGAGACCGAAGTAACCCTTAGGAAAATCAGCCGCAATCGTCATAATAGCCGAGTCGCCAACGTTTTCCGCCTTATAAGTGATTGTGTCGCCTGATAATTGCGCCAAAATTGGGTTAGCCCCGTGAACTGCGATTGTTTGTGGATCCTTAGCGAGACGCTTCAATTGATTATCGGGAAGTTTTACTTTGACTTCGGCCGTTGAATAAGTATCGAGAGGCTGTCGAAGCACAACGTAGCGCAATTCATCTACTTGATCTTGAGGCTTGATAACACCACCGACCGTTTTGCCGTTAATTATCGCTGAGCCATCTTTTTGCAGAGCAATTTCAAGATAGAATTGCCCGATTTTTTTTGACTGGTTGTCAGATTCTTCGGCATCAGCAGAAACTTTGCCGATTGATTTTAGATTAGCAAAACCAAGTCGCGATACTTTGACTCCACCAAAAGCTAGTAAGCCAATAAAAAGAAAGAAAAACAATTTTCTTGGATAAATTCCGATTAACATATCAAATACTCAAAATAAGTTCTTTTAACCCCTCTTCTGGTTCTATTTTACCAGTTTTAATAGAATGATCACAATGCAATAGACATTTATAGATCTTTAAAATGTCAGATGATGTGAGCTTTTTGCATAAATCAATCACGTTTTTAATCTGAAAATATTGAATACCGATCTGTTTTGACAGTGCGTAGGGATTGCCATCTGCCCCGACATCAACTACTTGGGCGATGATCCTAACTTGATAATTGATCGCCCCTAGAATCTTTAGCGGAGGCTCATTGTTAAGATAAAGTTTCTTTAATTCCTTAAGCGCTAAGCCTTTGCGACCCTGGACTAGATCGTCAATCATCGTAAATACATTAGAGGTAAGATTTTTAGCTACCAATAGGTCGATATCCTCTTTTCTAATCTCTGCCGAGCCTCGATAAGTGATTAATTTATCAATTTCCTGAGAAAGTTGCCAAAAATCATTTCCGACGCTTTGGGCGAGATATTGTGCCACTTGGCGATCGATCCTGCCTCCCCTACTTATTGTTTCATCATATACAAAGTCGGGTAATTTATCCTCCGATATTTTAGCAAAATTGTGTGAAATTTTAGGTTTATTTAACGCTTTAAATAATCCCAAGCGTTTGTCGGGCTCACCGCGAGCAATAAAAATAACAACCGTAGACTGAGATATTTTGTCCAGATAACCTTTGATTTTATCTTGAACATCTTTGGGTGCAGAAAAAATATTTTCGATGATAACGAAGCGAGTCGTAGCAAATAATGCCATCGCCTGGACTTGGGATGAAAATTTTTCAAATGTTAGCTCTGCACCCTCGAGATTGATGAGGTCAAAATTTCCCCCCGAGGACTTTTGATAACGATCCTTAAGCTCTCGCAACTTGCGAGTTAAAAGATACTCATTTGAGCCGTAGAAAAATAAAATCATAGGTGAGTATTTAGTATATAGAATAGAGTATACAGCCAAGACAGAAAATACAGCAATTTAAATTTACAATGATTTGAGAAAAAGAAAAGCGGCACGAGGGGTTACCTCGTGCCGCTGAGTGCTTTGCGTCCACGACTACGGACTAGCCGTGAAAACGGACCACTAGACTGGCCTTACAGCGCGGACACTTCTTAGCGTAAAAGCCCCCGTGCCCGTTCGGGCAATAAGCCAACTTCCCGCTGGCCAACTTCTCTCTTCTTCTTGGCTTTCCTGCCTGTCCCCTGTCCTTCATTTAGGGCTCCTCCTGAGAGCTAGTAGCTCGTCTCGCCCGCTGGTCAGACCTTACCGTCCTTGCTGCAGCTTGTGCAGCACCTGCTCACGCAGACCGATCTCGTGCATGACCTGCTTTCGCAGGGCATACCGGACCTTGCGCCCCAGCGCAGCTGGAGTGAGAGCATGAAGTGCATGGAGCCTCACTCCAACCGTTCTGCCCGCGATATCCATCGTCTCGCCCAGGTTGGGGTCAAATTCCAACTCCCAGGCGTCGCGATAGTATCGGTTGAAATCGAGACGACAGTCAAGCTTCTGCGCGATATCCTTGCAGTCCTGCGGGGTACACCCATTTGTTCGCACGGCAGTACGCGTCAGGCCAGGCCACCTCTCGAGGAACTGCCGACGCAGAGCGATCTCGTGCTGAAGCTGTTGCTCCAACGCATGCCGGACTTGGCGCTCAAGGTCATCAACGTTGATGCAACAGTAGCAGACATGGACCTTAACGCCCGCCGTCGTACCGGCGGTTTTCATAAGCTCCCCCAGGTTCGGCGTGAACGACACCCACTGCTCCTGATGTTCACGATCGTACCCGTAGAAACCCGGGTAGCTGCAGCCCAACCGCTTGGCAATGCCGTAGCAGTCGTGCTGATTCATGCCCTGCGTCGGTGCGGCCGCCGGGCAATGCTCGTCATACGCCTCCGGCTCAGGACTGGGCTTGGGCGGCCGCCGATCAGGCTGACCACGCCAACAACTCGTGAACCACCGCACAAGGGCACAGATCCCCTCCACGAAATCGGCAAACGGCGACATCATAACGGCCTGCATGTTTGGTCGCTCCTCGTTCTGAAGACACCAGAATATGCCGCGCTACGCGCGACGGTTTACACAATGTCAAACGATGCAAACAACTGCGCGAATTGTAGCGCGAAAGAGTCATCAGATCAAGAGAGCTGTATAAAAATATCACAGGCACATTGCCTCTTAAGAACATACGCAGCTCAATTTGCATGGTTCCGCGCCGAGCGGAAAATTGAGCGAGTACCGAGTGAGCGAAACCGCTGGTGGAGTGAGCGCTTCTTAAAGGTAATGTGCCAAAAATGGTTTTGTGAAAATTGGTTTTAAAATTAAAAAAGGGATTCTTGTTGCCCCGTCACCCGATGACTCTTAGGCATTCGCTTAACTAGAGATCTAAATCTGTATTTTTCCAAAAACTCTTCTACTTTTTTTTCGTCAAAATCATGAAGTTTGGCTTCGTTTAATTTAAAATTGAGCGGAACATCGAGCTTGATCGTTGCTAACTCTTGGCTCATAAAAGCATCTTGTTTGCCCAACTTTAACTTCTCTAACATCGCAGGTTTAAATTTTTCTAAAAACTTGGCTTCATCTTTTTCTAAAACTTCATAAATCTTTTCTAACGTCCCATGTTCTTGGAGCAATAATGCTGCGCCTTTGCTGCCAATCCCCCGAACTCCTGGAATATTGTCAGAGGAATCTCCGCTTAGCGCTTTAAAATCAATAATCTGATTTGGTTTTAGGCCAATTTTACCAATAACGGCCGATTCATCGTAAACAGTTTCTTTGATTTTGCCCATTGCCGGCATCGCGACCTTAGTTCTGTGATCAACTAGCTGCAAAGTATCTTGATCGCCAGTTAAAATTATCACTTCACCTTCACCAAGATCACCATTGATCTTTTTGGCGAGTGTCCCGATCACATCATCGGCCTCAAAGCCCTCTTTGGCCAAAAGTGGAATATCCATAATGCGCACAAATTCCCAGACATCAGGAATTTGATCATAAAACTCCTGCTCCGGTTTTATTCGTTTGGCTTTGTACTCTTTAAAAATATCATCACGAAAACTTGGGCCCTTAACGTCAAATGCCACCGCCAGATACGTTGGCTCAAATCGTTCAATTGTCGAAAATAAAATCGCGATAAAACCGTAAACAGCATTAACTAATTTATCCCCAACCATAAATCGTGGCATCGCGTGATACGAGCGATGCAAAATCGCATTTCCATCAATTAGAACAAATGTTGGTTTAGCCATGTGCTCATTTTATCGAAGTTAGGGTCTTTTACAACCGCCAATTTTCAAAATGCCAAAACTTGCGCAACACTATTTTTTTGTTTACAGTTTTTTCACGGGTCATTGCTTTAGCTTTTACCCGCACGTTGACATCCACCAGAATCGAAACCCGAAGGAGGGTTGCCGTCATGACAAGCGATCAATGGTCCGAAATGCTTAAGGAATTGGCCGACGACCAGATCATTGGCCACGCCACCGCCGGAGTGCTGCGTTCGTCGCAGATCAGCTTCGCCGACGGCACCTTCGCCTATACGGTGCCACCAACAGTCTTTCGTAAAGATGATGAGCGATTGGACCTGATAGCCAAGGCCGTTCGCCAACGACTCGGAGAAGACACAACCATCCAACACGAGTTCGTCACGCCCCCACCGCTGTCGGAACAAGTTCGCGAACTTGGGTTCAATCCAACACCCGAACAAACCCAACGACTGAACAACGCAAGCCGGCCTCCCGCTGCTGTACCATTCTACTTCGAAGGCCTGGGACTTGATCCTCAATGGGGACCCGGTAGTTACCTCGTCTCGAGCTGGAACAACTTCGCCTATGCTGGAGCCGAGCAGATCCTGAATGGCAACGCCGCCACTCTCTGTATCATCGGACCAGCCGGATGCGGCAAGTCACATCTAGCCCAACTGCTGCTCCACATGCTTCAAACGCAAGGGTCACGCGTCACAAGCATCCCCTGCGTCCAATTCCGCAACCAGTACGTTCACGACCGGACACATCGCGACACACCAGGAGACCCGCTTGGGGAATACATCCATAGATTTGACGCCATTCACCTGGAAGATGTTCATTTCATGGCTACCCAGCTCTCCAACAAGAATTTCCTGTTTTTCCAACAGACCATTGCCGCCCTGATGAGTCGGAAGGTCAAGCTGATCCTCACCATGCACGACCCGCCAGCCACGTACGGATTTCCCAGAGAAATGCTCGACCGCCTCGACAAGGGACTGAGGGTGCAGATGTACGAGCCAGACGAGCAAGCCCGCTTGGAGTTGCTACGGTTTCTAGCTGGCCGACTACCAACGCCAAACATCCCCGAGGAAGTACTGAACGAAATGGCGCTTATGCCATGCAACCTGCACACCTATGATGGCGCGCTGCCGTCACTGAGTCTGCTGTGCGGAACCAATACTACGTCGGCGCATGTCATCGATTGGATACACGAGCAATACGGTGGAACAAGCAAAACCGAAGAAATCACCATTGCCCGAGTGATCCTTGCAGCCGAGCAGGCAATTGGCGCAACTAGCGGCAGCGCCATGAAGGGTGGACAATCTCAGAAGCAGTGTCGCGCGCGGCATCTTGCATGGTGGTTGCTTGAAGAACTACTCAACATGAAGCACGAGATGATCGCAAACGAATTCACCGTCATCAAACCAGACCGCTCCACGGTCTGTACCGCCATCTCTGACTACAAAAGAGCCCGCCAAGATCCATCACACAAGAAGCATGCAATGGTCTGCGCGAGCTACAACGAAGCTAAGCGACTCCTCGGAGTTGCTGTCGAGGTCGAGTAATCGGCCGTGCCCATTTCGCCACAAGCGGAATTATCTAACAGGCGCCCTCCGTGGGCGCCTTGTCGTTTTCACCCAAAAGGGTGTTTTTTTATTGATAAAGAACTATATTTCGGCTATATTTTGTTACTCAGCAAATCCTGAGCAGTCGCCCTTTGAAAGGCAGGTGTGAACATTGTCCGATGAATTCGGCGAACAGCCCATCAAGAATGGTCTCATGGATCATTTCTACCGAACCACCGACCCCGACGAGCTCGAACGGCTAATGCTGGTCATAGCCCGAAAACCAACCCGAGCCGAGAACATTCTTCATTCTGCGGGCTTCCTGGAAAGGATGATGGTCCACATCATCCACTGCATGCTTACGATCGCCTACGGATTAGAAGAGGCCAGAAAGTTCGAACCAACCGAATCGGTTCGCGCCATCGCGGCCAAAGTCCGCGTCAATCACCTCATGCACCGCACGCTCGAAACCGGTGTGGATGATCTGATCGCAGGAGTCCAGGACCAAGTGATCAGACAGAATTTCGTCGAAGTAATCGCCGCCCACGCCATCACCATCGTCGACATCGCCCAGAAGACCCACGCCCAACAGCCCGTCGGCAGCGACGCAGACGCCAAACCACCCAAACCGACCGAACTTGAGACGTGATGCGCAGAGCATCGGAAAGGAATTTGCGATGGGAAAGCTCCAGCACGGCCCCGGAATGAGGTTCATGGAGTACACAGTCGAGGATCTGTTCATGAACCTTGCCAAGCAGAAGGCTGATCGAGACATGGCTAAGTCGGTCATGGACGAAGTCCTGTCAAGTGACCAACTTGTCAAACAGATCATGGAGCGCAACTTGCTCCCAAGTCTTTGCGCCCTGCTGCGCCGCGCCCTTGGCGTATCGCAGAAGGAGAAAGTAGATCACCGTGACGAATTCGACAAGTCCCTCGTGACCCAGACGCTTCGCTCCGTGACACATGTCGTCAGGGACAAAGGCGAGCTGATGCTCTCCAAAGAAGCAGGAAACGCCGCGCGGCTCTACAACTTCGCGATCAAGGTCACCAAACGTTACGAGAAGCTGCCAAAGACCGCGCCTATGAACAAGCCGTACCCCGGCGTCTGACAACTACCCAGTTTGCTCACAAGTATCACCTCAGGAACACCACGTCACACTCCGCCCACACCCAGGCACCGACCCCGAATCGGTGCCTGTTCGTTTTAAGATCTAATTTCAGCCCCAAATTTTTCTTTTAGTACACTAATAATTTTTGAAATTTGTTCGTCGGCTTCTGAGTCAGAAAGAGTTTTATCAATATCTTCAAGCCAAACGTGGAATGCTACTGACTTCATGCCGACGCCTAATTTGTCCGATTCGAATTCGTCAAATAGTTCAACAAGCACCGCTTTCGCGGTAATTTCTAATATCAAATTTCTAATTTCTAATGAAGGAATTTCTTTCTTTATCAAAAACGCCAGATCTCTTTTAACCGGTGGATATTTAGAAATTGGTCGATAATCGTTTAGCTCTTGTTTAATCTTCAAATCTAAATCTGAGAAATTCCCCACTTTTATCAATTCCCGAACATCGGCTTGGGCGATCGAAACAGACGGCTTCTTGATTTTAAATCGCTTCAAATCATCCTGCGGTATCTCATAAATGCTAAATGCATTTCTGTCAAAACCGAATTTTCCACACAACTGCTCGACAACCTTAGTAACTTTTCTGGCTGATTTGCCACTAGTTACAAGCCCGAGCGAAAACCACTCCTCTGACTGCGAGAATACACTGCCGATTTCAAAAATCTCAATATCATCAAAGCTTGGATTTTTAGCCACCGCTTTTAAAAGCCCTGGAATCAGAGAATTTCTGAGATAGCGATTTTCTTCTTGGACTGGATTAGCCAATTCGAGCAGATCCGATGTGTCAATCTTAGCAGCCGCAACGTCCGCTTCGGATAAAAAAGTGTAGCTTATCGTCTCATCCAGACCCAGTTCGACGAGATAGTCCTTAATCGCTTCTTTTTTGTAGTAATCAGACGGAGCCGGCTTTTGAATTTCCGGCAAAGCGTCCTGTTTGATTTTATCTATGCCGTTGATTCGATAAATTTCCTCAGCCAAATCCTGCCAGATCTCAATATCGTGACGCCACGATGGGATCGTCGCCTCACCTGCCTCAACTTTAAAGCCAAGATCTTTAAGAATCTGATCGATTTTTTCGTTTTCTAAATTTAGTCCGGCGTATGAGTTAATTCTGTCATAATCGATTTTTATTGACTCTGTCTCCGCAATCGCACCATCGGAAATTATTTCGCCCACAACCTCGCCACCAGCGATTTCGGCAATCATGCTGGCTGCTTTGTTAATAACATATTCAGTCCCCGCATCATCAATTCCCCGCTCAAACCTAGCACTGGCCTCAGATCTTAAATTTAAGAGTTTGGCAGTTTTCCTAATTGACTTTCGATCAAAAACAGCGGCTTCTAAAACAATGTCTGTGGTTTTTTTATCAACCTCAGAATTGCCCAACCCCATCACGCCAGCGACTGCAATTGGTCGATTTTGGTCCCAAATACAAAGCATTTCGGGTAATACTGCGCGAGCAACGCCATCAAGCGTCATGACGTCCATCTCTGTATCAATTTCTTTGACGATAATCTGATTGCCTTCGATTTTTGCTTTATCGAAAGCGTGTAACGGATGACCCAAATCAAGCATTATGTAATTTGTAACATCGACAACGTTGTTGATCGGCTTTGCTCCAACCGCAAGCAATTTGTCCGCCAACCACGCAGGCGAAGGTGCGATTTTGACATTTTTGATTACTCGCGCCATGTAAAGAGAGCATTTATCCGAATGAATTTCGATTTTGAGGCCATTGTTGCCTTCCGAACTCTCGGCTTTGAGCTCTGGTTTTTCCAATTTTTCACCATATTTAGCCGATAAATCTCGAGCAAGACCAAAATGAGAGAGTAAGTCGCCGCGATTTGGGGTAATCTCTAAATCTAGGACACTGTCACCGCCCAAAATATCCTTAACTTTTGCCCCAAGCCTTGTGTCCTCGGGCAAAATATGAATTCCTCTATGGTCTTCGGATAATTCGAGTTCTCGAGGCGATAAAAGCATTCCCGGCGATTTTACACCTCTAATTTCAGCCTCTTCGATTTCAAAATCTCTGACTTTGGCCCCAACTTGCGCAAAACAGCATATTTGGTCAACTTCAATATTTGGAGCACCACAAACAATTTGTATTTCCTTTTCGCCGTCTGAAATTGTCGGCAACTTTAATCTGTCAGCATTTGGATGAGGTTCGATTTTAGTTACTTTAACTGCAATTATCTTTTCATCAATTTGTGGAAAACTAGAAATTTCATCAACGTCAGAACCGAGCGAGACCAAATCTTCGCCAATTTGTTCGACTGATTTGTCGGTTTTTAAATATTCTTTAAGCCAATTATATGAATACTTCATATTTGAATTTTTAATTTATAATTATTAATTTGTAATGAATTTTTAATGATTTAATTTTTAAATTTGATATTTGATTTCGATTAAAAATTGAAAATTTTAAATTTAAAATTGGCGCAAGAAGCGCAAATCGCTCTGCCACAACTGGCGGATGTCTTTGATTTTATATCGCTGCATCATCATACGATCTGGTCCGAGACCAAAAGCAAAGCCAGAGTAAACATCAGGGTCTAACCCCATATTTTTTAAAACTTTTGGATGAACCATTCCCGAGCCCAAAACTTCCATCCACTTATTTCCGCGCTTAATATCAACATCAAAACCTGGCTCTACAAATGGATAATGATGTGGTCGCATTCGATATTTAACATCTTCGCCATATAGTTTCTTCAAAATCATCTCAAGCGCCCAGAACAAATTCCCCACCATGACGTCTTTGTCGATATACAGCGCATCGAGCTGAAAAAAGGTCGATTCGTGGGTCTCATCGGTGGCTTCATTTCGATAACACTTGCCCGGAACGACGATTTTGATCGGTGGCTCGATCATTTTGCCCGCTCTCGCTTGAGAGTTTGACGTGTGAGTTCGAAGCAGACGACCATCTTTAATATAAAACGTATCTTGTTCGTCGCGAGCTGGATGATCCGAAGGAACATTTAGCGCATCGAAATTGTGCCATTCATCATCAACTTCGGGTGATTCAAAAACCGAGAAACCAAGCTCTTCAAAATAGCTGATTATTTCTCTTAAAGTTAACGTGGAAGGATGTAAGTGACCAGATTTCATAATTTAAAATTTAAAATTTTCTCGCTTTGCTCGCCCCTTCGGGGCAATTTAAAATCAACTTTTAATGTTTTAATTTTTAAATTTGTCATTTAGATTTGAATTTAAATTTTAAATTTATATTTTTAAATTACTTTCTATTGTAGCCTAATTTTTGCAATTCTTCTTCAATAACTTCGTTTTCTTTCCACGGGAATTTCTTTGAGCCAACCACGCGAAACTCTTGCGCACCCATCCCAGTAACAATCACTAAATCGCCCCTCTTTGCCAGCTCGAGCGCTTTGTGAATGCCTTCACGACGATCTGATATTTTGAAATAATCTTCGTCTAAAACGAGCTTTTTATCTTTTTTGCCGCGTGGCACGCCCGACGCAACCTGCTCGATAATCTCGTTTGGATCTTCGGTATATGGCTCTTCATCAGTGACAACAACAATGTCATTAAACCTTCCGGCAACCGAGCCCATGATCGGTCTCTTCGTCTTGTCGCGATCGCCACAGGAACCTAAAACCGCAATCATCTTGCCCCTAACGCCTGGCTTAAGAGTTGAGTAAAGCTTCTCCAATGAATCCGGTGTAACCGCATAATCAATAATAACTGTAAAATCTTGCCCTACATCAACTTTTTCCAGACGCCCCGGAACATTTCTAACTGCCTCGAGACCTTTTTTGATCATATCAACTGGAATATCGATACCAAAACAAACAGCTGCAGCACAAAGTGCATTTGAGACGTTAAACATTGCCGGAAGATGAAGATCAACAGTTACTTGCGAAGCTGGGGTGACCAGAGTAAAAATTGTCCCATCAGATGAAGGTAGGATTTTGCGAGCGGTAATATCCGCTTTACGATCCTGCGAATACGTCAAGTGCTTGCCGGCTGAAAACTGCATAAATTTTTGCCAGTTTGGGTCATCCATATTGGCAACCGCAACTCTTGGCTTTAATTTGAAAAGTTTAACCTTAGTATTTAGATAATTGTCAAAAGTTTTGTGATAATCCAAATGCTCGTGGGTCACATTGGTCATGGCAACGGCGTAATAACGGACTCCCCAGTTTCGATACTGCGCGATTGCATGGCTCGAAGTTTCCATGACGACATAAGTGCATCCCGCATCGAGCATTTGTTTTAATAAATTTTGGACCGCAAACGGACTCATGGTTGTCATATTGGTCTTGTTGGTCCATTCTTTGGCGCCAATCTTAAAGGTTGTGGTCGAGAGCATTCCGACGCGATTTCCTGACTCTTCTAAAATTTTTGCGATCAAGTGGCAAGTGGTAGTTTTGCCATTTGTACCAGTGACACCGATAACTCTAAGGCGTTTTGACGGCATGCTGTAGAGATAAAATGCCAAAATCCCCCGAACCTTATGAGTCCAAAGTACAAAACCAGGTAGATTATCTTTTATTTGTTGTTTAATAGACATTTTATATAAATTTAAAATTTAAAATTTTCTCGCTTTGCTCGCCCCTTCGGGGCAATTTAAAATCAATTTTCAATGTTATAATTTTTAAAACTCTAATTTTGGTCATTATTTTTAAATTCTAAATTCTAAATTTTAAATTCTTACAAACTATTTTCTTCTCGTTTTTTCTGCTATTTGGAATAGTTTGTAAGCAACGGGCTTATTAATGTAATCGAAACTACCGAGAATTTCAACTGCCCGACCGCCAAATTGCTCTTTAAACTTAGTTACACCAGACCATTTATGATTTTCGCTACCTGTAGGCGCGATGCCGAGCATATCGTACGATTGCATGCCCAGATCCTTAGCGTCACAGATGATTTGCCAGTGCATCAAATATGGCCCCATAACCTCTCTGTGATCACGAGACGATCCACCGTAGAGATAACTCGCGACACCTTCGTAAAAACTCACAAGCGCGGCAGAGAGCGCTATGCCGTTATAATATGCAATATAGATTTTGAGATAGTCGGTTTCTTTAAACGCTTCGAGCATTTTGCTGAAATATTCCATTGATCGACCAGAGATCCCCTCTCTTTTGACTGTATCTTCAATTAATCGATGAAATACTTCGAGCTGTTTTTTAAAATCAGTACTATTAAAATCAAAATTAATAATTTTTACGTCTTTGCGCTCAGCTAATTTAACGTTGTAACGGCCCTTTTGTTTCATCTGGGCGAGAATTTCTCCGCGTGTTGGTTTGAGGTCAATAATTTGTCGCCATTTGGGCTGAACTTGCTCAAAAGATTTTTTGAAACCAAAAGATCCAAGCAGTTTGAACCCGCTATCGGAAAATTCATCGACTAGTTCGAGGCGAGTAAAGATCGAGTCTTGCTCTTTAGCCAACTTTGCCAGATCTTCAACTTCTTGTGGCGAGATGTGTTTGGCGCTCATCTCTGGAATATAGAGAAAATTTTGGTTAAACGGCAATTTGCGCTTATGTACAAAAATATTGCCTAAGTTTAATATTTCAAAATCGTAATTTGATTTAAAACTAGCCCATTGCTTGGTTTGCAAAATGCTCTTCATTGGTTTGATCTTAGCATTTTATTCCCTCCTTGTCATCCCGAGTGAGACGAAGGGATTTGTGGGTGGAACACAAATCAAATGACCCTAACCGCCTAAAACTTTTCTTAAAAACCGTTTTTTGTTTTGCCAACCAACCATCGATAGTTTCAACTTAACTTTTGCAGGCTTCGTCTGCTAAAACCGTAATGTTGAAAACAAGGGGCTTGATTGCGGGCAAGGTTGAGCCCACTTTTGAGTTCCGCCCTCAAAAGCCCTAGTTTTCAACAGCTTTCTTACCCCAACACGCTCAAAAGCATGATTTTCTTTCTGTGGAAGCCTTCTGGAATTCATCCCGTTCAAGTCTGACGGGTAATCAGTTCCAGCTTTCCACGAAGCGAAAATAATCTTTTGTTAATGGAGATATTTTTAAAAAGCAAAAGGGGCGGGCCATGTAGGACCACCCCTGTTGTTTCGCTAGTTGCCTAGCAGGCTCGCCTCCTAGCGAACCACGATCTTATTCGTTCGGACGCCGCTCCGGCATCCTCTTCTCGACCTCCATGTCGCGCAGACCAAGGCAGATGGATTCGAGATCCAGCTGCAACAGCTTGCCGTCCAGCTCTGGGGCCCTCGTCGAGGAAATGACCTTGGTGGTCACCCCTCTGTTGCGACCAACAAAAGCAGCACGGGCGATTTCGAGCCTGACCTTGCCGAGCAAACCATAGTGCTGCAAAAAGTCAGGGTTGCCATCTCGCGCCTGCTCCACAGTCGCGGTCGTATTGTGCCTAGCGCCACCGAAGTTGTCGAACTCGTGGGTATCGAAGTCCAACTCCAGGCCAAACCCCGCCAGCGCAACGTCGCCACTTGCGATCATGAAAAGCAAGTTGGCGAGCATCGTGCCCGAGTAGCGGTTTACGTACTGAATCATTTTTCGAACCTCCTTCCCGATAGCGTTTTTGGAACAGCGAACTAGCTGGCCGCGTCGAGCTTAGCGACAAACTTCGTGGCCGCCTCGTGAAGCGCGGCGAGCATGTCGTCCCGGCACAGCATGAGCGGCTTGACCTCGAGAGTCCTCTCGATCCAGGTCCGGTCATGAGACCCGCGGCGGTTGGTCGAGGCGATGTAGACGTTCTCGGAATCGCCGGACCTCACGTAAACCTCAATCGTATCCACCACACAGTCCTCTCCGGCGATCTGGACGTAGTCGCCTCCGAATTCGTAGTGCGGACTCCCGTCGGGCCCGGCATAGGCAACCAGGGACTCGGCCCAATCCTGCATCGCTGAGATGTTTGCGACCGCCTGAAGCAGTTCCTTCATTTGCTTGCGAACAGATGCCTCCGACACGTTTGCCACCTCTTTCGTATAGCCGCCTTCCCTGCGGCCGAATTTCAACGAGCAAAACTAAGGAAGAGGAAATCTTATCAGCTCACGGCTAGAAAATCAAGGCAAATAGTCGAATCGCGAGATGCGAATTGCGAGTCGCGAGTAGAAAAACAATAAAAAAAATGCTAAGCTAACAGACTATGGATCCAATAAATAGCCATATATTAGCGATAGAGACTAGCTGCGATGAAACTGCCGCTTCGTTAATAAAATTCAGATCAACTGAAACTAATTTTGAAATTGAAGTATTATCCAACGCTATTGCTTCACAAATTGATATTCATAAAAAATGGGGTGGAGTTTTTCCCGAATTGGCGAGCCGCGCACACCTAGAAGCAATGATTCCGGTCTTGGAAGAAGCGTTACTGCCGCTGGCTGGAATAAGGAATAAGGAAGTAGGAAGTAGGGGGAAAACAGAAGAAACCACGCCTAATTCATTATTCGTAATTCCTAATTCGGTCTCCGCCATTGCCGTAACTCAAGGTCCTGGACTGATAGGTTCTCTACTTATGGGCACCGAAACAGCTAATATTTTGGCTAGTCATTTTGACAAGCCACTGATCAGCGTTAACCATCTCGAAGGACACGTGTATTCGGCATTCGCAAAAACGAATAAGGAAGAAGGAATAAAGAATAATGAAAAAAAATCGCCCATAATTCCTAATTCCTCATTCCTAATTCCCAAAAAAGGTATCTTTCCCATTCTCGCCCTTGTGGTTTCTGGTGGACACACTTCGCTGATTTTAATGAAAGACCATTTGCAATATGAAACAGTCGGGCAAACGATCGATGATGCTGCCGGTGAGGCATTTGATAAGGTTTCAAAACTTATGGAGCTCGGATACCCAGGTGGTCCAATTATTGAGCGTTTAGCCGAATCGGGTGATGAAAATAAATATGATTTGCCAGTTGCAATGAAAGATTCATGTGATTTTTCGTTTTCAGGACTTAAAACAGCAGTTTTATATATGACAAAAGATCCAAGAACAAAAGAAAAACTCGAATATAATCAGGCCGATCTCGCCGCTTCGTTTCAAAAAGCCGTCGTTGATGCACTAATTTTAAAAACCAAAAAAGCCGTCGATAAATATCAACCGAAAACTCTGATTCTGGGGGGCGGAGTCTCAGCCAATGGATATCTCCGCAAACGTTTTATCTCTGAAATTTCCCTGCGCCCTACTCCCTGCGCTCTACCCCCGACCATCCTCATTCCGCCTAAAAACCTCTCAACCGACAACGCTGTTGGTATCGCAATCGCGGCCGCCTTAAAATTTTGTAAAAATCAGACGACAAACGATCTAGTCGAAGCCAAGGCAAATTTCCCGATTGACGCAATTTAGGCTTGATCTTCTAAGCTATTTTTGATATATTTTTGGACTGCATTTTGCAGCGCACACAATCTCGTAGTTAGTTACAAGAGAGGATCAGATAGGATGCCGAAAAGTGTCTATGTTGTCATCGCGGCAGTATTGTTGATTGCGTTCATCTTTGGCGTGACCTTCTTACCACCCGCCAATCGTAGTAACGGTGGTATCACAGTCGCCGGAGACGCAACACCGATCGGACCCGCCAAGGACGGGCTACGCCCAAACGTCACCGCCACCCCGACGGGCTCAACGCCCAAAACGCCTTAGACGCATCACGCTTCGCAGCACACCTAGTCGTTACAACGGATTAGAAAGAGGATGAAAATGTCCAACAAGATCAAGCGTGGTCTGGCTATGATCGGTTGTATCCTGTTAGCAGGAGTTGCTGCATATGTGGTGTTCTTGCCGGTCACAAGCTATGCGCCCCCCAACCAAGTCGATGGTGTCGTGGCGGCTGCCGGTGTAACCACCCTCCCATCAACCGACGAAGTACTCGAAAGCGGAGTGATATCCGCGGGCTTTGTCACCTACGAAGTCCGTCGCGACCCATCGGGCAAGGTAACGGAGGACGCCATCCCCGTCCTCTACACGTACCACGTGCATTCCAACCACAACCTGACTGTCCAGTCCACTTCGCTTCCGGAAATGATCGCAGACAGACTGTCGTTTAAGTCTGGCTACAACGTGTCATTCTACGACGCACATGGCTCGCTCCACACCCTAAGCTTCTTCGCAGCACAACCACACAAGATCGCGATCCATGGCGTAGGTTGCCAGATCGAGCCCAACATCGCTGTGAAATGGGACGACAAGTTCAAACCGGGCCCCTGACCCAAAACCAGAGGCCCCGTAACGATCCCAAAGGCCCGACGCTCCCCGAGCGTCGGGCCTTTCGACTTTTATAAATACATTTTTCTTCAATATAAACGCTATAGCGTTTATATTGAAGAATTTTTAACCGAGAGAGATGAAAACAGGATTGCTTCGCTAAGCGCTCGCAATGACCACCCTCCGCATGGACTACGGGTGGCAAGGCGCCCTCCGATGTCGCTTAGATCCCCGATGTCTGATTGCATCCGACTCGAGGATGACAAAAAGTGTCACTTAGGCAAAAAGCTTAGAGAACTTCCTGGATTAACCCGATATCTTGAAACCTGATAAATATTATCAGTAGAAAATGTGCCTTTTGAGGCCTCCGTCGTCACCGCAATTCGATAACCATCTTTTAGTAAATCAGCCTTGGCCTCGTCCGAAAACTTGCCAGCTGGATAGCAAAATGAAGTTGTATTTTGACTCAATAATTTGTCTAAGGCGATTTTGGAATCTTTAATTTCATTATCGAGCGTTGTCCCCTTTACTGTATCAAGCCCGATATGATAAACGGTGTGAGATCCGATCTCATTGCCATTTTTCGCTAAGTCCTTAATTTGATCCTCACTCATATAATCGGCATTGCCAATTTTACTGGTAATGATAAAAAATGTCCCATGAAAACCATATTTTTGTAAAATCGGAAGCGCAACAGATGAGTTATCTTCATAACCGTCATCAAAAGTTAAAACGACTGTTTTTTCAGGAACTGAAGACGCAATTTTATTATAAAGCTCATTTAAGGTCACAACATTATAACCGCCATCCTTAAGCTTTTTCATTTGTGCTTCAAAAGTTGCAGCAGAAACAGTCAGGCCCTTCCTGATATCATCGGCTCCTTCCGGTAATGGACCGATATGGTGATACATCAGGATCGAAGCCTGAATTTCCTTGCCTTTTGGCAACTCATTAGCCACACTAGCCGTCGCAGACGGTGTCGCACTTATTGCCGCAACAGAAGTTTGGTTAACCAACACATCTGCATTAACAGTTAATTTTGATTCGCGGCGCAAGAAGAACCAAACTATAAAAACCGCTATTAAAATAAGTACGATAATTTGCAATAGGTTGGTTTTTTGTTTCTTCTTGGCCATTTTATGGTGTCGGTGGTTGAGCCGGTGTAGTTGTCGCTTCCGGAGTCGCAGTTGCTGGAGCTGGGGCTGTTTGCGGCTGAGCCGGATCAGCTGCAACCTGCGGACCGCGCGAATATTTCGCCGGCCAAGCTACATAAGATGAAGTAAATTTATCATTGATAATTTCTTTGCCATCTTTTGTCACCTTGTAATAGAAATATGCCTTGGCTCCAGCATGAGCATGATCCGTTTGCTTAACCTCTCCTGGGGCAAGCGTTGGATCATCAGTATAAATCGGTTCTGGTGGATTGGTCACGTCATACATAACTGGGTCCGTAATTGAAACTTGTCGATTGTCTTTTGTACCATAAATATCGAATGTGATTTTGGTCCCCTCGATATGACCATAAATTAAAATGTAGCCGGGAGTATTATTTACAAATTTGAAATCTGGAGCTGGAGAATAAATTGTCGCATCCATCCCAACCGGCGGCTCATAATAGCTGACCCGATATGAATGATTTTGTCGTGCCGTTATTTGAAGCCCCGCGTTCATCGTTGCTCTAAATAAAGTCGTTGAGACCTGACATAAACCTCCGCCAAATTCCGGAATGGTTTTGTTTTCTTTGATAACTAATTCTGGCAAATATCCGCCTGACTGATCGATCGCGCCAAGACGGCCAATTGTCGAAAATTCATCGCCTGGTTTAATGATCGCTCCCGAAATATATTGCATCCCTGTTTGGATATTGTGAATTCGGTTTTGAGGACTCTTTCTGAAATCGGTTGTACCAGTGGCAATCAACTCTTTGATACCAATTTTCGCAATATCAGCTGCACTCTGTCCAGAAATAGATGGCTGCTGATCACGCGATGGCAACTGGATCTTAGAGTTCGTGCCTTTTTCTAATTCTGCAATGATTAATTTAACGGCCTCATCTAGAATAACCTCTCTACCTACGGCAGAGGTAGATTGAAGAGATATTTGGCCATTTGAAATCGTAAATTTAGCGTCTTTGGCTGGAGTGTTTAGAGTTTCCGAATCTTTTTGTAATTGTGACTTAATCTTCGCATCTTCAAATGATATATAGACCTCGCCGAGCTTGCTCGATTTAATGAAAGATTTCTTTTCTTTTCGCCTGAGCTCAATTATTGAACCCAGATAATTTTTATCCCAACTAACTTTGCCAGCCGGGCCAGCTAATTCAATATCGTTGGCGACTAACTTTTTGGCCTGATCAACTAAGCCCTGAGCCTCTTCCTTGGTAATGGTTGGCTTATCCTCGATAATCTTAACTGTAATATCGCCAGTTGATTTCAGAGCAAATTGGCGCAGAATCTCGTCCTTGACCTCATCGTCGTTTATCTTTTGACCAACTTGAGAATCAGTAATTTTGGCTTCATTGTTCTTAATTACGATGTTTGTCTCGGCCTTGGGCTTACCAATTTCATCGTTGATAGTGTTGAGCCAATCTAAAGTAGTTGATTCATTAAAACTATAAACAAGCTCAAAGTTGTTATTTTTGAACACTGATTTGACAAGACTCAAAACATTTTGCCAATCATTGCCGGAGTGTCCATAATCGAAAATTTGATTTATGGTTTTATCACTATCTATCTTGTACGCCGCATTTTCAAATGTAAGCTCCCACGATTTATCTTGATAAACAATTCTGATCTTTTTGGCGTTTGAATCTTTGGTTGAGTTTTCAATATAGTCTTTTAACTGCTGTCTTGAATAACCAGATACGTTCTTTGTGAGCACGCGAGAATTCAGTAAGACCTTGTTTGAATAACTGTACGCGTAAGCAAAAAATACACCAACAACGGCCAATATAACCAGTCCAGATACGAGAAGCGAAACTTTAAGAGTCTTTCGGCTAAGTTTGATTTTATCTTGTGCGTTTTCTTTAGGCATTTTAATGCAATATTTGATCGAGCAGCTCTGCAGCAACTTGTTTTTTGGTAAAGTTAAGCTCGCTTTCACAGACCAAGCTTAAGTAGATCATATCACCAATTTGAGCGTCTTGGGGCAAGTATTTTACATTAACTTCGAAAAACTGATTATCTGAAAACCTGAGTTGAGCTTTGGAGTTCTCAATTTTCTCTAACTGAACCTTGATCGGCTTTTCAGCCGTCAGTAACGTATTGTTGATCATACATCAGTTATAAAGTTTATAAAGTTCGTAAAGTTTATAAAGTAAAAAACATTTATACCTTAAACTTTTTGGACTTAATCGACTGCAAAAATTAAACAATGAAGGCAACGATGAGAAGAGCAATGATATTGAGGATCTTGATCATAGGGTTGATAGCAGGACCAGCAGTATCTTTGTATGGATCTCCGACAGTATCTCCAGTAACAGCGGCCTTGTGAGCCTCTGAACCTTTTCCACCGTAGTTGCCAGACTCTATATACTTCTTGGCATTATCCCATGCAGCTCCACCTGAAGTCATTGATAGAGCAACGAAAATCCCTGTAACGATCGATCCAACCAGCAGTCCTCCGAGCGCGACTGGGCCAAGAGTAAATCCGACGATAATAGGAACAAGAACAGGAAGAAGAGCTGGCAAAATCATTTGCTTGATTGCGGCACGGGTCACAAGGTCCACTGCTCTCGTATAATCTGGCTTAGCTGTCCCCTCCATAATTCCCTTGATTTCCTTAAACTGTCTTCGGACTTCTTCAACTACAGCTCCAGCGGTTTTTCCAACAGCTTCCATCGAAAGTGCTCCAAACCAATATGGGAGCAATCCCCCGATGAAAAGTCCAACTAGAACTTTTGGATCTGAAAGCGAGAATGTTACGTTTCGTCCGAGGTTAGCAATTTCTTCTGTATAAGACGAGAACAATACGATTGCGGCCAGTCCGGCTGAAGCGATAGCATAGCCCTTTGTAACAGCCTTGGTTGTATTTCCTACTGCGTCGAGCGGATCTGTAACTTTTCTAACCTTCTCTGGCATCTCGGCCATTTCAGCGATTCCACCAGCATTATCAGTAATGGGCCCGTACGCATCAATAGCAACGACAATTCCAGTTAGAGAAAGCATTGCGAAAGCCGCGATTGCAACTCCGTAAATTCCAGCGAGGGAGAAAGCTCCGAGTGTTCCAGCGGCGATAACCAATACCGGCCAGATGGTGGCTTTCATTGAGACTGCGAGACCGGTGATAATATTTGTACCATGTCCAGTAGTCGAAGCCTTGGCGATCGCTCTAACAGGAGCAAATTCGGTTGAGGTAAAATATTCAGTGATGACAAACATTGCGGCAGTAACGGCGAGACCGATGAGGGCACAATAGAACAGACTTAGAGGGTTGTGATCCTTCATCAGCCACTGTGTAGCAAAATAAAATGCGATAGCGGCTACAACACCAGAGGCAATTAAGCCTTTGTACAAGGCCCCCATGATATTTGCATTGGTTAACTTCACAAAAAATGTTCCAACGATTGAAGCGATGATCGAGATACCACCGAGAACTAATGGATAATAGACTCCTTCATTTGAGCCTTTGAAAAGTAATGAGCCAAGCAGCATTGTCGCAACTGCGGTTACGGCATAAGTCTCAAAAAGGTCAGCGGCCATACCAGCGCAGTCACCAACATTATCGCCAACATTATCGGCGATAACCGCTGGATTTCTCGGATCATCTTCTGGAATATCTTTTTCAACTTTTCCAACTAGATCAGCGCCGACGTCAGCGGCCTTGGTAAAAATTCCTCCGCCAAGTCGAGCGAATACTGAGATCAATGATCCGCCAAAACCTAGTCCAATCAGTGCTTTTGGATCGCCGGTTAGAGCATAAAATCCTGCAACACCGAGAAGTCCCAAGCCCACAACTAGCATTCCGGTAACTGAGCCACCCTTGAAAGCAACATCCATCGCCTCTTTGATGCCGGATCGAGCAGCTTCAGCAACTCTTACATTTGCCCTAACAGAAATGTTCATACCAATATAACCAGCAATAGCCGATAAAACTGCGCCGATTAAAAACCCGACCGATGTGGATAGTCCTAGTGCAAAATACAGAATGACCGCAATCACAATTGCTACAACTGCAACTGTCTTATACTGTCTGTTTAAATATGCCGACGCACCTTGCTGAATAGCAGATGCAATCTCCCCCATTTTTTTATTTCCTGCACTTTTTGACAAAATCCACTTGGAGACCAAAAGGCCATAGATTATCGCTATAAGTGAGGACGCTATGGCGAAAAGGATGATTATGTTTTCTGTTGACACTGAAACCTCCACTAGTTATTAATAATTTAAAATTTTCAATTTAAAATTTAAATTCAAGGCCAAATTTAAAATGTTTAATTTATTTTGAATTTTTAAATTGATTTTAAATTTAGTTTTTTAAATTTTAAATTACTCATTTATACAGTAAAGAGGAATAAACTTCAAGAGTTTTTTGAGCTGCGTCCTCCCAACTGAATTTTTTGGAATTTAAAAAGCCTTCTTTAACAAGCTCTTTGCGAAGCTCTGGATCACTAATGATTCGCTCTAGTTTTATCATGATATCATCAACGCTAACTGGGTTACAGTATATTGCTCCCCGTCCCAGAATCTCCGGCATACAAGTCTTGTCAGAACTCACAACCGGGACCCCGCAAGCTTGGGCTTCGAGAGCCGGAAGACCGAAACCCTCAGACAGAGATGGAAAAGCAAAAACTAGCGCGTCATTATAGATTATTGGGAGGTCTTCGTCTTTGACAAAATCGGTAAAGCGGACATCGTTTTGCATTTTTAATTTCTTGATCAACTGAGCCAACTCTGGATATTTAGGATCAACTCGTCCAGCAAAAACTAACTCGATCTTACCTCTCAAATTTTGATTTTTTGAAAGCAACAAATTAAATGCCTCAACCAAACGCAAGAGATTTTTGTGTGACCGCCACTGTCCGACATAGAGAATATATGGCTTCAAGAGGCCATATTGCGCTGCCTTTTCTAGCGATTTAGGATTAGTTATTTTTTGAAATTTTGAATCAATTCCAAGATATGTTACAGCAATTTTACTAGCCGGTAGTTGGAATTGCTTCGTCAATTCCTTCTTGGTGAATTCACTATCGGTGATAATAACTGCTGAATTTCTGGCTGCTCTAGAAATAACTGTTTTGTAAGCAAAGTTCTTGATCGGATTGCTTCTTTCGGCATATTTCGAAAGAGTTAAATCATGAATTGTAACCACAAACTTTCCTTTGTAGAAGATCGGGTGTGAGAAATGCGGAAAATGAACTAAATCAGGCGTAATTTCATTAATTAATTTTAAAAGTGCGAATTGCTCTTTATACGAATAGTGCTTGGCCTCAAACTCGACTATCTCGACCGGTTTTTCGCTTTTTTTAATTGCAGAGGAAAGCTCAGGGTCAAATGTTGTTCCAGGAGAGATTAACAAAATGTACTTATTGTTTTTATCAATTAATAAAAGATTTTTTAATAACTCTGACGAATAGCGTCCTATGCCCGCATGTCCGGGAGATAAAAATCTACCATCAAAAAATATTGTTTTTTCTTCCATCATTTAACCTTAAACGTCCATTTTTTATTTAGGAAAAAATTCCAGATAGTTACGATACCAGTCGCAACAATAAGTCCTAGGATATCTCTCCATCCAAGAAGTGCCGTGACTAGATAGAAGATAGCCGAGTTAAAGAGCAGGCCAATGGAGGCAACGACGAAAAACTTGGTCGCCTGAGCCACCACCGCACTGTCGCGAGACTTAAACGTCCAGATACGATTAAGATAATAATTGGCGCTTGCCGAAACTACAAAAGAAGCGGCTTTGCTAATCTGACGAGCAACCTGCAAGTCAATATCTGGGGCATACTTATTAAGAATGATCTTTATCAGATAAAATATTCCCCAGTCAATCACAGCACACGACGCCCCAACAACCGCAAATTTAGCAAACTGCCGATAAGATTTTTTGCCAAAAGCTAGCTTAAACACTAGTTTAACCGATTTTTTTAGTTCCCCTGAAATCTTTGATTCACCTGCCACCCTATCTGTAAATGTAATTGGCGTTTCCCGAAGTTTAAATCCGCCTTCTTGGGCCAGAAGCGACATTTCAACCAAAAAAGCATAACCCGAACCCTGAATAGCGTCCAAATCAATACTCTTTAAAAATTCAATCGGGAAACACTTAAACCCCGATGTTACATCTTTGGCCCTTAGCCTTAAAAGCGTTCGCGTAAAAAGATTGGCGCCCCAACTATTAATAAATCGTTTTGAATTCCAGCCAACGATTTTTCCACCTTTAATATATCTAGAACCAATCGCTAATGATTTAGCGTCACAAAGCTCTACGAGACTTGGAATTGCCGATACGGGATGAGAAAAGTCTGCATCCATTGAAACGAACTTCTTATACCCGCGCTCCATCCCCCACTTAAAACCCGCAATATAAGCTCGCCCGAGTCCTTCTTTTTTTTCTCGATGAATTATCGAAACAAATTTCTTTTCTTTGATAATTTTGTCAACAATTTTTCCAGTGCCGTCGGGTGAGTTATCATCAACAACCAGAATATCAACGCTCAGAGATTCCTTCTCAATCGCGCCGATCAAATTGGCAATATTTTCTTTTTCGTTGAAAGTTGGTATTACAATTAAAACTTGGCTCATATAACCATAATCTACACCTTATGGAGCAATCTGTAAACAATTAATACCCCTGTGGGGCATCATATTCTTTGATATAATTTTCGGCTTCTAAAAGAACGCTAGGATCGGCCTGGTATCCATTTTTAAATACAAAGGCTGCCCCATCATGCCGATACAATCCGTAATGCTCACGAAAACCCTCTTGATTCAAGAAATTATTTATCTCATTTACCATATCCTGCTTTGTAAAAGGCCAAGATGAGCCAGCCAGCGATAAGACAAAATAATCAGTATTCAAACATTTGTCCTCTGGTCTGCAGCCCGGATATTCATAAATCTGATCTCGTAGCGCCAAATGCGGTACCAATGAATGATTTGCAGTGACTGAGGCATTTTTAGGAATTTCGGCCATAACTTTATAAGTAGATCTGCCCTCTTGCGTAACCTCATACTGCGATTTTTTGAAAATACCTATCAACGAGGTCCTCGAATACAAATCCACCATCAGCGTCGATATCAGCACAAAGCAAGCGAGTAGAATGATCGTTTTGTGGCGCAATTCAGGTCTCACTAACCGGGAAATATTATAAATTGCAAAAACAGCCACTACGATCAAGACTGCAGTCGGCATCGATTCATAATGAAAACCGCCCCATCTAGATGGGTTATCATTCCAGAGATTTTCCCCCAAAGAAGGTAACGCAAAAATAAACATTATTGGCGCAAAGATCGGCAAAAACCCCAAAGAGGAAAAGTAATTTAGCAAAGTTGTCTGTTTTATCGGAGAATCTATTAATGCACGAAGCACATGAATGGGATGTGTTATGGTATTTTTAATTGCCTCGACTGGGGTTTGGCCAAGTACAGAATATGAAAAATAGATAAAACCATCAGTAGAAATACTTGGCATCAAAATCTTCGACACAAACAAAAACCAAGCCAGCCCCAGGAAGGATGTCGCCAAGCCGACCTTCCAACCTCGGTAGTAGATTAAAAATATGCCCAAAAATACTACAATTACCGAAATATCTTCCTTGCAGCCCAACAGTACTAAAAGGGAGATGAAATACCATAACCATCTTTTTTTATAAGCGAGATAAAATGTAAGCAGAAAGAACGCTGTTGAAATCGTGATGAAATGAAAGTCAAATGATATTGCTGAGGCCAGTCCAATACCCGCGAGATATGAGCCTGCTAGCATCAGGCCGGCGGCACGACTCTTTAGCATATCTCTTGCCAGAAGATATAGAGGAATTGCTCCCAACGAGACGATTAGCGACTGCAACACCAATAAAGTTACGGAAAATGGGAAGAGCCAATACAACCAACTCAATGGGATGAAAATCACAGTGAAGTGATCTCCCCAAATATTGGCAACCTTCCTAACAGTATTGTCAAAATCAAAATGCGCAAATTTATAAAATGCCTGACTATAAAGGCCCATGTCATAGGCATGAGAATTGAATGTCATATGCCTAAACACCGAAAGTAATAAAAACAAGACAAAAAACACCCCAACCACCGCAAGTATTAGTCGATGATACTTCTTCAGAGCTCCTGAAATTGTTTTAAACAAAGATAGGTTGATAAAAATCGCTATCGAAAGAGCTAGAAAATTCAAAGAGATAAAATTAAATAATTGAGATTTGTCTTTAAACACAATACTTAAAACAGAAAGTATTACACTGATGAGAAAATAAAGCATTTTCTTTTTGAAATTGTCTACATGCAAAAAGGCTGCAACTATAACAAACGAGATACCAATAATCATAAAAACCGCGAATTTAACCGACGCATTTTGAACGAAGTCGGCCGTCAGAGCATCGGATAATAATTCATGAGGAAATACAAAGTAATAAAGAGAAAATGAAGTCACCGCGGCAAAAAGCACGACCAGAAACCAGTAGACGCGCACTGCTGGCTTTTCAATCTTTGCAAGGACTGAGCGAAAAAATAGTAGCATCCTATTTGGAGATTTTGATTAATCTCAAAGTATTGAAGGTTTTCTCAAAAAGAACTTTCTCGTCATCGAGTTCGTGACCAATGTTCCTATTTTTAGGCTCGATTATCAGATATTCATATTTATCCGATCCTGATGTATCAACTCCCTGCTGATCAAATAAATATTGAAAAACGCGATTGGCAATCGGCACATCGATATAATATCTTGTCGAAATTGGCTCATTTGCCGCGTCCTCTTTTATAAATCTGATCATATCGACTTTATCAAGCCATAGCAGATCTGGATTCATAAAGTTTTTTGCCTGATCACGATTTAGCCTAGCTTCGACATAAGTTACATAGCTATTAACATTCACAATGATAAATGTCGAGATTAGAATTATCACTATGGTTTTGCCTAAAATATTAGGCCAGATTTTGGCGAAAAGATAAGCAAAAGTTATAAAAACAAAAGGAATAACAGTCATAAAATAATAATCATAAAGAGCGTTGCTGTAGAAAACCGTCATCGCAATGTAAACTGCGCTGATAGTAAGCGGCACGATTATAAAATCTTCGCGCTTCGTCAACGGTTTTTTATTCGTAAATTGAAGAATGAACGCGATGATCCAAACGATTGCGAAGACAATACCTGTGTACATGATGAATTTTTCTTCTAAAATAGCATTTTGCCACATCTTCCACGGCGCTTCATACATTCTTCCGCTGATGGTCGTCCAAAAAGAACTGGAAAAACGATCAATTGTTCGGTGAATGGAGTCGCTAATAGTCAAAGGATCCGGCGAGCAATCCTTTATCTTAAAAAGAAGCTCATAAAGGTTTCTCAAATTATCGCCCTTGCGTATAACCTCATGCACCACCATCGGCAGATAGGACACCACAAAAACCAGCAAAGCATAAAGCCATAAAATCGCTTTGTTAATTTTGATTCGATACACGAACCATAAAATTATCAGCGCGGGTATAAAAAGCCAGAACGAAGCATGAATTTGTGTGGCAAAAGAAAAAGTTAGAATGAATGGAATTAAGTAGATGCCCCTTCCCTTGATCATTTTTATAAATGAAATGAGTGTCAAAGCGACAAAGAAAGGTAAAAAGTTCGGGTTCCATAGAGTTCGATCGGCAATAACTAAAGCAAAAGAAAAGGTCAATAAGATCGCGGTGATTTTGGCAGCAACCTTACTGTTGGTTAAAGTTTGCGCTAAATAATAATATGCAATTATCGAGCAAGCTCCCAGAATTCCCTGCCAAGCTGTTGGTAATAAAAAATTCCAGTGACTTAAGGCCGCTGGCATAGCCCAAAGATATATATAGAAAGGTCCCAGAAATGCGACAATGTCTCGGCCGTTACAAATAATACTTCTCAACTGAGGACCGTGCCATAAATAACCGTGTCTAGAAAATATTTCTTTTGCAAAATTCATTTGGTCAACAGAATCGACCCCAACCGTTATCGTGTCTCGCAAATAGACCAATCTCAAAACGAGCGCCAGTACAAAGATTAGCGCTATAAGCCAGTTCGTTTTTATTACATTGAATAGATGTTTCATATTTTCAAACTGGGGTTATTCTACTAAAAAAGCTTGCTTTTGCATATGATGAGAGATAAGTTCACCCTCCTTCGCATGGACTACGGACGGCAAGTAAAGTTCTTTTTTGTCATCCTGAGGCGTTTAGCCGAAGGATCTCTCGCGAATGCGAGAATTTATGAGCCCATATTCATGGGAGATTCTTCGCAAGCTCAGAATGACCACACGTCGGTTGCGGGAGATTCTCTGTTTCTGACTGGCTTTACTTTACGAACTTTATAACTTTGCATGAACTATTGTGATAAGATTTGATGGCTATAAAATTAAAAAACGCTTTTATGTCATTGCGAGCGCAATGCAATGAAGTGAAGCAATCTCTAAATACAGATTGCCACGCCTAAACGGCTCGCAATGACAAGGTAAAAATGATTTCTCGACCAGTTTCTAAGGATAATTTCGATCTAAGAAATGATAAATCACTAAATTTCTCAATCTTAGTCTTAATAATCGTACTTTTGGGGGGCTTTGCCACTATTATTTTAAACTCACAAGATACAAAGTCACACGTTACCACAACCCCTTCCGCCCTCAAGAAGAATGATTTTGTCTGGGGCACATTTTCAAACGCTTATTTTGGAAACGGACCAGGAGAGGAATTCGCCAAAGAACATACCGATATGCAAATTCCATATTTCAAGGATCTGGGCATCAACACTGTAAAATTTAATTTGCTGTTCAATCTTCCAAACGAATTTCCGTTTAGAGAAGAAAATGATTATTACGTTGATAAATTAATTGAAAATCATATCGATCGCTATATGGTCATTGAGCATGGTGTGGATGATGATTTTTTTGAAACCGCCAACTACCAGGTAGGCTACGAGTGGGGCAAAAAAGTCGCCACACACTTCTCTGGGCGAATAAATTATTATCAAATGCTCAATGAAGTTTCTGGTACAGCGATGAAACCGACCTTTCCGGGTTTTAACAAAAACGATTATGACGAGCACAAATACCAAGTTATTAAAGAATATTTAAGGGGAATGTCAGACGCAATTCACGAATTTGATCCTGGTGCCCAAAAAGTGATCACTGCGCACTTCCTCGGGACAGCAATGATTGATCGGTTAATGGAAGACGGTGTTAAATTTGAGGTGATCGGCTGGGATTGGTATTCGGAGATGGGCAATAGTTTGACCAACAAAGAATATGCTGGGCAAGTATTTAATATTCCAGAACATTTTCGCTACTCGGGCAAAAAATTTTGGGTCTCCGAGCTAAGCTTGGCTCACGGAAGTTTCGGTGGTAGAGAGGTAGAACAATCTGAGTTTCTTAAAACTGTGATTAAGGATGCGATAAGTTCAAAACTCGTGAGCGGAGTCTTCACATTTACGATGTTTGATATGACTGCTGCTTTTGGTGGAGTTGCCGATCAAAACAATTCGTGGGGGCTAGTCACAAATAAATTTAATCCCATCAGCAAGCAATGGGAATTTGCAGATAAGAAACCCGCCTACTATATGTATCAAGAGATGATACGATCACATCTTTCGATCTGAGCCAACTCTCCGTTAAGCTCCGCTCTAATTGCAAATAATTCTTTAAATGCTCGAAATATTACTGATAACTTTGCACCAGTTGGGTTACCAGCCACCCTCTTATAATGATTGACTGGTAATTGAGAAATTTTATTTTTATTTATGATAAGTCTAATTATGAGTTCCGCCGAAAACATCGCACCACGCGATTTGACTTTAATTTTCTTTAGAACATCTCTACGAAAAAGTTTAAAAGCACAGTCAAGATCCCCAACTTTCACACCAAAAACTAACGCGATCAAATACTTCCAACCCCATGCATTCACTAATCGCATCAATGGGTCACGACGAGGGTTGCGATATCCTATTACGGCGTCATATCCTTCAATCTTCTTTATAAATTGATCGAGCTCGTTGATATCAAACTGCAGGTCCGAATCAGTAAAAAACACAAAGTCCTTACTGGCAGCATTAAGTCCATCACAAACAGTCGCGCCATAGCCTTGATTTTTTTTGTGTCGAATTAACTTCACTCGCTCGTCGGCCTTAATTTCGTCGCTAACCATCTTAGCCGTTGCATCACGAGAGCCGTCATCGACAACAATAATTTCATAGTCGATGTTTCTTCTTTTTGCATAAAACTGTGCCCTATCGATCGAAATAGTAATGTTTTTTTCTTCATTATAGGCTGGAAAAACTATCGAGAGACTGGGCAACTTTTCGGTTTTTATAGCAACCATCTATTTGACCGCATCTTCGATTACTTTGAGAGTCTCTTCGGCCGTCTTTTTCCACTCAAATTTATCAGCCTGAGCTCTGGCATTTTTAGATAAAGCCTCACGCTTCTTTTCGTCAACAATTAATCTTCTCATGCCCTCAAAAATAGACTTGGGAGATTTGGGATCAATTAATAATGCGGCATCGCCCGCTACCTCAGGCATCGATGATACATCAGAAGTGATAACCGCTTTTTCAAAGTATAACGCCTCCAATATCGGCAGACCAAAACCTTCATAAAAAGAAGGGTAAATAAAAAATAAACAGTCTTGATATATTTTCGCCAAAACTTCATCCGCGACAAATCCAAGGAAAATAACTTTGTCGGTTAATCTCAATTTTTCCAAGGTTTCAAATGTTTCTCCCGTGTTCCAGCCCTTAGCCCCTGCAATTACCAGTGGATATTTATCCTGAGTTGCTTCATCGAGCATTGAGTAAGCCTCGAAAAGTCCAACTAGATTTTTTCTGGGTTCAACCGTTCCAGTCGCAAGAATATAAGAATCTTTTTTTAAATTATTAGGCAATTTATCACTGATCAAATTGAATTCTTTGCGACCTAGCCAGATAACTTCAATTTTATCACTCTTGATATTGTAAATTTTTTCCACATCCTTTTTCGTCGCAAATGAGTCGGCAATTATTTTTTTGCTTATATTGCAAACTTTTCTAGCTCTATTGGCCAAAAAATTAGCCGACATCCTGCCCCTCTGATCGGGAAACAAAACAAACGACATATCATGCATTGTAGTGATTTGAGGAATTTTTAACCCTAAGTTAGCCTCGAAAAAGCTAGGAGCAAACAGCACATCACTGCCCTTTAAATATTTTTTGTACCACGGAAAACCAATTCCCCATAAAATAGATTTTAGCTTACCGGGTAAGCGCAAGTGGACAGAATCGATCTGACCATTTCTGGTTAAATATTTTACTCGCCTCTCTTTTTCGGGATCAGTGTTCCAGTGAGTGAAAACTAAAAAATATTCGTTCTTTTTATCTATCTTCAAAAGTTGGTCGATAACTTCAAAAGTATATCGGCCAATACCCGCACTCTCGACAACCGCTCTGTTTGCATCAATTGCAATACGCATAACAATTTAAAATTTAAAGTTTAAAATTTAAAAATAATGTTTAAATGTTCCAATGTAAAAACTAAGAAATTGAACTGGCAATTTTATGAAAAATCATTGATAACTCTTTGGATTCCTGCTCGAGAAACTCAATTTTTCCTTTTTGACTTGAGCAACAGAGCTTCAACATTCTCAGCCAATGTCTTGATTCTTGAGCTTCTTTTTTACAGATAAAAATTTTGTTTTTAAAGTCCTTTCTGGAACTTGCGCCATTTGCCTCAAGATAGTTAGCCCCGACTGAAGTTGCCGATCTAACTAATTGATTAATGATTGGCTCGCTGACTATATCATATCTTATTAATTTACATAACTTTACGACCTCCTCGCCAAAAACCGCTGTCCTCTCCTCTAAGTCATACTTCTTTTCGTTGTTTTGCATTTGTTTTCTGGTTTAGATATTTTAGATTTGATTTTTTAAATTGATTTTAAATTTTAAATTTTGAATTTTAAATTATTTCTCTTGCCTTCTTGAGTGTGTTAGTGCCAGTATCATCCAAAATAAAATCGCAAGGTCATTTCTGAAAAATGGTGTATCGAAAAGAGCAAAAATAAAAATTGATGTAAGCGCAGCTACAAGTGCAAGATCGCGACTTCTCCAGAATTTACTTGAATAAATAAGAGTAAAAAATGAAATAATTCCCGCTAATCCCATCGTTAAATAAATCTGAAGATATAGATTGTGGGCCGTATGCGCTTCGGGCGTGATAAATTCGTCAAAGTTTGTCCAGCCTTTGGTAAAATTCGAAAAATATGTCTGAAAATTATCAAGCCCAATACCAGATACAGGATTATCCTTGGCAATTTTTATACTTGTCGTCCAGATATAGTAGCGAATATTTGACGATGAACCAGTCCTGCCAAGATCATTGGCTTGAGGCTTGAAAAACCAAGCTGAAAAACCGAGCATCACAGCAAGCAAAATTAGTATCAGACTCACCGCCGTCTTCTTGCCCACTTTGTTATTCAACCAACTGAGAGTCAAAATAATTACTCCGGCAAGAGTCGCAATATAACCACCCCTTGAATTGGTCAAAAATATGGCGGTAGCCATGATAATCCCCATTACAATTAGATAAAAATATTTGGCCTTGTCTTTATTTTTAAAAATTGCTCCTAAATTTAGGACAAATAATGGGACAAGATACATCGCCATATAGTTGGGGCTTAACCGATCCAGATCGAGCAATCGGCCATCGATTGTCTTGAATCCGGTAAAATAAAAAGTCATGGCAAGCAGTGCTGTTAGGGCGCCGCCCAAAACAAGAAACTCTCCCGCCTTAGTCCTCTCTTTTTCATCAAGCGACATAAAAATAGTAAAAATCAGAAATCCATCGAAGAAATACGCCTTCCAGATTCCAAGTGCTGCTGTTTTATTGGGACCAAATACTACCGCGAGTAATGCCGCCAAGACGAATAATCCCGCCCAAAATAGTGGCCCAAAATTCTTGATTTTTTTAAGCCTTCCCCCGACCAGCGCCAAAATAAAAGTCACAAATATTAAAACCTCAAGCAAGGTCGATGGGATCGGACCAAAGCTAAATCTAAAGACATAAAACGGAATCGCCAAAATTGTGGTCGACAGAAAAAACTTAAAGATGCTACTTGCCCCAGCACTATGTCCGTTATGATTCATAATTTACTCACTGTCATTTTTGAGCTTATCAAATATTACGTTGCTAACTGCGGAGACTAAACCAATCAGAAACCAGAAATGGAATACATAAATCGGAGAGAAGGTTGCATATTGAATCAAGATCGCCATAAATGCCAAAGTTAGGCCAAGAACCAACGCTTTAAGAAAATCATCTTTTGCTTTGACATAAGCCAATATCGACCGAATAAAAATGACCAGAATCATAAGCATGAAAGCGCCAAAACCAACGACCCCACTTTCGGCTAAAACTTCAAGATAGACATTGTTAACTACTCGCCAGCCAATAACCTCAGGTTTGGTCGTCGGATTACCCTGAGAAGCTGGCCCGAAATTACCGGGCCCAACGCCAAAGATGGGCTTGTCCTTGAACATGTCCATTGCCTGAGATGAAGTTGTTAATCGGAGCACCACTGATTCAGTGTCTTTCTTCTTGACCGTTAACTGATCAACAAATTCACTAATTGCCCTCGGCTCACTTTTGACTAAAGCAAGATAGGCACCAGTAAGCACCAAAGCACTGATCATAAAAGCAGTAAATAATACCTTTGCTCTAAAAATCTTTTTTGCTTGAAATATGAGAATTAACACAAAAACGATTCCAGCTGCCAAAATTGCTCCGCGCGAAAGTGCTAAAACAAAATCGGTTAGCAAGATAATAATCAGCAATGTTGCAGAAAATCGGCTAAAAACCTCCGAAACTTTGTCCCTGAGCAAAAGAATAAGGCTGATTAGCGCTGGTATAAAAATATAATTTGCAAAGTATAATGGCTCCTCAGATACGGCCTGAACTCTAGCAAAACCAAATGTGCCTTTGTCATATCCAGCCTTCAGGAGAGTAACCGAGTTTGGCAATCCGGCCATGTCGCCCATGAATTGATAAAGGCCGATCAGCCCGACAGTAGCCCCGCCCCACAAAATACCCTTGACAGTCATCTTAATGGCCTTTTCATCCTGAGCTATTAATGTCACTGTAAATGTAGCCAATACCATCAACACAACCGAGAGCCAGACTTGAATTGCTCTCGATTGATTAAGCGCTCCAGCAAATGAAATTGTATAGAGAGCTAAAAATAAAAATACAAAAAATCTGATTGGGTCTCGTGGAATTTTAAGCTCTCCCCTGACGCCTTTGACGAATATGTAGACCAATAGGACGATTAGGATTAAAATATAATTTATCTTAACGTTTAACCCTCCAAGATCAATCGACGGAAATCTTTCAAATGGCAAGAAAAAGCCAACTAGAGCTAAGCCAAACTCGGGATTTTTCAAAAGAATTGGCAATAAAAATACAATCGCACCAAGACAAACCCCAATTGCCTGCCCGATAGGATCTTTTAAAATCACCATCACAGCAGTGACAAAAAACGCCGCAAGAGCAATAAATAAGATATAAAACCAATTCTGCTTCAGCCAATCTATCAAATATTTCATATTTGTAATTTAAAATTTAAAATTTTTGCCTCGTCAGACTCAGCACCCCTGCGGGGCAATTTAAATTCAATTTTTAATGTTTCAATTTTTAAATTTGTCATTTTCATTTGATTTTAAATATTTTTTCGTTCGTTTTTAAATTTTAAATTGAGATTTGATTTTAAATTTTAAATTGGAATTTTTAAATTATTTAGTGCCTTCATTAAATACTTTGTAAGCTCGCTCGTAAACTTCGATGTTTTGCCTAGCAGTCTTTTCCCAGGAAAATTTAGCTACTTGCTTAATATTCTTTTCTATCATTTGTGATCGTAGTGTTGGATTAGTATTGACCCGAGTTATTGCCTCAACCCAAGCCTTATTATCAGTTGGCGAAACCAAAATTCCAGCATCACCTACCACCTCGGGTAATGACGATGTGTTTGACGAAATAACCGGAACACCAGATGCCATGGCTTCTAGCGGCGGAAGACCGAATCCTTCATATAAAGAAGGAAAAACAAAGATTTTAGATCCCTGATAAAGTGCCGCCTTGTCTTTTTCGTCAAAATATCCGGTAAAAACCACCTTGTCCTGAAGTCCTAATTTAATGATTTTCTTAAATAGGCCCTGATAATACCAACCTTTTTTGCCGGTTATAACTAAGGAAAGGTTCTGATTCTTCTCGTCTTTGATCGCTTCATTAAACACATCAACCAAAAATGAGAGATTCTTGCGTGGCTCAAGTGTTCCGATATGTAAAAGATAATCTTCGGGCAATTTATATTTGACTTTAACCGCTTGAATCGCTTCGCGGGGTAGCTTTTTTTTGTATTCTTCATCGCAAGCTAAATAAATAATTGTGATTTTTTCTTCAGGAATGTGAAGAACTTTTTTAATATCATCTTTAGTCGCCTGAGAGCTGGTGATGACTTCTGTTGCAGCTCGGTATGAGTATGGCATCCATTTAGAATAAAAAATTCTAGAGGCAAAAGGTAGATTTTCTGGAAAAAGAACACTGATAATATCATGAACAGTCACCACGCGCGGACCTTTAAAAATAAAAGGTGTCGAAAAACACGGCTGATGAATGAGATCGGCTCCCGCTCTTTGCGCTTTGCGCGGAAAAGTAATCTGATCCCACAAAAACCTCAAGGGAGTTGAAAAATCCTTTTCTGATTGGGGTCTGATCAGCAAAAACTCATGTCCTGATTTTATTTTTCTAAGCTCGTTGACTAGATTAGAAACATAAAAGCCAAACCCTGTTGGCTGACCTAGCGTTGTTTGAGTGTCAATAGCTATCTTCATAATCAATTTAAAATTTAAAGTTTAAAATTTAAAAATAATGGCTAAATGTCTTAATTAATTAATTGAACTCACAATTTTATGGAAAATCATTGATAATTCTTTGGACTCCTGCTCAACAATTTCTATCTGTTGTTTGCGGTCTATACAACAAAGTTTTAACATTCTTAGCCAATGTCTTGACTCTTGGGCTTCTTTTTTACAAATAAAAATCTTATTTTTAAAGTCCTTTCGCGAACTTGCACCATTTGCTTCAAGATAGTTAGCTCCGACTGATGTCGCTGATCTAACCAACTGTCTTATAATCGGCTCGCTGACTATATCATATCTGATTAGTTTACATAATTTGACAACCTCTTCACCAAAAAGCGCGGTCCTTTCTTCTAAATCGTATTTATGATTACTTCCCGGCATTTTTTTAAATTTTAAATTGAGATTTGATTTTAAATTTTGAATTTTAAATTTTAAATTATTTAACGTCCTCTTTCTTGAACAATGACCTCACCAACTCTATCGAAACTGCCTTTAAAAGCAAGACAAGTCCCGCGTAGATGATTAGGCTTAGCGCCACAATCAAGAGAAAGTTTACGTGAGCGAACAGCAAAACCTGAGCGAATATACCGATTGCTACACCGGATGCGAGTATTTTGGCAACTCCATCGAGTCGGATCGGCAAACGCATGTTTTTCTTCACGATAGAGTAGACAGTTATCGATAGAGCTATTTCAGTCACGAGTGTCGCGAGCGCTGAACCAATATAGCTGATCCACGGAATTAAGATCAGATTCAAGCCAATGTTAAAAATTGCCAGAGAAATCGTTGGCCAGATCATCTGCTTTTGCTTGCCCAAAGACACAATCGTGAAATTGTAAAGAATAGAGATGAAGCTGATGCCGACCGAAAGGATTAGGATTCTTAGCGTGCTAACAGCCGTCATCGGGAGCCCCATAATTGTGACCGTCGAAGCATTGATAAACTCCGCTCCCCTACTTCCGGCGATAAACGAGATAATCGGTGCGGCCAGGACAAAAGTTATCGCTATCATCGGAACAGCCGCTAGGACAAGAAAATCAAATTCTTTTTGAAACGCCGAATACCTACGGTCATCATTATCGACAATGTACTTGGTGACCAGCGGAAAAGTCGTCCCCAGAAAAAGCGCTGGAAATGTTTGCAAAACCTCAATTAATTTATACGGAGTGCCGTAGATCCCGACATCGGTCATTCCCTTCATCAGGGAAAGCATCAATGAGTCAATTTTCCAATAAACATAGCCAAAAACCAAAGTTAGCCCAATCGGAAAAGCCTGTTTGATCGCATATTTCCAATACACTTTGTCATAAGCAAAGCCGACATCGACATATCGTCTGGCAAACAGAAGGTTTATCGAGAGATTGACCAAGTTGCCGACAAAATAAGCTCCCATTATATAAGGAAGACCTAGACCGGTTCGGCTAATTAGGTATACCGTGGCCAATACTAGAAGTTTTCCAACTATCTCGGTTGTAACCGCGATATCGAGTCGATAATTTTGAATAAAAACCGAGATAGCGGTTGAGTTCAAGGTTTGAAAAAACCAAGCAATTGATAGAACGCCAACGGCAACTTTGACGTCGATTGGATAATTAAAAAACCAGATCGCCCCAATTGCTAGCAGATGAAATACAAGAGCGATTAAAAATCTAAAAGCGAAAATATTCTTGAAGACCTTGCTTTGATCTTTAGCAATCGATAACTCGCGCAGCATCGTCCAGCCGAGACCAAAATCAGCAAAGACTGAGACAAAAGCGACAAAGGCAAAAGAGGTCGTGTATTTTCCAACTCCCTCGACACCTAAGTATCTAAACAAAACAGCAGTCGTAACTAATGCGACCGCGATGCCAATTCCTTTGCCGACAAATTGAGCAATAGTGTTATAGGCAACTTTTTTTGTATAACTCATAAGGAGATTATAGCCTCCGCAAGAGGCTAAATCAATTTAAAATTTAAAGTTTAAAATTTAAAAATAATGTCATCTTGGGCCTGCCACCCGCCGTGCCACTCCATAGCTTTAGCGAAGGGTGGTCATTGCGAGCATTTAGCGAAGCAACTGTGTCTAGATTGCCGCGGCCACTGGCCTCGCAATGACAACACGCAGTCACCTAAACCTCTCTTGTCATTCTCGCGAAAGCGAGAATCTACAAGTTTTAAGTTTTTAAATTAAGCCTTTTAAATTGATTTTTAATTTGAGTTTTTAAATTTTAAATTTAGACAAGTTATACACTATTTGCTATTCTTGTAACTAATGACTGAAAAAACAATCAACGAGCTGAAAGCCAAAACCGCGCCGATTTTTAAAAAATACGGTGCTATTAAGGTTGACTTGTTTGGTTCTCGTGCTACCGGCAACGCTAATGTAAATAGTGATTATGACTTATTGATCGAATTTCTGCCGGAATCGAAAGTTGGTTTATTTAAATTTCAATCACTTGAAGAAGAGCTGACCAAAAAACTCGAGGGCAAAGTTGATTTGACAACTCCGAGATCATTGAATAAATATATAAAAAATAATGTTTCCGAAACAGTTAAGACGATTTATGGTAAATGATATTGAAAGAAACAAACTTCGTCTGTTGCATATTTTAGAAGCAATCGACGCTGCAAATGATTTTCTTGTTGACGTTTCCAAAGAAGAATTTGATAACAATTACGAAAAACAATCAGCGGTTATTCGCCAATTTGAAATTATCGGAGAAGCTGCCAGCCACCTAGCACCGGATTTTAAGAAAGACCACAGCGATATTGACTGGGCAAAAGTTGTCGGTATGCGCCACAAAATGATTCATGATTATTTTGAGGTTGATACCGATATTGTTTGGTTCACTGTGGCCGAAGACCTCCCGGGCCTCCAACAAAAGATCAAAAAGATACTCGAAAAAATGTAAACCTTGTGTCATTGCGAACGTCTAGCGTGGCAATCTCTAATTGGATTGCCCCAACTTGCCTTCCCCGACCGCCGCAGGACATTCATTTCGTCATTCTGATTTGGGTATTTGGGTCTTTTTATTACCATCTCCTTCCAACGATGAATGGTAATATGATATTATATATAGGAACAAAGGAGGGACATGAGAGACAATAAACGATCTATTGTTGTAGTGGTCTTTTTGGCGTTGTTGTTGGTATTTTCTGGATCTCTTTTCACTCCAGAAAAGGCGATGGCTTATACAGTACCGACTTATCAAATCGATAAGAATGCCGAAAAAATTCAAGGCAAGACCGACCCTCTCACGGGCAAGGCGATACCTTCGGTTAACTCTTCAGACAAAAATGCAGTTTGTGATCAACTGGGTCTATCACACTGGATTACAAGCCCAATTGATTGGCTGATGTGTGGGATAGCAAAGTTTATGCAGAATTATGTCATTGAAAAGATTAAGGCTCTAGAGTGCGGGCTCCAGGGAGCCGGAATAGTACAATACAATCCCAGCGCAAAAATTCATTATGATTTCACCAACAAAAAATGCGTCATAATTCAATAAAACAATATTTCATCATAGGGTTTTTTCTAATCGGTTTAGTCCTCTTGCCGGCTAGTTTTTCCTGCTCTGGGATCAAGAGTGACCTTCAACCCTCCGCTGTACCAATATCTTTTAAAATTGACACTGCAAAAGCGGGTTTGAGCTTCACTTCCGACAAGTTAAACGATACGTCGCAAAGCCTCTGGATCTACAAGATAAATCACCTTCTCCAGACTATTGTCGACATTGTTCTGGTCACATTCTTAATCTTAATTGCTTTTGCTAATATCTTAGGCTATAGCCCAGATACATATTCGATCAAAAAATTACTTCCAAAACTGATATTTGTCGCGGTTTTGGCTAATCTCTCGCTACCAATAATTGGCTTGGCTTCTAAGGCTATCGACTCTCTAATGCTCTCTGTCGGTTTGTTTAATCCCGCTAATATTGGTACGGGGTTCAATCTTTCAGTATCGGCTCTTGGTGGTGCAGGCTTAGTAATTGCCTTAATTGTAGGCGTTTTGGTCTTTATGTTGGGAGGATCAAAAATTTTTGCATTAGTAGTGTGTTGTTTCGCCCCGATAGTCCCGCTAGTAGCAACTGTATTGATTTTGTTAATCTTGGATTTTAGGCCATGGATTGTTTTCCTGGGGGCAGCCGCGGCCCCACTAATGATAGCCTTTAGTTTGATTCCGGGGCTGGAAGGGGTGTATAAGAAATGGCTCAAAATACTGGCAACTTGGCTGGTCATACCACCGCTCGTGTTTTTAATAATGAGATTTGCCCAATATGCTCAAGACCTAGATCTGGGAGCTGGTATGGGTGGAGACAGAGCTTCACTAGTTTCAAATATTGTTGGACTCTATCTACCACTGGCCTTGCAATATACGATCCTTTTATTCGCAGTTCGCATCCCATTCATGCTTGAGAAAGACGTTAGTGGAATAATTGCTGGCGTGGGTAAATACGTTGGCAATCAATCAATGGCTGGAATAGCAAACATTGGCTCATTGGCAAAGTCAAAACCATTTACAAAAATGATTGAAATGAACGAAAAGCCGGAAGCCGGCAGATTTAACAATTTGAAAGCTGCCAGCGCTAAAATTCTACAAGATAGGATTGCCCCCTTTATTGCAAAAAGAGGACCAGGCGATCTCATATCGGAACCAGGTAAAGCACTGGAAAAAGCAGCCGGACCTAGAACATTCTTAGGAAAAGTTGGAGGGTTGCTTGGAAAAGTTTCAACCCCTAGTTTTTTGCAGATGACGCAGTTGGGCGAACTCCATAAATTAGACCGCGAAACCGGCCAGAAAAGAGTGAAAACAGCTATCGTAGAAAGCTCTCCGCTTAATAAAGTCATTAATCAAGAAGCGGAAGCCAGGATGAAAATGGAGGAGGCAAAAGGACACGATAGAGACATCCCAACACCCATACTTCGAAGGCAATTACGTGGATATCAAAACGGCGCAGAGGCCAATGCAATCTGGGCAATGCTAGGGGGCAGACCAGACGGCACGATAGACCTAGCGCGAGATACTGGGCTGCCTCTTCGGTCAGCACTTTCCGATCCTTGGCTTACCAAAATAACTGACCGTTTCGGGCCAAATGCGTTTAGAAATAAAAAGTTTGCCTTTAACGGTGTATTTGGCTTTCTGGCTCAAAAAGGGTCAGCGGCCGATCACAGCATTTTCATAGATGCAATGCGACCCAGTCTAAATGCACGGTATGGGTTTGACGACAACGATTGGAGTGAAAAAATTGTTGATTATGGCGGTGGTGCCAGTCGCGGAAAAAATAGCAGTAGGATGAGACCGGGCATGCAGTTTCTCAATGGGGATGATGCTGTCGACGATGATGGAAGATTTGTTTGGCCACCGCCGGTAACTCCACCTCCACCTCCACCCGGTGGCGGGACCCCACCTCCAGCCCCGGACCCCGACGCTGTAGAAGATGAGGAGGTTGAGGAAGATGACGCGGCTGGGCCATCGGGACGAGTTGAAGAAGCACCCGATCCCGAAGACCAAGATGCGGATGATCTTATCGGGGTTATTGTGAAAAATCCCGGAGATATTTCGGATAGAATAGCAGATAAAATTGATGAGTCAGGATCTAAAACAACCGAGTTCCTAGCAAAGTCGGAAGCAAATTACCGTAAACTCACCGAAACGCTAGAGAGCGATGGCGTGGATGACGCTAAAACCCAAGAGCTCCTCAAGGCATTTAAGATGGGAGATGTCAGAACTTCCGATCAAATGCAAAAACAATTCAACCTTAAGCCCGCCACAGCCGATACGGCCCTCAGGCTGTTATACCGACGCGAGCTTCAGAGAGTCTTGGGGGAGGGTAAGGCCAGCAACGAGTCGGAGGCAGAGCTAACATCACAGTTCTCCCAGATGATAGCTCCAAAATTAGCAACTATGAACCCAGATGATAAAAAAACGCTGGTCACAAATACTATCAATTTAACCCTGAACGGACAGAGCTCAATAGCTCCAGCAGAATTGGCCCAAATCAGAGAGAGTATCGGTAGGATTGTTGGACTAGATGGAAAGCTTGTCAATGAAAACGTGGCACGTCGGTTGCTCTCAGCCGTCGAGTTAAATGAGCGAAACATTCGACTGAATCAAGGAAGGGCCGCATGAACCAGAAAGATGATAAAGCATTCCTGATCAACCAATATATCGCCAACGAGGCGTCTATTGATTTGGCTTATATGGTAGCGAATTGTCTAGAAGATAAAACACTCTTGGGTAATAATTCATATCGCTACCTACTCGATCTAGCTACAGTTTATTTAAGATATTATTTGATGTGCTATGGACAAGCTTTATCCACACAAATGAGCGAAAATGCGTTGCGGGTACACAGTGAATCAATTTTAAGAAAACTTTTAGAATCTGGTTCTACAGACCGAGGAACCTTACTTTTTTCACTCTACGACCTCACGAAAGAAGAAATAGCAAATATCGGGGCTTCAAATGCCAGATAATGAAGAATCGAATGTTAGCGACAATCCGCCGGCTGAGGAAAAAGATCCGAGTGAGGCGGTAGAAAACCCCGAAACGAATTCTAACGCTGGCCGTGGACCCAGCGCAACTTCACATGGACCGGAAGAAGAGCTGGAAGATCCGACACTTGATGAGCGTGTTCGCAAAGAATACCGCGATACGAAGCATGATGTACGAAGAGTTAAGGATGCATACCACGGAGCTAAAGATATTGATAAAAATTTGCTCGGTGGCCGCGTCGGAAATGCAATTAAAGGTAGCAAGGCTGGGCAAGCTTATCAAAATGCATACGATACTGTTGCGAATCACCCAACAGTCAAGCCAGTTACCGACTTTATTAAGAACGTAAAAGACTGGAATATTTTTAGACCCTGGGGATCGGGAGCAAATAAGCCCGATGTACCAGCTGGTGGAGGACCCGCAGGACAAACTACAGGAACACCAGGAGGATGGGGTGATAGCTGGGGTGCTAATCGCCCCGGAACTTGGGGAAGCGGAGCTAAACCTCCTCCACCTCCGCCGCCGCCATCGTCAGTACCTCCGCCTCCTCCACCCGCCGGTGCTCTACCCGTACCTCCACCCCCACCCGTGCCTCCGCCGCCACCAGTCGGAGTTGCAGGAGGAGGTGCCTTGGCGGATGCAGCGGTTGGCGGAGCTGCCGCAGATGCAGTTGGAACCGGTGCCGTCGGAACGGGAACCGTTGCCACAGGAGGCGGTAGTGTTTTATTCACAGTATTTGGCGTGAGCATTACGGTAGAAACTGGTGGTATAATCCTACTCGTCATAATCGCTCTGATAATCATTGGGATCGTTCTGATGCTCCTCTTTGTAGCGGTTAATTATTTCTCTATGGCCAACTCCAGAGACCCATCGACGAGCACAGACTCGGCCGCTAACATAGTATCCCTAAACTCATCGGGAAAATTACTTTTTGAAGATCCAACTGAAATCACCCGAATTCAGAACAATGAAGTAAACTCTCAACTGCTCTCGGTTATTGATAACCTCGCATCTCAACATGAGTACATGAAAATATCCGTTGACGATAAAAACCTTAGCTTTTCAGTCACCCAGAGTGATACAATTAGATGCGTAGACACAAAAAACAACAGGATCAGTATACCTCTCAAGCTAGATGGTTCGCTTGATCTCGGTGGAATTATTCCAGCGCCAACAGATGATCCAATATGTGCCTTAAATTACTTTCCCAGAATCGAATCTGCATCGGAAGGAGCATATTTCGAGTACTTCAATCTCGGAGAGTTTAAGCTTTCGCAGTACAATACATATTCAAATTCACTAATCCAGGAAAAGTTAACGGAATTAGGAAATGAATCGATGTCTTTAATGACAGAATCCGACGACAAGTCTAGTAGTTTAAAACAGGAAATAGTTGTTAAATCACCATTTTTATCAACCAATATTTCCGGCAAGACACCAACCCCACCAGCACCGTATGAGATTCTTTCTGACATTTATTCACCCGATCAACTAAAAGTAATTTCTGAAGGTTCAACCGCAGAAGCATTGACGATAAGACTATCACCATGATCAAAGATATAACTAAAAAAATACTGCTTACCGTGATTCTTGCGACTGCCTTGTTTGCATTTTCACCAAGGGCTCTTGCTGATTTTCCGGGAAATATAAAAGATTGGAACTCCACTCAAAGTCCAGTTATGAGCCAATCGCTGTTCCCCACAAGCGCCGACGCTGTTTGCGCCGCTCTCTTCAACATGGATCAGAAGAACATTTTCAAAGAAGGAATTTGTGCGATTATCAATGTCATCTCAATTTCAACCGCTGATTTTGCCCAAAATGTTACCTGTACAATCCAAAATGTTGCCGCCGATAACTTCCTAGGAGCCACTGCCACCACGGGCCAAGGAAACTGTACGCTCTCGGGCGGTGCAGACCCATCTGGAGACAAAATATACGGCAATAACGTAAATCCCAAAAGTGGATTTTTTGACTCAAAACCAAGCAATCTCTCAAAAAAGATTATAGACACCACCAATACTGGCTGGATCCAAAAAGGCTATAGCATAAGTCGGGGCGTAGTTTTGGTGATGGCAATCATTATGCTTTTGATAGTCGCCTTCTCCAATATTTTACATATCGACCTCAATACTTATGCAATAAAAAAAATCCTGCCCAATCTCGTCATCGGAATTTTACTCGGGTTTATCTCGGCTACAATCATCTATCTGCTGTCCAGATTTATTGACATTCTTTATGGTCTCAGAATATTCTCGCCATACGAATCAGTTAATCCGATGCTTAATATTTTTAACGGACACTTAAATACCGGCGCTGACACAAGTGGTTCTGCGCCAGACTTCAGCTCGATCTCACTTGTCTTTAGAACTGGCTCAACTATCCTAGGAAATACTGGCAACCCGGGTTTTATAACGGGACTGATAGGAACAATTATTTTGGTCATATCTTCAGTAGTTGTCTTTGCCTATGAATACGTGATGGCCCTTCGACCGCTTGTAATTGGACTTTTAACCATAGTTTCACCAATTGCTTTTATCTGTCTAGTTTTGCCACAAACACAGATAATTATGAAAAAATGGTGGTCACTTCTTCTGATCGCATTATTTTACCCCGTTATTGTTAATTTCGTTTTTTTCATCATGAACTCAATAACTGCATCTTCGGCGCCTCAAGGAGCAGTATTTTTAATAGCTTTTCTCTTCAAAACAACCGTTTTAGCCTTATTAATCCGCCTTCCATTCACAATCGAATCTGACCTCAGAAAATTGACTGTCAGTCTAGCTAAGACCGATTTTGGAGCAAATTTAGGATTAAGCAAACTTGTAAATACCAAGGAAATCTCCAAAAACACCAGCAACGCATTATCAACAACCGAAAATAACCTCAAGACGAGAGAAGCACAGGGTCTTATTGCCAGTGCAACCAACGGGTTTTTTAAATCAACACCCCAGGCAGATAAAAACGAACTAAAAACCACCAGTTCGGAAAAATTAATTACTACAATTAACAATCGAGCCAGTCAAAACATGCCCTCTATAGTGCAAATTGCCAATAGCGCCTTTAAGACTAATGCTAGCAGACCAACCAATCTTTTGGTCAAATCAACCGAGGATCTGGGACCAGATACGTTTAGAAAAGCGATCACTCACTCAAATACTCAGCTCTGGCAAGACAACACTGCTATCGAAGAGCTCAAGCGGAAAAACGGCCAAGTCCTAGATGAAGAAGGCACGGCCATCAGAGCCGATTCTGCCAGAAGACTTTATCGATTAGCCCAAGTCGTCGATCAAGACAAAATTGCCAATCCCGAAGCAGTCAAGCTCATGGCAAAAAAAGGAATGCTTGATGTGTTGCCGTTAAACATAATCCAAAAAGCGATCAGTGAAAACTTGATCAATCGCGCCGACCTTGCCGCGAACTTCAAGCAAAACGCAGAGCGAGTTTTTGAGCGAGCAATGACATTGAAACCTGGTCAGGCGATTACTCCGTCAGTGGCTCAACAGCTAATAGAAAAAGATCGTTTCGATTATTCGACTGGCTTCAAGGACATCGCTCGACAATTTTCCGATATCTCCAAAGACGAAAAAATCATTCCCCCTCCTCCACCGATTGTTACTCAAAATATTATCTCCAATATGAAAAATGCTGATCCAAACGTCTTTGACAAAAACGGAATGTATTTCCTGCAAAGACTAGGTGGAATCAACAGGCAATCGCAAGCCTCAATCTCCAACACTCTGCAAAAAGATGGGGTTAATCCTCAGACTGCCAACTCTATCAGTCAGAATCCCCAGCTTGATATCAAAGACGTCAAAAACTACGTTCCCGGTGGAAATATCTCGCACGAAAATATCGGCATGCTTCGTGAAGGGTTTTTAAATCGAGATCTGTCCAATAATTTAATCACCAACGTTGCCCAGATGATCTCGGAGAGCAAAATCGCTGTTTCAAAATCAATAACTCAAAAGCTTGCCGATAACCTCAAGAATGACGAGGGACTAAATTTATCAAGCGTCAAGACTAGCCTTCAAAATTCAATTCAAGAGCTATCCAAAGCCTCACCTGAAAAGATTAAAGAAATAGGACAGGAAATAAATAAATACCACCCAGGCACCATGATCAAAACATCCGGAGATCTTGACGCCCAAGACGTCCAAAAACTACAAAAAGATGGTGAAGATGTCATTGAAACGATTGATACAATTGAAAAAAGCGGTGGAAACGAAGAAAAACTTAGGTCAGGTACAGATGACGTCGCTAAAATGGTAGAAGATCAAATATCAGGTACAATTCAAAAAGCCCTATCGGGTGAAGCTAATTTTGACGAGGAGGCCACCAATGAACCTAGGAAAGGAACCGACGGAGTCGACGGACCAACCACTGGACGGGATACCACAACCGCCAGTAACACCGCCAATAGAACCTGAAGACGACAAACCGGCCGCAACAACCGAAGAAGATGTACCGAGCATAGGCTTAGTAGACAATAATGTCGAGGTTGTTTTAAGTGGCGAACAACCAGCAGATAGTCTTGGTGCCGATCAAGCATTTAGGATACAAATGCAAGCTGAAGAAAACCGTACTCGCAGATCGATTCAGCAGTCGCTTATCGAGCCCAGAATACTAGCTGAAACAGTTCAGACGGCCCAAGCAGCTGGGATTGAAAACATTAATTTAACCGAAACTTTCGCGTCAACACAAAAAAAAGGCCTTTGTAAGTTTGAAAAACCCGAGACCTTAAGCGCTGAGCTTGCTGAGCTTGAAGATAAGTTAATTGGCAATTTTGCAGCACAAATCAGAAGTTATGAAAACGTAACCGCCGAACAAGCTGACGAAGCAATAGTCGCAGTTCGAGAAGCAATATATTCGCTTATTATGGGCGGACACCTAACTGGTGAAAAAATCCAGTCGCTTGTCAATAATGGTATCAATTTTCGCGACAAACCTGGCGAGGAGACGATCAGCAGCAAGGGCGTCAGCCTACTTGGAAATGTAAAGGAGTCGGATGTAGTGGCATTTTACAGAATCGAAAATGAAAGTGCCGCGATATTCCTTTATGCTCCCTTTTTATCCGAGAGTAGAGACGCGAAATCATTTGGCGTCCTTCACGAGTTTGGGCATATTGTGGCTAGAAACAATTTCTGGCCCGAAGAAACATATAAATCATTCCTGCAAGCCGCGCGAGATCCGGGTTCTGCTGATCTCCAGCAATTTGCCAGACATCCCGAACTTCAGCAAATACTGCAAGTCTTACAGGATCCTGCTGGAAATTCAGGATTCTTCAGATCATACATCAGAACAAGACTCGAGACGGTATCGTCGCTACCGGAAGAGCAACAGGGCAGAGAACGATCCAAGATTGCCGAAGAGATTATCGCCGACATGTTCTCTTATTACTACATGGGTGGTAATAACGCGCAGGACCACGTTAGCTCTAGAATGACTCATCTCTACGAGCAAGATGCTGCAACGGGAGAATTTACTCCAGATAGAGTTATAAAGTTGTGTCTTGAAAAATTGGGTCTGCAAAATCTAGATCAATTATACAAAGTGATGAAGAAAAAGCCAAAAAGTACCACCCCCTCACAGCTTTGCGAGCTGTTGATACAAAACGAGAAGTTAAACCCAATGTTTGGGTCATCGGCAAGTTGGACGAAACTACTTAACCAACGATCTAAAGACAGAGGCAACGCAATTCCTGGAAAAATCGGTAAAGGAATTTCTGCAAGCGGCGTGAGCACTGGCGGAGAAGGTAACGATAATGGCACTGGGTTTGGTAATGGCCAAGACGTCTGGGGAATGTTCTGGGACTTTGCAACCGGCGTCAAGACTAAAGAAAATGGTCTTTTTTAACCAACTTTGATTCTTTAGAATTTCTCTCTTTTAGTTCGATCTCATCGCCTGTCTTGTCTGATATGACGAGTCTGTTGGTGATTCCAATCAAATCGGCATCAGCAAACTTTTCCCCAGCCGAGAGGTCGCGATCATCGTATAAGACTTCGATCCCCTTTTCGGTCAGCTCATCATAAAATTTATCAGCTTTTTCTTTGTTCTTCTCACCAAGAGCAATTAGGTGATATTTAAACGGCGAGACGTTCTCTGGCCAGATAAGACCATTTTCGTCGTGGGATACTTCAGCCACCGCGCCCATCAAGCGCTGCACACCAATTCCATAGCAGCCCATTTGAACGATTTTTCGGCTGTCGTCACTATCGACAAAGGTCAAATCAAACGGCTCCGAGTATTTGGTCTTCAATTTGAAAATATTTCCTACCTCTATTGCCTTTTTTAACTCATATTCGGTGCATTTGCACGACGGGCAGACATAATTGCCCTCTAGAATCTCCTTATTCATGCCCATATTACATTTTGAACAAACATATATTTCATCTTCGCCCGCCTCAGTTTCAGTTTGAAATTCATGAGAGTATTTAGCAAAAGTTCCACCTGATGCGAAAGTGAAATACGTTTTCGATTTAATGCCGCATCGATTAAAGATATTCCAATATGCTTCGGTCACCCGATCATAATATTTGTCTAGATCGGCCTCATCAGTATGAAAGGAATAAAGATCCTTCATCAAAAACTCTCTTGTTCGAAGCACTCCCGATTTAGCCCTGACTTCATTTCTAAACTTATTTTGGATCTGAAAAATCGCAAAAGGCAGGTCTTTGTATGAAAGAGTAAATTTCTTAGCTAGCGGGGAGACAATCTCCTCGTGAGAGGCCCCAAGTCCATAGCCTTTTTCGTCAGCTGCTTCGAGTTTAAATAAAACGTCGAGTCCATCCCATCGCCCGGTCGCAACCCAGTTTTCCTTCGGCACTAATCCTGGCATTAAGACTTCTTGACCATCAACTTTGACCATTTCGTCACGAATGATATTTGAAATGTTATTTACAACTCTCAAGCCTAGCGGCAAAAGCGTATAAATCCCAGCAGCAACTTTATCGATATAACCAGCTCGAATCAAAAGCTGGCAGGAGGCTGACTTCTCGTCCTTTGGGTAGTCCTTAATGGTCTTGGTAAATGTTTTTGATAATTTCATGGTTTAACTTTAGCAATTCATATTGATTTATTCAAGAAAGAGTTAGGGGCGCCTCGCTGAACAAACAGCGGGCGCCCCCGAACCTTTGGGTAGCTCATTCCCGTTACGATGATACGACAGAACACGACAGGGCACCGCTCACACCAGCAGCGACACGATCGAAGTCCATATGATCGATCTGATCGAGCCTGTGGAGAAACAGCTGCTCTACCGGATCCACAATGCGTCCGCCGACCCTCAGTCGGTAACAGCCCCTTTGACTAACCAGCTTGCTCAGATCGCCCCAAATCATGCCAGAAACTTCCACGACGCTCCCGTCGAGCATGAACAACTGTCCTATTCGGGACCGGGTGTAGAAGTCAACGAACGCGGTGTGCAATGGACGCATCACCGCTAGGCTACGTCCCGCGGCAAGCCGGCCTTGGACACGCCCGCGGCGAGATATACTGCAACGGATGCCCGCCACATTGGCCTCGTTGAGACCCATCTGACTAAGCATATCGCGCAGGCGTCTTGCGCACCGATCGTCTGGATACACCCGGACTCCGACTACTGACCAGACCTCGAGCCGATCCCCTTCCAGCAAAACCCGTACGTCTTCAGACATCTGCCGCCTCCCTTTTCTGCTGCGACTAAGAATGAGCTACTGCTTGGAGAATATTTTAGTCTTTTTATTCATTTTTACAAGATTAATTTTTAATTTTTTATAGTGTATAATTAATTTAGTTAAGGAGGGCCAAGCAGTAGAAATTTAACGACACTACGTATCAAGAGACAAAGTTAAATTTCACTGCCCGACAGAGTATGTTAAGGAAGAATCTCCCGTTATACATTCTCGTTGTATTGACGTTGGCAGCGTTACTATTTTTGTCACCTAAAATTATCGGAATAATCTCCGCCGACTCTGAAGTCCCTGCTACCGGAACAGAACTATTGACCAATAATCATTTTGATCAAGAAACTTTTAATTCCCAAACATGGTCTATGGCCTCGGCCAATCAAAATTCGGGTGTCGCCCCATCTACTGGAGCGATCAATATAGCCTGCGGTCAAAGCGAAGGCGATTATGTAAAAATTGCCCAAGTTGCTCCAACAATTGCAGGAAAATTTTATAAATTAGGGATAACCTACGTAGCTGAGAGTGCAACCACCGGGATTAAAGCACAATTCGGATTCTTAAAAGATTCTGCAACAGCAAATGTCATCGAATCAAAACCAATTGATATAACGGCAGGCTCAACAAGCTTCACGACGTACGCCGCACCAAAACTCAATCACGAGAACAGCTTTTTCTTCTTCAAGTGTACTGGGAAAAATTCAATCAAAGTAACGGGATTCTCGGTTGAACAATATTCCGTCAAGCCTGTAGCAATGGTCACTGTAAGTACTGCGTCATTAGCAACCGCCACCTCATCACCAATCAAGCCAACAACTATCAGCGCTACGACTACCTCAACATCACCAGCTGCCACAGCGACAGCCACAAGAGCAATTAGCACAGCAACATCGACCCCAGTTGTCAGCTCTACTGCTGCGGCACCCGTACAGTCTACTACGGCCCAAACTCAACTGATTACACCAACCCCGATTGGCAATCTGCAAACCATGCAAAGTGGTTGGAACATCTTCGGTAGCGGCTCCGACGTCTCAAGTCAGGTATTTACAACGGCCGGAATGACCGCGATGCAAATGTTCGCAGGCAAATGGACCAAGATCGTCCCCAGCTCCAAAAAAGAAATGATTTTAAGCTCGCAAGGTGGAATTTATGTTTTCAATCCATCAAAATCAACCAAAAACGTTACTTTGACAGAGCCGACAACTAATTCGGCACTGATCGCCGGAAAAGGTTGGAACATTTTGTATAATTCTTCAAACACCGAAACATCGATTGATGATCTCAAGTATAATTTCAGCTCGTCAGGAAAGAGCGATTCATATTCGATTGGCGATCTTATAAACCAAAACCATGCCTCAAAAATTGTGTATTTATTAAAGCAAACATCGGCAGGTGTTGGATTAACTCGAATCGATATCACCCAAACAAACAAAATACCGGCTAAGACCGGCTTCTGGTTCTACCTCTTCTCTCTTTAGACTATTTCTTGTCAGTTGACATGCTGGCTAGAGCTAACAAGACAAATGACGCCAAGACTAAGACTATTCCTATAATAAAAATTATTTTAAATTGATCGATCGAGCTCGAATCTATCATCGTGTCGGCTGAGACAGATGACATGGCATTATTGCCTAGATACACCATAGCTCCACCGAGCACTAAAACTAACAAACCTGATGAAATTTTCTTTTGCTGTTTCATAATATTAGTATAGCAAAAAAATTAGATATATTGACTCACATCATTCTATAAGGTAAGATTTGCCTTCTGTTTGCCGTACATTTTACAATATAGGAGAATCGCCATGGATCCGATCGACCGCGGCAATCACCTCGTGGTATGTCCCTACGGATACCTCGATCTGATCGCAAAACTCATGAACGGCGAACCGCTGGACCTGCACCTCATCTACCACAAGCTCGTCGGAGTCGCCGAACCCAACCAGTATCGAGCCCTCGTGCACGAGATCGCCGTTCCCGACGGTGTTCCCGAAGAATGCCAGTTCAAGATCACCTTCGCTGTTCGCGACCACGTCAATGGCGAGCGCTGGCACGCCAAGGGTCACCTGACTACCGCCACCAATGATGCCGGCCATCACTGTGGCCCATTCTTCCTCAAGCAGTGGTGGGAGGAAGACCTCGAACCTGACGACGAGCTTCAACCCGGGGTGTACTACTTCGACACCGTCGTCGGCTTCCCCAACATGCGGACCGTCCTCGGTCAGAAGTTCGACTTCTCACTGCGCCGGACTGCCAGGGTGTGCGATGACGACCTGTTCATTCGCAAGCTGCACGTCAACGGCACAATTCGCTACACCAACACCAGCTCGGTCATCGCACAGTACACCATGAAGAGTGGGATCAGTCTTGATCTCCACGGCACCATGGGCAACATCCCTGATGACAACGGACACTATCACGGCATCTTCGTCGCCCGGCGAGCCTGAAGCCCGCCATCGCAAACAGACTTTCCATCCCCCTTCCGCGTATTCGCATCGAAGGGGGTTTTGGTTTTAAACTATTTTTATTTTTTAAATTTTATCAATTTTGCAGTGACTTACTCTTGACTTTTTAATAAATTTCGCTATAATTTTTTCAAATTCCTGGGCCAAAGGCTAACGCCAAAAGCTTAGGGAAGTTCCATCAAATCGTTCCGCCTTGAGCGGGACACAGAGGAGTGATGCATATGAAGACGTTCAAAGTCGGCTTATTCGGTCCCCCTCTTGACTTGAATTCCCAGGTGGACAGCAGCTCCGGCGGCAACAACCACGAGCCCGGCAAGAGCTAGGACGGCGGCGCGGCCCCGGCGGCGCAGTAAGTACGACACAACCGGGCCGAAAGGTCACGATTAAGCCGAGCTTACCGCGCCACAGGCGCTTGCAGTCAATGCAGAAAGGAACGACCATGCATAGCATGGGCGCCATGGGCGCGAAATGACGACATCCTGAGTTTGCCTCAGGCCTAATTGATCGACAGGATCATTTAGGATCTTCGTTCGACCAGGCTGTCCCGAGCTATTAGATGTCGACACACGGCTCGGTCATACGGATTGCCAGAACATCTGGCAACAACCGTTTTGAAGGAGCCCCGCACGCCCCGACGGACACATCGCGTTGTCACGCGGGGGCACATGGGCTCCAGATCACATTCTCTCCGGAGCGCGGAAACCCGCGGCGCCTCGCGCTGCTCATCGGTACCGCCCTCCACCAAAGAGGCCAGATCACGCCTTGATCCACCGGATCAAGAAACGGGTCTGGCCTCGACGTTTTTAAAACGAGAACACCCAACAGGGTGTTTTTTTAGTTGATTTAATTAAAAAATAGCTGGTGAAGATTTACAGAATATTGATAAGGTTTTTGTTCCACCCAAAAACCGCACGGGGATTTTTGGGGCGGTACCCAAAAATTAACTTGCGAGTACCGCCTCGCAAGCCCCGGTGTCCAGGATGCGCAATTTGGGCGGAACAAATTGCTTATCAATACTTAGATAGATTTAATTGGTGACCCCACGGAGAGTCGAACTCCGGTTTTCAGGATGAGAACCTGATGTCCTAACCACTAGACGATGGGGCCTTCAATTAAATCTATCAATAATGCGCCTGGTATCCTAACCACTAGATGATGCTTTGGCGAGGTGGAATCGCCGAATAAACCTTAATTATTCTATGAATTTATACCAAAAATCAGACTATTTATCAATTCTGAAGATGGGTTTTGAGCTACACTCTTGACAAATGTTTTTTCAAGGGTACGGTTCTGCTACAAATATTACATAGCATAATCAGGGGGAAACTAGATGATGCTTGAGAAGACATTTACGTCTAATCAAAAAAAGAGTTGGTGGATTTACACCGTTTTTGCATTTACTTTTATCGCTATTTCAGCATCGCCCGCATTGGCCACTGGCAATCTCTCCAACCTCACGATTTCCAAAAACTTTGAATCAAGTACTAAATATTTTTACGATCAAAAACCATATGTGACAGGCTCAATCTCGTCTGACATAAACGGCGTTGTGGTTTATTTCGATAATATTTCAAACGCTGACGACTACTCCGTGACGGTCAATCAAACTTATCCTGCTGCAAGTTTCACCACGCAAAATGACTGCTTCTCTTATGGATCCCAGTGCCCAAATACAATTCCCGATGGAACTTATCGAGTAACCGCCGAAGCTTTTCGTGATTTGGATGTCTCCCAAACTTATGTCTTTCCGAAGTTACTAGTAAAGGTCGCTGACGTCTCAGACATTGACCAAAGCGCTCCCGCCAAGCCGATTCTAGATTCAATTGCATCACCACTTGACGCAGACAATATGGCACTAACCGGCTCCGCCGAAGCTGATGCGCTAGTTACCATCAACGGCGAAGGACAAACTAAAACTCAACAATTAACCAGCGGCAACACACATTTTGCAATCACGGTTTCGCTAACCCAGAATGCTCAAAATAATTTTTCAGTAACGGCCATGGATGACGCCGGCAATATTTCCGAAGCCGCGAGCGCTAATCTAACCGAAGCGCCGACTTCGACACCAACTCCAACCCCGACTCCGGCTCCAGTCACACCGGAACCAATCGCGACGGTTGCGATTAAGAGAGCAGTCAAAATTCAAAGCCTGTCGATCGCTCCTACGGCAAGCGCCACCGCCATAATCACCAATCCCCTCGCTCTGCCGTTGAGCTCGTTGACTCCAAGTAGCGACAGCACAGTTAAAGGTGCATCAACCGACAACGAGAATAAACCTAATAATAAGCTGAAAATAGCCGGATACATTTTGGCTACTTTGCTGATCGCTTTCATTATTTATATGATTTTGAGAGCAAATCGGATGAAAAATGACGCAAAAATCGAGGAAGTTGACAAGAGCCAAGAGATTGATACAAATAAGAAGCAGGCGAAAAAAAGAAAAAATGTTAAAAAGTAATCTTATAAATTAAGAAAGGAGAACTGATGACAAACTCCAAAGTGAGTGGCCAAATCAGTAGTCTCAAGAGGTTTTTAACTTATACCTTGAGCGCACTTCTATCGCTCCAGGTTTTTTTGTTTTATCCGCTAACAGCCTCCGCTGTTGACGATACGACACCTCCGACAATTACCAGCTTTACGGCTTCGGCCAGTGCTGGAAAAGTTGCAAATGAAGTCGGTGGTATTTTTTATACCAATGACACGACGCCGACAATTTCGGCAACTTATGAAGATAATATCGGTGGCGATGGAATCAATGCGACCAGCGCTTTCGTCCAGGTCAACGGTGACTCTGCCGATTTTGACAGTCGTGACGCCAGCGGTATTTCGGCAACCCTGCCGACTCTGCCAGAAGGCACCTACGCGATTCGAGTGGCAGTTTCCGATAATGCCATAAACCCGGCCGAACAAACGAAGAGTTTGGTCATTGATACTTCTCTACCAAGCGCCCCTGCTCTTTTGACCCCGGCTTCAATAACCAGCAACGATCAAACCCCGACCATTTCCGGAACAACAGAGGCCGACTCAATAGTTAACATTTATGATGGAGCTGCACTTCTCGACTCCGATAATACAACAGCGGATGGAACTTTCAGCATCTCTTCTCCATCTCTTGCCAACGGGCCTCATGCCTTGACGGCCGAGGCAACAGACCGTGCTGGTAATGAATCCCCGGTATCTAGCGAAGTTGACTACACTGTCGATATTGTTGCGCCAACCATCCCGACCTTAACTGCCGAAGCAGACACCAGTAACCAGCTTCCAACTCTTGACTGGTCAAATGAAAGCGGCACTGGCGCCGTAAGCTACAGAATTCAACTTGACGATGACAGCGATTTCTCATCAGTAATCACTAACGAGGTTTTAGCCCCAAATTCTTTTACCCCTGGATCTGCTCTGGCAAACGGCTCTGTTTATTGGCGCGTTGCTTCAATTGATGCTTATGACAACCAAAGTGATTTTTCTGCTACTGATGGCTTTGTCATCGACTCAAATAATCCGATAATCGTTCACACCAACTTGCCAACTCTAGCTAAAGCTGGGGTGATGGATGTTGATATTGATTTCAACGAAACAATGGACGAAGGAGTAATCCCAACTGTGGCATTTGGAACAAGTGATCCATTTACACAACACGGAACAACCGTCGTCTGGAAAGATGCTAATACCGTAACCGCCAGCGTTGATATTCAAGCCGGTTGGGATAATGGCATAAACACAGTCATCGTCTCCGGTGCCAAAGATTTGGTTGGCAATACAATGCTTCCTAATTCCTCAAACTCATTTTATATTGATACCATCGCTCCTGAAATTGTTCGAAACGATCCTGCCGCTATGACCATGACGATTGAAGCCGGCAGCACATATTCAGAACCAGGCGCAACTTGGACCGACGCTCATGACGGCACTGGCGCAGCGGTAGTTTCCGGTGGAGTTAACACCGCAATCGTTGGCGATTATGTTATCAGCTATGACTATACCGATGTCGCTGGTAATGCCGGTGCACAAGTCAACCGAATCGTTCAGGTTCGCGACTCAATTGCTCCAACAATCTCCGATATTACTCCAGCCAACAGCTCAACAACTTTCAACGCTAATGTTTCAGTTTCCGGCACTTTCCACGACAGCGGTGCGGCAATCAACAAAGCCTCACTTTATCTTGATATCGATGGAATGCCAGTTGAGGGCGCAGACCCAACAGCGCTTTTCACTGGCAACACGTTCACATACACCCCAACTAGTGCCTTCGACGATGGCGTTCATACTGTCGATGTCTCAATTGCTGATAACTCCGACAACCGAATGACGACCGAATCATGGTCCTTCACGGTTACCTCTGCTCCAACGATTAATTCGGCCTCAGCTTCTGGTGGCCGTATTGTCGCTGATACGATTAACTCAACAAACACTGGATTTTCTGTAAGCGGAGACGTGGCTTCCGATATCGGAGGTCAAACAGTCGTTCTCTACACTGACGGTGGAATTGTTCCGCTCGCCTCAACCACGGTCTTGCCACTAATTGATTCTTATTCAATCGATTTATCCCCCGCCGAGTTTGCATCATTGTCAGCAACTGATAGCATCAAGAATTTACAGGTGATGCGAATTGGCTCGACCTTCAATCATTCGGTCCTAAGTGCAGTTCACGAAATAAATGTCGATAAAACCCTGCCGACAACACCGGATGAATCAAAAATTGCGGTCACCCAAAATGCATCAGGTGCCGACGATACGATCTCGGGCGAGGCCGGCGCAATCTCACTTGATAGCACAACAATCATTCTCTACGACGGCACTGATGTCGAGCTTGGCTCATATGCAGTTTCAACTCTTGACGGCAGTTTCGGTCCAATCTCAATCGGCGACAATACTTACGACACAGTTAAAGTTGCCACACGCGATGCCGCAGAAAATGAAAGCGCAAAAATTACAAAAACTAACGATATCGTCGCTCCAGGTCAGCCAGCAATCACCTCACCGACCGACAATACCATCAGCCAAACTGCAACATTTGCCGTAACTGGCACGGCTGAAGCTGGTACAACAGTCACAATCTACAATGATGCTGTTTTTGGAACCGGTATTGCTGACCCATCCGGCAATTTTAGCATCGAGATTACCTTGCCGACAGACGGCAATTATGAGCTTAAAGCCAAAGCCACCGATGCCGCCGGCAACGAGAGCGTGGCCTCAGATATTGTTCATTACACACTCGATCGAGTTGCTCCAACAATTGTTACAACTTCACCAGCCGATCTGTCACTGACCAACAACAATATGTCACCAATTTCAGTTACTTGGAGTGATGCGACCGCTGGTTTTGCCGCTGATCCTACGAGAACTATGTATCTTGGCGCTTTGAGCAAAGTGACTGTTTGGGACGGTGTTGACACCATGACTTACACCCCGTCAAGCCCTTCGGCTGACGGTGTTCGAACAGTCTCCGCCACTATCACCGACCTAGCTGGCAATACCGGCTCGGTAACCTTCAGTTTCACGATCGATACCATTGCCCCGATCATTGCTGCACATGATAATATCACCGGCGTTGAAGCTACTTCCCCTTCTGGTGCCGTAGTCACTTATACTGCCCCAGACGCGACCGATGCTCACGATGGTACATTACCAGCTGTTTGCGCACCAGCTTCGGATTCAACATTCCCAATCGGAACCACAACGGTAACCTGTAACAAAACCGACGAAGCAGGAAACGCTGCAGCCCCAACGACTTTCACTATCACAGTTCAAGATACAACCGCCCCAACAATCTCAGTCGATGGCGATAACCCGCTGACTCTTGAAGTCCATACAGCATATGTTGAGCCGGGTGCAACCGCCTCCGACATTGTTGACGGCAGTTTCCCAGCCACTCCTTCGGGCGCCGTTGATTCTGACACAGTTGGTGTCAATACTATTACCTACAATGCCACCGACGCACATCTTAATTCGGCAACACCAGTCACCAGAACCGTCAATATTGTTGACACAACAAAACCGGTAATTGATCCTCACGGCGACGAAACAGCCGAGGCCACTTCAGCCGCCGGCGCCGTCGTCAGCTATGTTGCACCAAATACCACCGATAATTATGACGCAACCGCCCCAGCAATTTGCTTACCGGCATCAGACTCACTCTTCCCAATCGGAGTTACGACCGTGACTTGCAACAAAACGGATGCGAATGGCAATGTCGCCATATCGACGACATTCTCGGTCACAGTTTCTGACACGACCGCGCCAACAATTGATTCAATCACTGGCAGCGCTGGCACAACCGGCGAGAGCACCTTGGTTACGGTAAATGCTAGTGACAATGTCGCTCCCGTTAGCGCTCAGATCAGCTTTGATGCCGGCGCCAATTGGCTAGCCATGACCGGTAGTTCCTCACCGTTTACTTATGATGTCGCAGTTCCAGCTGGCTCGACAGCCAACATCGACTACATTGTTAGGGTCTACGATGCCGCCGATTTGAATGCTACCTCTGGCACCCAGACAATAACTGTGACCGATAACGACGCACCGGCCGGAACAGTGGCCGTCAAAGCTAGTACGATAACATACATTTCCGACCCGGAACTTTACACTAGAACCAATGCCCTGAAATTAACGCTAGACGCAACCGACAATATCGCCCCTGCCACTATGTCATTTAAGGATAATGCGTCTGCCGACTGGTCAGCTCCTGTTGCTTATGCTCCATCAGCCTCATATGCCTACACATTGAGCACTTCGACAAACGGAACCAGGACCGTTTATACCAAATATTGTGATGCCGCCGGTAATTGCACTGAAACTAGCGACCAGATTATTCGCGATAGCAGTGGCCCTTCGCCCATAACTGGTGCCACAGACGGAACCTACACCAACAGTAAGCAGTTGCAATTCTCTTGGAACGCGACTACTGATTTACCAGTCGGGGTAAATAGCGGAATTCAATATTATATGGTTACGGTTCAGAAGCAGAACCCAGACACAACATGGAGCAATGTCACTGGATTGGCAATTAATGTTGGCAGCTCAACTTCCTACCAGTTATCGGCTCCGGAAAGCTCTACCTTAACCGATGGCAATTATCGAGCCAATATCCAGGCTAGAGATAACGCCGGAACGCTAAGCACTGCAAGATACTCTGATGGCGTAGTCCTAGATACTGCGGCCCCAATTATTACTCTCGGCGGAGTAACACCGATGACAATCGAGCGACTCGGCTCATATACTGAAGATGGTGCCACATGGACTGATTCCGTAGATGGAGCCGGTTCAGCCGCCGTCACCGGAACTGTTGACACCAACACAGTCGGAGTTTACACCATTCACTACAATTACACCGATCGGGCCGGCAACGCCGCAACTGAAGTCACTCGAACCGTAAATGTCATTGACACAACCGCTCCAGTTCTGACCGAGGTTACACCGGTTACTTCACCAACCAACAACCCGCATTATGTCTTCAATTCAACTGAAGCTGGAACAATCGAATACTCAGGATCTTGCGCAGCAACAACTGCTACAACAGCAGCAGTTATGGGAGACAACAACATCGCTTTGACAGGTTTGTCTTCAGGTGATTACAACGCATGTATCATCAGAGTCAGAGACGCTGCTGGCAATCCAAGCTTGATGCTACCAGTCCCTGCATTCACAATTGATGTCACCACTCCAGTCGTCACCATCAGCTCCGTTACGACTCAAGATTCAACCCCAGCCCTTTCCGGGACCATTGATGACACTACTGCTACAGTTTCGATAAATGTAAACGGCAGTGATTACGCAGCTGTAAATAACGGCGCTGGCACATGGACTATCGCTGATGGCATAATTGCCCCATTGGCTGACGGAATCTACGAAGTTGTCGCCACCGCCACCGATACGCTAGGTAATATCGGCCACGATGCAACGAGCAACGAACTTAAGATTGATAACACTGCCCCAACAGTCATAAGCGCGACGCCAATTGGAACGGATAGTAATCACCGACCAACAATCGTAGTTGTGTTAAGCGATCCGATTGCCGGTATCAACTCAGGCTCCATAGTCATCAGAATCAATGGAATTGCTATTACAGCCATATATGACGCGGGAACCAGTTCATTCAGCTACACGCCGACTAGAGACCTTGGAAATCGAACCTACAATGTCACTGTCGATGGCCAAGACAACGCCGGAAACACAATGACTCGCTACTCCTTCAGCTTCACAATCGCAAGCTAAAGCTCGACTGACCCTAGAGTCGCAAAACTGCCCAGTGATTACTGGGCAGTTTTGATAGTTTTTTGTAAAAAAAAGGGGGGGCAAGCCGCTCGCGAAGTCCACATGTGTTTGACTTCGTAAGGTGCTTGCCCGGTCTCGCGCTACTCTTGTTCTGCGATTAGTGCTCGCCAGAAAGAAATGATCCTCTGCGCGAGTCTGTACTGCTGTGGCTCCCTGCATGCTGTGCATCACGGCCAGCGAACGACCTTGTACAACTTCCCGTCTGACGACATCTGAGCAAGGAGCACACATAGGAGCTGTATTCCCCTGGGCATTCGGTCGGAACGGCAGGTGCAACTTTCACTCTTCGATACACCGGCTCTTCGGCCATTCTCATCCTCCAAAACCGTAGCGCGATACGTGATTTATATCATATATTAAGCGCAAAAGTCAATCGGCCAAGTCTTGCAGATTGACTTTTTTTGATCAAATAACTATTTAGAAACTAAAACTATCGTATGAGAACCATTGTTTACGTCGCCGTTATTCCAGTCATGGTTGGCATCTAAAATTACATTGAAACCGTATGGATAATTTTCCCCGCGCTTGGTCCCTGGGTCATTAGTTATAAATTGAGTCTCAGTGTAACCCTTGATAACTAGCATATGATAAAGGGGCCCAGGCGAGGTATAAAAAGGGTTACCAACCAATCTCCCCGCTACCGGAACTAAGACTAGTTGGTTTTTAGATATCGCATTTTTAATATCCTCAATGACTGGATTTGTTATCATTTTAGTTTTTAGATTTAACATTTTAGATAACGTTTCTGCTGTCTGCTCAGCCGTCATCGAATCAGAAACGCCAATATTAGCGTTTTCCCAGTCAACTAATTGCGCCATGCCAGTTTCGGCATCTGTTGAATTATCAATTGCTCTATTTTCAAAATACCTATTTGCCATCAACATTGAGGCTTCTTCGCAATTTTCTTCGTGTTGGCGATCCCAATTTCCCGTCGGCGCTTGAGAAGTAAAGGGAACTTTAAGATTTAATTCTTTGGGAATCGGAGTTTTTTGCGCCTCAGCCGTGGTCCCTAATTCCTTATTCCTTATTCCTAATTCCTGTTCGACTGGTAGCTGAGATTTTTGCTGCTCTATAGTTTTGTCATCAGCATTTAGCCCTCTAAACACAAAAAATACGGCAACGGCCGCAATAACCAGCAAAAAAACGCCAACCAAAATCCACGCTTCTCGCTTGGCTATTTTTTCCCTGCCTGCTTGGACTTGCTTGGCATGTCCGGCAGATTTGCTTCCTTCTCTTTTGTTTCTTTGGTATCGGATGATTCTTCTTTCTTCTCTTCTTTTCGATCTATAGTATCAACTTTTTTCTCGCTAATTTTGACTTCTTTTGGTTTTTCAACTACTTCTTCTTCCTGATTCCTAATTCCTTCTTCCTTATTCTCTTGTTTTGCTTCTTCCTCTGGTTCTTCTTTGTCCTCGATATGTTTTCCTGCTCCAGTAATTAAACCGATTGCGCTAACGACTTTGTCTCTTTTGCTGGTGATTGCCTCAACTCCATCTTCGATAAGTCCAATTAAAGTACTGGCGGCCGTTCCGGCTCGGTCCAGTGCTTCTGAGACAACCAACACTTTTTCCTTTAATTCTCTAGTTACAACCTCGGTATTTTCACTCGATCTTCGAAGCGATTTAATCAAACCAATCGCTTCGTTTGCTAACCAAACGATCGTGACAGTTAAGACAACGATCGAGGCGCCGAGGATAATGTATAAGATTTGGACAATACTCATTAGCTAGCTTCTCCAGATTGTGCTTCTAGGGCATTTTTATAATCTTTGACAACAGGGGCTAGAATCATATCAGTCCGACCGCTCTCTCTCATATTTCTGATGTGAATTTGTGCATCGCGATACTGAGCGGCAAGCAAGAAGCTGCTTCTATCAACCATTCCATCAGACGCTTTGATTATAGTGGCTGGATCTATCGCCAAGAATTCGTCAACAACTTTAGTCGGATCTTCAGTTTCGACGGTTGACTCTGACTGTGGCACTAGCTCTTCCGCTGGTGCAGGCTCGGCCGGAGCTACTGGAGCTGGTGGTTCAGCAACTGGTGGAGCCGGCGCAGCTGGAGCTACTGGTATTTGTGGCTCAGCAGCTGGTGGTTCAGGTGCAGTCGGATAAACTAACAATGACGATGGACCGGGCAAACCGGTCATATTCACTGATTGAGGTGGAGAAGCAGAGGCTCTGGGAGTCACTATGGGATCAGCCACTTTTTCTTCTCCTGTTTCATCAGCAGGAGCTGCCTCCCGTACAGGCGCAGCGATGGGTGTTCTTTGCGTCAGAGGGTCAAACCCACCGGGCATTTTAACTACGTTTTCCGGCTCTGGTTCTGGTTCGGGTTCAGCTGGCAATGCAGAAATTTCAGGAGCTCCTGATGGCGAAACAGGTTTGGCAGCAGGCTTAAAAACGAGATCCTCTAGGGTCGATTCGCCACCCGGTGTTCCAACACCGGTTATAGCATCACGAGCTTCGGCATTTGGATCAGTCGGAACATTTACAGCGACAGGTTCACCTTGTCCTTCTCCGTTAGCATCAACAACAGCTTCCGTATCTGCAGGAACAGTTTCAACTTTCGCCTCGTCACCACCTTCAGCAACGGCAACTCCTTCTCTGGCGTCTTCAACAGTTTCGGCTAGACTCGTTTCCGCACCCGCCGCGTGTAATGGAAAAGGACTTATCGCTTCAGTTTGATCCAACTGATCTAGTAGTTGCTCGCTAGCTGGTTTTACAACATTGACAGGAATATCAGTAGCAGCTTCCGTCGCTAGCGACGTTGGTTGTGCCGGCTCGGCCGGCGGAGCTGGTACGACTGGTGGCCGATCTGGTCTCGCACCTGGTGCTAATCCATCAAGTGACATATTTCCCTCCCAGGTAGTGAAATTTGATTTTTTACAAAAGTAACCAAACTTTCGCTACATTTTAACAAACTTTATTTTCAATAAATTCGTCTCCCAAACAAGCAAGCGAAGCTTATCAAATTTCTACTACCTGGCTCCGCTGTAAATCAAACATAATTATAACATAAAAACAAATTTAAAATTTAAAAAAACTAAATTTAAAATCAATTTAAAAGTCTTAATTTAAAAAATCAAAACAGTTTTAAAAATTTTAAAATTTGAGTTTGAATTTAAATTGAAAATTTTAAATTTTAAATTCTCGCAATTCTTGCGAGTTATCCATGGTGAATGTAGACAACATCAGCTTCCTTGACCACATAGGTCTTGCCTTCTAATCTAACTTTACCTGCCTCTTTGCTCTTAGTCCACCCACCAAGCTCAACGAAGTCATTAAAATTAACAACTTCGGCCTTGATGAATTTTTTTTCAAAATCATTGTGAATTTTGCCCGCCGCACGAGGGGCTGTATCCCCTTCGTCAATCGTCCAAGCTCGAGCTTCCATCGGCCCTGCAGTAAAAAACGACACTAAACCTAAAGTTTTATAGGCAGATCTAATCAATCTATTTAAGCCAGGCTCCTCAAGCCCAAGATCGCTTAAATACTCCGCGCGATCGGCTTCGGGAAGCGAATTTAATTCGGATTCAATCTTGGCGGAAATAACAGTCGCCTCGTAGTCATTAACTAGATTTTCCAGCTCATATGACTCAATCACATCTGCCGGATCTTCCCCGACTTTATCTTCTGAGACATTAAAGATATATAAAAATGGTTTGAGAGTTAGAAAATTTGCCTCTTTTAGCAATTCTTTCTCTTCGTCTGATAAATTCGCCTCAATCGCGGGACGCGAGTTTTCAAATTTTTCTTGGACTTTTTTATAAGCCGCAAGCTTAATTGCTGCAAATTTGTCCCCCGCTCGCGCTTCCTTTTCGGCTGCATGCAAACGCTTTTCGAGCGTTTCCATATCAGCCAAAACCAATTCGGTCATAATCGTTTCAATATCATCTTTAGGGTTAAAATCCCCCGAGACATGCATAACGTCTTTGTTTTCAAAAGTTCTAACCACCATCGCAATCGCATCGACTTCGCGGATATTTGCTAAAAACTTATTGCCTAGCCCCTCCCCTTTGTGTGCCCCAGCGATGATCCCAGCGATATCAATAAATTTGACCGTCGCTGAAACAATTTTTTCTGATTTTTCGACCTCAGCCAGAGCATTGAGTCTTGCATCTGGAACTTCAACAATTCCGACATTCGGATCAATTGTCGTAAACGCAAAATTCGCTGCTTCCGCGAGCTCACTTTTAAGCATCGCATTAAACAGCGTCGATTTCCCAACGTTAGGAAGACCAACTATTCCAATTGATAAACTCAATTTTCCTCCAAAATCACGTCAACTGTAGCGTCAGCAAAAATTTGCATCGTATCGAAAATTTTTGCTTTATCATTCGACGGAATTAGTAGTTGTAGATCAGTACAAGCAAGGATGATATCGCTGACTTTATTACTCATATTTTCGACAATTTTCATAAATTCATCTCTATCTCTATTAGCGTGCCGATTTAAAACAATATCGTTAATTATCTTACCGATTTTAGCCTGTTCAAAATCATCTGGTAAAATTTGTCCTATTCCGGCATGCATTAAAGCATTTTCGTATAATTTTTTGCCAACCGTAGTTGAAGTCGCCAAAACACCAACTTTATCAACTCCTTTTGAGCTCAAAAATTTAGCTGTTTCTTCGACAATGCTTAAGACTGGAACGCTGACCGCACTCCTTATCTTATCAATAAAGATATGCAAACTATTACACGGCATCACCAGAAAATCAGCTCCACCCTTTTCAAGCCTTTTTGCAGCGTCCACGAGATAAGGGATGTACCTCTCCTCGCCGTGTGATTTAGTCAAGAGATCTTCTTCGATCTGATATTCTAGCGGAATATTCCAAATTAAAATCGGCGGTCGCGAAACTTGATTTTTCTCATAGCAACCAAAAATAAGCTCGAGATAAAACTCGGCTGTAGTTTCTGGACCGACACCACCTATAATTCCAACGGTCTTCATGCTTCGGTAATATTAACAGGTTTAGAAATAAAAGTGAAGCTCGAAAAGCCTCACCGATGACTGAACTTAGAACGCCTGCGGGCAGGCAGCTTTAATTTCCCGTAAATATTGGTCGAGAGTTGCTCGATTCTTGTCCATCTGTGCAATGGTCAACGGAATTGAGCTGTAGCCGAACTTCGGATCACTTGTTTTGTACTGATTTTGTATCGCTTGAATTTTGGATGGGTAAGATTCGAGTTTCTGCTTAGGGCATTTTTTGATAGCCGTATTCGCTTTCACTTTAACCGTTAGATAGACCCTAATATCCATAACCGCCTCCCTCCAAGCCTCAGCTTGGATGGTTGGGATAAAGCCCTCTTTCGACGGATAAAAAATATTTAAACGCTTCTGAGTATAATCGCCAACTCCCGCAAAAAAATCGTCATAGATTTTACGTGAAAGCTCTCTTTTGTCGAGTTTGGACCAGTTGCTAGGAGCAAGCCCGCCATAGGCGTAAATGTTATTTATCATATAACCTTTCATGTTCGTTCCGGTTAAAAATAGGCCACCGAGAAATCTGTTGATTGCCGGATCCTCATTAAATCCCTGCAGATAGTATCCTTCGTTTTTATATACATTAGTTCTGTAAGCTGCATTTTTAATAAAATCGTTAACAAAATTGGTTGAAGTGATTGGGGTAACCAACGGCGACTGAATGTTCTGATAAGGGTACTCTGGAAGATACTTTTCCTTATCTAACTTTTGTAGCATTTTGGTCCAGACACTAGTCGTACCAAGACTAGAGGCTAGTGGATAACGGCTAGCCAAAGAGGAATTCTCTTTATCAACTTCACTAATTGCTTGGCGAATATTGTCCATTTTCAATTTGTGATCTGAATATTTTGCATCTGAGTTAGCCTCGTCTACTCCATACATCACAATAGGGAGATTTTGGGTGTTTATTTCCTTGACAGCCTTGACCAGCTTTTTTAAATTAGCCATCGGACTTATCCAGCGATCCGCCGAATCATTCTCGGGATCTGAAATTGTAATGTTTTGATCATGTAATGTGTCATCTCGGCCAAAAAGTATAAAAATAGGGCCCTTAAATCCAAGCGACTGAATTGTTTCTACATATTTTGCCGTAAAAGAAATGCCATCAAGCGTATCGGTATACGGATCGGCAAATATTCGAAGACTTTCACAACCGTAATCCTTAATCGTCTTCAATCTGGACTTAAGAAGTTCCATGTCATTTTTTGAACCAGATGGATTTAGATAATATGGATCCAATCTATCAAAATTGCTTCCTCCGAATCGATCGACTGAGATAGTTTTTCGAAATGCTAGCACATCATTATAGTAGCAGCCTATGTTATATCCCAGATCACTTGGCTGTTTGAGCGCTATATCACTAACGTTATAGGTGACATTAACAGATGAAACCGTCACGTTACTTGCCTGATTAACAAATTCAATGACATTCCCAATTTTGCCGGCATTTGGCATTTTGTTCACTTTAAAGGTAAATTGTTTCACAGTGTTCGGCTTAATAAATGTATCGACTGGTTGATCTTGCGTAACCGATGGCAAATTGTCCGTTAAGCTTCCGACGTTTACTAGATTAGCATCCTTGACCAAATCAACGGAAATTTTTGTGTAATCTCTCTTATCACTTTTGACCAAAAGCTCGGGAACCTGCTCAGCCTTGGTGGTTCTAGGAAAATTCCAGGTAATAATCTTCTGTTCCCATATATTGACGACCCTGGTATCTATCATACTTGCGAAAGGTACAAGCGTAGCCGAAGATGAAGTGCTCGTCTGAGAAGTAGTGCTTTTGTTGACGTTCAGACCCGAGCCCTTGATTGTTAAGTTTATTCCAACACTGTTGTTGTTTTTTACAGCTATTGAAAAGATCCCATTTTCACCCTTATACAGCTCAACAGTCATATCCTTGGTTGGCTGGCCCTTCATCGCCGTAGTTGGCATGATTTTGTCAAATGGAGAGACTTTATAAACCGTGACGTTGCTTGCCACAGTATCCGCATTCACCCCTCTTCTCACAATCAAAAAAACCGACAAAGCTGCTACTAGCACAACAAATACCAACAGCAATAAAATCGGTTTTCTACGCATAATTAGAGTTTATCAAGTTTGAGGGTTCTTTGCACTTTAGAATTCGGAGCTATCTGGAAATGAATTTGGAGAATTTCGGTCTCAAGATAAAAATCAGCATTACCGCGTTGACTGCAAATAGATAAGCGGGATATAGATATTCGTTGAATCCGCCGTTTTGAACCGCTAGTCCAGTTAGTAGAATTGCGGCCAGATCAAGGATATACGTAAGATAATACTCGGTATTGGGCAATTTATAAGTTTTGATAAGTGCTGGAATCATACCAATCAAATCTGCTGTGATCGCAGCATAGAGACCCAGGACTGGATCATCTGTTACCTGCCAAATAACTATGCCAATAATTGCAATTATAAGAGCTAGAATATCTTCCTTGGCCCATCCGCCAATTCCGTATTTAATGCCCATCAAAAACATGATCAGCGAATGGAATGTACAAACACCCAAGAACCATACGACCGAGGTATTGCCTTGAGCCAAACTCGAAAAAAACCCGAGTGTCGTAATCACCAACAACACCAACCTCGTAGTTCGATGAGGTTTGGCTCTTCCCTTAAGCATCGCCCATTCATAGGTAGCGTAAGATGAGAAAATTAGAACATTACTCGCCCAAATCAATACATTTTGCATGATCTAAGGTTAACATCTGATAACTTTTAAGTCCATAATAACCAAAATTCCACCCCGGGGGTGGAATTTTGGTTATTAATAGCTTCTTGATAACACTTCTCGCCCATTCGACTCACTTCGCTCGCTCTCTTCGAGTCTGAGCCTGAGGGCTCGTCCCTCAGAGTCGAAGACAGGGTAAAAATTGTCTTACCCGATGATTTCCTGATAACACTTCTCACACAAAATCTTTTCTGGTCGATCTTCCGCATAGGTGGTATCGAATTCATTATCACAATTATCGTTCATACATTTTCGATGATAAACTTTATATGCATTGCGCTTGGCTAGTCGTTCGGCGAACCTTTCATCATAGTGCTTAGTCGGGATTGGAATAAGCTGCTTCATATAGAAGGACAATTCCTGCTTAGTAATCTTAAATGGCTTGCCACTCGCCGAACATTTAATTGCCGACCCCAGAAGTTTGTCGCACTCAGCTGCCGAGCTAACATATTCTCCGATTTCCTCATGTGGAACATAAAACTCACCGGCATAATTCGGCGCGAAGTCCTCCTCCTGCCATTTTCCACCGAGTTTTAGTGCTTCTTCTTTAGTTAGAGGAAAATACGAGTTAGCTACCGTTTCGTTGTAGCCATATGGCGAGAGTGAGATCGGGAAATATTCTCCCCAGTCACCCGAAGCCTTCATCGACTCAATAATTTGAGCAACTAATGCATTGTACGCCTCTTCGGCGTATTGCTTGTTTAAGATGCAAAACTCTTTTTTCTTGAGCCCAGAGCAACCAAAACAGTTGTGGCAACCATCCATATACTCGCTGTAATAGAGATTGCGGCAACCGTTATAGCAAGCAAATGTAAAGGCGCTAGAGTGCAAATTACTCATAGAAACCGACTCTAAAACCAAATCCGTGTCATCGACGGGAACATAACAGTCATAAATGTCTTTAGCTCGGTTTCCGGCAATCGAGAATTTGGCATTTTCGAGATAATGTGACTCATAACAGTCATGAGAGTCTTTGCAATTATTAATGTAATCGCCCGAGCAATTCTCGTTTTTGTTGCCGTGTATGAACGGGTGCGGCACATTTCTCTTCATCTCCAGTAACTTCGCCATATTTTCATCATTTGATTTTTGAGTATGGAGATCAAGTTCTGCGATCTTCTTGCGATAGTCCTCTTCGCTTAATTGCTGATTTTCGATGCAAAACTGCTTTTGCCTGAGTCCGGTACACAGAAAACAGTCATTGCAGCTACGGCAATCAAAGCAGAATTTTGAATCGTTAGTGTTGTGACAATCAATCAAATACTGAGATCTTGAACAGCCTGTGCAACCATTTAACTGATATGAATAGTCACACTTTTCGCAATCGGTTGAGTCAAAAACATCAAGACAATTCAGAATTTTTTCTGAATATGCGCAGTTTTCGTTGTGATCGGACACGAAAATCAAATAACAATCTTTGTTGCCGGTCGCACCATTGATGTACTCTGAGTTTTCATTGTTTGGCGACATCACCGCTAATCGCGGCACTTTGAGCATCAAATCTTTGCATTGCTCGAGAAATGGCTTGTTCGGTTCATAATCCTGTCCGAAACTTGCGCCATCCCACTTATCCGAGTACCAACAGGCTTGGCAATATGGGGTGTATGGCGAATTTGGTGCATAAATAGTCACGATTGGTTTTTGACAACTGTGACATTTATTAGAATAAAGCTTACGTTCGTTTCGAAAGGTAAACCGGCGCTTGATCCGACACTCTGAGCACAAAGTTGGTGCGGGAATTTCTAAAACTTCCCCGCCGATAGTTGGTGAGACTTTATTGTAGAACTCTAGGTCGGCGTCTGTGACTTCGAATTCTTTGCTACATTGTTTACATTGTTTTGTCATTTTTACCTCACTTTATAAACTTTATGAACTTTTATCTTTACAAACTTGAGCGAAGCGAGAATATAGCACAATCTTACCACACTGTCAATACTTGTCGACAAAATATCGGGTATTTCAACCTGATTGCGAACCTCTTGACAAGATTGAAATTATTAGTTATAATAGATTTGTCGAAACTTTTCCACACACAATATGAATTTATCAACCATCCAAAAATTTGGTCTATCCGAAAAAGAAGCGAGAGTTTATCTCGCCCTCATTGAGGCTGGCTCAGCGTCAGTTTCCGAAATTGCCGCCAAAGCTAAAATTAATCGAACAACTACCTACGATGTTTTGGAGTCCCTCATTGGTTACGGATTAGTAAGCTATGTTGGCGATGACAAAACCAAACACTTTGTCGCCGAAAACCCCGAACTACTAATTTCGTTTTTAGAAAATAAGAGCAAAGAGTTCAAACAGAAAGCTGATGAAGCAAAGCTTATCCTACCCGAGCTCAAAGGCACCTATAATCTCATCCCCCACAAACCGAAGGTTAAGTACTATGAAGGCGACGAGGGAATTATTGCAATGTACGAGGACTCTCTGACCGCAAAGACCGAGATCCTCTCATGGCTAGATATTAAAGTAACTCATGATTTTTCATTTGAGTACTTTGACGATTATTACAGAAGAAGAACCGAAAAAGGTATTCATATTAAGGCGATCGTTAATGATGACCCGATTTCACGCAAATTTGATGAAAATCCCAAGGATTTTCTAAGAGAATTGAGGATTATTCCCCGAGAAATGATGGTCGGTACCCCAGAATGCTATATTTACGACGACAAAGTTTCATTTATGTCTGTTAAGGAGAGATTTGGCGTGATGATTGAATCAAAAGACATCGCTGAGGCTCACCGCAAGCTCTATGCCCTAGCCTGGGCACAAGCAAGCGAATTGCACAAAAAACGCAAATAATGCGTAACTAATTGACGGTCGTCAATTAGTTATCAATTTCTTTTAGAAGAAAAAACATACTAGTAATGGTTTTTATAACCGCAGTATGCTTTTCTCACGGTCGTGAGAAAAGCATACTGAGAGTTTGATATTATATGTTTCATTAACGTCGCTTTTTATACGATCGTAGAAAAAGCGACAACAACTATTGAGGTCCGCCTACTCTCTCATATATCTGAATCAAAATTAGCAGTAAAATCCCTCCGAAAATATAGCCGCCTACTACATCACTCGCCCAGTGAGCACCCAGATAGATTCGAGAGAAAGAAACTAGGATAATCATCGCGGCACTAAACAAACCGATGACGACTCTTAACCAAAGAGGAAATTTTTTAGCGTTAAAAGTGGCTAAAATCAGAAATCCAAACAAAACCGTATGCGAACTCGGAAAACTTGAGTTAGCCTCAGGAAAAACGACATTGACCAAGCTCGAGGTTGGCCGAGGTCGGTTGATAATTAATTTTAGTATTGAATTTAGCACTACGGAAAGAGGTGCTAAAAGGATAAAAACCGCTTCTTTTTTATATTTATAGAGCCAGAATAATGCTGACAATCCGAGAACTATTACCGCAGAAGGAATCACATTGCCCATCGAGCTAACTAGCACCAAGGTCCAGTAGATAAAACCCTTATTTAGAGCCGTTGATCCTTCAGACTGTAGGTCTCTAGAGATTGAAACATCCAGGCGTAAGACCGGATAATAGTGAACAAAAACAGACAAGATGATAAGCGCTAAAAAGGCTACGCCGATAACAGCGATTGTTTCTTTTGTTTGTTTTCTCATGCGGCTATTTCTGTCTTTGGATTAAGCGCCAAAGTATCCTTAATTTGAGACTTAGCGGTTTCTTTAATTTCTGGCTCATCCCTAAGAATTACTTTGACTTCATCCATCTTAATAATCTGGGAGCGCTCAAAAACCCGGTTTTGTAAGAAATTTGTAAGATACAGCCTTAACACATCCCCACTTTGAGTTTCAATTAATGCGTTTGAGACCCTGCCCAGGCTGTGATCTTTTTGATTTATAGCCGGAAGACCGATCAGACTAAACTTATGTTTTAAAATTTTAGAAATTCGAATGATTTCGTCTTTTTCAACTAATGCCTCGCTCGATTTGACCGTTATGCCGTTTTGATCGATATCGACAACATCTTGCATCGAAGCAATTTTAAATTTTGGAATAAAGGTGCCGATTTTTACTAAAAAACCAAGAAGTTTTGCATCTTCCGGACTAACAATAATTTCATAAACTTTGCCGATCATTGTCTGCTCTTCAAATGAGCCAACTGGCATATCTTCTAGATTTTTTAATTCAATTAACATAATAATCATATTATAACATCTGTATTGTTTGATTTCTGTGGTAAAAAATGATAGTTTCTCCTGATCACAACATTCTAGTTACAGAGGTGAAGTCCCTTGAAGTTTGGTACAACACTGCGCGCGTCGAAGATTGAAGATATCATCGCGCGCGTCGAGATGATGAGTCAGACTGGCATCCCAGAAGACCAGCGATGTTACGAGTTGGTGGTTCTGGGCAACGACCTTGAAAACACGGGGTTGATCGTCGAGAATGTAAACCGCTTCGGCTTGATGATCGAGTCGGTGCACTCACCGTTCACTTCGGCCAATCCCCGCGAGTTCGGCAAGTATTCGCTCGCAACCCCGAAAGGTCGTGCAAGCTTCCTCGAAGCCGCACGGCTGACGCAAGCTGTTGGCGCGCACAAATTGGTCGTCCACTCCGGCACGTACTGGATCGGCCACCCAAGCGCTTCCAACTACCCGATCATCCGTCGGAACACCATCGAGACACTGACAATGGCGGCGCAATTCGGCGTCCTACCTTGCCTCGAGAATGTCCCTTGGCCTCTTTTCGGAGGAGCCGCACAGGATGTTCTCGCGACACACTTCGTCGATCTCGCCCTCGAGATTGCAGCAGAGGCCGGCGTTGGCTTTTGCCTCGACACCGCTCATCTCCTGACTGTGGAGAACGATATCAATACGCTCAGTCAGACCCTCGCCGGATGCATCACCCACGCCCACCTCTCCAATATGCAGTTTGTTGAGGGTGGCTTCCACGAGGGCTTGCCAATCGACGGCAAGGGCAACTTCGACGAGAGCTACGTTTCTTGGCTTCTCGAGATGATGCCGAACAACGCCGCCGTGATTCTCGAGATCTGGGATCACGACATGCGAGACCTCAGGGAATCGCGCCAGTCTTTCGACTGGCTCGTCCCGTGGCTCAAGCCCAAGTACATCGCGGCCTGAAGGGAGGCTCGAGATGGCCATGATTTTGTTTCAGATGACCGGATACACGCCGAACTGTCCCGATGACAAGCACGTCTATGCCGAGGAGCTTGAACGCGCTCACCGCGCGATCTCCGGAGCCATCGCCTCGATCAGCGGACAGTACCCGCCCCTCTATCATGGCGAAGCGAATATCATCGAAGCAAGCTTCGCCAGCGGGAGCGAAGCTACAACCATGCTAAGCGCGATCAAGACCGAGATAGCGCACAAAAAGCCCACGCCACACATTCGCTACGCAGTTGGCTGGCCAAACCTACAGGTCAACCAGACCTGCTGGAGAGTGTCCATTCGCGGCACAGACGTTGCCGATGATTAAGGCACGATCCCCGACCAGGGGCGCCACCCGCAAGGGACCGGCGCCTCTTTGCGTTTTAGTCGGTTTTGACTTATGATCGAGCTAACTTCGCATTCTTCTATCCATACATCGCAAGGAGGTTGTAGATGACAAGACTGCGATTTGAGCAAAGACGGGGAGAGAATGACCAACCCGACTTAGTTGATGTTGCAGCCGGAGTCATCCGTGGACTCTGCTACACCTCAACAAGCCAGCTTGGCGAATATCTCACCAACTCCCCACGTGTCGTTGAATTCAAGTTCAGGTCAAGGGCTGCAGCACAGGAAGCGCTGTATGACATCACGCTCGTTTTTGAGCAGATGGCCTCTATCCCGAATATAGACATTGTGGCCGAATGGCCAGAACTACGAATCAACGGCATCACCTGGGACGTTAGGATGATCGGCGGTCAAGCCCGCTGAAAACCCGATGTCTTATCCCATGGCACCCGTAGTCGATTGCTCGACAGCGGGTGCCTTGCTCGTTTATGATAGTATATTAGTAATGGACAAACTCACTCTAAAAGATAAGCAAGAAAAAAGGTCTATTTTTTATCAAATAGGTGGAATTTCACTTGTAATTATTGGATTCTTGGGAATCATCTTGCCGATTCTACCTGGTTGGCCATTTATATTTTTAGGACTATTTCTAATTGGTGGTATGCCATTAATCGATCAAAAAATCCTAAAATACATCCCCAAAAAATTCAGGGATAGAATATTTAACCCCAAAAGATTTGAAAAAAAGCCCTAACCTTTTCTAGAATTCACTACGTGGCGGTAAACGTAGAGTGCGATACCGGCAATTATTATAATTCCAATGACTAAATCGAATTTGTGAAAATAGCCCTTGAGTGAATCCCAATTTTCACCAAGTTTTAGTCCTACCCAACCCAAAAAGTAAGACCAGATAACCGATCCGACAAAAGTATAAATCGAGAACTTCCAGAGATTGACTCTAGCTATGCCGGCAGGAAAAGAGATAAAAGTTCTAATTACCGGAAGCAGACGCCCGATAAAAACTGTTGGCATTCCCCACTTTGAGAACCATTTATCAGCCCAATTAAGATCGTGCTTGCTCATCAAGATATATTTACCGTATTTCTCAATCAACGGCCGGCCGCCCTTGGCGCCGATCCAATACGACAAAAGAGATCCCCACAAACAACCAAGACCTCCAGCAATTGCCACCCAAAATAAATTGAACTGCCCGGTGTAAACCAAGTAGCCCGAAAATGGCATAATCACCTCTGATGGTAACGGAATATTCGCCGACTCTATGCCCATCAAAAGTACAATTCCAAGATAGCCAAGGTGTGAGATTGTATTTATAACAAAGTTACTCAAGACTGTTAATATTTCTGTCATTTTTATCCAAAATTAATTTATACGCTTAAAAATTCTAGATTATTAAATAAAAACTGGGAAACCGAAGAGATAAAAAACCGCTTCGGTTATTATTAGGGCAACAACAAAACCGCCCACCACCTGCCAAAAGGTATGTTTTTTAAGTACTATCCTCGCCCAAGCGATAATTGGAATTAAGAGAAAAAATGGCGCAAAGCGAAGGCCACCTAAGATATTAATCGCCGTAACAACTGAAGTAGTCGCAGCTGTATGAAAACTTATTTTCCAGTTGAGAGTGATAATGCTCGTGACAATTGTCATGATTAGGCCAGAGAATACGTATACAAAAAGCTTGGTCGGCACATTCATAAAATACAAGACGGCCGAGGCTGCAGTCAGTCCAAGTACGAAAACTAGCAAAAATACGGGCCGCTCCTCGCGATTAGAGAGATCGATATCATGCACCCAGCCCAACTTATATGAAACAGCAAAAAATATTAGTGGGATAAACAGCAAGAAGGGCGACATAAGAATCATCCACTTCAAACCCTCGGTAATATCACTTGAATACCAAAACACGAGAAAGATAAAAAATACTGTCCCAACTAATGGCGGGAAAAATACCCAAGAGACCACTTCGGCTACGAGATGTCTATATTCTCGAAGTGCATTATCTTTCATGCTAACCTTATTTTTTTCAAATATTTTTGCACCGGTTTAAACACTGTTTTTTCTAACGGTTTCTCAAGAATTTTGAAAATCGCAACTCCGATTAGAGCTGAAACTATCCCACCAATTATATCAAGCGGAAAATGAACACCTATAGCCACTCGCGCTGTGACAATTAAACATGAATAAAGTAAAAACCAATTACCCGCTTTCTTCCAACCAAATAAATATAGACCAAGTGTAATTGCAAATAATGCCGTCGCATGATCTGACGGAAAAGAATAATCAGGCCTATGAAACAAGAGCTCTTTAACGCCAATCAAGTCTAGATCTGGCCTAGGCCTAAACCAAATTTTTGGCACAATCGATTTGGTGATCAAGAACCAAGAAAAAACAGCTGAAATAAAAGAAAATGCCGTCGCTTTTTGATATTTCTTACCAAGAAACCACATCAAAATTAGAATAACTGGCAGAGCGTAGACCAAATAGACCGCTATAAATTCAAGAATCTTATCTAAAAAATCTGATCTTCCGACCAGCGCATGATTGATTGAGACGAGAAAATTTTGATCGACAGCTAAAATATTCACGGGTTAATTTTAGCAGAATCTGCTATCGAGGCAAGAAAAGGGCGCGCCAGCCAGTGGCGCGCCCGTACTACAACTCAGTTGCCTGAGCCTAAACCGCCGACTTGATCTCGATCTTGTCGCCCTCTCCCGCGCGGTACTGACTCGCAATCGGCGCGCCGTTGACATTGAACGAAAGTGCTTCGGCGATGTCCGACAAATCAACCTCCAGCAGTACCTCCCAGATTCCCCTATCCTCGTTCGGCTTGACAGTCACTGTCCGTTCGCCCTTCCACCATGAGGATGTAACCTTCACTGTCACGGCTCCGTCAGACCTCACCAGGCTTTTCTTGTTTGCCATCAGTGGCCTCCTTGGTTTTGCGAAAGCTGACTCAAAATACTAACAGAAAAAGGCTCGGAGTCAACTACTTTTGCTAAGCTAGGACGAATGTCGTAAAATGACAGAGTACGCTCTGTCATCCCGAACTCGTTTCGGGATCTAACGAAACCATTTAACAAAAGATTCTGAACCAAGTTCCAAATGACAACGACCGGAGGAAAAAGTGCAAAAAGACATTAGAGAATTTTTGGAATACATCGAACTCGAGCGTGGACACTCGCAGTTGACGATTCGCAATTACAACGCTTATTTGAGTAAGTTCGCTGCATTTGCCGAGGAAAAGGGCATTACTGACGCCTCCAAGATTGATATGGAGATCATCAAAAAGTGGCGCCTAGATTTGCATCGTAGAGAGCTTTCAAACAAAACTCTTAATTACTATATGATCTCGATTAGAAGTTTCCTAAAGTTCCTAGCCAAGAACGACAAGATCTCACTAGCGCCTGAAAAAATTGAGTTGGCCGACACACCTGAACGCGAGATTTCATTCTTAGAAAAGGACGAAGTCGACAGAATTATGAAATCTTATAACGGCTCTGACCTGATGGATCTTCGCAATCACGCAATGCTTGAGGTTTTATTTTCAACAGGCGTTCGAGTTTCGGAACTGGCTGGCTTAAATATTGATCAAATCAATCTAGATCGTTGTGAATTTTCTGTCCTTGGCAAGGGCGGAAAAATCAGAGTTGTATTTTTGTCAGAAGAAGCTCGAGATGCACTAGCCAAGTACCTTGAGAAGCGCCACGATAAAGACAACGCGGTTTTTATTCGTGTCGTGACAGTTCGCAAGGAAGATCAAGAAAAAGAAACTCAGCGCATTACAAGCCGTCAAATTGAGCGCATAGTTAAAGAAGCTGCCAAAAGGGCCGGTGTGGTCAAAGAGGTCACCCCTCATACATTAAGGCATTCATTTGCTACCGATATTCTGCGTAACGGTGCAGACTTGAGATCGGTTCAGCATATGCTAGGACACTCTTCGGTTACAACCACTCAGGTTTATACTCACGTAACCGACAAACACTTAAGAGAAGTGCATGAGAGATTTCATAATAAGACGGAAGAAAAATAACAATACTTATCAAAATTCAAAGATCAATTTTTCCTTCGACTTCGCTCAGGACCCTTTCGGGGCAGATAATTTTCAATTGATCAATTTTCAAATGGTTTGGAAATTGAAATTTGGTAAGTATTAATTGGAAAGTATTGATTTTTGATAAGTATTGATAAGTATTTTAACTAAATTTGATACAATCAATTTATGAACACAATCGTTAATTTGTACAATCAAGGTCTAGCTCTAATCCCCGCAACTTATCGTTTGCCGATCGCAATTTTAATATTATTTTTTTTAGTCTTTGCGTTGGTCAATTTCTTGAGAAAAAATTTAATCTGGATTGTTGTTTTTATCATACTGCTACCCGCTGCTTGGCCATCTATCAAGCAGATTTACGACATCACGAGCAATTGGATCACTAAGCTGCCTAAATAGTTCATCAAGTTTTTAAAGTTGTAAAGTTCATAAAGTATCAAATACTCAAAAATCCCGGAACCCGGGATTTTTGAGTTAATAGCCTTGTGTCTTATGAAGTTCTTGCTTTATAAACTTTATGAACTTGACTCCGCCTCTCCGGCGGATCGCCGATGAGGCGATTTATGAACTATTCTCACTTCCACTTATATAGCCAGAAGGTTTCACCTGGGGCAAAGACGAGATTGTCTTTATTGTCATTGGTTACTTCAATGGTTTCGAAGGCGTCTTCGGCAGAGGTGGCTGAGGAGTCTTTGATCAAGAAGAGATTCTTGTAAGCAAGACTATTGGCAACTGTCTTACTAAACATGTCAAAGAGTGAGATCTGCATCATGCAGCTTGCTTTGGCACATGCTGGTTGATCTGGTTTAGGGACTTTGTAGAGTAGGTCTGTTAGCTTAGCGTAGAGAGAGGTCGAGTTGGCGAGGAGGTTCCAGCCTGGTCGAAGCGGTCGAACATCACTGAGGCCAGCTGCACTTGTGATCACGGATACATCCTCTGCGTCGGCATTGTAGACGTAGTAGCCAATACCTGGAGCTAAGTATGGAATTTCGTTCTTTGACGAGAGTTTCCAAGTCTTCGAACCATCTGAATTGAAGTCATAGACGATTAATTCCTTATCGATGAATGGTTTAATGTCCCAGCCAGCTTCATCTCTAGGAACGAAGATCGTGCTAAACCCATGCTTGAATGTAATCGTATGGTCAATTAGGTTTTGGTCAGTTAAAGCATTATTTTCGGCTACCGCACTCTCTTCATCGGCTGCAGAAACCGCTGTAGTTGAAGATGTAGCTGATTCATCTGCAACTGCCGTCGAGCTGGCACCAGCAGTAACAGATGTCGATGCTGAGGTGGTATCAGTTCCAGGAATCACATAGACACCATCTTGGAAATATGGATCTTGAGATGCAGCTTGTTCGATAGCATCGAAGAATGGCTCAAGTGAAGTATCGGTTGATCCAGATGCCGTGGTTGATCCAGCTGTAGTCGCTCCCGTGGCGGCGGCGGCTGCCTGCTGCTGGGCTTGATATTTAGCAACCTGATCTGGATCAAATGGGTTATATGCCATAATATCGGTTGCAGCCGGCGTGCCGTTAGCTACAGCTTGAGCCTGCTGTTGAGCAGTAGTTGCTGCGTTCGATAGAGTGACGCTATTTACGACTGGCTTACCAGCTGCTATTGCGACCTTATTCTTATATTCCTTAGTGTCCATAAGAGCCTGTCTCATTTGGGTATCAAGCCAGATTGTACGATTGTCTGAATTTGCGGGAGCTGCATAGTTGTCTTGTTGATACTGCCTTGGTTTAGCTAGATCACCAGCACCGTAGAAATACCATGAGTAGAATTCTTGGTAGGTTGGGTTTCGTCCGAGTAATCTATTCATGATGAAGAAAATCTTATTGGATCGAGCGATTTGCTCTTTGGGGTCAATTTGAAGCGGGCATTTATTATTTGGATCAGTGTTCCAGATTCGAATTATTTGAGTACCTAAAATTCCCTTTTGAATCGAATGATAGAAGAAAATACACTCCAGTCTAGCCGCCCCATCAGAAGTTTGTTGAATTTCCGGAGGAGCTAAGTCCCTATTTTCACTACCGCCCAAGCCAATAGAGCCGAATGGCAGCGTCAGTCTTAAATTACCATGAGCATCTCCACCCAGACTTATTCCGATTGGCAGTGGAATTCCAGCCAACATAAATGGCGATATACCAACACTAAGACCACCGGTTCGACTGAGTCCAATTCCAATTGGAGTTGATTTCCCTAAGAAGCTTAAGCTACCAACTGAAGCATTAATTCCTGAAATTCCTTGTTTATCGAATGACACAAAGACATTTGGGCCACTCGATGAAGCGATTTTACCAAGATTGATCGATCCGCCAATATTCCCCTTCAAGTCTACCGACACACCGCCTAGGACGTTGGAGTCCGCGGATTTACCATCTCGTATTGCATATGTAGCACCCGCATTACCATCTGAGTCAAAGAACAACCCCATCTGGCTCTTAGAGTCAAACTTACCGGTGACATCATCAAATTTGCCCAATATACCATAGCTTCCGGTGATGGTACCGCGAGAGTCTAGGGTTAGGTCGAGGTTGTGATTGCCCATAAACTTGGATACTGAACTAGTCTCACCCAGCAATGACTTAATCTTGACCTCGAAGGCCTTGGTGACCGGATTATAGTTAAAATAGCGATTGAATAGTTTGATAGTTCCGCCAACATGACCATCGGCAGACACCGAAACAGCAGTAACTTCTAGAAGATTGCCAAACTTATGTAGCGCTTTGGCATCGGGTGCTTGAGGATTTTGAGAGCTTGAGATAGTGACGTATGTATCACCGGTTCTAGGCGCGGCGTAGAATCTGACAAACTTACCAGCGTATTGGGTGGTCAAATCAGATGTATATTTCTGAGTCAGTGGATCAAAACTCATCCAACCAGCCTGAACACCATCACCATCAAATACCTTAGTGGTGTACTCAACCTTACCGGTTTCTGGATTAATCCCGATTGAGGATCTGCCAATATAATCAATTTGTTTCTGGACAGCCGGAGCGGTAACGACATCGCCAACAGTAGATGCAGTCCCCGCAGAGGCAGATTTTTTTGCTGCGTTTCTAATCGCTATTATCTCTCCGGGGTCTTTACCTGTCTCAGTAGCATATATGTCAGAAAAAATGCCATAATCCGTAAGCTTTTGATCGAGTGGTTTCGCTCGAACACTAAGCGCTATCGAGTCGCCGCCAGAGGCAATGGCATACTTTTCAACCCCCGAATTTCTCGAGAGTTGCATGAGTTGTGCTTTACCCGAAAGAACAACTTCTTCAAAACCAGCCGCGAGAGCATTCACACGGCCTATTTGATTTCCCTTTAACGAATCATAGAATTTTTCGAATTCACCAGATCCCAACATTGTGCCTGTAGCTGCCTGTCTAAGGCCAATTTTATAGGTGTCAAGAGTAGCCGGCAAAGAGGCATTTGGTTCAGCTGCCCCTGCCGCTTGAACTGCCGCCGCGGTAATTGCACCTTTTGAATATGACGATGATGATGGTGCGGACTTTGCCAGATCTGTAGCTGACCTCGTCGCACTTGGGACTGAATTGGTGGATGCGGGTGCCGACAATTCTGGTGCGGGAAAATTTTCAATCGCTTTTTTAATAACACTGTCCTTGAGCGCGTTGGTTGGCAGATTGCTCGCTATCTTACCGTATGTTGCAACATATACCTCTCTGGGGTCGGATGGGATATAGGATGATGGATCCGCAACCACCGCTAGAGCGCTCGTATCAATTGAGTTGCGTGGTCCTGGATTTTTCAGATTGTCCCTGATTGCCACCCAAAGTCTTCCGTTTTCTACTACAGTCGCCAATGTTGCATCGTTTCTGGCTTTGACAACTGTATAATTCTCAGGACTTTTCGGCTTCATTATCCTCTCTAGTTCTTTATTAGCACTTAAGATGTCCTGCTGCTGTTTGAGATAAAAATCTACAGCCTGGCTCGCCCGTTCGATTGATTTTGCTGATGGCTGAGTGCCAGTAATGATATCCCCGTAAGGATCTGCGATATAACCTACTGTCGCAGCACCAGCTTTGTTCGCACCATTGTAATACAAAACGGGGTTGCTCTGGATGGCGCGTATTGAGCTGCCGGTTGTAATAGCGCGGATGATGTTGCTAGATTTTGCCTGCTGGGCTGCAACATCGACTGCATCTACCTTGACTAGGACTGGCTCATTAGTAGTAGAAGACCGATCTGGCAATTTTAGCTGCAAGCTATTATCGTCAGCGACATAAACCGATCCGGGAGCACTTGGAAGAGCTTGGGATTGAGAGTCTTTATTCTCGAGGGCTTTAGCCTCTCCAATTTCCTGAGGCGTTGGGGTCTTGGCCACGCCTGGGGCAGTAAGCTCTGCAAGCGTGGGCACCTTCACGCCATTTTGTAAATTGATGTAACTAATGGTGTTATCGTTAACGGACATCCTAAATTCGAGCTGGCTTGTCGCCGCTAACTTCACTGACTCCTGCTCCGTCTTACTCAGAGATTCATATGGGTGGTCTCTCAGTAATTGAATAGCCCCACCGCGAATTGGTCCGATTTTGGTCGTATCCGGCACCCGATCAGCCTCTAATGCATTGAGAAGATTAGCGGTTGTCAGACCTGAACCCTGTTTAATTGCATCAAGATTTTTTTGAGATGAGACGTTTAGCTCTCTCAGTAGGGCGATGTACGCCTTATCCTGCGAGAGTGGATCGCTCGTATCAGCCTTGATCTGCCAGTTTGCGAAGAGGCCGGCAGCGATTAATAGGACTACAATTGCGATTAACGCAAAATATTTTCTCTTAAAAAAAACGGAGATGGATTTTTGACTCACCACTTCCCTCCTTGCTAATTTCGTAATTTAATTATAGCTCACAATTGTTTGAAGTTGCAAGAATATCAAGATAGTTCATCAAGTTTTTAAATCGCCTCATCGGCGATCCGCCGGAGAGGCGGAGTTTGTAAAGTTCATAAAGTATCAAATACTCAAAAATCCCGGATCCCGGGATTGTTGAGATACCTAAAAAGATCCCTCACGTTGGTCGGGATGACAAGGAGAAAACAGCTCGGGATGACACAAAGCTCTCCCTTATTCCTAATTCCTTCTTCCTACTTCTTTAATACTCCATGCCTGGCATTTGAGGGGTTGAAGAGCTCTCGTCTTCCTTAATATCGCAAACGGCTGCTTCGGTAGTTAGCACCAACGCGGCAACTGAAGCGGCGTTTTGTAGGGCTGATCTTGTAACCTTAAGCGGATCAATAATTCCTGCTTGGATCATATCGACATACTCATCACCTGCGGCGTTGTAGCCGATTCCCTTTTCCCTTCTTCTGACCTCTTCGACGACAACGGCGCCCTCTTTCCCTGCGTTTTCGGCAATCTGTCTAATTGGTGATTCAAGAGCTTTTCTAACCAGCTGCACACCAACTTTTTCGTCAGTGTCTATGGTCTCAACTGCTTCAAGTGACCTAATTGTATCAACGAGCGCAATTCCTCCGCCGGAAACTATTCCTTCAGCAACTGCAGCCTTGGTGGCCGATAAGGCGTCTTCAATACGGTGCTTAAGCTCTTTGAGTTCGACTTCTGAAGCAGCGCCAACTTTGACAACCCCAACACCACCGGTTAGTTTGGCCATTCGCTTTTGCAGCTCTTCCTTATCAAATTCTGAGTCAGTATTTTCAATCTGAGCTTTGATTTGCTTAATTCTTTCCTTAATATCTTTGTCGTTGCCTTTTCCATCAACGATAGTCGTTTTAGATTTATCAGAAATAACTTTTCTGGCTCGCCCCAATTGATCGAGTTCAACTTTATCAAGTGTTAGCCCAGTGTCTTCAGAAATAACCTCTGCTCCGGTTAGAACGGCCAGATCAGAGAGCATCTCTTTCTTGCGATCTCCATAGCCAGGAGCTTTTATACATAATGCGTTAAATACGCCCCTCAATTTGTTTAATACTATAGTAGTCAGAGCTTCACCATCAACATCATCAGCGATAATGACAATGTCCTTTTTGCCAGCTTGGACAACTTTTTCTAAAATCGGGACAATGTCAGCCGCGGCCGAAATCTTTTTTTCAGTTATTAAAACATATGGCTCGTTCGCTTCAGCTGTCATTCGAGTTGTGTCAGTTACCATATATGGCGAAGCATAGCCTTGATCAAACTGCATGCCTTCAACTACTTCCTTTTCTAGTCCGATTGATTGACCCTCTTCGACAGTGATCACACCATCGCGGCCAACCATATCCATAATCTCAGCAATTAATTCACCAACCTCAGCCGAATTTGCCGAAATCGAAGCTACCTGAGCAATCTCTTCTTTGCCGGTAACGTTTTTGGAGTTTTTCTTTAATTCTTCAACTGCTCTCTTGGTCGCTTTTTCGATTCCACGCTTGAGAGCCATTGGGTTAGCACCGGCAGCAATGTTTTTTAGCCCCTCAGCAATCATTGCCTGAGCCAAGACTGTCGCCGTAGTTGTACCGTCCCCGGCAACATCATTGGTCTTTTCGGCGACTTCCTTTATTAACTGCGCACCTAGATTTTCAAACTTATCTTTTAATTCAATTTCCTTGGCAATCGTTACCCCATCATTGGTGATAACTGGCGAACCGAATCCTTTATCCAAGACGACATTCCTCCCCTTAGGTCCAAGCGTCACTTTAACCGTATTAGCTAATTTGTCGATACCACGTCGAAGTCCGGCGCGCGCATCCTCTGAAAATTTTATTTCCTTGGCCATAATAGAACCTCATTTCATTCGGTTAATTATTAGTTTCTAATTACTAATTTTTAGTCAATTTTCAATTATTAAATTTTGAAATTGATTTTAAATTAAAAATTTTAAATTTTAAATTTTGCTATTTTTCCAAAATAGCAAGTATCTTGTCTTCTTCTATTAATGTATATTCTTCGCCATCGATTTTAACTTCATCTCCTGCATATTTAGAGTAAATAACGACATCGCCAACTTTGACCGACATTCCAACAAGTTGACCGTCTTCATTTTTTCCCGGACCGACAGCGACAACCTTGGCTTCCTGTGGTTTTTCTTTGGCCGAATCTGGCAAGATAATTCCCGACTTAGTTCTCTCTTCGGCCAGTAGAGGCTGAAGTAGCACGCGATCGTGTAATGGTCTGAGTGACATAATTCCTCCGCGATTACTTTGGACCCTGAAAGTACCAGAAAATAGACATCTTATCAATACTCGACACAAGCGTAAGTTTTTGCATATTTTTTGCCCTCCCTGGGATCACACGAACCCTTTATATCGTTTTACAAACAGATTAGATTTTGCTACTATCGATCGATTGTTGCCGCTTGACAATTAGAAACAAATATCACAAAACCCGCAAGGAGGGTCTAAAGTGAAGACGCTCGGTAGGCGATATGTTGGTTGGTCTTGTATCGCGTCCCTGATCTACGCCCTCTTGGGCTGGCTTAGGGTTCTGCCATATCCCAGCATTGGGATATTGGCAGTGATCAGTCTCCTGCTGGGCGAAATCAGTGCTCGCATCAACAATGACTTGCCGAAAGGCCGTTCTGTTGACGACTACCTGATTTTCCCAATTATTGCGGGAGGCCTTTCGGTAGCGATTGCGTTTGGACTACACGCCAACCTTGAATGTCCATGGTTGGCGGTATACCTCACCCCCGCGATTTTCCTTGCCGGCTACATTGCCGGCGCCCCCGCCTTCGCCAACTCCTCCGCACAGTTCTTCTACGACCGCATCCTGCCCTACCCCGGGTTGGTCGTGATTCTGCTCATACTACTCGGTGCCAAAATTGCCGATCAGTTCAAGCATCACCGGCGAGTGTTGGTCTTTCGAGCGCTGGTTGTTTGCCTTATCCTGAGTTATGGATCGATGATCTACGGCTGGATATTCGCCGATCTGCGCTTCGTCGCAGTCGGTCTCGGATTCCTGCTCGGACAGATCGCCAGCTCGGGGAGCTACGACGCATGCGGAATCACCAGATGGACACTAACAATTTCGTGCACCATCTCGGTCTTTGCGCTCGCATCACGTGTGCACGAGATCGCTTCCACCACCCCGATGTACGCTGTAATTGCCTGCCTTGTGGCGCTCATTCTGACGACACTCGAAAATCCCGAAAGGCGGAACTGTAAATGAACAGTCGGAGTATGACGAACATTAAGTTGGTCTGCGCTGGTCTACTCGCCCTTTGCGGGCTGGTTGCCTACCTGCTGCACGCCACCCCCACCTCTACCTCGTCCTAACCGCCCTCGCCGCCCTCTCGATGGGTTGTCTGGTCAGCCAAATCACGTATTACGTAGGCGGACTGAGTAAGCACCTGGCGATGCATGACGGCACGAACACCATCTGGCTCTTCGTGATCTTCGGGACACTTGCCGCATTTCTTGTCTGCGGCTTGTTGCTACATAGCCGCGAGCCATGGTACTACCTCGCGATGATTGGCGCCTGGGTGGTCCCCTTCATCGTAATCTCGTGGCCCCGACACATCCTACCAGACTCGCCGGCAACAAATTTCACAGGCGTGTGCAACGACACCGAGGATCCACCGGAGAAAGATCCGGCTACCCTGAAGGAGGAAGAGAATGCCTGAGCAGACCCTCTCCAGACGCAAGTTGATCATGGCGATCATCTTGATCGCCACCTACCTGCTGGTCTGCGCCCTGAAGTGGGGCGCGGTTATCGACCTGACGTTCGTCGCCTGGCCCATACTCCTGCTCGCAAGCTTCGGCTTCGTGTTGGGGTGCATGACCTCGATCTGGACGTATCGCAAGAATTCGGACGAGTTGTGGTTAAACGAACCGTGGGTAACGGTCGTACTCGTCACTGCGTGCACCCTGATAGCAGTTGAGTTCGGAATCATACTGCTCCGGTACGGCAAGATCTATCTGGGAATCGATGATGTGGTTGCGATGACATCGTGGCTACCAATCCACCTGTTCTTCGCCTATCCCAGACACGTGATTCCAACTCCCGCACCACCGTATGCCTGCGCCGCAGAAGCGTCAGAGCCGGACGAGCCGCAGCCCAGCTGGGCCGACTACGACGACTACGCTGAAGAGTCCCAGCCCTGACCTGCTTCTTCGGAAGCCCCACGCCCCTGAATCGCGTTTCCGAGTCAACCGACCCGGATATACGCGACAGGGGCGTTGTCGTTTCGTTGCAAGACAAACCTGATTTTGGTAGATTAAATCTGTAAAATTTTTAATTTCTAATTATTAATTTTTAATCAATTTTTAATGTATCAATCCGAGAAATATAATCTAGAAAAGAGAACTCAAGATTTTGGCATCCGTATTGTGCAATGCTGTCAGCAAATTGATCGAAATCCCATAAATGACCCTCTGATTAAACAAATCGTCCGATCCGGAACATCGATTGGAGCAAACTATCAAGAAGCAAACGGCGCAAGTTCGAAGAAAGATTTCACCAACAAAATTTCTATTTGTAAAAAAGAAGCAAAAGAAACATACCACTGGTTGGTCATATTGAAGTCAGCCAACAGTATGGTAAAGTCAGAAATAGAAAAACTTCAAGATGAGTGCCATCAACTTGTGTTGATTTTCTCGAAAATTCATTCTTCTTGTAAAATTAAAAATTGATTAAAAATTAATAATTAGAAATTTAAAATTATGAGTAAACGAATCTTCTCCGGCATTCAGCCCTCGGGCAATATTCATCTAGGAAATTACTTAGGCGCTCTTAAGCAATGGAAAGAGATTCAGGATGAAGCAGAATGCATCTTTTGCATTGTCGACCTGCATGCCATCACCGTTCCACAAGATCCAAAAGTTTTACAAGAAAAAATACTCGAGTTGACCGCTTTGTATCTCGCTTGCGGCATTGATCCTCAAAAATCAAAAATCTTCGTCCAATCCTCTCGACCCGAGCATTCTGAATTAGCCTGGATCTTAAACTGTAACACCTCCATGGGCGAATTAAGCCGAATGACTCAGTTTAAAGAAAAGTCGGAAAATAAAACAAATTATTCGGTCGGACTTTTCGACTATCCTGCCTTAATGGCCGCCGACATTTTACTTTATCAAACAACCCATGTACCAGTTGGGGAAGACCAAAAACAACACATCGAGTTAACTCGCGACCTGGCCCAGAGAATTAACCATAAATATTCCACCCGCGGGGTGGAACAAGGTCAGATATTTACCATTCCCGAACCGATAATTTGCAAGACAACGGCCAGGATTATGGGACTAGACGATGCAGCCAAGAAAATGTCCAAATCTGCTCAATCAGCTGCAAATTATATCGCCCTAACCGACGAACCAGAAGTTATTAAGCAAAAAATCAAAAGAGCGGTCACTGATTCAGGATCTGAGATTAAAGCAGGCGCCGATAAACCAGCAATCACCAACTTACTGAATATCTTTTCAGGCGTTACCGACAAATCTGTTGAAGAAATAGAGCAAGAATTTGCCGGCAAACAATATGGCGAGTTCAAAGAGGCTTTGGCCGAAGCGGTTGTCGCCTACCTCGAACCGATTCAGGCTAAATATAAAGAGCTTCGATCAAACGAGGCAGAACTGCGAAAAATTTTAGACGAGGGCTCAAAAGCTGTTGAGCCAATTGCTCAAAAAACTTTACAAGAAGTGAAGAAAAAGGTTGGCCTTGGATAAAGTGCAACTCAATCAATAACGTAAAAAGGAATATTTTATGAACGAAGAAAGAGAACCTATCGAAGAGAGATCAGATAACACCAACCTAGACAACGAGAAGCCATTTGAGATTCAACCATCTGATATACCAAGAAGATTCACTAAGAATTTCGAGGAAATGACGAGCGAACCAGGAAAAGCAATAGAAATCCCAAAGTACGAAGCATGGGTAGTTGGGAAGCTCTCTCACGCAGAAATTATTGTTCCCGGCGGTGCATCGCTTCAAGTTGAAGTAGCACATGACTGCAAGTTCAGGGTCGCTCCCGGAGCGAAAGTTGTTGTTTTAGAAGAGAGTAGCGATTATGAAATCACACAAAATGGCGTCACTACTATGTTTGGTAAAAAGGGCAATCTCGAAATGCCCGAGCAACCGGTAGCCAATCCCATAGAAGAAGGTATCGATGGAAATCCTCGAATAGCCGCCTAAACTATGATTGAAAAATCTTACAACCCAAAGGACCACGAGAGAGAAATTTACAAGCTCTGGGAAGAGTCTGGAAATTTTGCGCCAAAAATTGATCCTGATAAGCGACCATTCGTTATTGCCATGCCCCCGCCAAATGTCACCGGCAAGCTCCATATCGGCCACGCCCTGTTTATCACCCTTCAGGATATTTTGACCCGCTACCACCGAATGCAGGGTGAGCCGACTCTCTGGATCCCCGGAACTGACCACGCTGGGATAGCCACTCAAACAGTTGTTGATAAAGCTTTGCAGAAAAAAGGTACGAGTCGCCGACAGCTCGGTCGCGACGAATTTGTCAAAGAAGTTTGGAAATGGAAAGAAGAATATGGCAACGAGATCACCCGCCAGCTAAGATCGGCTGGCGCAAGCTGCGACTGGTCAAGAGAAAGATTTACACTTGACGAGGGACTTTCAAAAGCAGTCAATGAGGCTTTTGTTAGTTTTTATAAAAAAGGTTTGATTTATCGAGGAGAATACATCGTCAACTGGTGCCCAAAATGCGCCACAGCGATCGCGGACGACGAAGTCGAGCACAAACCACAAGTTTCTACACTTTATTATTTTAAATACGACAAGAATTTCCCAATTGCTATCGCCACGACCCGACCAGAAACCAAATTCGGCGACACAGCAGTCGCGGTTAATCCGTCAGACAAAAGATATGCTGAATATGTTGGTCAAGAATTTGAGATCGACCTAGATGGCGTCAAGCGAAAAATCAAAGTGATTGCCGACAGAGTTGTCGACAAGGCATTTGGAACTGGCGCAGTTGGTGTCACCCCCGCCCACTCCATGGCCGACTGGAAGCTGAGTGAGGATCACGATCTCGAGAAAATCAAAGTCATCAATGAATTTGGCAAGATGAATGAAAATGCTGGTAAATACGCAGATTTAAAAGGCCTTGATGCCAGAGAAAAGCTTGTCGAATACCTTAAGGCTAATGACTTACTCGAAAAAGAAAAGGAATTTGAAAACAATTTAAGCACCTGCTATCGCTGCCACGGTGCAATCGAGCCACTCCCCTCACTGCAATGGTTTGTCAAAATGAAACCGCTTGCCGACAAGGCCAAAAAAGCCGTCAAAGACGGTGAAATCAAAATTGTTCCGAAGCGTTTCGAAAAAGTTTATTTCCACTGGATGGATAATATCCACGACTGGTGCATCTCGAGACAGCTATGGTGGGGACATCGGATACCTGTTTGGTATAGGGCACAGGAATTAGGAATTAGGAATCAGGAATCAGGCAATTTAAAAACTTGGGATTTGAAGATTTACGGTCAGCGGATTTTTGATGAAATAAAATCTGGCAAAAAATCTATTGAAACGAGGGCTGGAAAACCTGAAGGAGCCGAAAAATACTGGGGTGACATAAAGCCGGGCGATATCGTCACATTCTCACTAGCCGACGAGAAAACCGATCAATTAGTTCAGCCACTTCAAAAAATTTCAAAATTGGTTAATTCAGTAGGACACTTTGATTCGATCGACCAAATGCTGGAAACAAAGAATATTTCAGATGTAACATCGTCTTCCGAGCAAGATTATCGCAGCTGGTGGAATAATTTCCCTGAAATGTCCGAAAGAATCGCAAAATACGGCATCTGGGCAATCGAACTTTCCGACCCTCAATACTCAATACTCAATACTCAATACTCCTCTGATATTTACGTTGGCACAACTCCTCCACGCGATCCTGAAAACTGGACACAAGACGAGGACGTCTTGGACACTTGGTTCTCGTCTGGATTATGGCCATTTTCGACCCTTGGCTGGCCGGACGCAGGAAGAAGGAGTAAGGAAGAAGGAATTAGGAACGAAATCTCCGATTTCGATTATTTTTATCCGACAACAGTCATGGAAACCGGCTATGACATTTTGTTTTTTTGGGTCGCCAGAATGGTTATGATGGGCCTCGAGCTAACCGGCAAAGCACCGTTTGAAACTGTTTATTTACACGGGCTTGTTCGAGACGAGAAGAACCGCAAAATGTCCAAATCCCTCGGCAATGTCTTAAATCCGCTAGATGTTTCCGAAAAGTTTGGAACTGACGCAATGCGCATGGCACTTGTCGTCGGCACAACCGCTGGTCAGGACATCGCTGTCGGCGAGTCTAAAGTTCAGGGCTACAGAAACTTCGGCAACAAAATCTGGAATATCTCTAGATTCGTTATGATGAATCTAGAAAGTGAAAATGTAAAAGTGCAAAAGTTAAATGAAAACGCAGAATACACGCAAGAAGACAAAAAAGACCTTGCGGAGTTCGAAAAATTAAAAGACACGGTTACGAAAGCACTCGACAAATTAGAATTCTCGAGAGCGGGCGAACATCTGTACGGTTACGCATGGCATGAATTTGCTGATAAGATAATAGAGCAGTCGAAAGATCGACTACAAAAAGACGGAGAAGATAAAATCGCAGCAATAGCCAAACTTCTCAAAATCAATATCGAGCTGCTCAAGATGCTTCATCCATTTATGCCATTTGTTACCGAGAGCATTTGGCAGCAGCTTCCCGATCAAGTTAAAGACAATGAGATGTTGATGGTAAGTAGTTGGCCGGGAGCGAATAAGGAATTACGAATCAGGATCCATTATTCCTAATTCATACTTCCAAATTCAAAACCGCGATGATCAAGAAATATATCAAAAAATTGTTAAGGCCTTAATGAACGAAAAGATCAAATCCTACAAACTATCCCCCCAGCTACGTTCCGAGCTAAATTTTTCTAAAAAGAATTCTAGTTCGCAAATTTTTAATTTTAATCAAGTTTCTTTTCAGCCGAATCTTGGAAATATCCCATGGAGAGGAATTTTGGTTGCCATCGGGGTCTGTGCTGTAGTTACTGCTGGCTGGCTTGGCGTCAAGAAGGGCTACGAATATACAGCCAGGAAAAATGAGGCGCAGCAAGTCGCTCAATTGAATGCCTACAATCTAAGGATAGAAAATATCAAAAAAGAAGTTTCTAGTTCAGCCGCAGATGCGTATTCACTAGTGACAGCCAGCCAACAATATTTAAAAAATAAAGATGTCGAACGCGCAGAGGCTGCTGCAGAGCTCGCAGCCATCAAAGATCCAGCCTGGCGAGACGCATTCGTTAATCTAGGCCAAGTTTATCTAGCAACGAATAAGTTTGATAAAGCAAAATCATCATTCGAACAAGCCTTGAAGATTGATCCAATCTCGGGACAAGCACATTATCTGCTTTCATTAGCCGAGCAGGAGCTCAAAAACACCGAAGCTGCCAAGGCCGCCTTTGCCAAAGCTAAGCAATTTGGGTTTCAGACAGATATTGGTGGTTGAGCAAAGCTCAAACGCAAGTCAAAAGTTTATAAATCGCCTCATCGGCGATCCGCCAGAGAGGCGGGGTTCATAGTATAATCACAACACAATCGCCGGAAAGCGATTTTTTGGTTTTAAAAACAAACAGGGGCGGCGCATTCTCGCGAATGCGTCGCCCCTTAAACATCGGGACCACCCACTAGAACGGGATGATCCCCCAAGTGCGTCCGAGCCAGAGTGTGTCGTACCCAAAACCACCCAGCACAAGTACAACGGCAACGACTGCGGTCGGACAGCCCGCACCGAACCCCGGAATGGCCTCGTCCATCCCAGGTATCTCAGCCTCGTCGTCGACCTCGACTGCGATCAGCACCTCGCGCGTGCAGTTCGGTTGATGCGGATCCGTCCTGATCCTGATCTTGACGATGTTCTCGGCGCCAGCCTCGCGCATCAGCTGACGAGCCTGGTCGTACGAGATGTCAACCGGACCGAAGGAGATGTCCTCCTCTTTGATGCCCATGATCCGGTTGCGAGTCGCTTCGCTGCAGAGAGCTCGCGACTCGAGCACGACGTAAAGTTCGGGCGTTACATAGCACTGACAGAACTTGTCAGGTGCAACCGATGTGCTCGCAAACAGCGGTGGCTTTCCCTCGGCCTTTTCCATGGTTTCATCTCCCTGTAAGGATCGCGTTCAAAACGTCAGGTCATGGTACCAAAATATATTCCTATTATCAAGATAGTTAACAATTTTTAATAAATCAGCTAATACGATTGAAAAATACGGACCCGCCCTTGACATTTGAGTCAAAAAATCGGATAATCTCCCCTTGGCTTATCCAAGACGAAAGCTGGAATATATCCGGCTTATAGGAGGATTTAGCATGTTGACATGCGTCGGTGTCGGAATCGCGCTGGGGCTTCTGAGTCTCCTGATCCCGCACTGGAGGGCGATTCTGTTTATCCCAATGCCGGGACAAACCGACCGGGCAGCGAAAAGAACTGGAGTAATCCTGGTTCTGCTCGCTATGACGCTGTTCAGCGTCGCAATAGGTCAGCCACTGGCCTACTACATTGGTAGCTTCCAGCCGGGACACTGGGTGCTGGAGAGGACGTACACCCTCATCGCTATGCAGTACGGCGGCCAAGTCGGTTGGGTCAGCAATGAACGTCACGTGGGCGGCATAGCCAACCACGGGTTCCAAAACGTACTACGCGCCGAAGCCAGCGGGATCGTAAGAGACATTTCCGTACGCTCTGAGAACGTGAGCAAGGGCAACGTCTCGATCGGTATCTGTCAGGACCATGAGTATGTTCACAACAAAGGCTGGTTCTGGCTGACGTCCGACCCGATGGTGGTAAAGGTGATCGTACCTGATACGACACCTTTCCCCTTCTGGTTTCCGCGACCGCAGTAGCGTCGCACCTGCAGCTAAGGCCCGCCACGTCATCCGATGTGGCGGGCCTGCTTTTTAAAATCACAAATACGATTGAAAAAAGCATCATTTCAGGTATAATTTCTTCGACTGGAGAGGTCGCATAGTTGGTCTAGTGCGGAGGTCTTGAAAACCTCTGTGGCGCAAGTCACCGTGGGTTCGAATCCCACCCTCTCCGCCAAAATTCGGAATTCAAATTTCCGTCAAAAATATGGTCGGCACGAAGTGCCGTCTGTTCTGAATTCCCCCCAAAAAATCCTGAATCCAAAAGGGTTCGCCACGCTCCGCGTGGCTCAAAAAGTACGGTTCGATTCAAAATTTTAAAGTTCGAACCGACTTTTTTGAACAAATGAAGTTTTTCTTCATTTGTTCCCTCGTTTGCCAATTCTATATTGTATTTCAAAAACTTTTCGGTAAGTTCGAACCGATTATTCGCTTTTTGCTCAAAAGCCGATAATTTCTCTTTGAGAAGCTGTTTTTCGTTCACTAGCTTGTTTTTCATATCCCGATATTCGTCTAGTGAAAGTGCGTTCTCTAGGTAAGCGTTCATCAGCTTCTCAACTTTTGTATCCAAAAGAGAAATATCGGCTTTTGTCTTATCCGCAAAAAGCGTAGACGATTGGACTTCGGATTGCCGATCTTTGCTATTCTCGGCAATCATCCATTTTGCCCAATCGTCTGGCAAAGAAACTTTTTTGATTTCTTTTTGAATTTCGGAAGTGATGATTTCCTCACGAGTATATTTTTGTGAGCAAGGATTTTTCCGTTTGGTACATCGCAAATAGTTATGTCCTTTCTGCGTTTCGGTAGTAATGAAACATCCACATTCTCCGCAACGGAAAAATCCTCTATACAAAAATGGTTTCAAACCTTTCGAGTGAGGTTTAGATTTCCTCATCATCACTTCCTGAACGGAATCAAAAAGTTTCTTTGTGATAATCGGTTCGTGCTTGCCTTCGTGGATTTCGCCGTTATACAACATCAAACCCGTGTAAATCGGATTTTTCAAAAGTTTTTGATAATTCGACACCGCAAGTTCCTTTCCGCTTTTTCGCTTCAATCCAAGTTCATTAAATTTGTCGCGGAGTTGTCGCAAAGTGAAAGACCCAGACGAATATGCCTCAAATGTTTTCTTGATTAAAGGTGCGATATTTTCATCGGGAATAATCATTCTATTTTTGTTCACATAACCAAGCGGAGCCATTTGAGGCCATATTCCGTCTTTCACTTTGTTGTGATGACCTCGCTTTATATTCTCCGACAAGTTATCTACATAATACTTGGATTGCGAAAAAGCGATTGAAAGCATAAATTTGCCTTGCGGTGTCGGATCAAACCAAAAAGTTGGAAATTTCATTTCGCTAATTATTCCAGTATCAACGAGGTAAATAATTTTTCCTCCGTCTACCGAGTTTCTTGCAAGTCTATCGGGATGCCACGCCAAAATACCAGATGCTTCACCTTTCTCCATACGCTCTACCATTTCATTAAACACCGGGCGACCTGGTATTTTGGCGGTCTGCTTTTCGACAAAGACATCTACCACTTCCAGTTGCTCTTTCAACGCTAAACTTTTCAATTCCGCTAATTGGTCGCCAATACTGCGGACTTGTCTGTCTTTGTCGTCCGTAGACTTGCGAGTATAAATGAAAAACTTTTTTGTTTGATTATTCATAATTTTGTATTGGCAAACGAGGAGCCACGCGGAGCGTGGCGAACCCTTTTGGATTCAGGATTTTTTGGGGGGAATTCAGAACAGACGGCACTTCGTGCCGACCATATTTTTGACGGAAATTTGAATTCCGAATTTTGGCGGTGTTTGTTGGACAAAGTTCGAAACTATTTCGAGCAAAATCCAAATGATTAAAACGGACTCGGCAGGGCGAAACAATTTGTCTGGGGTTTCGGATTCGCCCTGCCTCGGCTGATTTCCCGCCCGCAGGAGGGGTCTGGGGAGGAATGCGGGCGGGTTTCGGACTGGGGGTTTTCGGAA
>Ga0172379_10000356_pt1 | contig 117784 bp, 112 predicted proteins | sample GrowelOW334metaG_FD_119756 | JGI IMG/M metagenome (GOLD analysis project Ga0172379, IMG submission 119756) | Groundwater microbial communities from an aquifer near a municipal landfill in Southern Ontario, Canada - Groundwater well OW334 metaG | ecosystem: Environmental > Aquatic > Deep... | reverse complement strand
ATTAGACAGAAAAGATCTGCAAGACTTTTTGAAAATTTTATCTCCGTTTGCTCCGTATTTGGCTGAAGAATTGTGGAGTCTGGCTGGGTTTAGCGGATTATGTTGCAGTCAAAAATGGCCAAAATATGATCCAAAACTGATTGAAGAAGAAAAAGTTTTGCTGATTGTGCAAGTAAACGGTAAAGTTAGAGACAAAATAGAGGTTGATGCCGGTATTTCCCAAAAACAAGCCGAAAATTTGGTTTTAAAGAGCGAAAAAATAAAGGCCTTGATTGGCGATAGTAAAATTGCAAAAATAATTTTTGTTCCAAATAAATTAATTAACATTGTAATTTAACTTATATAATAAAAATATGGTAAATATAGAAATGGGTCCAAAGGAACCCGAAGAAGAAATCCCTCAAGAAGAAAAAATAAATAAAAACGAAGATGTTAAAAAAGTTAGCCGCAGAGGATTTTTGAAGGTTGCCACCGGAACAATAATTGGCACTTCTGCTTTGGGAAAAACAGCAGAAGCTTTCGCTGGCGAAAAAAGTGAAAGTGATACTGAAGAAAAAGAAAGAGAAGAACTTAAAAAAGATGCTACTTATTTGGGCGAGAGACTCGGCGAAATTTCTAGGGAAGGAATCGAAAATATTAATGATGGCTTGGCAATTAAAGAAAATGGCGACATGGTTTTTCACCTCGGTAAGGGGATCTATTATGTAATTAGTAAATCTAATCGGTCAGAATTACTTAAAATACGAAACTTGAGATCTCACAGGGAACAATCAGAAAGTTTAAATACCTCCCTTAAGATGATGGAATCGGGTCATTCGGATGCGGTAAAAAGAGAAGACTTTGATCGTGCCAAAGAAACACTCAAGAATATAAAGCGAGCAAATGAGGCAATAGATGTAATTAATAATCAGGCCGATAAACTTATTTCTGATAAAATACGTCACATCGGAAGGCGATTTGAAGGTGGCAACGCCCCAAAAGAATTATCTGATTTTGAACAAAAACGAATACGGTTAAAAGTCAAAAAGACAGAAGAATAAAAAAAGAGAAATAGACTTATGGTAAATAGAAAAATTGCAATTTTTGAGGGTAAAAAGATTAGGCGGATTTTTGATGAGAAAAAAGAGACTTGGTATTTTTCGGTTGTAGACATTATTGCGGTTTTAATAGAACAGCCTAATTTTCAAACTGCCAGAAAGTATTGGAATAAACTTAAAGAGAGGCTAAAAAAAGAGGGAAATGAATCGGTGACAAATTGTCACCAGTTGAAATTAATTGCTGAAGATGGAAAATTGAGAGAAACTGACATTGCTGATGTGGAAACAATTTTGCGGTTAATTCAATCTGTGCCAAGCCCGAAGGCAGAACCAATTAAACTTTGGTTGGCGAAAGTCGGCTATGAAAGAATTCAAGAAACAACTGACCCAGAAAAATCAATTAACCGCGGAAGAATGAATTGGCAGAGAATGGGCAGGAGTCAAAAATGGATACAGCAAAGAATGATGGGTCAGGAGATCAGAAACAAACTGACAGATTATTGGAAAGACAATGAAGTAAAAACACAGGACGAATATGCGATTTTAACAAATATTATTCATCAAGAATGGAGCGATTTGTCGGTGAAAGAGCACAAAAATTTGAAAAATTTAAAAACACAAAACTTGCGCGACCATATGACAGATGCTGAATTAGTTTTTACTGCATTGGCCGAACTTTCTACACGAGAAATTGCCGAAACCGAAAAGGCAAAAGGTTTTGAGGAAAATAAAATCCCGGCTGTAAAAGGCGGGCGTATTGCAAAAAACGCACGATTGGAATTGGAAAATAAAACAGGGAAAAAAGTCGTCAGCGGTCAGAATTTTTTACAAAAACCAGAGGAAGTCAAAAAAATAAAATAAATTTTATGGAAAAAAATAGAAAGGTTTTATTGGGAAATGATGCAATAATTAAAGGAGCGTTGGTTTCGGGCGTTGATTTTGTTTCCGGATATCCTGGGTGCCCATCTGCTGAAATCGGAGATGATTTTGCCAAAATTGCAAAGGAAAAGGGGGCTTATGTTGAGTGGTCCACAAATGAAAAAACAGCTTTGGAATCTGCGGTTGGCGCCAGTTTTTCGGGATTGAAAACATTGGTAAATATGAAAAGCTTTGGCATAAATGTATGCTCTGATGTTTTGTTTCCTTTGGCCTACACGGGAACCAAGGCTCCAATGGTGATTGTGGTGGCAGATGATCCTTCATGCCACAGTTCGGCTCAATCAGAACAAGATTCCAGGGGGTATGCTTTTATGTCAAAAGTTCCTGTTTTAGACCCCGCTGACCCTCAAGAATGCTATGATTTTACAAAATTGGGATTTGAAATTTCAGAAAAATTTAATACCCCGGTGATTTTAAGAACCACCACAAGAGCTGCCCATCAAAGGGCAATTGTAAATTTTGAAGAGATTGCTTCGTCGCAAGTTCCTCGCAATGACGGCAAATTTGTGAAGAATCCTCATCAGTTTTCAACAATGCCTCCAAGAGTTTTGGAAATGAAAAAAGAACTTTTGGAAAAGATTAAAAAGATATCTCTGTATGCTGAAAAAACTAAAGCCAATTTTATTTCCGGCAATAAAAAATCAAAGATAGGAATTATAACTTCGGGAGTTTCTTTTATGCATGTGGCCCAAGCCATGGAGGAATTGGGGCTGGATTTGCCCGTTTTAAAGCTTGGAATTTTTTATCCCTTGCCAGAAAAATTAATTGCCAGTTTTTTGAAAGGCAAAAATAAATTGTTGGTTGCGGAAGAGCTAAACCCCTATATTGAAAGAGAAATTGCAAAAATTGCAAAAGATATAAATCCCAAAATCAAAATTTTCGGAAAAGACATTTTACCTGAAATTGGCGAGCTTAATCCTGAATTGCTTTGCATTGCTTTGGCAAAAATAACAGGAAAAAAGTACAAAAAATTTCAAATTTCAAATTTCAAATTTCAAATTCCTCGCAGAACTGCGAGGTTGTGCGAGGGTTGCCCATATTGGTATATATTGCCAACAGTAAAAAGAGTTGCTCCGGAAGGCACTATTTTTGGCGGAGACATTGGTTGCAATATGATGGGAGCTTTGCCTCCTCACAGCATGTATGACTATATGTTTTGCATGGGCTCATCCATTGGGATTTCTCACGGAGTAAAAAAAGCCTCGCCTAATCAAAAGGTTATTTCCTTAATGGGAGATGGCACATTTTTTCATTCCGGAATCTCCGGGCTTATTAACGCTGTTTATAATAAATCAAATCCTTTAATGATTGTTTTAGACAATAGAACTACCGCAATGACAGGTCATCAGACAAACCCGGGCATGGGAAAAACAATAATGGGCGAAGATACGCAAGAACTGCAAATTGCCGATATTGCAAAATCTTGCGGAGTAAAAAATATAAAAGTTTTAGATCCAATAAATGTTAAAGAGTTAGAAGACACTATTAAAGAATTTTTGGACAAAGAGGATATTTCTTTAATAGTCTGCAAAAGAATTTGCGCATTACTCGCTAAAAGACAAAAAAATGGATAAAATATTTAATTTAATAATCAACGGAGTTGGGGGACAGGGGGTTATTACTTTGCTGTCTTTAATTGACGAGGCTGTATTTGTGGAGGGTTATGATGTAAGATCTGCTGAATTACATGGGCTTTCGCAAAGAGGCGGAAGCGTGGCAACTCATATCAGATTTGGCAAAAAGGTTTATTCCCCATTAATTTCAAATGGAAAGGCTGATTTGATAATTTCTTTGGAAATGCTTGAGGGTTTAAGGGAAACAGCCAAAGCCGGCAAGCAGACAAAATTCTTGATAAACGATTTTATTTCTCCTTTTCAGGGGTCTTTAGAAAAAGAAGAAATAAAAAAACAATTTGGAAATTTAAAAAACGAAATACACATTGTTCCGGCTTCTGATATTTGCAAAGAAAAATTGCAGAACGAAGTTGTCAGCACAACTTATCTTTTGGGATATGCTATTGGTAAAAATCTAATTCCGCTCAAAAAAGAGTCAGTTTTAAAGGCAATAGAAAATATTGTTCCGGAAAAATATAGAGAATTAAATATAAAAGCTTTTGAATTATCAAAAAATGATTAAAAAAGTCGTGGTTTCAGCTGCCGGGCAGGGGACAAGAATGCTCCAGCTTTCGGAAAATAAATCAAAACATTTAATAGAGGTTCAAAAAAAGCCTTTTTTAGCGTATTTGCTGAATAATATTTTGGAAGCCGGGTACGAAGAAATAATTTTAGTTGTGGGTTTTAGGGAAGATTTGATCAGGCAATTTTTAAAAGATCATAAATTTAAAGGCGTAAAAGTTGTAAACCAGTTTGAAGTTTTGGGTCCAAAAGAAAAAGAATATGGAACTGCCTGCCCTATTAAGTGCGTGAAAGATTTGATTGGCGCTGAAAACTTTATTTCTTTGTGCGGAGACAATTTTTACACAGCGGAAGATTTAAAGCTAATGAATATTAATGATAATTATAATTATGTTGCAGGAGTTGCAAATGATCACCCTGAAAAATTTGGAGTTTTGATTGAGGACGGAGATGATTTTTTGGACAGAATTGTTGAAAAGCCAAAAGAATTTGCTGGGAATTTGATAAATACCAGCTTGTATAAATTTACTCCGGAAATTTTTGAAAAAGTTTTCCGGATTGAAAAATCTCCCAGGGGAGAATATGAAATTACCGATGCAATTTCTTTATTGGCTAAAGAAAAAAAAGTGAAAGTTAAAAAAATGAATGATTTTTGGATGGATTTTGGCAGGCCCGAAGACGTGGAAAAATTATCAAAATTTCTAAAAGATGGAAGTAATAAAAGTTAGCGACAAAAAAGCAATTAATTTGGCGCTGAAAACCTTAAATGACGGCGGAGTTGTTGTTTGCCCCACAGATACTGTTTATGGATTTTTGGTTTTGGCTGAAAATAAAAAAGCTGTTAAAAAAATTTTCAAAATTAAAAAAAGGCCAAAGTCAAAACCTTTGGCCATTTTTGTCTTTAGCATGAAACAAGCAAAAGAAATTGCTGAAATAAATAATGTTCAAGAAAAAATACTTAAAAAATACTGGCCCGGTAAATATACTTTTGTATTGAAATCAAAAGAGAAAGACGGCACAATTGCCATGCGAATTCCAAAATATAAATTTTTAAATAATTTGTTAAAAAAAATAAACAAGCCCTTGGCTCAAACTTCGGTAAACATTTCCGGTCAGCCGGAATTAAAAAAAATTAAAGAAATTATTTCGGTGTTTGAAAACCAAAAAAACCAGCCAGATTTAATTATAGACGAGGGCAATTTGCCAAAAAGCAGACCATCAACTATTATTGATTTATCAAAAGATAACATTAAAACTTTAAGAAAATAATATGAAATTGCAAAAAGAAGATCCGCAAGTTTTTAAGGCATTACAAGGAGAATTAAAAAGGCAAAAAGAGGGCATGGAAATGATTGCTTCGGAAAATTATGTTTCCTGTGCGGTTTTGGAGGCCTTGGGGTCGGTTTTTACGAATAAATATTCCGAGGGATATCCCGGGAGACGTTATTACGGAGGGCAAACTTATACAGATGTGGTTGAAAGTCTGGCAATTGAAAGGGCAAAAAAACTTTTTGGAGCCGAACACGCAAATGTCCAGCCACATTCCGGCGCTCCTGCCAATATGATTGTATATAGCGCAATCCTTCAGCCCGGTGATACGGTTTTAGGAATGGATTTATCCCATGGAGGGCATTTGACTCACGGGCACCCCGTAACATTATCAGCAAAAATTTATCGCTTTGTGGGGTATAAAACTGATGCGTCGGGAAAAATTGATTACAAAGAGCTTGAAAAATTGGCAATACAAGAAAAGCCAAAATTATTGTTGGCTGGATTTTCTGCTTATACCCGTCAATTAGACTATCAAAAATTTAAAGATATTGCAGAAATTGTTGGAGCAATAACAATGTTTGATATTGCCCACATTGCAGGATTGATAGCAGGAAAAGCAATACCAAATCCTGTGCCGTATTTTGATATTGTCACAACAACCACTCATAAAACATTGCGCGGTCCCAGAGGAGGAATGATTATGTGCAAAGAAAAATTTGCCAAAGCCATAGATAAAGCATGTTTTCCCGGGTTTCAGGGCGGGCCCCACATGAATAATATTGCCGCAAAAGCTGTGGCTTTTGGCGAGGCTCTAAGACCTTCTTTTAAAACCTATGCAAAACAAATTTTAAAAAATGCAAAAGTTTTGGAACAAGAATTAAAAAAATACGGGTATATAATATGTTTTGGCGGAACCGATAACCATATGGTTTTAATTGATGTTTTTGGTTCTAAAGCAGTGACAGGAGAGGAGGCTGTAGTTGCTCTGGATAAAATTGGCATTTCCATAAATAAAAATATGATTCCCGATGACCCAAGAAAACCAATGGATCCCAGCGGTGTGAGAATTGGAGTTCCTGCCATAACAACGAGGGGAATGAAAGAAAGGGAAATAAAAATAATTTCCGGCTGGATAAATCAGGCAATAATAAATCATGCAGATGATAAATTTTTAACTAAGCTTCATAAAGATGTTATTAAGCTTTGCAAAAAATTTCCTTTACCAAAGTAAAAATTATGAATATAGATTTATATTTGTTTAATTTATTAAACCAATTTGCAGGGAAGTGGCCGTGGCTTGATTATTTTGGCATATTCTGCGCAGATTATTTGGGATATGTTTTGTTATTTGTTTTAGCTGTTTTTTTGGCAGTTAACTTTAAAAAACACTGGAAAATGGTTGCAGAAGCTCTTGTTACAGCTGTTTTTGCAAAGTTTGCTTTGGCAGAAATTATCAGAATAATTTGGTTTCGCACAAGGCCTTTTGTTGTTGAAAATTTTGTTCCTTTAATAATTCAAAGTTCAGACGAGGCATCTTTTCCTTCCGGGCACGCCACTTTTTATTTTGCGTTATCAACCATTGTTTATTTTTATAACAAAAAACTCGGCATAATCTTTTTTGCTGCCTGTTTTTTTATTGCAGTTGCCAGAGTCTTTGTGGGAGTGCACTGGCCCTCGGACGTTTTAGCCGGCGCTATTCTGGGAATTTTAACCGGATATATTTTAAATTGGCTGTTTAGAAAACACGCCAAAAAATTAATTAAAAATTATAATTAGAATAAAAAAATCGCCCGGTCGGGCGATTTTTAGATGTTTATTACAATAATTCTGTTTCTTTTTTATAAAAATCAATTCTGTGTTTAAATTCATCCGGTCCAACTATTTTTAATTTGCTGTTTACTGTGTCGGCATATGATAAGACAATTAATTCCGCATAAATTGATTCGCCAAATTTGCTGCGCAATTCTTCTAAATCTTTTTGAAAATTTGGATTGCCGGGATTTAATAAATGATGAAACACAGAGTGGCTAGCGATTATGTTTAAAACTAATTGGGTTTCTCTTGGTGACAAATTAAAACGTGCCAATATTAGTTTTGTTTTTTCAACGCCAATTTCTTCGTGCCCTGTGCATTTTGTAAATTCGCCCTCTTTGATCATTGCTTCTTTTTTTCCAATATCATGAAATGCGGTGGCAATTTCTAATAACTCTTTTTTGCTGTAATTGTCAATTTTTTCTCCGAATATTACTTCCAAATTTTTGTTATCTGCAAATATTTTATCCATTGCTTCCATAACGCTTAAAGTATGGTTAAACACAGATTCTTGTTGATGCCATCCATCTTTAGAATTTTCAACGGAATTTTTTAGCTCATAAAATTCAGGAAGCAATTCAGCCAATTTTCCCGATTTCAAATCTTGAGTGGTTAAATTTAGTCGTTCCATAAAATTAATTTCTGTGCCGAGAGAGGGAGTTGAACCCTCATGATCTTTCGATCGCGGGATTTTGAGTCCCGTGCGTCTGCCAGTTCCGCCACCTCGGCATTTTGCTTAATTTATCATATTTTTTCATCCAATTCAACGGCTCAACGGGTTGAGCCGTTATTCCCAGGAGGCATTAATAACTTTGTCCGGAAATTTTTCTGCAAGCTTTTGAAAATTTTCACATGAAGTTTTATGCAAAACAGCCGCCCTGTATTTTGTAAGGTATGCCTGCACTTTGTCGCCGGGCTGTGGGTTGCAACATTTTGCAATGTTTACCAGCATTCCCTTTTGGCCGGCCAAATATATCTGCGATACGTGCCCTTTTTTTATTTGCTGTTTTTCTTGTTTTTTTCTTTGCGCCTTTTCTGTAATTTCAATAAATTTTTGTTTTATAAATCCGGGAATCGGAAAGTTAAAAATAGAATTGTTTTGGCCGACAGCTTTTTTAATGTGAGACTGCGCCATATTTGTTTTTACAAACAACAGCCAGTCCGGAGAAGGCTTCTTTTTTTTATTTGTTATAATTTCCACAATGTCTCCATTTTCTAAAACATGCGTAAGCGGAACAATTTTCCCTCCAATTTTTGCCGACTCGCAATGATTTCCAACATCCGAATGTACCGCATATGCAAAATCAACCGGAGTAGCGCCTTTTTTCATACTAATCACGTCGCCTTTTGGAGTTAAAGCAAAAACTTGGTTTGTAAAAAAATCAATATTTTTTACCCATTCAAAATCTTTACCGTATTTTTTTAAATCTATTTTTTCTTTGTAAGCCCAATGCGCGCAAACTCCAAATTCGGCCTCTTTGTGCATTTGGGATGTGCGTATTTGTACCTCGGTTATTCTACCCTGCCCGCCGGCAGGCAGGCGTTTTTCAGGTAAAATTGTGGTGTGTAAAGACCTGTAGCCGTTTGGTTTTGGCTTTGCAATGTAATCGTTGATTTCTTCTGAAATGGGTTTAAAATGCTTATGCATTATGCCCAAAATTTTGTAACAGCTTTCTGTGTCTTTGGCAATTATTCTCAGAGCCAGTAAATCGTGAACCTTGCTAAAATCCATGTCACGGCGCGCCAATTTTTGATAGGTGCTCCAGTAAGATTTTGCCCTGTAATTTATGTCTAAAATATTTACTCTTTCTTTTTTAAATATCTTTTTTAAATAAGGAATAAATTTTTTCAGATATTTTTCCCTTTCTTCGTACTGCTCTTTTATGTTGTCTTTTAACCATTTGTATCTTTTGGGAAATAAATACGAGAAGGAAGCGTCTTCAAGATTTCTCCTGATTTCCGATAATCCCAGCCTGTTTGCCACCGGCACAAAAATTTGCAGAGTTTCAAGAGCAAATAATTTTTGTTTGTCTTCCGGTAAATCTTTCAAGGAATTCAGGCTGTCCAGCCTTGAAGTAAGCTCAACCAGAATTACCCGCAAATCTCCGGCAATAGCCATGAACATTTTTCTGAGGTTCTCTATTTTTTCCCTTGTAAAAGCTTTTTTGTTTGTTAAGTTGATTCTCAAAGAGTAACGGATTTTTTCCAGCGCCGAAACTTTTTCTATAAGATGGGCAATTTCTTTGCCAAATTTTTTCTCTATTGCATTTATTTCAACTCTTTTTGCAGATTCGGGTGTGTCGTCAATAACATCGTGCAAAATTCCAACGGCAATTGTTTCCGGATCCAAATCCATTTTGTCTAGAGCTATGGCCACCCTTGTTGTATGAAAAATGTAGTTTTCTCCGGAAATCCTGTTTTTATCTTTGTAGGCATCTTTTGCAAACTCAAAAACTTCCCTGATCAATTTTGGGTTTTGGCTTCTTTCTATAAGTTTTTGTATGTTTGGCATTTTAAGGTTTAACAAAATCACACTCTTTGTTGGAGCATTTGACAATTTTTTTGGTTTTCTGGACCAAAATGGAGTCGCATTTTGGGCAAAACCCATTTACGGGCTTATCCCACAAAGCAAAATCGCATTTTGGGAAGCGATTGCATCCGTAAAATATTTTCCCTCGTTTGGTTTTTCTGGCAATAATATCTCCTTCTTTACACTTTGGGCATTTTATTCCCAAATCCGCATTTTTATTTTCTATGGATTCTGTATATTTGCATTCTGGAAATTTTGAGCAGGCGTAAAATCTTCCAAACCGCCCCATTTTTTCAACAATTGCAGAACCGCATTTTGGGCAAATTTTGTCTGTTTTTTCTGTCAGGTCTGTTTTTTTAACTTCTATGTATTTATTTTCCAAATTTTTGGCAAAAGGCGTGTAAAAATCTTTGCAGGTTTTCTGCCAAGTATCTTTGCCGTCGGCAACTTCGTCTAATTCTTTTTCCATTTTTGCCGTAAAGTCTATGTCAACAATTTCAGGAAAATTTTTGACCAAAACATCATTTACAATTATTCCCATCTCTGTGGGCTTAAACCTTTTTTGCTCGTTTTTTTCAACATAGTTTCTGTCTTGGATTGTGGTTAATGTTGGCGCATAAGTTGACGGCCTGCCAATGCCAAATTTTTCCAAAGTTTTTATCAGGCTTGCTTCGTTGTATCTGGCTGGTGGCTCTGTAAAATGCTGTTCAGAACTTAATTTTACCAAATCCAATTTATCGTCATTTTTTAAATCCGGAAGTTCTGTTTGTTCAAATTTTGTGGGATAAACTTTCAAAAAGCCGTCAAATTTTAAAGTTTGGCCGTTTGCGCGAAAAGTATATTCGCCGGCCTTTATGTCTGCAGAAACAGAATCAAAAACAGCGTTTGCCATTTGACAGGCAATAAATCTTTGCCAAATTAAAGTGTAAAGCTTTTCTTGCCTTTTATCTGTAAAGTGGGCTTGCCCGCCTAGATTTTGCGGAACAAATTCTGGCCGGGCCGGCCTGATTGCTTCGTGCGCTTCCTGGGCCGAATTGCTTTTTGTTTTGTATTTTGTTCCAGCCCAGTAATCTTGGCCATATTTTTCTGCAATAAAACTTTTAGCTCCGGCTAAAGCTGATTCAGCCAAATTTAAAGAATCTGTTCTGTGGTAAGTAATATGGCCTTCTTCATAGAGCCTTTGCGCAATAGACATTGTCATTTTTGCCGGCCAGCCAAATCTTTGTGACGAGGCTTGCTGTAAAGTGCTGGTGGTAAACGGCGGAGCAGGATATCTTTTTGTCTCTTTTTTTTCTACAGATTCAACAATGTAATTTGCATTATTTAAATCTGCCAAAATTTTATCTGCCTCTGCTTTGTTTTTTATCTCCAGTTTTTCTATTGCCTTCCCGTTTTTTTTTGCCAGAAAAGTTGAAAATTCTTTGTCTAATTTTTTGAGCAAAGCTTGGACTGACCAATATTCTGTTGCTGTAAATTTTTCAATTTCTCTTTCTTTTTCAACAACTAATCTTACGGCAACAGATTGCACTCTGCCCGCAGACAGGCCCTTGTTTACCTTTTTCCACAAAAATGGAGATAATTTGTATCCCACAATTCTGTCCAAAACACGCCTTGCTTGCTGGGCATCAACCAAATTCATATCAATTTTACGCGGTTTTTCTAATGCATTTTCAATTGCTGTTTTTGTAATTTCATGAAAAACAATTCTTTCAGGATTTTTGAGCTTTAAAGCCTCTTGCAAATGCCAGGCAATCGCCTCTCCTTCGCGGTCTTCGTCGGTGGCCAGAATGGTATTATCAGCTTTTGCGGAATCCTTTTTTAATTCGGCAATAACTTTTTTAGCCTTTGGCGGAACAACATATTTTACCTCAAAGTTTTTTTCAACATCTACTCCAAGCTCGCGTTTTGGTAAATCTCGCACATGTCCAAAAGACGACTTGATAATAAAGTTGCTCCCTAAAAATTTTTGGATCGTTTTAGCCTTCGTTGGTGACTCAACAATAACTAAACTTTTCATTTTGTTTGATTTTTTACGATTATGTTTTGTTCACTATAATTTTAAATACGAAAATTTGCAACTTTTAGGTTTTAGTGAAGTATAAAAATCAGTTATGCAACCGTCTCTTTGACGCAGATGTCCTCCGTTTTTATATAATAAAAATAATCCAGTCTTATTTTTTAGAAACGTTTGCAAATATTAAGATTGTTGTGATAAAATAAAATAATCTAAATTTTATTATGAAGCTTCCGATTACAGATCAATTTTTGTATGACTTGTATGATTTTTTAAAACCCGCCGGCGAGGTTGTTCATCTCGTTACACGGCGTCCAAAATTAGGCGAAGCATTATTTGTTCCTGGTAATCCGGTCTATGAAAAATATAGAAAAGCGAGAAACAGAAGAAATTTTAATAATTTAGTTTATTATCTAAAAAGAAAAAATTTTATAAAATCCGCGAATTTGCAAGGTGAATCAGGAATACTTTTAACTAAAAAAGGCGTTGAAAAGGCAATAAGAGCTGGCTTTAAAATAGAAAACAAAGAACTAAAAAAAAGGATAGATGGCAAATGGATAATGGTAATTTTTGATATTCCAAAGAATCGTTTTAGAACTCGCAAGCTCTTGCGGGAAATTTTAGTTAATTTGGGTTATAAACTGTTTCAACATAGTGTTTGGATAAGCCCTTATGATGTTTATAATAAAACAGAAGAATTATTGCAATTTTATTATTTGGATAAATATATCAGAGTTTTTATTATTGATAAAGTTTAAACGAAATTTAGGCTTGTCTTACATTTTAGAAACGTTTCTAATTTATAAGACTGTTACTTAAGACTGTTGCTTGCGTGTGGGCTTGAAATTAGGCGGTTTTGGTGTAGTATAAAAATTGGTTATGTAACCGTCTGTTTCTTTGACAAGGAGTTTGGACATGGACCCGATTAGAATAAATAGGTTTTATGAAACATTGGTTGAGCTGCCCCAATCGTGCGGGCAAGCCGAATGCGCTGATGAGTGCAAGCTTCCGACAAGCCGAAACGCGTCAATTGGCATTCATGAGGAGTGTGGCGGATGTTTGCACATTAGACCCATTTCAAAATCCCACAAGGCCATTTTTTGCGCCGATTGTGGTCGAGTTAGGGACTCGGAATTCCCGCGGAAAATTGAGACCTTTGGCGGGTTGCGCCAGTGGTGCGCCAACCAAATCGTGGCAAAAAAGTTGGGTCTGTTTTCTCCTGAGGTGTTGGATGAGTTGCAAGATACCGAGCGTCATTTTGCTACTCTTACCAGAGGCACAAAAGAGGAAGAGGGGTCGTCTGAGAAAGAGCTGGCAGAGATAATATCAGATGCCAGAGAAGACTGCAATTAGCCTTTTGGCTGGGAAACCCGGCTGCGCGGAGGACAAAAGTCCTTCGCTTTTTTTATTTTATTTTTTCAACGGCTTCACTGAGAATTTGAGAATACAAATTTAGGCCAATTCTGTTTATGGCGCCCGATTGTTCCTTGCCCAAAATGTTGCCGGCTCCGCGAAGTTCTAAATCTTTAATTGCAATTCTATAACCGGCTCCAAGCTCTTGCGCATCTTCTAGTGCCTTTAGGCGTTCTTTTGCTAGGGGAGTTAGATGTTTTTGGTTGTACATAAAGTAGGCAAAACTTTTTGTTTCGCTTCTGCCAACCCTGCCCCGTATTTGATGCGCCTGTGAAAGCCCAAGTTTTGTGGCGTCTTCTATAATAATTGTATTTACATTTGGCAGGTCCAGCCCATTTTCAATAATTGTTGTTGCCACTAAAACATCTGTTTTTTCTGTTTGGAAATCATTCATTATTTTCACCAATTTTTTTTCCGGCATTCTGCCGTGTACCAAACTGACTTTTGCCTTTGGGCAGAGATTTTTAATTTTCTCGCTGGTTTTTTCAATAGTATCTACTCTGTTGTGCAAAAAATAAATCTGGCCTTTTCTTTTTAGTTCTTCGTCAATTATTTTTTTGACTGTTTTTTCTTTATATTCCAAAACCTCTGTTTTTACTGTTTGCCTGCCTTTTGGAGGAGTTTGCATTAAGCTGATATTCTTGAAAGCCGAAAGAGCCAAATAAATTGTGCGGGGAATTGGAGTTGCAGACAAGCTCAAAACATCCAAGCTCGCTTTTATTTGCCGTAATTTTTCTTTTTGTTTTACTCCAAACCTTTGTTCGTCGTCAATAATTAAAAGCTGGAGATTTTTAAATTCTATGTCTCGCGACAAAATTCTGTGTGTGCCAATTACAATATCTGTTCTGCCGTCTTTTAAATCTTTGATTATTTTGTTTTGTTCCGGCTTTGTTTGCAACCGTGTCAGCAGGGCAATTTTTACCGGCAAATTTACAAATCTGTTTTTAAAGTTGTTAAAGTGTTGCAGGGCAAGAATTGTTGTAGGGCAAATTAGAGCTGTCTGCCTGTTGTTGGCGGAGGCCAGCAGGGAGGTGCGAAGAGCCACTTCGGTTTTACCAAAGCCGACATCTCCGCAAACAATTCTGTCCATTGGCCTTGTTTTTGACAAGTCGTTTTTAATGTCTTCAATTGCCTGAAGTTGGTCCGGAGTTTCTTCAAAAACAAAACCAGACCTCAACTGCGATTCTAATTCTCTGTCTTCTATATATGGATCTCTTTGCACAACTTCTTTTTGCGCAAACAAAGCCAAAAGCTCTTTGGCCATTTTTTCAACTTCTTCTTTTATGGCCTTTTTTGTTTTTTGCCAGACAGGCGAGCCAAGCCTTGAAATTTTTGGATCGGCAAATCCAACATATCGCGACAGTTTTTTTTCCAAACCAACAGGCACATAAAGTTTGTCTTCCTGATCATATTCTAAAACATAATAATCGTTAAATTTCGAATTTTGAATTTCGAATTTCGAAATTCCCGCGAAGCGGGCTATGCCGTGGTCCAAATGAACAAGATAATCTCCAAACTTTAATCCCTTTAAGTCAGAAAATATTTTTTGCGATTTTAATCTTTTTTTCAAAACTTCCCTTGTCTTTTTTTCGTCGGCAACACTTACATCTTCCAATATTTTTATCTGGTCAACTTCATTTCCCAAAAAATCCAGACGCACAGCATTTGTTGTGTTTATGGGAAATACGTCAATAATTCCTCCTCTTTGCGAAAATTCTCCGGGCTCTGACACTTTAAAAACTTTTTCATAACCCATTTCGTCAAGCTTTCTCAAAAACTGCGAAAAATTGAAACTTCGGTCCTTTTGTAAAAAAATTATATTATCTTCAAAAAAGTTTTGGGTATTTCTTGCTTGGAGCATTTTTTGCAGGTTTTCCTCAAACCAAAAACCCTGCTTTTCCAGAAAGTAGGGGGTGATAGACACGATCAAAACCTGATTTATTTCTTTATTTATTATATTCATTCATAGCTTTTTCAACATCGTTTTTTATTAAAAAATTAAGAGCGTCGGCGGTTTTTGAAATTGTTTCGTTAAGAATTTTTTGTTCGTCTTTGCTGAAGTTTTTTAACACAACTTTCATCGCTTCCTGCTCATTTTCTGAGCCAACACCAACCCTGATTCTGACTAAATTTTCATTTCCAATAGACTTTATAACGGACTCAACTCCTTTGTGGCCGGCAGATCCGCGTTCTTTTACTATTTTTATTTTGCCTATTTCTAAATCAATATCATCATGAACAATAATTAAATTTGTAGTTTGTAGTTTGTAGTTTGTAGTAATTTTTCTGACGGTTTTGCCGGATTCGTTCATAAATGTTTGGGGTTTTGCCAGAATAATTTTTCCTTCGCCAATTAAATTTTCTGAAATTAAAGCCGCCGATTTTTTTTGCAATTTAAATTCGGGAAAATTATTTTCTTTTGCAAATTTATCCAAAACCATAAAGCCAACATTATGTCGTGTGTTTTTATATTTTTCTCCTGGATTTCCCAAACCAATAATTATAGTAGTCATATTTTAATTATATTATCTTATCAAATTTATTAGTTATCCACAAGATAAGCCTTGACATCATTGCTTGTATTTAAAATAAGTTATATAATAAATAAATTTATAATTAAAAAATAATTAAAATAAAAAATATGAGCATTAAATATTTTTTAATAACAGCTGTTTTGGCAATAGCGATTTTTGGTTTTGGCGGAGCAGTAAAAGCAGAAACAACAGATATCTCTGCTATGATTGCGCAATTGCAAGCAGAAATAACCAGATTAACAGCGCAAATGCAAACGCTCCAGGCTGGCCAGCAAAGCGCGAATTCAAGTTTTAATGCTAACGCCAATGCTGTCGCTAATGCCAATGATAATTCTGCCGTAAGCGCGTCAACAAGCTGGTGTTATACTTTTACCAAACCTCTTAGCGAGGACGACAGAGGAGAAGAAGTCGCGGCTCTTCAAATCGCCCTTACTAATGAAGGGTTATATGCAGGAGCTATCAACGGTTTTTATAATGCAAGCGTTACCGTTTCAGTAAAAGCGTTTCAGAAAAAATATAAAATTAACCAGGCAGGATATGTTGGGCGCTTAACAAGAGCCAAATTAAACGAACGATATGGATGCAAAACAACTCCTACTCCAGTTCAGCCGTCTATTACAATCACTTCACCCAATGGAGGCGAAATATGGAAAATTGGCGAAACGCATAACATTTTGTGGCAATCATCTGGTCTGACAGGTCATTTGAATATTCATCTTGTTAATCAGGTAACTTTAGCTGAGTCTTCTATATCAAGTGTCGATATCCCTCTCTCAGGAACCTATTCTTGGACAATACCATCTACTTTAGCTACGGGTAGTTACAAGGTTCTTATTTTTTATGCCGCAGGGGATGTGACCGTAAACGGATATAGTAATATTTTTAGCATTACAAATTCTGTAGCTCCAACACCTACTACCTGCACATATTTTTCATATACTGGATGGACAGCTTGCAGTTTATCTGGAACTCAGACTAGGACAATAGTTTCGTCCTACCCAACAGGGTGCGTTGGAGGAAGCCCTGTATTATCACAAACATGCGTACCGGCAGTAGTCACTGTTTATAGAGCTGCTAATTACGAATGGGCTTCACAAGAATACAGCGTTGGGTCATATACCTTTGCGCAAATGAAAGCAAAAGACACGCTTGACAATGATATTTCTTCAGTAAAAGTGGCCCCCGGCTACAAAGTAACATTTTATGATGCTGACAACTTTTTGGGATTTAGGCTTGTCAAAATAGAAGACGACCCAAGTTTTGTTAACGATGGTTTCAACGATATGGCTTCTTCAATGAAAGTGGAATTAGCAAGTACAACTACTTACACGCTGACAACATCGGCAACCAATGGAACAATAACTAAAAATCCAGACCAGTCAACATATACTCCGTGGACGGCGGTAAACCTAACAGCCACGCCCAATATTGGATATCAGTTTGTTAATTGGACAGGTGATGTGTCAACAACAGCAAATCCAACTACAGTAGTAATGACCTCTAACAAATCTGTGACAGCTAATTTTATTGCTGTCCCTGCAGACAATTGTAGACTTGACAGCGCCAGCGGAGCTATGATTGGAAATGTTTACAAAGAAACTGCCGAGTTATGTAAAGCAACTTGGGACAATTATGCCAGTTCGTGGCCAGGGTCAAAAGTATATTTCAACGGAATTTTAATCCACACATACCCGATGCTAACCTGCACAGCGTTTTCATATTCTGAATGGTCATCGTGCAGCGCGTCTGGGACTAAAACTAGAACAATAACCTTGTCCTATCCAACAGGGTGCACAGGAGGAAGCCCCGAGCTAACACAAACATGTACACCGGCAACTCCTCAACCATCTTCTGGATCCATTACAATTACTTCGCCAACAAGCGGGGCAAATTGGGTTCAGGGATCAACTCAAACAATTAGCTGGACATCTACCGGGGTAAACTTTGTAAAAATCCAAATGGTGCAGTATGGAGTGGGATATGATCAAGTAGTTGGCTTGCCAGCTTCCCAGGGGCAGTACACATGGACCGTACATGCAGGGGTTCCGACAGGAAGCGGTTATGCAATAAAAATTATTGACCAATCAAATTCCAGTGTTAGCGCAATTAGCAATTTTAACATTGTTGCCTCACCATTAACTGTTTATAGAGCTATTAATTATGTTGGAACTTCTCAAATGTACGGAGTTGGATCATATACCCTTGCGCAGATGCGCGCCAAGGGCACACTTAATGACGATATTTCTTCTGTAAAAGTTGCCCCGGGTTATAGAGCAATACTTTTTACCGCTGATAACTTTGGAGGATCTACAATTGTAGAAACAGCAGATGATCCTACTCTTGTAAATGACGGCCTTAACGATACAATTTCTTCAATGAAAGTGGAAGCGATCCAGTCGCCATCTATGAGTATTATAGATTCTATGGCTGCATCATTGGCCAGCATTGCAGAGAAGCTAAAACTCCTTTTGGCCCAGTAAAAAAATAAAAGTAAAAAATTGACATGTAAGTTTTTTTGAACTACAATTTTAATTGTAGTTCTTTTTTTTGTAAGTGTACTTGTAACAGAAAGGAGGTTGTTACCTGGACAGTGTGGGGTGCCTCACGGACAGAGAAGAGGCTTGTTTACAGCATTAGTTTGGACAGCTTTTGCTGCAAGGATTATATTGTCCGACCTCCCAAAGGGAAAGACCATGAAGCGCAGGACGTTGAATCGGCGGCGGTCGAAGAAGGCTCTTAGGCGGCGGAACTGTGAAGAACGAAAGACGCTTTTCCGTCAACCGCCCCGAAGATAGTTTCATGCTTTCTTGGCCTGTGGCAGACAGAGTTCTGCCACGGGCTTGTTTTTTAAAAAAAATATGATAAAATACAAAATATGGAAGAGGTAAATCAAGAAAAATTAAGCTGGAAAACAGAATTAAAACAAAAGTACATTCCTTTTGTTTGGGAGCTAATTAAAATAGCTTTAATTGCTTTGGTAATAGTATTGCCAATTCGCTATTTTTTGTTTCAGCCGTTTATTGTTAGCGGAGACTCAATGGTTCCGAGCTTCCACTCGGGCGACTATTTGATAGTTGATGAAATTTCTTACAGATTTGAAGAACCAAAAAGAGGCGATGTGATTGTTTTTGACGCAAGTTTTATACAGGGATACGCAGGTCAGCGGTTTATAAAAAGAATAATTGGACTGCCCGGGGAAACAGTTGATGTTACAGCTGGTAAAGTTGAAATAATAAAAGGCGGGACAACAACAGTTTTAGACGAAAAATATCTGCCCTTGGATTTAAAAACATACGGAGATAAAAATATTACGCTAAACGCAGGGGAATATTTTGTTTTGGGAGACAACAGGCAATATTCTTACGACTCAAGGTTTTGGGGAGTTGTTCCGCAAAAATATATAATTGGAAAAGCGTTTTTAAGGATTTTTCCGGTAGCTGCTTTGTCTGAAATAGCGCGACCGGCTTATTAAAATTATGAGCAAAATTAGATATCAAACTTTAACCGGAATGCACGATATTTTGCCTGAAGACCAGGTGTATTTTAAGCGCGTGCAAAAAGTGGTTGAATCTATTGCCAATTCATATACCTTTGAAAAAATTGAAACTCCTATTTTGGAAATGGCAGAAGTTTTTCAAAAAGCAGTTGGAGATGGCACAGATATTGTGGGCAAAGAAATGTACACATTTCGTACAAAAGGCGGAGACATGGTTTCTTTGAGGCCCGAAGGCACGGCTCCTGTTATGAGAAGCTATTTGGAAAACGGGATGCACAATTTGCCACAACCTGTAAAACTTTGGTATGTTGGACCGTTTTTCAGATATGAAAGGCCTCAGGCAGGAAGATTCCGCCAGTTTCACCAGTTTGGCTTTGAAGCAATTGGCGAACAAAATCCCTCAATAGACGGCCAGGTTATCCAGATGAGCTACGATGTTTTAAAAGAACTTGGATTTAAAAATTTAACAATTGAAGTAAATTCCATTGGAGATTCCGAATGCCGGCCGTATTTTAAAAAAATACTAACAAGCTATTTCAGATCCAGACGGTCATCTTTGTGTTTAGATTGCCAGCGCAGATTAAAAGAAAATCCTTTAAGAATTTTAGACTGCAAAGAAGAAAAATGCCAAAGAGTAAAAGCTGGAGCTCCTCAAATAATTGACCATTTATGTGAAAATTGTCACGCGCATTTTAAGCAAGTGCTGGAATTTTTAGACGAGCTTGAATTGCCTTATACGCTAAATCCATATTTGGTGCGAGGCTTGGATTACTACACAAAAACAGTTTTTGAAATTGTGGAAACCACAGAAGACGGCAAGGCTCTTGGTACATTGTCTGCAGGAGGCAGATACGATAATTTGGCAAAAATGCTTGGAGGCAGAGACACTCCAGGTTGCGGTTCTGCTGCCGGAATTGAAAGAATAATCAGTTTAATGAAAACTCGTGAAATGAAAACAGGCCCAAAAGTTGAAGATCCCAAAATATTTTTGGCTCAGCTGGGGCAATTGGCAAAAAGAAAAAGCATGAAATTGTTTGAAGAATTCCGTGATGCCAAAATTCCTGTGGCAGAATCATTTTCAAAAGATTCTTTAAAAGCCCAGTTGAGAAGCGCAAATAAAATGGGAATAAAATGGGTTTTGATTTTTGGGCAAAAAGAAGCATTGGAAGATTTTATTACTCTAAGGGATATGGATACAGGAACCCAAAAAGAAATAAAACTTGACAAGGTCGTAGCAGAAATGAAAGCTAAAATTAAAAAATAATATGTTAAAAGTAACAAAAAAAGAAAGAGAAACATCGCAGAGCCTGGTTCATCGTTTTACAAAAACTGTAAGACAGTCCGGTGTTTTGCTTCAGCTTAGAAAAGGGCAGTTTCACAAAAGAGTAAAATCTGCCTTGGCCAAAAAAAGATCCGCTTTAAGGCGAGTCGTGAGGAGAATAGAGAAAATCAAAGCAGAAAAATTGGCAAAACCAAAGTAAATGCTTAAAGAACAAATAAAAACAGATACAACCGAAGCCCAAAAAACCGGCAATGAGTTTGTTTTGGGTACGTTGAGAATGCTTTTGGCCGGCATTATTTCTAGAGAAAAAGAAAAGCGCTATAAGCTGAAATTGGAAAAAGATGCCGAGCTGACAGACGAGGAAGTAATTGAAACAATTTCTACGGAAATTAAAAAAAGAAAAGACGCAATTGTTTTGTACCAGCAGGGCAACAGGCCGGAACTTGCAGAAAAAGAGAAAAATGAAATAGAAGTTTTAAAAAAATATTTGCCCGAGCAATTGTCTGCCGATAAATTAAAAAAACTGGTTGCCGAATCAATTGCAAAAACAGGAGCAAAAGAAATGCGTGACATGGGAAAAGTTATGGCAGATTTAAATCCAAAAATAAAAGGCAAGGCTGATGGCGGAGAAGTTTCAAAAATAGTCAAAGAATTGCTAACAAAATAACAAACAAATGACAACTTGGATAAATATAAAAAGGCTTACCAGAAGAGCCAAAAAAAGAAACGGAGTGCAGGTTAAAAGGAGAAAAAGAAAGCCTTTGGCAACAAACCAAAACAGAGCATAAAAAAAGCCCGCGCAAAAGCGGGCATCTACAGCGAGGGATCCTGTGTTAGCGCAAGACCATAAAAAAGCAGTTTTGCCTTGAGTTTTTTTATGGTTGCTTCGCCAAGGCCTCGCCCGTTCAGGAGCTGTTTCTCGCTCCATTTGACCAAGTCTCCAAGGTCAATGATTCTCAAGGCAAACAAGCGGTTTGAAATTTGAGTGGGCAGTTCCAGATCGCTAATTGCCACATCCAGGGGATCTTCCGCCAAATCCTCAGTTGTTAGACCTCTTTCGCCTTTATAAATGTTGATTATGTGGCCCCATCCATCAGCAGAGCAGTTTTCGCAAATTCCGCTGTTTTCGTATTGGGGCTCCACTGTCTTCGGGCACTTTTTGCAAATCATGGTTTGTCCCTTTGCTGTTTTGACCTTTCTTAATGTTCTGTATTTTTTATACATAATTATATTACCGCAGTCAAGCTTTTTAGATTGCCAGATACTTGAGAAATAATTTTTGGCGTTTGGCAGAGGCTGAATTTCCCATTTTTTTGAGCTCGCAGGAAACCTGTTTTGATAATTTTTTAAAATCTTTATCAATTTCCAGGGCTTTTTTATTTACGCAAAAAGCCAAATTGTTTATTCCCATTAATCGCAACCCCGAAAGCGTTCTCAAGCGCGATAAAGCCACATATCCCATTCCTTCCAAAAAACATTTTGACAAATCTATTTCCGCAGAATCCAAATTCATCCCCTGACTTTTATGCACGGTAATTGCCCAGGCCAAGCGCAAAGGCACTTGCGAAATTCCCGCTAAGATTTTGTTTTCCTCGTCAATTGTCCAGTCGGCAAATGTTACGGCTATTCTTTTGCCGTCTTCGGTTTTTACAATTGGCAAGTCGCCGGCTCCAAACCCAACTATTTTTCCTTGAGTTCCATTTACATAGCCTGCTTCAAAATTATTTTTTATAAACATCACATGCGCGCCCTCTTTTAAAATTAGTTTTTCGGGAGCCAAACAGCTTTTTTTTAAAATTTCAGCCACCATCGGGTTGCCTCTAAAATTCATTTGGTAAAAATATTCTTTGCCTTTTATTTTTTCCAATTCGGTATAGTTTATGCTGTCCACATCAATATTGTGCGTGTAGAGCTTGGTTAAAACTCGTTTTGGGTCGGGAGTATTTTTTTGGCTTTCAAACAACAATTCTTTAGATTTTTCAGCTTCGTTATCCCTTATATGGTTTAAAATTTTGTGCAGGTCTTTATCTTTTGTGCGATGCTGTTCATCCAAATAGCAAACCTTCATTTGCATTAACTGCCATGTATATGATTCGGTGACAAACTTTGTTTCTTTATTTTCTTTTTCCACCGGAGGCAGTTGGAAAAAATCGCCCGAGCACACAACCTGAAGCCCTCCAAAAGGCCTGGCGTTTTTTCTAATGTATTGGCAAATTTTGCTTACAGCCTCAAACTGCCCGGGTTTTATCATTGAAATTTCGTCAATAATTAAAACATTTGAATTTTTTATTTTTTTTCTCACATAGCTTTTTTTGCAAACTTCCCGCACTTCGTGCTCGTTTAATTCTTCTTTAATCCCCAGCCCGGACCACGAATGCAAAGTTGTTCCGCCCATGTGGGTGGCAGCAATTCCTGTGCTGGCGGTAATTGAAACCTGCGCATGATTTTTTCTCAAATATTTTATATACTCGTTTAATAAAAAAGTTTTGCCAGACCCAGGCGGTCCTGTCAAAAACGTGTTGTACCCCATTTTTAAAATATCCAATGCTTCCGACTGTTTCATAATAAGCCATTATACCATTAAATTTAAACACCTCAATAAAAGAACAGCCCGGCGTCACATTTGCGGGGCTGTTTGTCTTCTCAGCTGAGAAATATTTCCCTGTAGCAGAGCTGTTTCATTAAATGGTTGACCCAATCGTTTCCATGGGGGGCAACTATCAATGTTGAGCGGTATCTGCTGGGATTTGGGAACCTTTTTAGGAAGTTTACATCAACAGCCATTTTCCCCCCAAATAATTGAAACACACTATAAGGAGGGGAAGCCGCCATCAAAACACCTTCTTTGGTGAGGGGCCTTTCGTGAGAAATTTCAAAAAGCCGAAGTATCCTTTCATTGCCGTGTCTGGCAAAAATCACAAACGGAAGCCAGTGAATCCATTCTGTTATTTTTTCTCCGTTTGCCAGGATAAATCCCATTGGCTGGGATTCGGGCTGTAGTGAAGACAAATAAAGGATTCTTGCCGGACCTCCTGGGGCTCTGTGGCGAATAAACGCCTCGCGGTCTTCAGATGGCATTATCTGGCTGGCTTCAATGTTTTCTCTGTATCCGGTTTTACGATCTGACCCGCAAAAAGTAGTGAAGTATTTTGAATGGTCCCACGGGCTTTCCGGAGAAATTGGGTTGAATTTAACCGCGACTCCCCTTTTGAAAACTTCTTGCAGTCCGAACTTTCTGCCTTTGGCAGTGTCGTTTTCGTCAAGTTTCACCATTGTAATTCCAGATGAACAGGCAACAGTAAGCTCTTGACTGACATAGTTAAGCACCACAGAAAATACGATCCTGCCCTTCCTGACGCAGGTTATTGCGGCCGTAGCTCCGGTGATTGAAGCAGGGCTTTGTGAAACTGCTTCCCATTTTTCCAGAGCTTCTTTTCTGGCAATTACCTTGCCAAATTTTTCATTTCCATATTCGGCTTCCATGGCTTTCAAAAAGCTCGCCAGATTGTCGGATCTGTCTGCCGGGTCGCAGAAGAACACGGAAGGGTGAAAAGCGATGTCGGCAAATATTGGCCAATGCGCCAAAAAACTGTCGCCCAGCTCTTCTGTAATAAGGGCAGAGCTTGGGTCGTAGCTCAAAATGCTGTCTCTTGTCTGAATTTCGGCAATTGCGTCAAATGCCATAGTGTCGGGTTTTCCGTAATGCGTCCGTTTTTCCAGCAAAGCGGAAGTTCGCTCTTGAGTTAAGCTGGTGTTTGCCAGCAAGAGCGCCCCAATGCAAGCGTTGCAGTAGTCGTCGTTTTTTCCGGACATGAGAAATTCTCCCAAAAAGAAAGGTTGGTAAAGAGCGGGACAACTTTATCTAATCACTTTGGATTTTTTTGTCAATATAAAATTGACAAAGTTTTTTAAAGTATTAATGTAAAAAAGGTGTTGCTCTTTGATTCTACTATAACAGGGGAACAAGAATGAGTCGCCAAACTATTGTTGAGATGCGCCAGCAAGTTGGAACCACAAACATGGAGAAAATCCTGGGGCTGTATCTTTATGAAGATCGGGTGCTTTTTCAAGCCGAGTTTTCCTCGCCCGAGCCGTCGGATGTGTCTTACTGCAATGTTTGTTCCATTGATGTTGAGGAATACAAAAAGGGGATTGCTCGGCTAGTTCAAGCCCGAAGCTGTGAGTTTCACGACTTGTGCTCGTCGGGAAAACTCATAATTGAAGTAGATTCTACCGGAGGCGCGGTAAAGTTTACAACTCCGGCTCCTGCCAACAGGACAAGCGATCTCTACCCCACATCTTTTTATAGCCCGTGGACTGCCGAGCAACTTTGCCTTCCCGGTTCGCGTGTTGAGTGCTTGGCAAGGCAAAGAGTGCCCAACATTTTCCAAGGCCCACGTTGGGGCTGAAAGGAGTTTTGTCATGAGCTGGTTTCCATTGAGGGGTTGTTGCTGTAACTGCCCGCATTACGAAAGCGAAAGAGCGTATCAGGATAATAATGAAAGCACGGTAATGATTTGTTGTCCTGGTTGCCCGCATTCTGACAATTGCCGGGCAGGAATAAATCCGTCAACAGGCGTAAAAGAAAATAAAGAGGAATCTTTATCTGTTCCAGCCATGGCAGGAAAAGGTTCTTTGCAAACCAACTTAATTTTTTGGGGTTTTGTCGCCTTCATTGCCACGGTTTTAATTTGCCGGGCAATGGGTTGTTCGTTCCAATTCTGAAAAAGATAAGCGTTTGACGCGCGCCTCAACGAAGAGAAATCTTCCTTGAGGCTTTTTTGTTTTTACAGCCAGCTTTAAAAATGATAAAATAAATAAAAACTATGAAAATAAACTATATAAAGCTTTTGGTCTCAATAATAATTTGCCAACTGGCCGGAGCCATCGGGTCAATTTTTACAGTGCCTTCAATAAAAGAATGGTACGCAACTTTAAACAAGCCCTCCATAAACCCGCCAAGCTGGATTTTTGGCCCGGTTTGGACAGCGCTATTTTTACTGATGGGAATTTCTTTATACCTTGTCTGGTCAAAGGGATTTGTTGTTTCCGCCCCAGGCGGACCAGCCTCGGGCTGGAAAAATATAAAAGCGTGGAATCCTCTGTCGCAAAAACTTAATGCGGGTTCATGGCAAAAAATAAACATTGTTTTAATTTTTGCGCTACAGCTGGTGCTGAACATTTTGTGGTCTGTAATCTTTTTTACTCTTCACCAGCCTGGCCTGGCATTTTTTGAGCTTCTAATGCTTTGGTTTGCCATTTTGTATACAATTATAAACTTTTATCGCATTTCAAAAGTTTCTGCCTATTTGCTGGTCCCATATATCCTCTGGGTTACCTTCGCCGGATTTTTAAACTATTCCCTCTGGATGCTAAACTTGTAATAAATATGTCTGAAAAATTATTTAACTCAAATCCAGATCGGGAGTATTCAGAAATAAAAAGAACAACAGAAGAAGACCCTCACTTTTTGGAAACTTTAAAAAAAGAACAATCTGCAGAAACGCGGTATCTTTTTGGCGCTCGCGAACTTAATGTTATTGCTGATCTTGAAAAAGAAGCGTCAGAAGAACCAAATGTTGAGCTCAAAGAACAAAAATTATCATTTGTTGATCAAACTTTGAGCTGGTCTTTAAACATGTTGCACGGCATTGCAACGGATCCCGACAATTTTTTTGCAGACCTTGGATTTCAGACACTTACTTTTGAGGCACTTGAAGACTCCAAAATTGAACAACAATTACGACAAGTTTACCCCAATGCTTTTACAAATGAAGGCGGGCCACAAGGAGAAACTTTGGTTGATACCGGCGATATTTTGCAAAATATTCAAGCAATGCCTTTGCCGTTATATAGAACAATTTTAGAGCATCACATAGAATGCCACAAAAAAAGCGATGCAGAATTGCAGAAAAAATTGCCGGTAATGCAAAAAAGATTTATCGACAGATTAGAGAAAAAAATCTTGAAACAAAATTCACCTGTCTCAAAACAGCAGTTGGAACAAAAAATGAAAAAAGTAAAAGTAATAGCCGGAGATTATCTGCTTTATTCAGATTTTACCGGCGCTGACGGCGATTACAATTGTAGCAATGCAATAGCAGTAATACCAACCGGAGAAATTATGCTAGTGCCAACTCCGGATTTTGATTATGAAAAATATCAGGAAGAAGTTTACACTCATGAAATGATGCATGCGGTTTCAGCCTTGGCTTTGCTTTCTGAACAATCTGCCGAGGGTAATACTGTTGGAATGCGCATACAGCGCATGGGATTGCTTATAGAAGGACGGTTTCGCTGGCTCAACGAAGCTGTAACAGAATATTTGGCAATAAAAGCAACCGGTCGCAAGGACAGCAATTCTTATAAAACCGAAAGGGAAATTTTGCAGACAATGATAGATCGCGGAGTTCCGGAACACTTATTTGTTGAAGCTTATTTTTCAAACCAGCCGTTAGCGCTTAAAAAATTGATAAAAGTTATTAACGAGAAATGCGGGCCGCAATTTTTGCAGGATATTGATCAAGTTGTTGATGACTACGGCGAGGAAGAAGCCCTCCAAGAAGCAAAAGGAGTATAATCATCCCAAAAACAGCATTCCCTTGCTGTTTTTTAGTCCCAAATTCCATCGGCTCAACCGGTTGAGCCGATAAAACTGTTCTTGCAAACACCCCTAAATAGTGATTAAATTAAGAAAAGTATGAAAATTAAAGATTTGCCAAAAATTGAAAGGCCAAGGGAAAAATTGGCAGCAACGGGGCCAGAGAATTTGAAGGATAAAGAGCTTCTGGCGATTTTACTCGGCACAGGCGTGGAAGGAAAAAATGTAATAGAAGTGGCAGAACAGATTTTAGAAAAATATCCAATTAAAAATTTTTTGCAATTAAAATACGAAAATTTATTAAAAATAAAAGGAATAAATTCAGCCAAAGCCTGCACGATTTTAGCAAGTCAGGAATTGGTAAAAAGAGCTTTGGAGGTAAGAGATGAAAGCTTGCCAAAAATAAGTTCGGTTGAAGATGTTTTGGCTCAGGTTGTGTATATGAGAGATAAAACCAGAGAACATTTGATGGCGCTTTTTCTTAACGCCAGAAATGAGCTTCTTCATAAAAAGCCAATGTTTATCGGCACATTAAACGCAAGCTTGATTCATCCTCGAGAAATCTTTCAAGAAGCGCTAAAACAAAATGCCTGTTCTGTAATTTTGGCGCACAACCATCCATCGGGGGACAACGAGCCGTCTGAAGACGATTTGGAAATTACAAAAAGAATAATTGAGGCAGGCAAAATAATGGGAATAGATGTTTTAGACCATGTAGTAATTGCTAAAGGCAAACCGCCGTACAGTTTCAAAGAAAATAAATTGATATAAAACGCGCTCGCTATTGACATGAGACTATGATGTACGCTATTATGTACATATAGTATAATAATTAATATAAACAAAACTATGACCATAAAAACGAAAAACATTATTTCTATCACCGAGGCTAGAAGCAATATTTTTGACATTGCTGAGAAAATTCAGAAACACGGCAACCATTATATTTTTACTGAAAATGGCAAAGCCAAAATGGCTGTTATGTCCGCCGAGGAATACGACTCCTTAATGGAGGATTTGGCATTGGCAAAGGACTCGAAATTTGCCGCTAAAATCAAAAAGGCTGAGGACGAGATCACCCGCGGTGAATATGTCACCTTGCAGGAGTTTGAAAAAGAATTAGGCATAGTTAGACCAGTAAATAGTTTGGTGTTAAGAGATAAAGCTAAAAAGGCTTACAAAATTAATAGAAAAAATAAATAAATAATATGGGAACATACTATGTTTATGTCCCGAAATGTGTTAGAAAATCGATAAAGAAGTTTCCGGAAGACAAACGGTTAAAAATTGCGGAAAAGCTTAGAGAACTTGAAACTAATCCATATTTAGGTATTCATATGCAGGGTAAATATAGTCATAAAAGAAAAATCGTTCTCCGTCCATATAGGATTGTCTATTTTGTGAATGAATCGAAAAAAGTGATTGAAGTTGAGGAAATTGAAAGCCGAGGAAATATGTCTTATGATCGCTAAATTTTTAACGGAAAAGTAAAAAAATCAAGAGAAAATAATATAAAAAATATGAAATTACAACTTACAGAGAAAGAATTAGAAGCAGTTGAATACCACTTAGGATATGATATTGAATCTGCTATATCCAGTGGATTTTTTGCCGATAAATCATTTCAATTGCCGAAAGAGAAAGATAGTCAAAATGCATTAAGGAAGATACAAAGATTATTGAATGAAAATATGGTAGAAAATTAAAAATTAGATATTTAAGCATAACGTTTGGCAGCGAGTTAATATTAGATTGATAATATATATGAAACGAGAATACTATTCTAGCTCAATTATTCAGTTTGTAAAATCTAACGCAAACGAAATAATTGGGGAACTAACACGAAATAGTGATTTTGACTTAGGACAAAATCAACGCGATGCTTGGGTTGAGGAAATCATTATTTTGCAAAAGGTTTTAGTTTCTTACTCTGGATCAGTCTATTTTGAATATTCCATCCCAAGAATGGGGAGGAGAATAGACGTGGTGTTGATTATCGGGCCGGCTGTTTTTGTTTTGGAATTTAAAGTGGGGGATAAAGAATTCTCTTTAAATGCGATAGACCAGGTTTGGGATTATTGTTTAGACCTGAAGAATTTTCATAGCTCTAGCCATGACAAGTTTATTGTTCCCGTTATTGTCGCTACTAAGGCAGAAGCCATAATTCCGATCGTCGCGTTGACCCCACAAAACGATAAACTGCTTTTTCCTATAAAATCTAATGCAAAAATATTGAAAGATGTAATCAATAGTGTTTTATTTTTTATAGACGGCGATTCTATAAATACAAATGAATGGGAGGATGGAATATACTCTCCTACTCCAACAATAATTGAAGCCGCAATGGCGCTATACAGCGGGCATTCGGTAGACAATATTTCTAGGAGTGACGCAGGGGCGATTAACCTTTCAAAAACATCTGAGGCTGTTTCGGAAATTATTAAGTCTTCAAGAAATAATTCTAAAAAATCAATTTGTTTTGTCACGGGCGTTCCGGGTGCTGGGAAAACATTAGTCGGGCTTAACATCGCAACCAAACATATTGATAAAGACAACGATTTGTACAGTGTATTTCTTTCTGGTAATGGCCCTCTTGTCGCAATTTTACGCGAAGCATTAACGAGAGATAAAGTTAGACACGAAAAAGAAAAAGGGTACAAAATTAAAAAAGGTGAGGCAATGAGCGATGTTAAAATGTTTATCCAAAATGTTCACAATTTTCGTGACGAATGTCTCGTCGATTTTAAAAAACCACCAATCGAACACGTGGCATTGTTTGACGAGGCGCAACGAGCATGGAATTTACAACAAACGGTAAATTTTATGCAACGAAAGAAGGGTTTACCAAATTTTAGTCAATCTGAACCAGAGTTTCTTATATCCTGTTTAAACCGTCACTCTGACTGGGCAGTAGTTGTTTGCTTAGTCGGTGGGGGTCAGGAAATAAATACTGGAGAAGCTGGAATCAGTGAGTGGATAGAATGTTTAAATCGTTCTTTTTCTGATTGGGATATTTATATATCTTCTCGACTCACTGATAGTGAATATGGAGCTGGAAATATTTTAAGCAAAATACAATCGCATAAAAATGTTTTTGAAAGAGACGAATTACATTTATCTGTATCAATGAGATCCTTTCGTGCCGAAAATGTTTCTTTATTAATAAAACAATTATTAGATATAAACGTTCAAGAGGCGCAAAAAACATTATCCGAAATAGGGAGTAAATATCCTATTGTTATTACTCGGGACATCTTAAAAGCAAAACAATGGCTGAAAAAACAGGCACGGGGATCGGAACGTTACGGAATTGTGGTTTCTTCATCGGCAGAGAGGTTAAAACCACATGCGATAGATGTAAAATCGCCTATGGACCCGATCCATTGGTTTTTGGATGGCAAAGACGATGTGAGGTCTTCTTATTATCTGGAAGATGTTGCTACAGAATTTCAAATACAGGGTTTAGAGTTAGATTGGGCATGTGTGATATGGGACGCTGATTTTAGATATGCAAAAAATGGGTGGGACTATAGGTCCTTCGTTGGGACTAAATGGAATTACATTAAAAAAATAGAACGGCAAAATTATTTAAAAAATGCGTATCGTGTTTTATTGACTCGTGCTAGGCAAGGAATGGTCATTGTTGTCCCGCCTGGAGATATTGAAGATCCAACTCGCAGTCCAAATTTTTATAATCCGATATTTAACTATTTGAAGAGTTTAGGATTTGAAATTATTTAATTAAGAATTATTTGATAAATAAAAATTATTAAAACGGTCAAGGAGTTCAGCGTAAATCAGACCACCCAATGTGTAAAATATAACAGGGTCTGATTTTCGAAGCAAATCTGCTCTCTCGTTCGCAGACCCGAAAAATTAATTGAGAAATAAAAATGGAAGATGAAAAAAAAGATAAAATTTTAGTCGTATTGTGCCCGGGGGATGCAATAGCTGGATATAAATTTGAAGACCAACCTCAAAATTCAAAAGAATATTTGGGTGGGGATATTAGGATGCTCGCGGCGGCGAAAATCGGTATCCAATATAAGCTTATTATTGTTGTCGGAGGCAGTAAAGAAAAAGTTTGTGGAATGAAAATATTCTTAATTGATAATGGCGTTAATTGTGACAAAATTATTCGGCTTGAATCGAATCCAGATACGAACGGTAATCTAAAAGCGATACGAAAAATTTTCGACCATTATAAATCACTAGAAAATGAAGAAGTTACAATTTTGTCCAATGATTATCATGGGAATAGAATTAAAAGAATGGCAGCAGATATTTTAACAGGAATAAAATGGGAGTTTATTTCTGCCGAAAATTTTTTGGAAGATAGATCTGAAATTATACACGATATATATAGCGAACAACTCAAAAATAGGATAAAAAAAGAAGAGCAAGGCATTAAGGATTGGGATAAAGGGGGTTATAATGACCAACATATGGAAGCATGGCAATGCAAATCAATAATTAGAGACAAAAATGTTTTTAATTAAAATTAATTGAGAAATAAAAATGGAAGAGAATAAAAAAGTAGATAATGAATATTACTCTGAGCTACACGGAGCATTACGCTCTTATGATGAAAAAATTTGGATTATACCTGGATTATATCTAGTTGTAATCGGTTTGTTGTCATCTAATTTTAATTTTAGTGAGATTTATTCTTGGGAAAATTTAATAATATCGTTGATTATAACAATTACTGTTTTCATTCTCGTTTTATTTTATAATAAGGCCACTATTTTTCATATATCAATCCAAAAGAAAATTAATGAATACGATAATATCTTTAACGACAGGGATGGCGATAAAATAAGAAGAATTCCTCTTACGAGTATGGACAGAAAAGAATTTGACATTAGAATTAACGAGTTAGAAAAAAATGAATTAGCTGGAGAAAAAAACGAGGGCGCGCGGTTTAATTTTATTCAGCTTGTTTTTGCTAGGAGGCAAGTTTCTATGTGGACAAGGAATACGATGTTGACGACCATTTTACTTGCGTTTATTTTTTTTATTTTATGTTTTTATAAATTAGTTGTAAAAAATTAAATAAAAATTAATTTAGGAATAACCACGCTAAAACCCGTCTAACTTCGCAGATGTTGTCGGGAATTAGGCGGGTAAAAAATTATGGCGGAAGAAAAAAAGGAAATAATAATCAGTTCTCTTAATAAGGATTTTGAGAGTGTTAAAAAAGTTGATGAAAATGGCGTGGAATACTGGCAGGCGAGAGAGCTGATGCCATTTTTAGGTTATCCGAATTGGCAAAAAGCAGAAGAGGTTATCGCCAGGGCTGCAAAAGCCTGTATAAATAGCGGGCAGGCTGTGGATAACCATTTTAACCAACTGGTTAAAATGGTTGAAATAGGCTCTGGTTCTGTGAGAGAAGTTCGGGATTGGAAACTAGACCGTTATGCTTGTTACTTAATTGCACAGAATGGCGATTCAAAGAAACCGGAAATAGCTACGGCTCAAACATATTTTGCTGTACAGACAAGAAAGCAGGAATTATTTGAAAATCTTTCTGAGGCAGATAAAAGGTTATTTATCAGGGGAGAAGTTAGTTTTGAAAATAAAAAACTTTTTCGCACGGCAAAAGGAGCTGGCGTAACAAAATTTGGTTCATTCAACGACGCGGGTTATAAAGGATTATACGGAATGCCACTTGCAAATATTGAAAATAGAAAAGGTTTAAAGAAAGGGGAGCTTTTAGACAGAGCCGGCACAACCGAATTGGCTGCAAATTTATTTAGAATTACACAGACTGATGAAAAAATTAGAAAAGATAATATTCGAGGAGATTATCAGGCATCGCAAGCACATTTTATGGTCGGAGGTAAAGTTAGGCAGACAATTAAAGATATAGGCGGGACGCTCCCTGAAAATTTGCCACCAGAAAAGCATATTAAAGAATTAAAAAACGAAAAGAAAAAATTGTTGAAAGAGAAAAATAATTAAAATTAAATTCGAAAATTATGGATAATAATAATAACAAAATACAGGGGATGGGGGCGATAATAGCGGCGGGGGTGGTGATGTTTTCTGCAATGTGGGATCCGCGGGTTTCGGTGGTTGTTGCTGTTGTGGCGTTGGTGGGCTTGGGAATTTGGCATTTGTTTTTAACTAAAAGCGAAAAAGAACATTCTGAGATTCTCGAGAATTTGGGAATGTCCGGATTTACGGAAAAACAACAGAAAGAAAAAGAAGAATATTTGCAGAAAATTTTGGAAATACTTGATTTACGTGATAAAATTGTTAATAAAGATGTAGAAGACATATTAAATGTTTCCGATGCCACTGCAACCAGGTATTTGGACGAACTGGAAAAAGAGGGCAAAATTATGCAGGTTTTTACAGATGGAAAGTATGTTTATTATAAAAAGCTATAATTAATCCATCGGCTCAACCGGTTGAGCCGATAAAACTTATATGCAAAAGCAATTTTTAGTTGATAGTTTAGGTTGGGGAATTGGGCTTTGGTTTATTGGGTATGTGTTGGGAATAGTTTTGTTTATGCTGGTTCCCGCCAATATGATTGGCTGGGTTATTTCACCAATTGGCATTGCAATAACACTTTGGGTTTTGCTAAAAAAGGTAAAGGGCGAGAATATGATGTATTTTTTAAAAGTAGCGCTTGTCTGGACTGTAATTGCAATTGTGTTTGATTATTTGTTTTTGGTGCTGTTGTTTAAGCCTGCGGACGGATATTATAAGCTGGATGTGTATTTTTATTATACAACCACATTTGTACTGCCCTTGCTGGTTGGCATGTTAAATAGGTTTAAAGCAAAAAATAATTAAAGAAAAATCTAAATATGGTGTTTGACCAATTAAAAAAGTTGCAGGAGTTAAAAAAAATGCAGGAAGAATTTAAAAAAGAAAAAATAACTGTTGAGAAAAGGGGAGTTTTGGTTACAATAAATGGAAATTTTGAGGTGGAAGATGTAAAACTTTCTGCCGAGTTGGGCACAGAAGAACAGCAAGAAATTTTAAAACAATGCCTTAATGAAGCTCGCGAGAAAATTCAAAAATCTCTGGCTCAAAAAATGATGAGCGCTGGAATAGGTTTTTAAAAATAAAATATTATTAAATAAAAAAATATGGATTTATCAAAAATTTATATTTTGATAGCAATTGTTGCGCTGGCAATAATTGCAGTAGCTGTGGTTTTTGTGCGGGGCAAAAAGCCTGAGGAAATGAGCAGGCTTAGCCAAATTGCGTTTATTTTTATATTTGCCGGAATTATTTTTGGCTCTGGCGAAAGCAGATTTTTGGGATATGGGCTAATGACAAGTGGCATAATTTTGGCATTGGTTGATATTATTAAAAAATTCAAAAAATAATTAAAAAATAAAAGATATGAAAAAAATTGTTTTAGTTTTTGCGGTGGCGGTTTTGGCTACAGCTCCGGTTTTGGCTATGGGAGCCACTATTAAAGCCGGTGAAAGTTACAATTTACGGCAAGGCGATATTATGGATGACAACCTTTATGCAGCCGGCGGAAGCGTGAATATTGCCGGAATAACAAATGGAGACCTAATTGTTGCCGGAGGCAGTTTGATGGTGTCGGGCCCTGTTTCTGGAGATTTGGCGGCAGCCGGAGGAACAATAAATGTTGTAAGCAATATTGCAGGTGATGCAAGAATTGTTGGCGGAAATATTATTATTTTAAGTTCTGTAACTGGCGACCTAGTAATTGCCGGCGGGCAAATAAATGTTTCTTCAAGCTCCGCTGTGGGCAAGGATGTTCAAATTGCCGGCGGAAGCGTAAATTTTGAAGGTCAAGCAAGCGGTAATCTTAATATAATGGGTGAAAGCGTGTATATAGACGGAACAGTGGCAAAAGATGTGGTGGTTAAAGCTAAAAACATTAAATTTGGGCCAAATACAATAATTGAAGGAAAGTTAGATTATTACTCAAACAGCCAGGCCGTGCTTGAAACAGGAGCTATTGTTAACGGAGCAACAAATTTTCACAAAGTAAATTTGCCAGAAGTCCAAGGTTCAAAAGAAGCCAAGTGGGCTATTTTGGGTTTTATTAGTATTTTCGCGCTTTTGAAATTAGTGGCCGGGATTGTGGCGGGTTTAATAATGTTTTATTTTTTCAAGCCTCAAACAAGCGCAGTTTTAAAAAATTCAATTGTAAAATTTTGGCCAGAGGCCTTGCGAGGTTTTATTGTGCTTGTTGTGGCGCCGGTTGCTGTAATATTGAGTTTTATAACTGTAATTGGTTCGACTTTGGGAGTAATTGTATTATTGTTTTTTGCAGTAATGGTTGTTATTGCTTCAATAATGACTGTTTTGCTTTTTGCCAAACTGTGTTTGAAATATTTATTCCGCAAAGAAAATTATGAATTGAACTGGTGGGTAATTGCGCTTTCTTTTTTGGCGTTTTCAATTATTTCTTTAATTCCTATTATTGGCTGGGTTGTTGGGTTTGTTATTTTTCTTTCTGCATTTGGCAGTACATTAAAGCTTGTATATAACAAAATAAGAGCTTAATTATTTAATTTTTTTATTTTATGACAAAAACACAAAAAATTTGGATGTGGATTTTTATAGCTATGTTCGCAATCCCCGAAATTTTGTGGGGTAATCTTGTTAAAATATTCAAGATTTCTTTTTTGCCGATTTATAAAAATGCTCAGTACTTTTCGGATAATCCGACAATGGCTTTATTCATAATTATAATAGAAATCATAGGCGTTTTAGGAGTTTTGTATTTATTAAACAAAAAAAACCCGCAGGTTAATATTGTCTCTAAATACGTTTTCGATGTAGTATTAGCAATTATATTTTTAGCTTTAATAGCAAGCCTATATTTGTCCTTCGCGATGAGTCAAATTAGTTTTTCCTAAATTTTTTTTATGAAAATAAAAATTATCATACTTTTAGTACTGGTAATTATTTTTGCGCCTTTTGTTTCTACCGCAGAAGAAGTTATCGCTACAGAAGAAATTCTTGCCACTGAGGAACCTTCTGACCTGAATGAAGAATTTAACATGGATCAACCGGTCCCAGAACCAATTATTGAGCAAGCCAATTTGACTGTTTCTGTTATAATTGATGACAGTTTTGAACTCAGACCTCTTGATCAACACGGTTTGCCCCAAATTCTTCATTTGGATATGGAAAGCACTAATGACCGCGGGCAATGGGTTGGCGCTACGGGTTTTGACTTAACAGCAGGAGATTTTTTTAATTTACCTATGTTTTTTAATACTGTTATTTCCACCACTGATAATCCCTATTATTCTATTAAACAAAAAAAATTTCCCGGAATAAAATTGGTTGATATTTTTTGCACAAGCAGTGACCCAACCATAGTGTTTGACCGTAACTTTGGAAACATCAATTTTATTCCAAAACCAGGAGCAAATATTGAATGTGTTTTTACAGATATTAAAGTAAAAGTACCTGTTTTAATTGTGCCGGGGTTGCTGGGGACAGAAATGAAAAATGGCGATGAATTGTTGTGGGCTGATATTGCGAGAATGATGAACCCATTAAATTCTGACAGCTTTATGGACCCGTTAGCTTTTAATGCAGATTTGACTTCGTCAATTACGGGCGTAGAAACCGGTGATGTTGTTAAAAAATTGGAAACGGCCGTGGGATTGGTTTCTTTTGATTATACAGAGGGTTTAATAAATGAATTTAAAAATCAGGGGTATGTGGAGGGTGTTGGGGAGGATGCTAATTTGTTTTTGTTTCCGTATGATTGGAGGTATGGAGCCAGCGGAGTTTATCCGGATAGCGGGGCAACAAATGCTATTTTGCTGGCCGATAGAATCCAAGAAATTTTGGATCAAACCGGCGCGGCAAAAGTTGACATTGTGGCGCATAGTTTGGGAGGATTGATTGTTAAACAATATGTAAAAGATATTGTGCCATATAGGCCATGCAACAGTAATTATGGTGATTGCACTAACATAAGAAAAGCGGTTTTTGTGGGAGTGCCAAACACCGGAGCTCCAAAAGCTGTAAAAGTTTTACTGCAGGGAGATAATTTTGGCGTTTTGGGATTAAATGACCAGGAAATGAAAAAGATTTCTGCGGATTTGCCGGTGTCTTATGATTTGCTTCCAAGCCAAAAGTATTACAACATAAAGGGAAGTTTTATAGAAACAATTGAGCTTGTTGATGCAACCTTTGAAAATCCTACTGCGCAAAACACAATAAAAGATTTAACTTACGAAGAATCAAAAAGTTTTTTAACAGATGACCATAAATTTAATTCTTTGGCCATGGCCGGCGCGGAAAATTTGCACACGCAAAGTTTTGATGATTTTGATTTGAGAGCCCCCGGAGTTGATTTATATTCAATAAATGGATGCAAAAAGGCTACGCTGGCTCAAATTAAAGAAGTAAGGGGAAAAGATTTTCTGGGAGCAGATAATGTTTTTTATGGCACAGCTTATAACACTCCAAAAATAACTCCTGGCGACGGTACAGTTCCCTTGGAAAGCGCTACAAATTTGCCAATTGACGAATACAAAAAATACTATGCCTTGTCTGCAGAACACGGAAAAATGTTGAGCCAAGACGGTATTCGCCAGCAAATTTTGAATATTTTGATTGGCAATCAGTTTGATGTGGACAGCAGTTTAATTACGCAAGACTTAAACCGATGCCAGCTTAACGGCAAGGCAATTTCGGTTTTTAGTCCGGTAAATATTTTTGTGACAGACCAAAACGGAAATCGTCTGGGATTGGCCGATGATGGCAGTATTATAAACGAAATTCCAAATGCCAGCTTTGAAATTTGGGGCGAGCATAAATTTGTTTATTTGCCACAAGACAGCGGGCAGGTTTATACAATAAGTTTGACAGGAACAGGCGAGGGGACTTTTACAATACAGTCAGAAGATATTCAAGACAGCCAAACAGTAAAAACCGAAGTTTTTAGCGATTTGCCGGTGACTCTTGAGCTGGCCGGAAATATAAATATAAATTCAACAGATAACACGGTTACGCTTTCTGTTGCTCAAAACGCGGGCAGTTTGCCAGAAACAATTTTGGCTGACGGCTTGCAACCAGAGCCTGAGCCAGAAGCTGAGCCAGAACCAGAACCAGAACCTGAGAGCGCTCCAGAAGCCGAGCCTGTTGCAACAGTAATTACTCCGCCACCAGGGCAAGCCCCGGAAGCGGGCAGGACTTCCCCTGTCATCCCCGCGGAGGCGGGGATCCAGAATCTGGATTCCCGTTTGCACGGGAATGACAACAAAGACGAAATTGCAATTGCGATAGCTCCTGTGCCAGATCCGGTTTTAGAGCCGGTTAAAATTGTTGTGCCGGTAAAAAAACCGGCAAAAATAATTGTTAAAAAACCCGCGGAAAAAATAGCTGAAGTACAAAACAATAATCAGCAAATTGCCACCGCAGGATTATCGGCAAACACAGGATTTTTTAATTATTTTAAAAGCTTTGCAAGCAAGTTTGGTCAATTTTTTTTCAAGCTATTTAAAAAGTAAAATGTCTGCTATAATATATAAAATAGTATAATTAAAGTATATTTTATGAGATTTAAAAAAATTGCCTCTTTAGTTTTATTATTACAATTATTGCTGATAAGTTTTCCATTGCCGTTGTCTGCTTACCCTGCATATACCGCGAATTCGGATTTGGTTATTGCCGGGCCGTATGATACAGCCGTTTCTGGCGCAGCTAACTGGGGCATTACAGCGGGACAAGGAAACACATCGCGAGATTTTATTACTATTGGGCAAAAATATCGCGTCAGGCAGAACGGCTCAATCTCAAGAATTCGTTTATACACGACAGCCGTTGGCGATTTAACAGGTTTTTATTTAAAAGCTTGGAGAAAAGATGGCTCAGCTTATGATTTGGTTGGGACAAGCAATAATTTGGTTGCTAGTTTGGTTTCCGGCAATTATTCAACTATTGATTTAACTACGCCAATTGCTGTTCAGGAAGGAGATTATATTGGCTATAGAATGGAAAACACGGGAAACGGCGGTTATTATTTTTATGCAAGAACATCAATAACCGGAGTGGCTTCATATTTGGTTACTAATGCTACTCCTTCAGAAAATGATTATAACTGGGTTGGCCAAACTTCAATATCCGGCGCAGTTTTGCCAATTGAAATTTATATGACCTCGCCTCAGGTTGCATTTATCGGGGATTCAATTATTGCCGGGCATCCCGCGCATTATAGTTTTTTGGAAGCAACCGCAACAACAAGCATTGATTCTACAATTGAAAAACAATTTGGAAATTTAACCGGATATACTTATCAAAATATGGGCATTGGATCTCAAACTACGGCAAATATTTCGTCCCGCTTTACTGCCGACATAATAAATTTAAAACCTAAAATTGTTGTAATAGAGGGCGGAGTAAATGACATTGCCGGAAGCGTTGCCAAATCAACCTTTATTGCAAATTGGACAAGCATGCTTGACGTGGCGCAAGCTAGCAGTTATATAACTTCAATAATTGTTTTAAAAATTTTGCCATGGTCAAACGGTACAACTGCCCAAATGCAAACAAGAGATGATTGGAACGCTTCGCTTGCAACTTTGGCAGGCAGTTATTCTAAGGCCATTGTTGTTGACGCCAGTTCATATGTTGGGCAGTTCCGCGCGGGCGGGGACGAGGGTAATCTTTGGGACATACAAACTGCATATAACTCAGGGGGAGTTCATTTTAATCAAGCGGGCCATACTCAAATTGCGGAAGCTCTTGCCGACAGCTTGCCCAAAACTTCTGTTACTTTTGATAATGATTTTTTAAATTGGAATGCGGGCAGTGTGACAGCAAACTATAATTTAATTCAAATTGGAGGAAGTACAGGCACAAATATTTCGCAAACTGCATCATCCGGTATTGAATATTCTACAGATGGCTCAGCTTGGAGCGATGCAACAAAGGGAACTGGCGGAGACGCGTTAACTGGCTTAACCAGTTCGGCTTCTCCTGGCACAGATCACAGTTTTTTTTGGGACAGCCTAACAGATTTGCCGGCCGTTGAAGATGATGCGGTATATTTAAGAATAAGGCCCAATGACGGCACAACAAGCGCAGTAGATTGGATTTTGAGCAACGCTTTTGGTATTGACAATGTTGCGCCATCTTCTGTTGGCACTCCAACTTTTGGGACTATTACAAATTCATCAATTGAAATAATTAAGCCAGAAACTGTATCAGAAAGTGGTTCGGGCCTTTATCAATGGCAGGCTAGAAGAAACGAAACAACAGAATCAGGATTTAATGATGTCTCTGTAACTCCGTGGGCAGACGTTGATTTATTGCCAAATACGCAATACGCTTATGATGTTAAATTTAAAGATAATGTAAATAATGTCTCAAGTTATGGAACGCAGGCAAGCAAATATACCCTTGCAAGCGCGCCAACTAATTTTTCTGCTTCATTGAGTTCAAATAGCATTTTTTTAACTGTAGATAGTTTTCCAAACGATACTGCTGGCCAATCGGGTTATTATTTTTCTCGTTCTGACAGTAAAAATTCCGGCTGGATACAAACTAACTTATGGCAAGACACAGGATTATCTTGCGGAAATTCTTACACTTATTCTGTAAAATATAGAAATAATGATGCAATAGAAACTGACTCAGTCTCTGTCGTAAAATCTACAAGCGAGTGCGCTGGCCAGGCTCCAGAAATGGGCAGGACAAACAGTTATTCTCCTCCTCAAGAAAATCAAATTCCGCCAGAATCTCAGCCAAACCCAGAACCAGCCCCGATTATTGTTCCTGAACCTGCCCCGGTTGCAGTTGCAATTGTAGTTCCGGCACCAGTTTTAAAACCCGTTGCAGTTTCTCTGCCAGCAAAAAAACCGGCAAAAATAATTGTTGAAAAGCCGGCAGAAAATTTGGTCAAAGTACAAACTAAAACACAAGAGCCAAATAATAAAGAAATAATTAAGCAGGAAAAGAATCAATCAACTAAAGCTGCCGCATTATCAACTAACACGGGATTTTTTAATTATTTTAAAAACTTTACCGGCTGGCTCGGCCAATTTTTTCTAAAACTTTTTAAAAAGTAAAAACAATTGACAATATTGGGGTATTTTGTAATATAAAATTGGGTACGAAATTATCTCTTTGACAAGGAGTCGAGACATGGCGGGTAATAGCTCTTTGCAAGTTATGATTCCTGAAACAAGGGGGAATCGGCTTTCGGCGCATTTAAGGCGCTTAGAGAACGCAGTTTTCCAGGTAAGAATTCAGCTTGCTGAAGAGTTGAAAAGGGTTTGGGGTTCCTGCGCGCATGATTTTAAAGATGTCATGCGGTGGTCTGATTTTTACTGCAATAGGGTTGGCGAATCTGAGGGTCAGCATGTGCTTGCTGGCAGAATGTGCAAAAAGTGCGGTTTGTTTGAGCCTAGGCCAATGGGTTTTCCCTGGGAGATTTGCCGCAAGTGCGGAGAGAAGATGGGTCCGATCCAAAGGGCGGGTGTGATATTTTTTCGCGTATGTCCAAATTGCGCTCATGAGTACGAAACCCGCACCGAGCTCTAGTTTTCGCAGAATCGTTGTGAAAAGATTCAACGATATTAGGCCGAGTGGAAAAACACCGCTCGGCTTTTTTGTTTATTTTAAATAATTTGGTATAATTGATAAAATGATTGAGATAAACAATCTTACTAAATTTCGCGTAAACAAGAAAAGTTTTGCACAGGTTGCAAAAAAAGTATTAATGGGCGAAAATAGAGGAACAAAAAACATTTCTCTGGCTTTGGTTGGCAAAGAAGAAATAAAAAAATTAAATAAAAAGTTTCGCGGGAAAAATAAACCCACAGATGTCTTAAGTTTTGACTTATCTACAAACTACCCACTACCAACTACAAACTCGTATTTAGGAGAAATTGTTATTTGCCCGGAAGTTGTAAAAGAAAAAGAGGAAGAAATTTTAAGAGTTTTTATTCATGGCATTTTGCATTTGCTTGGATATGACCACGAGAAAAGTAAAGCAGAAGAAATAAAAATGCAGGAGAAAGAAGATTTTTATTTAAAATTTAAAATTTAAAATTATGAGTAAAGGCTCGATTGTTACAGGCTTAGATATTGGGACGCACACAATTAAGGCGCTGGCTGTGCATAAAAAACAGAAAGACTGGGAGGTTTTGTCATATGCAGAAATTCCTTCTTTTGGATTGCGTAAAGGAGCTGTTGTAAACATTGAAGACACGGCAAGAAATGTGCAAATGATAATGTCCGGTCTTGAAAAAGATTGCAACAGGAGAATCAATTCTGTTTTTGTAAATATTGGCGGAAGTCATTTGTATGTAACTCCCTCTGACGGAATAATTTCTGTTTCAAGAGCCGACAATAGAATTTCAAAAGAAGATGTTGAACGAGTTTTACAGGCAACCAAAGCAATAAACATCCCGCACAATGAAGAAGTGCTGGATGTTTTTCCAAAAGAATTTATTATTGACGACCAAAAAGGCATAAAACAGCCCGAAGGCTTAACCGGAATAAGGCTTGAGGCAAAAGTGCTTTTGCTTTGTTATTTCCAGCCTTATTTTACAAACTTAACGCAGGCTGTGCTAAATTCACATTTGCAAATTAATGATGTTGTGCCTTCCCCTTTAGCTGCTGCCAACGCGGTTTTAACCCCCCAGCAAAAAGAACTGGGGGTTGCTTTAATTGACATTGGGGCTGCCACCACATCTTTGGCGGTTTTTGAGGAAGGCGAACTGATACATATGGCTGTTTTCCCAATTGGCTCTGCCAATATTACAAATGACATTGCCATTGGTTTAAAAACAGAAGTGGCAATTGCCGAGTCAATTAAGAAACAGTACGGCACGTGCATGTTTGCAAAAACAGACAAAGAAAAAAAAGAAAGCGGAATCAAAAAAATTGAAGTTTTTGACAAATCTTCTTCGCTTAATTTTACAAAGAAAAATTTGATAGACATTATTGAGCCAAGAGTTTCCGAAATTTTGGACTTGGTGCAAAAAGAATTTAAAAAAATAGGCAAGCAGGAATTGTTGCCCGGGGGAATTGTTTTAACAGGAGGCGGAGCTAAAATTCCAAAAATAAAAGAACTTACAAGAGAAACTTTAAAACTTGCGTGCGAAATAGGAATACCCTGCCAACCGGGCAGGCAGACAAGAAAGATTTTGGGGCTTCAAGATGATCCTTCTTTGGCAACAGTTGCGGGCTTAGCTTTGGGAGGGGTTGATTTTGGCAATGAAGAAGGTATACTGGGAGTTACCAAGGGATGGGGGGCTAAAGCAAGAAAAATTTTCAAGCTCTTTATTCCTTGAAAATTTTATGAGTCCGCAAATTAAAGTAATTGGAGTTGGTGGGTCCGGGTCAAACACTGTTTCTCGTATGGCAAAGTTTGATATTCAGGGCGTGGAGCTGATTGCTGTAAACACAGATGCCCAGGCTTTGCATTTTTCAAAAGCTAATCAGAAAATTTTAATTGGAAAAGAAATTACCAAAGGGCTTGGAACAGGAATGGATTTGAATTTGGGGAAATTGGCAGCAGAGGAAAATAAAAAAGAATTATCAGAAATTTTGATAGGGGCAGATATGGTTTTTGTTACCTGCGGATTGGGCGGAGGCACGGGGTCTGGAGCAGCTCCTGTAATTGCCGAGATCTCAAAAAATCTTGGTATTTTGACTATAGCGGTTGTTACAACGCCGTTTTCTTTTGAGGGATCGGAAAGAAAAAAAATTGCAGAACAAGCTCTGGAAAATTTCAAGGGAAAAGTGGATTCTTTGCTGGTTATATCAAACGATAAACTTTTAAAAATTATTGATGAAAAAACTACCGTTACAAACGCTTTTTTAATTTGCGACGAAGTTTTAAAGGAAGCAGTGCAGGGAATTACAGATCTAATTTTGGTGCCGGGAATTATAAACATTGATTTTGCTTCGGTTTTATCAATTATGAAAAATTCAGGCCACGCGCTTTTTGGAATGGGAAAAGCCATGGGAGAAAATCGCGCTGTTGAGGCCGCAGAAAAAGCAATCAGCTCTCCGTTGCTTGATTTTTCAATAAAAGGCGCAAAAGGGGTTTTATTTAATGCTTCAGGAACGGATATAACGCTAAGCGAAATTTCGGAAGCCGCAAAAATTATTACAAAAAATGTTGATCCAAAGGCACAAATAATTTTTGGAGCTGTAAAACCACCCAAAGGGTCCCCGAATCTCAAAAAAGGCGAAATAAAAATCTCAGTTATCGCCACAAAATTTTAAATTTGACACGGTTTTTCGATAGAGTATAATAAAAATATATGCTAAAGAAAAACGGCAAAAAAATAACAATAGACCAACTTGCTATAATAATAAACAAGGGTTTTGATGGGCAAATGGCGTACATGGATAAAAAATTTGACGCAATTGATAATCGATTTGGACAAATTGAGCAAAAAATGGCGACGAAGGATCAAGTGCAAAAACTGGAGGCTAAGATAGATAAAGTTGATGAGAGGCTAAAAAAGGTTGAAACAGTCTTAACCGACGCGCACGTTTTGTAGTAAATAAAAATTGGTTGTTTTACAGCCTGCAAGGCAAATCCCTGTCTGGGTATTGACAGGGTTTTTGTTTTATGCTAAGCTTTGATTATCTTGAAGGGTGAGCTCATGATTGCTCTGGTAACCCTTTTGGAGGCATAGAAGAGCAACCTTGGATGCACTGAGGTGTTTGACCCTCAGCAGAAAACGCTGGCTAGTAGCGAATTCTGGGATATCCTGCGTCGACGCAAAAAGGAATGTGATATAATAAAGGAGTCCCTCCTGACTAGCCTGGAGGGACTCCACCTGTTTTTTGCGAAATAACTGACAAGTGTCAGTTTCTAATACAAGGCGCACGCTTCAAGAAAGGAGGTGACGTATGCGTCGGGGTGCAAACATAGTACCCAACAGGGGTCCCCCGTAGGGATCAAAAGCTACCGTACCGGTATAAATCTTGCTTTGGCTTAGCGCCAAAATGCCACGGCAAGAAATACCAACTTCACGGTAGCTTCTTTTTTTACAAAAATTTTGCAATTAAAAGTTATCCACAGTTTTGTAATTTACGAGGGGATTTGACAGGGTTTTTGGTTGGAGTAAAATGAGGTAATCGACATTTTAAAAAATAATATTAAACAGGCATTTTAATAAGTCCGCTGCCTAAAAATTTTTCGTCCTAAAATTTTTAGATAGTAGATTTAATTAAAGGCAATGCCTTTTTTTGTCCCCATAAAAGTATGGAAAAAGTAGAAAATCATATAGATAGAGTTCAAAAAAGAGACGGAAGAACCGTTGCTTTTGAACAAGAAAAAATTGAGTCGGCAATTCACAAGGCAGTGGTTGCAACAAATTCTGGCAACGGAGATGTTTCAAAAAAGGTTTCCGACAAAGTTGTTGCTTTGCTAAACCGCAGATTTAAAAAAGGGGAAGTTCCAAGCATTGAGCAAATTCAGGATATTGTTGAAGAAGCTCTAATTTTGGAAGATTTAGTGGAAACTGCCAAGGCCTATATTTTGTACAGAGAACAAAGAAGGGCAATTAGGGATGCCTCAAAAGCAGCCGATGATTCTTCGGAAAAAGTTGACAGCTATTTGGGCGAGCTTGATTGGCAAGTAAAAGAAAATGCCAATATGACTTATTCTTTGCAGGGGCTAAATGAATATGTGGGCTCATATATATCAAAAAAGTATTGGCTAAATAAGATTTATCCAAAAGAAATCCGCGACGCTGCTGCCAACGAAGATTTCCATATACATGATTTGCAACTCTTGGCTCCTTACTGCGCAGGCTGGGATTTGTATGATTTTTTGATAAAAGGGTTTGGTGGAGTGCCGGGAAAAATAGAATGCAAGCCTCCAAAACATTTAAGGACAGCCATGGGTCAATTGGTAAATGTTTTGTTTACTTTACAGGGCGAAACAGCCGGAGCAAACGCTGTTTCAAACTTTGATACTTTGCTGGCCCCGTTTATCCGCTATGATAATTTGAATTATAAGCAAGTAAAACAAATAATGCAGGAATTTTTGTACAACTGCATGGTGCCAACGCGTGTGGGATTTCAAACGCCATTTTTGAATGTTTCCTTGGATATAAAGCCGGCTTCATATTTGGCAAAACAACCTGTAATTATTGGGGGTGAACCTCAAAACGAAACTTATGGCGATTTTCAGGAGGAAATGAATATGTTTATCAAGGCTTTTTACGAAGGCTTAATGGAGGGCGATGCTTCGGGCAGGCCGTTTACTTTTCCAATTCCAACTGTTTCAATTACAAAAGATTTTGACTGGGACAATCCAAATTTGACAGCTTTGTGGGATGCAACTGCAAAGTACGGTATAAATTATTTTTCAAATTTTATACATTCCGATATGAGTCCGGACGATGCGCGTAGTATGTGTTGCAGATTGAGGCTAGACAACAGGGAGCTGTATAAAAGAGGCGGAGGATTATTTGGATCCTCCCCAAAAACCGGGTCAATTGGCGTGGTAACAATTGATTTACCAAGAATTGGATATACTTCAAAAACCAAAACAGAATTTTTTGCAAAATTGGGGCATTTAATGGAATTGGCAAAAGAAAGCTTGGAAATTAAGAGGAAAGCGTTGGATTCTTTTATGGAAAAAGGGCTTTATCCTTATAGCAGGTATTATTTGCAGGAAATGAAAAAAATGAGAAATACCTATTTTGGCAACCATTTTTCAACAATTGGAATTATTGGAATGAACGAGGCCTTGTTGAATTTTTTGGAAGATGACATTACAACCCAAAAGGGCAGAAAGTTTGCGTCTGAGATTTTGGATTTTATGCGAGATACCATGATTAAGTTTCAGGAAGAAACCGGGAATTTGTATAATTTGGAAGCAACTCCTGGCGAGGGCACAAGTTACCGCCAGGCAAAAACAGACAGAGAAAAATATCCTGACATTATCACAGCCGGCACAAAAGAAGCTCCGTATTACACAAACTCAAGCCAGCTTCCGGTGGGATTTACAGATGATGTTTTTGAGGCTTTGGATTTGCAAAATGATTTGCAAACAAAATACACCGGCGGAACAGTTTTGCACATATTTTTGGGAGAAAAAATTTCAGACCCTAATATGGCAAAAAGTTTGGTAAAAAAGATTTTCGAAAATTACAGCCTGCCATATATTACTTTGACTCCAACATTTTCTATTTGCCCAACGCATGGATATTTGTCGGGAGAACATTTTGAGTGCCCGCAATGCACTATAAAACAGCCATGTGAAGTTTATTCAAGGGTTGTGGGTTATATTAGGCCGGTAAACCAATGGCACAAAGGAAAACAGCAAGAATACAAAGAAAGAAAAGAATTTACCTGCCCAGGTGAAGCAACAAAGGAAGCAGTTGAAATTTTGGAGAACGCGCAGGTTGCAGAATGTGTTTGCGAAAATGAAAATATTACGGCTTCTGTTGAAGCAATTTCTGAAAATCCTGGAAAAATAGTAGCATAACGCTCGGCTTTATGATTATTGCTGGGTTGCAAAAAACCACACTTATAGATTATCCAAGCAAAATTGCCTGTGTTGTTTTTTTAGCCGGATGCAATTTTAGGTGCCCGTGGTGTTATTCTGCAGAATTGGTTTTACCGGAAAAAATCATAAATCAGCCGAGAATTTTAGAAAAAGAATTTTTTGATTTTTTGCGTTCCAAACAAGGTTTGCTTGAAGGAGTGGTAATTTGCGGAGGCGAGCCTACAATAAATAAGGATTTGCCCCAATTTATAGAAAAAATTAAAAAATTTGGGTATTTTGTAAAGCTTGATACAAATGGCTCAAATCCGGAAATGCTAAAAGATTTAGTAAATTCTCGCCTTATAGATTATGTTGCAATGGACATAAAAGGGCTTGAGGTTTATAAAAACTTAATGGGAGAAGGAGCGAAATTAGAAGATATTAATGAGAGTGTAAGTTTTTTAAAGTCCGGTAAGATAGATTTTGAATTCAGGACCACGGTGGTGCCTGGCGTGCATAAAAAAGAAGATTTTTTGGAAATTGCCAAATGGATTGGCGGTAAAAATGTAACATATTATTTGCAAAGTTTCAGGCCGGAAAAAACAATTGATCCAGCTTTTGAAAAAATAAAACCATACGAGGAAAACTGGCTTAAAGAAATTGCAAAAGAAATTTCTCCTTATTTTAAACTTTGCCAACTCAGGTAAATGACTCCGTCTAAGATATTATTTTTTCTTTGTATTTCGTTTGTTGTTGGAATATTTATAGAATCTTTTGTATCCGCCCAAGGCGGACCCGCCTCGGGCGGGAAAATCCCGCAAATTTTATTGTTGGTTTTTTTGTTTGTGGCAGTTTCAGCAATATTTGCGTCATTGGCATATCATTCGCAAAATTGGCATTATATTTCAATCGCAGGATTTTGCGCGCTTTTAATAATTTTGGGCGTTTTGCGAATGCAAATTTCAGAATTTAATGTAGCAAATGATAACCTAAGCAAATTAAATGATAAAGGGCAAATTACAATAGCGGGAATTATTTTTGCAGAGCCGGATGTTAGGGATACTTTTCAAAAATTAAAGGTAAAAGTTGATAAAAGCATTGTATTGGTGACAACCGGGCGCTACCCCGAATATAAATATTTGGACAAAATAGAACTGACCGGTAAATTGGAAACGCCAAGTGTAACAGATGAATTTAATTACAAAAATTATTTAATGAAGGACCACATTTATTCTGTTATGAACTTTCCAAAAATTAAAATTCTGGAAAAAAATAGGGATCGGGTCTCTATCTTTGCTTTTTTGTACGAAAAAATTTTGGACTTTAAACAAAAAATCAGAAAAAGCATAAGAAGCAATTTTTCTCCTCCCGAAAGCTCAATTTTGGAGGGTACGGTTTTGGGAGACAATGGTGCGATGTCTAATGATTTAAAAAATAAGCTAAATATCACCGGGCTTCGCCATATAATTGCTGTGTCTGGCACGCACGTTGTTATTTTGAGCGCTATAATTTTATCTTTTTTATTATTTTTGGGGCTTTCGCGGGGGCAGGCGTTTTATGTTTCCATAACTATCATTTGTTTATATATTGTGCTCACGGGCTTGCCTCCGTCTGGGATAAGGGCGGGTGTAATGGGCGGGCTTTATTTGCTTGCCCAAAAACTTGGCAGGCAGAGCATGGGATCTCGGGTTATTTCTATTGCTTGTGCCGTAATGCTGTTTTTTAATCCGTTATATTTATTCTATGATATTGGGTTTCAGCTTTCATTTTTGGCCGTGCTTGGGCTTATTTATATAGAGCCGTTTATTAAAAGGTTTTTGAAATTTATTGCCAAAAGGTTCTTCAACGCCGATATTAAAGGAAAGCCGGAAAATTTATTGGGAGCCGTTTCTACAACTTTTGCTGCGCAAATTTTTGCTTTGCCTGTAATGGTTTACAATTTTGGAAACATATCTTATGTAAGCCCCATAACAAATTTGTTGATTTCGCCGGTTGTTTCTTTTTTGATGATTTTTGGATTTTTATCGTCTGTTGCAGGAGCATTTTCAAATATTTTAGGACAGATTTTATCTTTCCCTTGCTGGATTTTTTTGGCATATTTTGTAAAAATTATTGATATTTTTTCAAAGCCATGGGCAATGGGGGTTGTGCAAAATGTACATTGGGTTTGGCTTTTAATTTTTTATTTGTTAATTGGTTTTTTGATCCGCTTTTTAAATAAAAAGTTTGCTAAAACTTTTGTCTAAAAAAAACTCTCCGTCGCAAAGTGTGCTTGGGAGAGTAAATAACCTTACCATTGTTTATTTGTAAAGCTCTGGGTGCTTCCAGCGGTTTATCAAAATAATAGCCGCTATTGTAGACAGTGCTAATGCGCCAAGAAAAAACGCCCAAAAGCCCTGGGTTTGCAAAATTTCAGCCATTGCAGGTCTCCTTGATAAATTGGGAAAGGACCCTTAAAACAATTTTAATGTTATCAGGTTATTAAAAAATATCAAGAAATAGTGTATAATAATTTAATATGAATTATAAAAATAAGGAAAATAAAAAAGCTTGGGTTGTTGCCGCTGACATGGGTTATGGCCACCAGCGCACTGCATATCCTTTGAGAGACATTGCTTTTGGCGGAAAGGTTATAAATGCAAACAGCTATCATGGAATTCCAAAAAAAGATAAAAGAATTTGGGAACAAACCCGTTATTTGTACGAACTGGTTTCAAGGCTGAAAAGAATTCCGCTGGTTGGAGATTTTTCTTTTTCAATTATGGATAAATTCCAGAAAATTTTGACTTATTACCCAAAAAGAGATTTGTCTTGTCCTAATTTCGCGCTCAAAAACATATTTTATTTTATTAAAAAAGGCTGGGGAAAAGACCTGGTAAAAAGATTGGAAAAAAATCCTTTGCCGTTGATTTCAACTTTTTTTACGCCGGCTTTTATGGCCGAAGAATTAAAATATCCGAATCAAATTTACTGCGTTATTTGCGACGCCGATATTTCGCGCGCATGGGTGCCTTTAAAACCGGAAAAAAGTAAGATTAAATATTTTGCTTCTAACACATGGACGCGAGACCGGTTGAAACTTTACGGAGTAAAGCCCGGAAACATTTTTTTGACAGGTTTTCCCTTGCCAAAAGAAAATATTGGAGGAGAAGATATGGAAATTTTAAAAGAAGATATGCGTCATAGGCTTTTGAATTTGGACCCAAAAGGAAGGTATAGAAAAACGTATGCTCCGCTTGTTAGCGGAACATTGGGAAAGTTGCCCGAAAAATCAAACCACCCCTTAACAGTGATGTTTTCTATTGGCGGAGCAGGAGCTCAAAAAGAATTATGCCTGAAGGCGGTAAACAGCTTAAAAGATAAAATAAAGCAAAAAAAGTTGAGGTTTATAATTGCTACGGGAATTAGGAAAGAAATGACAAAATATTTTACAGAAAATATCAAAGGGCTAAAACTGGACGGTTGGGTGCACATTTTGTCGGCTGATTCAATTGATGATTATTTTAACGATTTTGGCAAAGCGCTCCGTGAAACAGATGTTTTGTGGACAAAGCCTTCTGAGCTTTCTTTTTATGCGGGCTTGGGAATTCCAATAATTATTGCTCCGACAATTGGCTCGCAGGAAGATTTCAATAAAAGATGGCTCTTGCATGTGGGGGCGGGGATTTTGCAGGAAAATCCAAAATATGCAGATCAGTGGTTTTTTGATTTGCTTAACGGCGGGGATTTTGCCGAGGTTGCCATGCAGGGTTTTATTGAAATAAAAAAATTAGGAGCTTATAATATTGAAAGAATAATAAATGAACAAAATAATTAAAATGTCCATTTTAATAATCGTGATAATTATTGTTGCAGTAGCAATAGCTGGTTTTGTTTATTTTTTTGCAGGTAAGGCCCAGGTAAAAGACAATATCACATGGGGCGTTGATTTTTCGCAGTCGCAAACAGAATATTTTAAGCTTGACTGGAAAGAGGCATATTTGGCAATAATCAATGATTTGGGTGTTAAAAATATAAAACTGCACACAAATTGGAACTGGGTTGAAAACATAAAAGATGATTTTTATTTTGAAGACATTGATTGGCAAATAAAACAAGCAGAGCAGAATAATGTAAAAATTATTTATGTACTGGGAATGAAAACCGGCAGGTGGCCCGAGTGCCATATTCCAGAATGGGCGCCGAGTTTGTCTAAAGACGACCAGCAAAAAGAATTACTAAAATATATAACAGAAGTTGTGCAAAGGTACAAAAATTCGAAGGCAATAGCTTATTGGCAAGTTGAAAACGAGCCGTTGTTTAAGTTTGGTGGGTGCCCTGCATGGTATTATGAAAATGACAGTTTTTTGAAAACAGAGGTTGCTTTGGTAAAATCGCTTGACCCAACGCGAGAAATAATTATTTCTGATTCCGGCGAGCAGTCGGCTTGGCTCAATGTCGCAAAAATTGGGGACATTGTTGGGATTACAATGTACAGAAACGCTTGGGCGCACATGACAGATACTGTTGGTTTTAACATTAATTATGCTTTTTTAAACCCCATGACTTATGCCAGAAAAGCTGAAATTGTAAAAAAAATGTCAGGCAAAAATGTTATTTGCATTGAACTTCAAGCAGAGCCATGGGTTTCATCCTCTCTTATGACGGCTTCTCTGGAAGATCAGAAAAAATCGATGAATTTGGATATATTTGAAGAAAATATTGAATTTGCAAAACAAACCGGCCTGGACAAATTTTACCTTTGGGGAGTAGAGTGGTGGTACTGGATGAAAACAGTCCAAAACCAGCCCGAAATCTGGAACCAAGCCAAAACCTTATTTAAAATATGATAAGTATAATTATTCCAGCGTTAAATGAGGAGAAGTATTTGCCTTTGCTTTTACAGTCGATAAAAAAGCAGGTTTTTTTTGCGCAGGATACAGATTATGAAATAATTTTGGCTGATGCCGGTTCTGCAGACAAAACTTTGGAAATTGCCAGAGAATACGGCTGTAAGATTATTCTCGGAGGTCTGCCTGCAAAAGGCAGGAATGAAGGAGCAAAAATTGCCGGCGGAGAAATTTTATTTTTTTGCGATGCAGATGTTGTTTTACTGGATAATTTTTTGCAAAAAGCCTTGGCGGAGTTTAAAGCAAGATCGCTTGATTTGGCCACAGTACGGCTTATTCCTATTCCTGAAAGTAAAGTTTCTTACTTTTTAGTAAATACTTTTTATAATAATTTGATTATTTTACTAGAGAATATTCTGCCTTATGCTGCTGTGGGAATTTTTGTGAAAAAAGAAATTTTTGATAAAACAGGCGGGTTTGATGAAGAAGTAAAATTGTCCGAGGACCATTATTTTGCAAGGCAGGCTAAAAAAATAGTAAAAGCAAAATGCGGAATTTTAAGGTCAACAGAAGTTTTTGTTTCAGACAGGCGGTTTAAAACAGACGGCTGGGTTTCTGTGGGCACAAGATATTTTCTTTGCGAGCTTCATAATATTTTTATAGGGCCGGTAAAAACAGATATTTTTAAGTATAAATTTAACCATTACAAAAAATAAAATGAATATGTATAATTTGCCAGAATTAAATTTTGATATTAAAAAAATAAAAAATAAGGCTTTAAAGGTTTTTACAAACCGGATTTTTTTGGGTATTTTTTGTCTGATTATTGCGCTGGGGATTATTATTTTTGGCGCAGGTACTATTGCTTTGCAATATTTTCCAGATCAAACCTATGCGCTTTTAAAATATATAGAATCGCCAAGCCCAGCTTTGCCAAAAACCGTACAGGAAGCAGTTCCCGGGCCGTATGTTTCGGACATTTCCTATGAGCAGGCAATAATTGACGCAACCAAAAAAGCTTCGCCATCTGTGGTGAGCATTGTTATTTCTAAAAATGTTCCGGTATACGAACAGCAATATGTTAATCCATTTGGACCCGATTCGCCGTTTGATTTTGTAATTCCTCAGCAAGTGCAAAACGGCACGCAGTTGCAGGAAGTTGGAGCCGGATCCGGATTTATTGTTTCAACCGACGGCCTAGTTTTGACAAATAAGCACGTTGTTTCAGACAGCACAGCAGAATATACGGTTTATACAAACGAAGGGCAAAAATATTCAGCAAAGGTTTTGGCGTTAGATCCCGTGCAAGATTTAGCTGTAATAAAGATTCAAGCAACAGATAAAACTTTTCCGCCAATAATCTTGGGCGATTCTTCGGGCATACAGCCCGGACAAACCGCCATTGCTATTGGAAATGCGCTTGGTCAATTTAGCAATACAGTTTCTGTGGGAATTATTTCCGGGCTTTCAAGAACAATTTCAGCTTCTGATCAAATTGGAAGCGTTTCAGAAACTTTGGAGGGAATTATTCAAACAGATGCGGCAATTAACTCGGGAAATTCCGGCGGACCGTTGCTTAATTTAAAAGGCGAGGTTATTGGAATTAATACAGCCATGGCGCAGGGAGCGCAAAGCATTGGTTTTGCCATTCCAATAAATATGGCAAAAAAAGATATTGAGCAGGTTGCAAAAACCAGCAAAATAGTGTATCCATTTTTGGGAGTGCGGTACATTTTGGTTGACGCCACAGTCAAAGAAAAATATAAATTATTAGTAGATTACGGCGCGCTAGTTTTAAAAGGAAGCAGGGGCGAGCCGGCAATTACCGCAGGATCATCCGCTGACAAGGCTGGCATAAAAGAAAACGATGTGATTTTGGAAATTAACAAAGAAAAAATTACATCAGGTAGTTCAATGGCATCTTTAATACAAAAATATAATCCGGGAGACAAGATAACTTTGCACATTTTGCGCGACGGGAAAGAAATAGATATTGACACAGAGCTTGGAGAAAGATAATATAAAAATATGAATCAAATCAACCGAGTAAATAACTGGTTTTATTTCTTCTTTAGCTTCTTTGGGAAAGAGGTTGGTTTTGATAAATTAAAAATAAAAAAATAAAAAAATAAAAAGCATCATTAGTTAATCAAAACGAGCCTCTTTCCGGAGGCTCGTTTTTGTTCCTTGTTACACTTAGCCGTGGAGGTTTAGATCAATGGTTGTTACAATGAATCGCGATGCAACACCGGAGCAGGTTGAGGCTGTTAAAAGGCAAGCCGTAGGGCGCCAAAGCTATTTAACATATGCTTTAATGGTACCAATGGTTTGCATTAGTGGTCCATGTTGCGCAGATATGTGCAAGCGTATAAGAGCTTTGTCGGGAGTAGATAAGGTTCGCGTCCTTGAGGTTGAGCTCCCAAGCTACGCGAATGTGGACGCAGAAGGTTGAGGTGGAAAAATTTCGCCAACAACGCGCGGCTGGACTTGTCCAGCCGCTTTTTTCTATTATAGTATTGACTAATGAATAAAAGTATGATATGTTATGAGTAGCACACAAAACTTTTTTGGAGAAAAACGATGAAAAAATCGGCAAACGGCACAAACGGCAAACTAATTCCGAGAAGGGAAGATATCGGCGCTCAAATTTTAACTCTTAGGCGCAGAAAAGCGGAATTGAAAGCCTTAATAAGGGAGGAAGGAAAGCAAGGCGGAGTTTTTTATGGATTTAAGAGATTAGCACCGGCTTTGCTGGAGGTTTTAGAAGACATGGAGCCGTTGGATAACCTACGGACGGCTAGCGAAGATCGGAAACGGAGAGATATTTTTGACGATATCGTCAGGGTGATGGATCGTCATATCCGGTTGCAGAATCGCATTGTTATTAGGTCCAAAAAAGGACAGTAGTTCTGCATAGTTTTGCAGTTAGGCGGGATTATCTCGCCTCTTTTTTTACCCTTGAAAACGTATTAAAAATATGGTAATATATAATTAAAATAACAATTATGAACGGAGGAAATAATTTTACAAATAAGGCGCAGGATGCTTTAATGCAGGCCCAGCAAGTGGCGCAGGAAAAAGGACAGCAACAAATTGATGCTTTGCATTTGTTGTTGGTTTTACTTGTGCAAGAAGGAAGCATTATTACAACAATTTTGCAAAAGCTTGGCGTTGACGCAGAGCTTTTAAAGAAAAAAGTTGAAGCGCAAATTGCAAGAATCCCGACAATTTTGTCCCCACAGGCTTTTGGCCAGTTTTATTTAACGCAAGATATGGCAAAAGTTTTAGACAGAGCGCGCCAGGAGGCAATGAAAATGAACGATGAATTTATTTCTGTGGAACATTTGTTTTTGGCTTTGCTGGACACAAAATCCGGAGCCAAAGATGTTTTGGACAAAATCAATTTTTTGGCATCGGGAGAAGGAAATAATTTAAAAAACTCAAAGCTTGATTATAGCGTGGTGCAAAAAGTTTTGGGTCAAATTAGAGGCGGACAGAGAATTACAGACCCCGAACCAGAATCAAAATACCAGGTGATTGAAAAATATACCAGAAATTTAACCAATTTGGCTTCGGCAGGGAAAATTGACCCAATAATTGGCAGAGATAATGAGATAAGAAGGTTGATGCAGATAATTTCCCGCAGGACAAAAAATAATCCGGTGTTAATTGGAGAAGCCGGGGTTGGAAAAACAGCAATTGTGGAGGGTTTTGCTCAAAGAATTGCCAGGGGAAACGTGCCGGAATTTTTAAAAGATAAGGAAATAATTTCCCTTGATTTGGGATCCATAATTGCCGGCACAAAATACCGTGGAGAATTTGAAACAAGGATTAAAGCATTGCTAAAAGAGTTGTCGCGCTCCGCTGGAAAATATATTTTGTTTATTGATGAGTTGCACACTTTGGTTGGAGCCGGAGCGGCAGAAGGTGCAATTGACGCCTCAAATTTGTTAAAACCTGCGCTGTCGCGTGGAGAACTGCGGGCAGTTGGAGCCACAACTATAAAAGAATATCAAAAGTATATTGAAAAAGATCCTGCCCTGGAAAGAAGATTCCAGCCAATTTTTGTGCAGGAGCCGAATTTGGAAGATGCTACGGCAATTTTGAGGGGAATCAAAGAAAAGTATGAGGTTCACCATGGTGTAAAAATAAAAGACTCGGCAATTAAAGCAGCAGTTGATTTGGCAAGCAGATATATTGCCGACAGATTTTTGCCGGATAAAGCAGTTGACTTAATGGACGAGGCGGCTTCGGCTTTACGGCTGGAAATTGAGTCTGATCCTCAGGAGTTGGAAAAATTTGATGAGGAAATTATGAAATTGGAAATTGAGAAGCAGGCTTTGAAAAAAGAAAATGGCTCTGAAAGAAGGCTAAAAGCAATTGCCAGAGAATTGGCTGATTTAAATGAAAAAACAAAGGCATTACGGCTAAAATGGGGAGCTGAAAAAGAATTGATAAACAAAATAAAAGGCATTCGGGAAAAAATGGATAATTTATCCTATCAAACAGAAATTGCTCAGCGCGAAGCTGACTTGGAAAAAGTTGCTGAAATAAAATATGGAAAAATCCCGGAATTACTTAAAGAATTGGCTGGAACAGAACAAAAACTAATTAAAATACAAAAAGAACACAGATTTTTGAAAGAAGAAGTTACCGAGGAAGAAGTTGCCAAAGTTGTTTCAAGGTGGACTGGAATTCCGGTTATGCGTTTGATTACAGAAGAAGCTAAAAAATTGGAAACAATGGAAGACATTTTAAACCGGCGCGTAATTGGCCAGGAAGAGGCAATTTCTGCAATTTCAAGGGCAATACGCAGGGCAAGAGCGGGAATTTCGGAAGAAAACAAACCATTGGGATCATTTTTATTTTTGGGTCCAACAGGAGTTGGCAAAACCGAAACAGCCAGAGCTTTGGCAGAATTTTTGTTTGACGACGAAAAAGCAATGATACGGCTTGATATGTCTGAATATATGGAACGCCATACTGTTTCAAAAATAATTGGCTCGCCTCCGGGATATGTGGGTTATGAAGAAGCCGGCCAGCTTACAGAAAAAGTTCGCAGACGGCCGTACTCTGTACTTTTGTTAGACGAAGTTGAAAAGGCTCATCCTGATGTGTTTAATATTTTGTTGCAAATTTTTGAAGATGGCAGGTTAACCGATTCAAAAGGCAGAATGGTTTCTTTTAAGAATACGATTATTATAATGACTTCTAATCTGGGTTCTGATTTTATCAACAAGATGGCATCAATTGGGTTTAATACAAAAGAAGATATAGAGCAAAGAGAAACAATGCGGGAAAAAGTTTTTGATTCCTTAAAAGATGGTTTTAGGCCGGAATTTTTGAACAGAATTGATGAAATTGTGATATTTAATTATCTGAAAAAAGAACAGATCAAAAGAATCGTGGATTTGGAGTTTGCGAGAGTAGAAAAACGCCTGGCTGCAAAAGAAATAAAAATTGAAATTTCAGAAAAAGCAAAAGAAATTTTGGTAAGAGAAGGCTTTGACGTAAACTTGGGAGCGCGCCCGCTAAAACGGGTAATCCAGAGGTTAATTTTGGATCCGTTATCTATAAAAATTGTTACCAGTGAAATTTTTGAAGGTTCACGGGTTCTAATTGACGCAGACGGAGATAAAATTATTTTTGAAAATTCCCTGCCTGCCGGCAGGCAGGCCAAAATTTTACCAAGGGCCCCAATATTTCCCAAACTAGCCAAATCCAAAAAATAAAATATACAAAAAATCGTTCCAACTTTTGTTGTGGACGATTTTTTGTTAGAATGATTAAATATAAATATGCCAAAGATTTTTACAAAAAAGAAAATGTTTGCATTTTTGGCGAGTTTTTTTATTACATTTATTCTGGGATTTTTTGTTTGGAATATATTTTTAGGTTCTAATAATTATATTTATATTTTTAGCCAGGTTTTGGGCCAGGCATCATTATCTAATTCTGAAATTAAAAATGTAATTTTGGAAACCAATTCTGGACCAGATATTGTGCCAGAAATAAATAATGAAGAAGAAGTTGAGGCAAGCCCCGCCTTGCAGGATTTATTGGATGATATTGCCGAAAAGCTTGATATAATTCAACAGCAGGTCAATGAGCTGGTTGCTGAAAAAAATAAGGCGCAAGATATAGCAGAATCACAAGATGAAAATTTGGAAAAAGAAGCGCCGGTAGAGGAAGTCAAAGAAGAAAAGTCAGATGAAAAAGATATACAAGAAAAAAATAAAGTAGAGCAAGGAGATCCTGTTTATGCAAAAATTTTAATTTTTGACGCCCAAATTGAAAGCGTTGACAGCGAAAAAGAAGAGTTTGTGAAGCTTTATAACCCAAATGATAAGGATGTAGATTTAACGGGTTGGTATTTGCAGAAAAAAACAGCAACGGGGTCTGACTATTTAACATACACGCCAGGTGATTTATTTTTAGGAAAAAAAATACTTGCAAACAAATATTTTTATATTTGCCGAGAAGGCTATTATTTTAACGGTTTGTGCAATATTTTTACAGAAAATTCTTTAACAGAAAATAATTCTCTGGTTTTAAAAAATCCAAACAGAGAAATTTCCGATGAATTTTTGACAGTTGCGATTCCCTTACCCGTTACCAGCCCCGTGCCTAAATTAAAAAACATATTAATCAGCGAAATTCAAATTTCACCCATAGACCAAAGATTTGTTGAACTTTATAATCCAAATGACACAGATATAGATTTAACAAATTGGTATTTGCAAAGGAAAACAGCAACAGGATTTGATTATACGAGTTTTGTTTCAAAAAATAATTTTAAGGACAAGATAATTTTGGCAAAAAGTTATTTTTTAATATCAAGGACAAATTTACTCGCAGACATTTTTAAAGACAACTTGACCTTAACTAAAGACAATTTTTTTGTTTTGAAAAATCCAAATCAAGATATTTTTGACGAAGTAATTTTAATCGGCCAAAATCCGGATGAAGGAAAAAGTTTGTGCAGGAATGATTTTTTGAACCTAAATTGGGAGTTTTGTCTGCCTACTCCAAAAACCAAAAATCAAAAGTGGTTTGACCCTTTGGTAAATGACTCGGGAGACTATTTTCAAGATTCCGGTGATTATTCTATAGATTCAGGTGATTATTTTTAAAATTTGCAATTTTAGTGTATATTTAACATTATGGACTTAAGTAATTTAGAGAAAATACTGGAGTCAGAGCCAAAATATAGAATAAAACAAGCCAAAGAAGCTGTTTTTAAAAAATTCATTTCAAATTGGAATGAGGCGAGTTTTTTGCCTTTGGAATTGCGTGAGAAATTAAACAAAGAATGTCCACTGGAGATAAATGCAGATATTTTGGTCTCAAAACAAAAAGACAGCATTAAAGCCAAAATTACATTAAAAGATGGATTACAAATTGAAACGGTTTTAATGCGTCATGAAGACAACAGAAACACTGTTTGCGTTTCTTGCCAAGTTGGATGTCCGCTGGGGTGCTTATTTTGCGCTACGGGCAAAATGGGTTTTAAGAGAAATTTATCGGCTGAAGAAATTTTAGAACAAGTTATTTTTTTTGAGAGATTGCTAGCGTATAGAAACCCGACGTCTATCCAGCTGGATAGACGTCGGGTTTCTAACGTCACTTTTATGGGAATGGGCGAGCCATTTTTAAATTATGACAATGTTTTAAAAGCAATAAGAATTTTAAATGACAAAGAGTATTTTAACATTGGAGCAAGGTCAATTTCTGTTTCAACCGCCGGTATTGTGGAGGGAATTGAAAAGTTTTTAAAAGAAGGAATCCAACTTAACTTGGCAATTTCTTTGCACGCGCCAAACAACAAATTGAGAAGCGAGCTTATGCCAATAAGCAAAAAATATTCTTTGGAAAAGCTTTTGAGTGCAGTTGACGACTATATAAAAATTACAAAGCGTAAAGTGATGTTTGAGTATGTTTTGATAAAAGATGTAAATGACTCTGACGAGTGCGCCAGAGAATTGGCGGAACTTATGAAAAAGAAACTATATTTTGTAAACTTGATTTTATATAATAAAACAAATTCGTTTATGCCATCTGAAACTAAAAGGGTAAATAGCTTTAAAAATATTCTCAAAAAAGCTGGAGTAAACTTTGTTCAGCGCTATCGTTTTGGCGACGACATACAGGCGGCTTGCGGACAATTCGCCACATCAAAATAATTGTGATATAATTATAAAACGTATTCAAAATGCACTTTGACTTTTGTTTTATTTTTTGTTAGTTTTATATGAATGGATAATAAATTTTTAAAATTAACGAACTCGGTTTATAAACTGTTGGAATTTTTTCCGGAATCTGATCCATTAAAAAACAGAGCAAAAGATAAAGCTTTGGCAATTTTAGAAAATCCAAATCCAGAAGATATAGATATTCTTTTGGGTTATCTGTGGATTGCAAAAACACAAGGCTGGCTGAATTCTGTAAATTACCTGATTGTTGCTAATGAATATGAAAAATTACGCGTTCAAACAACATCAAAGCCCACAGTGCCAGACTGGCAAGGCCCGCCTTCACATAAAGTTACGGCGCGCCAAGGAAAAATTCTTGAATTTTTGAGTAAAAAAGAAAAAGCGCAGGTTATGGATTTGCAGACAGTTTTACCGGATATTACAAAAAGAACTATAAGAAGGGATTTGGATGAGTTGCTTGGTGCTGGCAAAATAACAAGACTTGGCGAATTTAACCAGGTTTTTTACCAGATAAGTCAGACCCCGCGAAGCGGGGTCCCGCTACGCGGGATAGGACAAAAATTGGGGTAAATAGGACATTTTAGCCAAAATACTATGTCCTATCACAAATAGACGTAAAACTATTGACTTTTGACTATTTTTATTATAATATATAGAGATACGAGATGGATGATTTAAGAGAACAATTTGGAGCTATTTATGACCAGTATATTGATAAAATATACCGGTTTGTCTATTTGAAAGTGAGCTCACAGGAAATAGCCGAAGACATTACATCAAAGGTGTTTTTAAAGGGCTGGGAAGCCTACAAAGGTGCCCAGGAAGGGATAAAAAACCCAGGTGCCTTTTTGTACCAAATAGCTAGGAACTCGGTTGTGGACCACTACAGAGAGAAAGGCAGGGTACAGCAGGTGTCGGTTGATGCCAGCTCCCAGATAGCTGACCCTGGGACAAGCGCCCAGGAAAAGGCGATTTTAAATGCTGATATACGCATCATAAAGGCAGGAATTCAGAAGCTTAAAAAAGAACATCAAGACATAATTATCTGGCATTATTTGGAGGACATGCCAATTGACAGTATAGCTGAATTATTGGGCAAACCAGCTGGGACAGTAAGGGTGATGCTTCATAGAGGCCTAAAAGACTTAAGAGACATAATACAGGAATCGTAGTTTTTTTGCTCGGCAACAAACTTTTTTCCGGCTGTAGGTAACCCCCTTTGCCTCTTCGGGCAAGTGGACCTAGGCCTGCAAAAAGTTCATTGCCTCGCTTAAAAACTTATATTTGTAACAAAACAGTCATTTCTGCGTCATACATATATACAGCCCAAAATGTCAAAAATAACAGAAAAACAACTAATTTCACAGCTCCAGATTTTGAAAGAAATTAAACCCAGGAAAGAATGGGCCTCTTTGCTTAAATCGCAGTTGCTCGCAGAGCCAGAAAAAAATAAATTGGGAAATTGGGAAATTGGGAAATTGATTGAAAATTGGAAATTGATAATTGAAAATCCCTTTTCAAGAAAGCTGGCTTACTCTTTTGCAACATTGGTATTTGTTGCAATTGGCTTGGTTGGATTTGCGGAATATACAGTGCCAGGAGATTTATTGTTCCCAATGAAAAAAATATCCGAATTATCTCAGGCATCTTTAATGGGGCAAACAGGATTACAGCAAAATGTTGCAACTTTAAATAATAGAATAAATGATTTGGCCCAGGTTGCCAAAGCAGGCAGAAAAGACAATATTCCTTTGGCAATAAGCGAAATTAGCGCAAATGCAAAAGACTTGGCGCAAAGCATAAAAGATAATCCGGTTCAAGACACAAAAACTCTTACAGAAATTGCAAACAGCTTAAGAACATTGGCCGATGTGCCGGGCACAGATTTGTCAGATAATCCCGATGTAAAAGATTTGTACCAAGCAGTTGTGCAAAACCAAATTGCAGATTTACAAAAAACAACTTTGACAGACGAACAAAAAATAACATTGGCAGAATCGCAGGAATTGTATGACCAGGGAGAATACGCAAAAGCGCTGGAAGAGATTTTATTAATAAACAAGTAATTTGACTCGGCATAGAAAACGTATTCTTTGCCGATTATATTTTAGAAAACATTGGATAAATCGCTAATTCGTTGTTAGTACGTAAAACAATGAGTTAATAAGGTCGACCGATGAGAAATAAAAATATAATTTAATTAAAAAAACACACAAAAATGAGTATAAAAAGAACAATTATAACAACCATAGTCGCTTTGGCTTTGGTTGCAATGGTTGCTCCTAGTGTACAAGCTGTGACAATTGACGAGTTAATGGCCCAGATTGGTCTATTACAGGCGCAATTGTTAACTCTTCAAGGTAGCGGCGCCACACCAGTTCCAACTGGTGCAATCGCTTGCGCCGGAGTTACATTCACAAGAAACCTAACAGTTGGCTCAACAGGATCAGATGTAAAATGTTTACAGGTCCTTTTGAACAATAATGGTTTTACACTTGCACAAACAGGAGCAGGATCACCCGGAATGGAAACATCTTACTTTGGTTCAAGAACCTTAGCAGTTGTTAAAGCATTCCAGGTATCAAAAGGATGGACGCCTGCAAATCAGGTTGGTCCTATGACAAGAGCTGTATTAAATGCTCTTATCAACACAACCGGCGGAACAACAGGAGGAACAGTTATACCTCCATCAGCTGGAGGTTTGTCAATTAGCTTGGCTTCTGATAACCCTGCGGCTACAACCGTACCGGATTCAGCATTCAACCAGCCAGTACTTAAAGTCAACTTGACAGCTGGTTCAGGAGATGTATCAGTTACAAGATTAGCTGTTACAAGGGGAGGCTTGAGCGCAAATACCGACATTGATTTATTGAAAGTTTTTGATGGAACCATCCAAAAAGGAAACGGATCCACTTTAAACTCTTCAAATCAGGCAGTATTTACATTCACCACACCTTTAGTAATCCCAGCTAACTCAACAAAGACCTTGACAATCAAGGCAGATATGCACGACGGAGCTGACACTGGACATTCCATTGTTTTCTCTGTTGCATCTTCAACAGATGTTACTTCTAACGCAACATCAACAGTGGGATCAGCTGTCGGTAATGCAATTGGAATAGCCAATATAACAATTGGTTCAATTTCTATTACAGCCGGCCCAAGCAACCCATCTAGCGATTTTGCTCCAGATGTTGGAGACACTTCAGTAAGACTTTTGCAAATGCACCTTACTGCAGCCACAGAAGATATTGATTTGAAACAAGTAATTGCTGTAAAAGGCGGTACAGTTAATACCACCGACATCAGCAAAGTTACATTGTTTAACGACACAGACAACACAACTTTGGGAACAGTTACAACTTTTGACGCAGAAGGAAGAGTTACATTTGATTTAGCTACTCCTTTAACTATTACCAAAGGCAACAGCAAGAATATTTCTGTGTTAGTTGACATTGCTTCCGGTTCTGCCAGAACAATTTCGGCAAAAGTTTATGACGCAGCAGCCTTTACAATTACTGCTGTTGGTAAAACTTATGGCTATGGAGTTACTTTGACAAACGGAACAACAGACTGGGATGCAGTTACAGCCGGTAACAATATCGGACAAGGCGTACCCCAGACAATAGCTGCCGGCACATTAAATGTGGCCAGATCAACAACTTCTCCAGCTACAGGTTTTGTGGCTCCAGGCGGAACAGATGTTGCGCTTGTAACATATGACATTGAATCAAGAGGAGAAGGCACAATTATTAGCAGATTTGTAAACACTGTTGTTTTGACCACTTCTGGCTTACACACTTTTGCATACACTGATGTAACTAACTGCAAGTTGGTTGATGAAAACGGCAATGTAATTGCCGGTCCAGTTGATACCACTATAGCAGGCACAGCAACAGATGACTTCATTGCTTTTACAGACACATTTACAGTTCCATTGGGAATTCATAAATACACTGTAAAATGTAATTTAGCTTCTGCTATTACGGGCGGAACAATCAGAATTGGATTTAATTCTGCTAATACTTTGACAGTTGCTTCTGGAGGAGTTGCCGGAACAGACACTCCAACCACAGCAATTACAGCTAAAGGATCAAGCACCTACGAAACAGTTTCTGCTTCTCCAACAGCCAGTGTTTTGGGAAATATCCAGACAATCAGAGGTGCAGATATGGACATAGCTACTCTTACAACACCAGTTGCAGCTACAATTGTCCCAGGACAATCAAATGTTCTGTTTGCTAACATTCAATTGAGCGCTGTAAGTTCAGGTGAAAACCTTAACATTACTTCTATTGGTGTTACAGACACAGTTGATACTTCTGCTACTGAAAGTGAAATTCAGAGCTTAAGGATTTTTGACGCTTCAATAGCGCAATCAGCTTGTACCGGAACAGGAAGAACTTGGGATACCGCTTTAGCAATGTGCAGATTGGCTCCTTCAAAAGAACCAGTTGCAAGCACAGCTAAAACAACATTTACTTTGAGCACACCTTTGGTAATTTCAAAGGCTAGCACATCAACAGTAAAAGTTTATGGTAACTACAAGACCGGAGCTACAGACAATCATACTTTTGACATTGCCGTTGTAGGCGACATAGTTGCCGTTGGAGCAACCACAGGAACAACCTTGGATGCTACAATGAAAGGCACTACTCCTACAGGAAACGGTCAAAAGATGAGTTACGCAGCCAACGGAACTTTGACCACAACATTAGATACCGGCAGGCCAAATTCTGCCAACATTACAGTTGGAGAATACGGCACAACAGGAGTTATAATGACAAAGGTCAAATTGTACGCTCCTACCGAAGAGGTAGCTGTTGATCACGTTGACTTTACAAGAACTTCCGGTGGAACAGGAGCAGATGCTGATATTGCCGCTGTATATTTGTATGACGGCACAACATTGATTGCAACTGCTGGAAAAATAGCCACCAATGTTTACAGATTTGATTTTAGTGCCAGCCCTTATACACTTGGAGTTAGAGCAACTAAAATTTTGACTGTAAAAGCCGATTTCAACGGAGTATTCAACGGCGCAACCTCTGCATATAGAGATGCGTTTGACATTGCAGCTACAACAGACTTGGTTGCCACAGGCGTTGCCTCTGGAACAACAATCTATGCTTCTGCTGTAGTTAATACTCAGCCAGATATGTATTTGTACAGGTCAACACCAACATTTACATTGTGCACAATTGGCACAACAACTTGTGGAGTTGCTCCAACTGGAAAAGCAATGACAAGAACTGCAAGCACAGAAGTGTTTAGGTTCAAAATCACTGCTAATTCAGCAGGTGATGTGGAATTCTTAAATGCTAATAGTAATACTATTAGGTTTAAGCTTGAAGGCGCAGTAGATGATACAGCCGGAACAGATACAACCATTACATTCAGGAACATAACAGACGGTACAACATTGGATTCAATTACAACCGATGTTTCCGATGTAGTTCTTGGAACAACTGGCGGTTCTGGCGTACTGTATTATTTGACTAACGACTTCACCACCAACAACCTGCAAATTGCAGCCGGTGAAAGTAAGATTGTTGCAATGGAAGTTGATACCACAGACTTTGAAGATGCATATGACAGCTTGAAAGTTTCTATCCAGAATGCGGCAGCCGATATGAACTGGAGCGATGTGTCAACAGCCAGCATTGCCAACAACACATTCTTCACATGGTTGCCTTTGACCGGGGACACAATTACCACAAACCCATAATCCTAATCAAGTTTAGCAAGACTTAAATTGCCAAAAAACAACCTTCCGTAAAATCGGGGGTTGTTTTTTTATAAAAAATTTGCTATAAAATTAGTATGAACAAAAAAATAATTATAATAGGTATTTTAATAATAATTGCAGTATTAGCTGGCTTTGGAGTTTTTTATTTTGTAAAAATTAGGCAAGCTGAAAACCAGCAACAAGGGTTTGCTTATGAAATAGATTTTTCTAAGGCAAGTAATATTTCTGAAGAACAGTTAAAGAGGCTGAAAGATGATTATCAAAAAGCCAAGGAAACATACTTAAAAACGCCTGATAATTTTGACTCTTTAATGATATTGGGTTTTATCAACTATCAGTTGAAAAATTATGATAAGGCTAAAGGCATTTATATTAAGGTTGGCGAAAACAGCCCTTTAAATTATAATTCTTTTTGGAATTTGGGGAATACTTATATAAAATTACAGGATTATTCAAATGCTGAAAAAGCGTACCTAAAAGCAATTGAAAACGGCCCAAACCTGGCAATGTTTTACAGGGCATTGGGAGAACTGTATTGGTACAACCTGCAAGACAAAAAAAGCCAGATTCCCAGCTTGTATACGCAAGGACTAAAAACCATTCCGGACGATTATGATTTGCTTATTGGCTTGGCGGAATATTACAGAGACACAGGAGATAAAACTAATGCAATAAAATATTACCAGCAGGTTGTAAGCAAATATCCGGATTTTGCCAGCCGAATAAACGAGGAAATACAAAATCTAAAATAAACGCTTACGGCAGGGTTTGTAAAAACTCATCTACCATTTGTTTTACTTCTGCAGATTTATCAATCTCAAGTATTTTTTGGCAAGTTTCTCTTGCCATTTTGTAGTCGCCGACAATTTTATAATTGTAAGCCAAAGTTGCAAGATACTGTATATTTTTGGGGTCAGAATTTACTAATTTTTGGTGGATTGCGACTAATTCGTTATAATTTTTTAATTCAAGGTATATTTGTGACAATTGATAAAGCGCCAATGGATCATCTGTATTATAATCGTTTTCACCGGCTTTTTTAAAATTTTCTTTGGCTTTGTCTAAATTATTTAAGTACACATTTGAAAGCCCCTCATACCACCAGCATTCGCCCATTGAGGCGCTTTGGCTTACGCACTGCGCGCTAATTTCTTCTGATTTTTTGTAATCCTTAATAACAAAATAAGTTTTTAGCCAGCTTGCAAATATCTCCTGCCTTTTTGAAGAAAGCTCAAGAGCTTTTTTAAAATAGTAATCCGCCTCATTTTTTAAATTTGCCGAATCTGTCTTATCTTTTGAGCTTTCAAGCAAAAAATTTGTATATCTTCCAAGATACAGCCAATCTCTTGTGAAGGTTGGCCTTATTTTTGTATTATCTTTAAGCGCCATAATAGCTTTTTTTACCATATCTAAGTTTTGAGAAGCGGGCATTATGGCAAGGCACGCATTTGTTAAGTTGGCATATTTTATGCCTATATAATGATTTAAATAAGTACCAGAGGATAATAGTTTTTCCATTTCCGGAAGCGACTTTTGGCAATTTTTATTTTGTGATGCAAAATTCATTTGGGCGTTAATGAAAAATGGTTTTAAGTTATATGCAAAAGCAAACCATAAAAATGCTAAAAACAATAAAATCGCGCCCAAAGTCTTGTATTTTTTGTTTCTTTGGCTTGGCTCAAGGCTGGCAGGTTGTTCTTTTTCTGTATTTTCTTTCAGCTCAAAATTAGATATTAATTTTAGCGAGAAGGCAATTAGTAAAAATAAGATAATATAATTTGAAAAACTGTCAAAACAAAAAAGATTATTAACCAAATAGCCGATAAAAGTTGCCTGTATGCCGTGGTATATTATATAATTTTCAGGGTTTTTATTTTTAAGGTTTTGTATTTTGTAAAATAAAAGTCCTAGGATTAAAAGGTAGGCCGTCAAACCCAAAATACCGTTTTCAACAGCAATATCAAATATAAAATTATGTGCCTTGTCATACCAGCTTCCCCAATCTGTAGTTATGTAGGGCAGGGAAGGGTCGTAATATTTATCAAAAGCAACTGAAAAATTTCCAGGTCCCCAGCCTAATAGCGGTTTTTCTTTTATTGCTCCAAATGCCACATTCCAGACAGAAAATCGAGGGTCTGCTGTAACCAAAGACAGAGAAAGGCGGGGCAGTACGCCTTTAACGGTTTTTTGAATAAAATTATTTCCGTTTAAAAAAGGAATTTCTTTGCTGACATTTACATAATAAATAAAGAAAACAGCAGTAATAGCGAAGATCAAAAAAGCAATTTTAGAAAAAATAATTATTTTTTGTTCTTTTTTGGAAAATATTTTTGTTGAAAATAACAGAGAAAAATAGGCAAATCCAACGGATAACCCCAAAAAAGTTGCCCGGCTTTGAGAAAGGGCAATCACAAATAAAAACAGCAAAAAAGCTGAAAAATAGGCAATTTTTCTTTTTTTGTCCTTTTCTTTTAGGAAAAAAGTAAAAGACATAAAAACTAAAAATAAAAGATAAATTCCCAAAAGCACGGAGCTTCCAATAGTAGATCCGGGACGGGCTTGCGCTATAAATATGTTTAATATATTGTAATGCTGGGATATTGCCACCAAAGAAACCAGGGTTCCAATTGATATTGTAAAGTCCCAAATTTTTTGCCAGTATTTTTTTTCTATAATAAGAAACATTAAAATAGAAAAAATTATATAAAACCCAAAATTTAAAAACCCGCCAGCTCTGCCGGGATCTCCAAAAAAACTGAAAAAGGGATCTGTGGAAAAAATAACAGATAAAAGAAAAACCAGAAAAAGACCTGCTAGCCCAGAAACATATGTGAAAGCCGAACGCAATTTTAGGATAATTTGGCTGGCAAATAATTTGTCAAAAATCATTTGCCATGTAAAAAGGCATAGGATTGCGGAGATTATAATTCTAAAAAATATAACCTTTCCCCAGTCTGGCGGAGAAAGCCATGCGGGCAAGCCAAAAAAGGGCATTGCATTTAAAATTGGCAAAGCCAAAATAATAAAAAATCCGGTTAAATAAAATAAATGGTATTTTTTATATAAATATTTCATAAATTATATTGTAATAATAATATCAGAATATAAAATTTCAGTTTTGAATCCTCTTTTTTCCAAAAAACTCTGTACTTCTTCTATTTCGCGAGGATAATGGTAGCTTGCGACAATCATTTTTGCTTTAGGATTGTTTTTTAATGTTTTTTCAGCTCCCCTTAAAATAGGCATTTCCGCTCCCTCGGTATCAATTTTAATTATATCTATTTTTTTAATATTTAACTCTTCAAGCAGTTTATCCAATGTTCTTATTTGGACTTGGGTAAAAGAAAAATTTTCATTATTTTCAGTTAGCAAAGAATGGTCTGTTGAACATGGGTTTATGTATAATTTTCCCGTACCGTCGCGTTCCGATAAGGCAATTTTAAGAGGAATTATATTTTTGAAACCATTTAAGCGTATGTTTTTTTTAAGTCGTTTATAATTATTCAATTCTGGTTCAACGGCAATTACTTTTCCGGCATCGCCAACTTTTTCTGCGGCTAATATGGAGTACACTCCTATATGCGCACCAATATCCACAACGGTCATCCCTTTTTTTATCGCATCTTTATGATACGCATCTTTTAAATGCATTTCAATAAAAACTGCCCAGTCTTCATTAGTTTTGAGGATTATCCTGCTTTTTATTAAACTGGGAAAAGAAAGTGTTTTTGCAGAGGCAGGCGGTTTTATAAAGTATTCGCATATTTTAACAGATTTTTTTTTGCCTGCAATTATTTTTAACAGCGGATAAATTAAGCTATACACAAGCAAATTTAAGGCCCAAAATTTAATTAAAGGCGAAAAGGGGCTTGTATACTTAGTCGCGCTTATCAGTTTTTGCAATTCAACAAATTTTATTTTTAGAAACTTCTGCATATTTATTCATCTTATACAAAATAAGTAAAAAAACAAATAGTTTTCTTGAATAACCCCCCATATTATGATAAAAATAATGATAATGAAGAAGGTAATAATTACGTCGGGTTTCTTTAACCCCCTGCATATTGGCCATATAAAACTAATTGAAAAAGCGAAAGCACTTGGCGATTTTTTAATTGTTATAGTAAATAACGACAAACAGGTAAAAATTAAAGGTAGTGTTCCATTTATGCCCGAGCAAGAGAGAATTGAAATAATAAAAGCGTTAAGATACGCCGATGAGGTTATTTTGTCGGTTGATAGCGACGGTACGGTTGCAAAAAGTTTGAGGGTAGTTGCCAATAGGCATCCTGAATGTGAATTGTTTTTTGCAAAGGGCGGAGACAGAAATGCCGGAAATATTCCGGAAAGCGAAAGAGAAGTTTGTAAAAAATTTAACATTAAAATAATTAATAATGTGGGAGGGGACAAAATTCAAAGTTCTTCTTGGCTATTGAATAACATAAAAAAATGAATTTGAATATCAAAAGTCTTCTTTTGGAAAATATAGGAATTAAGCAGACAATTTTAAAAAATGCTTTTTGGCTGGTGGCGTCCGAAGCCGTAGCAGGCCTTTTGCGGTTGGTCTTGCTTATTTATATGGCAAGAATTCTGGGAGCAACCGAATATGGAAAATTCACATTTGCTTTTTCTTTTGTTTCTGTATTGGTAATTTTTTCTGATTTGGGAATTATCAATATTATCACCCGGGAATTTTCCCGTAACAAAGAAAAAGAAAAAGAGTTTCCCGCCCTTATTGCTTTGCAAATTGTTTTAAGTGTTGGAGCGTTAATTTTAATGGTGCTTGGCTCTTTTTTTATAACATCTGATTTTGCTATAAGGAAAATAATTTGGATTTTATCTTTGTTTATTTTGATTACCAGTTTTTTCGGAATATTTTATGCATTTTTAAGAAGCAGACAAAGAATGGAATATGAAGCCGGAATTAAAATTATTCAAACATTGATTATAGTTTTGATTCCATTGTGTGTTCTTTTTTATTTTCCTTCCCCAATTAATCTAAGTTATGGTTATTTTTTTTCAAATCTTGTCGCCTTAATTATTCTTTTGATATTTTTTCATTTTCGTTTTCATTCCCTGAGGATCGGCTGGGATAGAAATGTTTTTAAATTGCTAAAAATGTCTTGGCCTTTGAGTTTGGGCCTTATGGCCAGCTGGATTTATATGTCCATAAGTTCTGTGATATTGGGATATTTTAATTTGATCATTGAAAACGGCTGGTATAATGCCGCCTCAAAAGTCGCCCTTATTGCCCTTATGCCGGCAACTTTAATTGTCATAAGTTTTTATCCGGCATTAAGCAATTTTTTTATTACTTCTAAAGAAAAACTTCAAAAGAGTTGGAATTTTTTGATGGGAGCAATGATTTTTTCAGCTATGCCCATAGTGGCAGGGGGCATTGTTCTGGCGCCCAAAATAATAAATCTTTTTTATGGTTCAAATTTTGCTCCTTCAATTTTTGCTTTTCAGCTTTTAATATTTGTAATTGGAATCAGTTTTATCAATTATCCCTTCAGCGTGATTCTGGTTGTTTCCGACCAGCAGAAAAAGAATTTTGCTTTAATGGTTATGGGGATTGTGACAAATATTATCTTGAATCTTCTGCTAATTCCGGCCTACAAGCTTTTCGGAGCGGTAATAGCAACAATGATTTCTTCTTTAACCACTCTTTTTCTGACAATCATTGTTTCAAAATATTTTACATCCATTTCCTTATTTAATATAAAATTGCTTAAATCGGTGTCTGCCGCTAGTTTTTCCTGCCTTATGATGTTTTTTATAATCCGCCTGCCTGCAGTATATAATCTTAATATCTTTTACTCTGTAACTATAGGAGGATTAGCATACTTTTTTATTTTATATTTATTGTATAAATACAATGGAATCCGGGAAAAAAATTAAAATTGCATATTTTTATCCTATTTTTAGGAACCCCGCAATGGCGAGATGGGTGGAAACTTCCGCCGGCAGTAATAATAAAGCAGAATATGAAGTATCGTTTGTCGGATTAAAATTAGAAGAAAGTTTTAAAAGGGAAGTCTCAGGGGATGTTTGCTTGGTAGATTTAAGCAATTATCATACTCCGGGCTCGCTTTTAAAATTAATTTTATATTTTAAAAGGGAGCGTCCTGACATTTTTGTTTCGGCTTTTCCCCATATCAATGCTTTTGTTATGATGGCGAAAGTTATTTCCGGGGTGAAAATGAAAGTTGTTCTTACGGAACACAACCATTTTTTTCTTCTTGCTAAAAACGCGCGAACTTTATACAGAAGATTTTTTGGTGTGTGTGTCTTGCCACATTTAATGCGGATTTTTTATCCTTTATCAGATGCGATTATTTGCTCCTCAAACGGCGTGGCGGAAAGCATTTCCGATGTTATTAGTCTTCCAGATAAAATTAAAACAATATACTATCCGGTAGCAAGCAAAAAAATTTATAGCCTTTCACAAGAGCCGGTGAATCATCCCTGGTTTTTGAATCAAAAAATTCCCATTATTTTAGCGGCCGGCAGATTAGTAAATCAAAAAGATTACCCCACGCTTCTTTTGGCATTTAAATTAGTTATCCAAAAAAAACTTGTTCGCCTTGTTATTTTGGGCGAAGGCGCAGAGCGCAAGAAACTAGAAAAACTTATTTTAAAACTAGGAATTTCTGAAAATGTCGCTTTTTTGGGACTCCAGAAAAATCCTTTTAAATATATGAAGAGAGCGGATGTTTTTGTTCTTTCTTCTTTACAAGAAGGATTTGGAAATGTAATAGTTGAAGCGATGGCCTGCGGAGCGCCCGTTATTTCAACAAATTGCAAATCGGGTCCAAACGAAATTATTGAAAACAATAAAAACGGAATTTTAGTTCCTGTGGGAGATTATAAATCCTTAGCTGATGCAATTTTGAGGGTTCTTTCGGATTCTTCTCTGAGGCAAAAACTTTCTGAAGAGGGCATAAAGAGAGCAGGATATTTTTCAATAGAAAGGAGCAATAAACAATATGAAGAGGTTTTTCAAAAATTAATTAATAAAGACTAAGAAAACTTCATGGAAAAAAAATGCATTTTATGCGGTTCAGAAGAGTTGCTATATTTTTCAAAAAAAGATAGTTACGATTTTTTTAGATGCAAAAAATGCGGACTAATTTTTGTTTATCCTCAGCCGGATTTAAAAACGCTTATTTCTAATTTTTATTCAGAAAAATTTGCTTATCATGCCAAGCTTAGTAAAGATCTAAATGCAATAAAAAGTTATAACAAAAAATTTATAAAAATTATAGACAAATTAGCCAGATTAAAATCGCAGGGCAGTTTGCTGGATGTAGGCTGTTCTAACGGCGAATTTATGTTTTTAGCAGAAAGAGCGGGGTTTAAAACTATTGGCGTTGAAGTTAACAAGGATACGGCAAACATTGCTAAAAATAATGGTTTGAGAGTTTTTAACGGGACATTAGAAGAAGCGGGTTTTAAAGACGATTATTTTTCTGTAATATATTTGGGTGATGTAATTGAGCATGTTCCTAACCCAAATGCTATAATTAAGGAGTGTAAAAGAATATTAAAAAAAGGAGGAATAATTTTTATTTCCACGCCTAACATAAATTGCTTTTGGGCAAGGGCAAGCGGGTTTATTTGCAGATTATTTAAATTTCCATGGTCGGTGTTGCTTCCCCCATTCCATTTGTTTCTTTTTTCAGAATCCAACCTGAAAAAATTTATCAGCGAATTAAATTTTAAGATTTTAGAAACAAAATACTATAGCTGTTCCTTAAGGCACGAACTTGGAGGGACAGGGCTTTTAAAAGAGTTTTTTAAAGACAAATCCGTTAAAAACTTATTTTATGCTATTCTGGTATTTTCAAATTATACTGCAATTTACTTTATTAATATTTTAATGAAGCCCTTTTTTAAAAAAGATTTTGAGATGTTAATTCTTGTCCAAAAACAATAAAATTTTCAAAAATGGAAAATCCGTTAGTTTCAGTAATCATCCCCACTCATAACAGAAAAAAATATATTGCAAAAGCAATTAACAGTGTTTTAAGTCAAACTTTTAAAGCCCTGGAAATAATAATTGTTGATGACGGGTCAACGGATGGGACGGACAAAGCTATCTTTGAACTTATAAAAAATAGCCAGAATATAATTGTAATTAAAAATAAAATTAATTTGGGCATAGTATCATCCTTAAACAGGGGTATAAGGGTAGCGCGAGGCAAATACATTGCTCGTTTAGATGATGATGATGTTTGGTGTGATGATAAAAAAATAGAAAAACAAGTAGATTTTCTAGAAAAAAATCAGGAATATTGCATAGTAGGAGGCGGTGTGATAAAAATAGATCAAAATGGCAAAGAAATTGTGCGGTATTTGATGCCGAAAGAAGATGGAGATATCAGAAAAACAATTTTAATCAATAATGCATTTGCCCATACGGCAGTTATTTTTAGAAAAGACATTTTTAAAGAAGTAGGAGGTTATGACGAGCAGTTTATTTTTATAGAAGATTGGGATTTGTGGTTAAAAATAGGAGAGCTAGGCAAATTTTATAACTTTCAAGAATTTTTTGTATTTTATTTAGATCAAGAACATGACAATCCGCATTATTATAGAAATTATAAAATAAGAAGGAATGTGAAACTTAATATAAAATTAAGAAAAAAATACAGGAATAATTATCCCAATTATGGCAAAGCTATTTTGTTTTGCTGGGCCAGTTATTGCTATTCCTTTGTGCCTTTTAAAAAAAATTTGTGGCCTTTTTTTTCTCAAATAAGAAAATTAATTTTTGGCAATCCGCCATATAAATATTCTAAGTAAATACGCAGATGATTTCAAGAAGTAAAAAAATTTGCATTATTGGCACAGGCTATGTGGGACTAGTTTCCGGCGCCTGTTTTGCCGAAATTGGGCATAGAGTTATTTGCGTAGACAATAATGAAAAAAAGATTAAAATGCTTCAAAAGGGCATATCTCCAATATACGAGCCGGGATTGGAAAAAATGATATTGAAGAATAAAAGAGCAGGCAGACTTTCTTTTACTACAGATATAGCCCGTTCCGTTAGAGAATCTGATATTATTTTTATTGCGGTTCACACTCCCACAAAAGAGAATGGGGAAACTGATTTGCAATATGTCCAGCAAGCTTCAGAACAGATTTCTATGGCAATGAATAAATATAAAGTTATTGTAAGCAAAAGCACTATGCCTGTAAAAACCGGACAAAAAATAAAAGAAACATTAAAGAAAAATGCGGGAAAAAACATAAGTTTTGATGTAGTTTCTAATCCGGAATTTTTAAGGGAGGGCACGGCAATAAAAGATTTTCTTCATCCGGACAGGATTGTCATAGGCGTAGAGAGTAAAAGGGCGCAAACAATAATGGCTGATATATATAAGCCCATTAAAACTAATATAATATTTACTTGCATAGAATCAGCTGAAATTATAAAACATGCTTGTAATGCATTTTTGGCTACAAAGATTTCTTTTATAAATGCAATTGCCAATATCTGCGAAAAAAACCATGGCGATGTTGACGAGGTTGCCATGGCAATGGGTTTAGATAAAAGAATAGGAAAAGATTTTTTGAAAGCCGGTATTGGTTTTGGCGGAAGCTGTTTTCCAAAAGATGTGTCAGCCTTTATAAATGTTGCTGAAAAAGGCGGATATGACTTTGGCCTTTTAAAAGAAGTTAAAAAGATAAATAAAAAACAGAAAGAGATTTTTTTGAATAAAATTATAAAAAATATTCAGGAGATTAAAGGGAAAAGCATAGCGGTGTGGGGGCTTTCTTTCAAGCCCGACACAGACGATATGCGAGAAGCTCCTTCCATAGATATTATAAACGGCCTTATAGTAAAAGGAGCTGTTATAAAAGCGTTTGACCCGGAGGCTATGGAAAAGGCTAAAGAAATTTTTAAAGATAAAATTGTTTACTGCAAGGATGGTAAAGAAGCCATAGAAGGTTGCGATGCCCTGGTTATACTTACAGAGTGGGAGCATTTTAAAAAAATTAAGCCGGAAGAAATTAGAAAATTAATGAAATTTCCTGTAATTTTTGACGGCAGAAACATTTTTTATCCAGAAAAAATGGCTAAATTAGGATTTAATTATTATTCAATCGGAAAAAAATGAAAGTTTTAATCACCGGTTCATCCGGTACAATTGGTACTCGGCTTTCTGAAAGATTATTAGAGCAGGGCTATGAGGTTTTTGGTTTTGATAAAAAGCTGAATAAATGGCATTCTAGCCTAAACAAACTTACAATTATCGGGGATTTATTGAAAAAAGAAGATATAAAAAGAATCCCTGCCGGCATAGATATGATTGTGCATTTGGCGGCAAATGCGAGGGTATATGATTTGGTTGTAGAGCCGGATTTGGCTTTAGACAACATTGTTACCACTTATAATGTTCTTGAATTTGCCCGCAAGAATAGCATTAAAAATATTATTTTTTCCAGTAGCAGGGAGTCATACGGCAATAGGGAAAAAATAACAGCAAAAGAAGGAGACATTGATATAAATTTATGCGAAAGTCCTTATGCGGCAAGCAAAATTTCAGATGAAGTTTTAGTTTACTCTTTTTCTAAATGTTATGGGATAAATTACGTTGTTTGCAGATTTTCCAATGTTTACGGAATGTATGACGAAAGCGAAAGGTTTGTTCCGGTTATGATAAAAAATATGAAAAAAAATGAAAACGTGGAGATTTTTGGAAAAGATAAAATATTGGATTTTACTTATATTGACGACTGCGTTGGAGGAGTTATTAAATGCATAGAAAAATTTGACGATGTAAAAAATAATACTTTTAATATTGCTTCCGGAAGGGGTGCAAAGCTTATTGATGTCGCTAAAATTATTAAGAAAAATTTGGAAAGCAAAAGCCGAATTTTGACAGGAAAAAACAGGCAGGGAGAAGTAGTAAAATTTATTGCCGATATATCTAAGGCAAAAAAAATGTTGGATTATAACCCAAAATATCGTCTTTTAGACGGCCTAAAACTAGCCATTGATTGGTATTTAAAGAGGTGATAATATTAAAAATATGAAAATTTTAGTTACAGGCGGAGCCGGTTTTATAGCCAGTCATATTACAGACAAATTGGTTGAAATGGGCCACAAGGTTGTTGTTATTGACGATTTGTCCACTGGCAAGAAAGAAAATTTAAATTCTAAGGCAAAATTTTATGAAGCCGATATATGCGACGCAGAAATCAGCGAGATTTTTAAGAAAAATAAGCCAGAAATAGTTTTTCATTTTGCCGCTCAGATTGATGTTAGAAAATCAATACAAGATCCTGCGAGTGATGCAAAAATAAACATTTTGGGCGGTATTAATGTTTTAGAAAATTGTAAAAAATTTAAAATAAAAAAGATTATTTTTGCTTCGTCTGGCGGGGCAATTTACGGCGAAGCGCTTTCTATCCCCACAACGGAAGGTTACAATGCGTTGCCCTTTTCTCCTTATGGAATTGATAAATTAACAATAGAAAAATATTTAGATTATTATTACAAAATATTCAATTTACCGTTTGTTTCTTTGAGGTTTGCAAATGTATACGGCCCCAGGCAAAGTTGCAAAGGGGAGGCGGGAGCAGTGTCAATTTTTTGCAATAAGATGGCCAGAAATGAATACCCGATAATAAATGGAAATGGCCGACAAACAAGAGATTTTGTTTTTGTTGATGATATTGTTAATGCTGCTATTTTAGCAATGCAAGCAAAAAAATCGGATATTTTTAACATTGGTACCTCAAAAGAAACGGATATAAACACTGTTTTTAGAATAATAAAAAAAGAAGGCGGATTTTCTTGCAAGGAAATCCATGGACCTGCAAAAACCGGCGAACAAAAGAGAAGCTGTTTGGATTATTCAAAAGCAAAAACCCAACTTAAATGGCAACCAAAATACAATTTAGAAGAAGGCTTGAGGCTCACGGTTAATTGGTTTAAAAATAATAGAAAATAAAATGGTAAATAAAAAAGGTGTCCAAAAAAATGAATTTGACGGCGCTCTTGTGTTCGGTCTTAAAAATTTTAACAAAAAAACAGGACGCAATAATTATGTTAATAAGATTTTGGAAAGCCAAACCGCCTATTTTATCGACCCGCAAACAGGATTTTTATATGAACGTATGGCAGAGGAAAGAAATTGTCCTGTGTGCAGAGCAAATAAATTTAATGTTTTGTTTGTAAAAGATGGATTTAAGCACGTCAAATGTATGTGTGGATTTATTTTTGTTAACCCAACCGCAAAAGATGAGTATCGCGATATTTTTTTAAAAGATCACCTGTGGACAAAAGTTCTTCTTTCCCCCGAGCAAGAATTAATAGATACCAATAAGTTTAAATATGGACTTGAATTTATTGAAGGGCATATAGACAAAAAAGGTTTTTTGGCGGATATTGGTGCGGGTTCTGGATTATTTTTGAAAATTGCCCGCAATGCTGGTTGGAAGGTAAGCGGAGTGGAGTTTAGCCTAAAGGGAGTGAAAAGTATTAAAAAACTTGGTATAGAAGTCTTTGACAGACCTATGAGCAGTGGAATTTACGCGCCCGATTCCATAGATATAGTAACAATTTGGGAGGTTCTTGAGCACATCAATAATCCAAATGAGTTTATAGCTCAGATTAGAAACATTCTAAAACCAAATGGCTTTTTGTTTGTTTGCGTTCCCAACATTAATTCCTTCGTAACCAGGATTCTTCATGAGAAAGCTCATACTTTTGGCGGAAATTCTCATGTAAATTTTTTTAGCATTGAAACCCTGTCTAAATTTTTGAAAAAAAATGGGTTTGAAATGCTCAAAGCAGATACCGTGATTTCAGAAATAAGCACTATTAAAAATTATATTTCCTATGAGGATCCATATAGCGGTTGCGCCGAACCTATGCTTAATTTTCTGACCCCTGAATTTTTATATAACTATAATTTAGGCAGCAGGATATTTATGCTGGCCAAAAAGAAATAAATTATGAAATCAGTTGGCTTAATTATTGCAAAAAAAGACAGCGAACGGCTTAAAAATAAGAATTTTTTGGATTTTTGCGGGAAGCCGATGTTTGTTTGGAATTTAGAAAAAATGCTTAAAATATTCGATAAAGTATATGTAAGCTCAGATTATGATTTTATTTTAGAAACAGCCAAAAACCTGGGGGCCATTCCAATTAAGAGACCATCAGACTTATGTGGAGATGCCCCGAGTATTTTAGTTTTTAAGCATGCTTTTAAATTTATGGATAATCCGGAAATCATTGTGTCGGTGCAGGCCAATTCTCCAACTATTGAAGAATCTTTAATAAAAAGAGCTAAAGAGCTAATGGAAAGGGATTTGTATAACGAATTGGCTACTTGCCGTTCTGATCTTAAGCCATACTATTCGGTTTGGGGAATTGCGAAAGAAAAACTTTTAAGCTATGAAAATCCCTTAGATAGAACGCCAAAAATTTTTTTGGTTGATGATTCTGTAGATATACATACAAAAGAAGATTTAGAGGAAGCGTTTAAACAAACGATTAAACAAAATTAAAAAACAATTTATGCAAGTCAGCGTAATCGTTCCAACCTATAATAGGGCAAAATATGTCGGCAGGACAATACGCAGCCTGCTGGCTCAAAATTGGGAAAAAAATAATTACGAAATTGTTGTAATTAATAACGGGAGCGCAGATCAGACGCCGATGGTTTTGGACGTTTTTAGTGATTCAATAAAAATAATAAATCTGCCTCAAAATATGGGGTTGCCCCATGCTTTGAATGTCGGAATAAAGCAAGCGCGCGGGGAATTTGTAGTCAGGGTTGACGATGATGATTATTTGCACGGCGATTTTTTAAAAACTCTTTATAATTTCCTTGAGATGAATAAAAACTTTGACGCTGTTTGCTGTGATTACTTATTAATTGATGATAGGGAGCAGGTGATTGGAAGAAAAAATGCAGAAAAAGATCCCATTGCCTGTGGCATAATGTTTAGAAAGGATCAATTAATTGATATTGGGCTTTACGATGAAAAGTTTTTGTTCAGAGAAGACGAGGACTTAAGAAAACGCTATACGGAAAAGTACAAGATCCAAAGAGTAGAATTGCCCCTTTATCGGTATATGATGCATTCAGAAAATATGACTAATCAAAAAGATAAAATGGATTTTTTTAAGAAAGAATTAGAAAATAAGCATAACGGCAATATAAATTGCAATTAATTATGAAGGCCATCACGTTAAAAAACAAAAATATTCCTGGCAAAAGCGGGCCATTTATTATAGCCGAGGCGGGGGTAAATTATTATGACATAGCGGAAAAGGAAAAAATATCCGCATTAGAGGCTGCAAAACTTATGGTAAGAGAAGCGGCTTCTGCCGGAGCTGATGCGATTAAATTTCAAATTTATAAAGCAGAAAAATTAGCTTCAAAATATTCGACGGCTTATTGGGATATAACGAAAGAAAAAACAACATCTCAATTTGAGCTTTTTAAAAAGTTCGATAAATTGACGGATAAAGATTACTCAGAAATTGCTAAATGCGCAAAAAAAAATAATATTATTTTTATGGCTACGCCCTTCGATGAGGCCGCAGTAGATATTGTAGATAGATTATCTCCTGTATTCAAAGTTGCTTCCGCTGATATTACTAATTTTCCGTTATTAAAAAAAATAGCCATAAAAAGTAAGCCAGTTTTTCTTTCAGTCGGGGCATCTACCATAAGGGAAATAAAAGGGGCGGTGAAAATAATTACAGAAGAAAAAAATAATCAGATTGTTCTTTTGCATTGCGTCCTTAATTATCCCACAGAGTATTCAAGGGCGGGCCTTTTTAGAATAAAAATTTTGAAAAAATTATTTCCAGAATATATAATCGGTTATTCGGACCACACTATGCCGGACGAAAAAATGCTGGTTTTAACTTCAGCATATTTGTTTGGAGCTGAAGTTATAGAGAAGCATTTTACTTTGGATAAATCTTTAATTGGAAATGATCATTACCATGCGATGGATCCGGATGATCTAAAAATATTTGTTGATAATATAAAATTCTTGCGGCAAATTATTGGGAATTCCAATATCAGCGAAAAAGGATATTTAAGAAATGAGGTTTTAGCGATAAGGCATGCAAGAAGAAGCATTGTGGCTGCGGTTGCAATAAAAACAGGGGAAAAAATTTCTGAAGATAAAATTTTGATAAAAAGGCCCGGTACAGGAATAAGCCCTGAATTTTTGGATCAAATTATAGGAAAAAAAATAAAAAAGGATATTAAAGAAGACCAAATATTAAAGTGGGAATATTTTTCCTAAAACTACTAATACAATGATTGCAATTATAGATTATGGTTTGGGAAACCTAACCTCCGTGAAGAATGCTTTGGATTTTTTGGGGATAGAATCAGAAATAACCAATAACATTGAAAAAATTCAGAAAGCAAATAAAATAATTTTGCCTGGAGTTGGAGCATTCGGATATGGAATGGAAAATTTGAAAAAACTGGGTTTAATAGAAGTTTTAAACAAAGAAGTAGTAGAAAATAAAAAGCCGTTTCTGGGAATTTGTCTGGGGATGCAACTTATATGCAAAAAAAGTTATGAGGAGGGAGAGTTCCAGGGATTGGGCTGGATTGACGCAGAAGTTGTAAGGTTTAATTTTGAAAAAGAGAAACTGTTGGTTCCTCATGTTGGCTGGAATGATGTCAGATACAATAACACTGAGCAAACATTTTATTTTGTCCATAGTTATCATTTGAATGTTGCGGATAAAAGCATTGTTAGGGGCTGGTGTGATTATGGATATGCGTTTCCGGCCATCATACAAAAAGGAAATATTTTTGCGGTGCAGTTTCATCCGGAAAAAAGCCAGACAGAAGGGCTGGAAATATTGAGAAAATTTTCACAAATTACATAAATTTATATGTTGAAAAAAAGACTGATTCCATGTCTGTTTTTAAAAAATGGGCACCTGGTAAGGAGTGAAAACTTTTCCTATCACCAACTGTTGGGAGATCCAATTGCTCAGGTTGAAAGAATCAATTCATGGTCTGCCGATGAGCTGATTTATATTGATATAAGCGACGAGGAATATTATGATTTGCGACGGGATGATAAAAAAATAAAAAGCATGGACAATATATATGACATTATTGAAAGAGTTTCAAAAACTTGTTTTATCCCGCTTACATTTGGCGGAAATATAAAAACAATTGAAGATATAAAAAAAAGATTAAAAAAGGGAGCAGACAAGGTTGTAGTAAATACTATAGCATTTGAAAATCCGGAATTTATCGGTGAGGCCTCAAAGGTTTTTGGCAGGCAATGCATAGTTGTTGGGATTGATGTAAAGATTAATTCTGAAAATGGATATGAAGTCTATGTTCAGCATGGCAAAAAAGCTACCGGATTAAATCCCGTTGAGTGGGCCAAGGAAGTGGAAAGAAGAGGCGCAGGCGAGATTTTTTTAAATTCAATAGACAGGGATGGGACTGCCAAAGGTTATGATATAAAATTAGTTAGAGTGATTGTTGAGAGCGTATCGATACCGGTAATTGCATGCGGAGGAGTGGGTATGTTTGAGGATTTTATAGACGGCATTAAAGACGGCCAAGCCAGCGCAGTGTCCGCAGGCAATATTTTCAATTTCACTGAAAATAGCGTAATTCAAGCTAAGAAAATTTTGAAAAATGCAGGAATTAATATTAGGCATATTATATAAATTATGAACGGACCTCCAAAAATAAAATACTGCAGTAAGTGCGTGTACCCATCATCCTCGGCGGTGCCTTTGGCATTTGATGAAAATGGAGTATGCTCGGGATGCAAGGCGTACAGTCAGACTGATACTATTGATTGGAAAAAAAGACGCGATATGTTAGAAAAAATTGTCGGGCAGTATAAGGGCAAAAATTCCGGCAATTATGATTGTATTATTCCTGTTGGGGGAGGAAAAGACAGCTATTACCAAGCTCATTATGCGATAAAGGAGTTAGGGCTTAAACCCCTGCTGATTACTTATCATGGAAATAACTATATGGATGTTGGTGAGAGAAATCTTGAAAAAATGCGCCATGTTTTTGACGCCGATCATATTATTTTTAGGCCAAGCGAAGTCATGCTAAAAAAGATAAATAAAAAAGCTTTTTACATGATGGGCGATATGAATTGGCATAATCATTGCGGAATATATACATATCCGGTGCAGATTGCGGTAAAAATGAATATTCCGTTAATTATTTGGGGCGAGCATGGCTATGTTGATTTGGGAGGAATGTATTCCATGAATGATTTTATAGAGATGACAAGAAAGTTTAGAGACGAACATGCCTGCAGAGGTTTTGATTGGGATGATATGATTGATGAAGAAATGGGAATTAAAGAACAGGATGTGCTGTGGGCAAAATATCCCAGTGATAAAGAACTTGAAGATATTGGCGTAAGGGGGATTTATCTCGGAAATTTCATAACTTGGGATCCTTACATAAGCACAAAACTTATTATGGAAAAATATGGCTGGGAACAGTTTGACGGAGAATTTGAAAGGACATACAGAAAAATGTCTAACTTAGATGACATCTACGAAAATGGCGCGCACGACTATTTAAAATTTATTAAATTCGGCTATGGTCGCGCGTCCGATCATGCTTGTAAGGATATCAGAAGAGGCTATATGACAAGAGAAAAGGGTATTGAAATGGTAAGAAAATATGACCACATAAAGTCCTCGGATATAAAAATTTGGTTAAAGTATGTTGATATGACGCAAGAAGAATTTGATGCAGTTGCAGATACATTTCGTGACCCCAGAGTTTGGTGGATAGAAAATGGCGAATGGTACAAAGATAACATTTGGGGTACGCCATCAAGTTATGGCAAGGTTTGTTTATCGCAGGCCCAGCAAAAAAAATATTATAATAATAAAATAAATTGATAAATTAATTGTTATGGGAAATGATGTCCAATTTTCAGAAGAAGATATAAGACCTAAAAATGTAACGGAAGGCGCAAAAACAGCAATATTAAAAGATCTTGGTCGGCTTTTAATGAATAGAGACAAGTTTGTAGATGTATTTTGTCCTGCATGCAATAGCGATAAATTTGTTCCTACCTACAAAAAATTCGGATTAGATTATGTCAGTTGCAACAATTGTGGGACTTTGTATATAAACCCGCGACCTTCGCCGGAAGTTTTAGAGAAGTGCTATAAAGAATCTGATGTATATGCCTACTGGGATAAATACATTTTTCCTTCATCTGAAAAAGCACGAAGAGAAAAAATGTTTAAACCCAGAGTCGATAAGTTATTAGAATTTTGCAAAAAATACAATATAGCCACGGATTCTATTTTGGAAGTTGGTGCTGCATATGGCACTTTTTGCGAAGAAATGACGTCAAAAAATGTTTTTAAGAGAATAGTCGCGATAGAGCCTACGCCCGGCCTGGCACAGACTTGCAGGAATAAGAACATTGAGACAATTGAATCTCCTGTTGAAAAAGTATCATTTCCAGAGGATAAAAAATTTGATGTGGTTGTAAGCTTTGAAGTTATTGAACACCTTTTTTCTCCTGTAGATTTTATTAACCAATGCAAACATTTTTTAAAACCGGGTGGCTTGTTTGTAGCAACCTGTCCAAACGGTAAGGGATTTGACTTTGTAGTTTTAAAAGAGTTATGTAACAGCATAGATTATGAACATCTAAATTATTTTAATCCGTATTCTTTAAATTTACTTCTTGCGCGTTGTGATTTTGAAACGTTGGAAATTTTGACACCCGGCAGATTGGACGCTGAAATCGTGAGAAAAAAAATATTGGGCGGAGAATTTGATGTTTCTAACAGCCCCTTTTTAAAACAGGTGTTAATAGATAATTGGGAGACAGTTTCTATTCCTTTTCAAAATTTTCTTGCCGAGAATCAGCTTTCTTCAAGTATGTGGATAATTGCGAAAAATCATGTCCAGAAAAAGAATTATCAGCAGTAACATTAAATACAATATTGCCAGCCAGGTGGTCGGTTTTGCTGTAGGTTTGGCAACGTTTCCTTTTATTGTTTCTCATGTTGGCAAAGAGGTTTATGGCGCTTATTTGCTTGTGACAACATTTATAGGATATTTTGGGGTGCTTGATTTTGGGGTGGGTACTGCTCTTGCAAAATATATAGCTGAATTTACGGGAAAAAATGACCGTGAAGGGACGGGCAAAATAATAAACTCCACCTTGTTTTTTTATATGATTGTCGGATTTATTACCGCCACTGCTCTTTTAATTTTATCTTTTTGCTTTGACCATATATTTAAAATAGGGTCTGCTGATGCGGTAATTATGCGCCAGTTGTTTTGGGTGGCTGCCGGGGCTTCGCTGTTTATTTGGCCCGGCAGAACTTTTGACGGTGTTCTTTACGGGTTACAACGATTTGACTGGCTTTCAATAAGCAATATAGTGGCAACAATTCTTACCGGCATTTCTGCTTATTTTGTTTTCACCTATAATTTAGGGATGGTTTGGTTTGTTGCCCTATTTTATCTTTTTATTATTTTACGGTGTTTAGTTTCTTATATTGTCGTAAGATACTATACTCTAAAAATAAATATTTGTTTTCCATATTTTGATAAAAAAACCTCTAAGATGATTTTTAGTTTTAGCTTCTTTTTATTTCTTTCCACTTTGTTGTCCTTGTTCATTTTTAATTTTGATAGCTTTGTAATTGGAGCGTTTACATCGGTTTCAGCAGTCACTTTATACGGCGTAGGCTATGGGTTGCAAAATGGATTTAGAGCTATTAACGGTTTAATGATTGGCCCTCTTTTCCCGGCCGGTGCAGATATGGAAGGAAAAAATGAGCAGGACAAACAAAAAGAACTATTATTTAAGGGAACAAAATATATGACTATGATTTTTGTTCCCGGAGTGATTATCACTATTATTTTTGCCAAACTTTTTATAAATAATTGGATGGGAGCGGGTTTTACTGAGAGTATTTTGCCAGCACAAGTTTTAATATTTTTTTGGATATTTAGCAGCACCATAAATGTTGGCGCAAGTTTAGCTACAGCCAAGGGCTATGTTAAAGTGTTTTTTAAGATTACTTTTCTGAACGCATTATTAAATGTTGGGTTAAGCTTAATATTAGTTAAACCGCTGGGAATATTAGGAGTTGTCTTGGGAACCACCATTCCAATGGTCTTAATTGATTTTCCCTTGTCTTTATATCAAATATTAAAGATAATGAAGGTTAGTTTTTACGATTTTTTTGATATGTCGATTAAAAAAAATTTGGGGGTTTATCTTTTAGCAGTAGCATTATCGGTTTTGGCTCTAAAAATTTTTCAGCCGGCCAATATTTTTTTAACAATATGTGAAATGGGCATAGTATATGGAACAGTCATTTTAATCAGTTTTTATCTTTTTTTGTCTTCTAAAGAACAAAAAGAAATACTATTTATGATTAAATTTTAACATGGATATATCAGACAAGGAACTCATTCAATTTTTAATTTTAGACTACCTTAATGCATCTAAAGAGATTGGTTTGGAAAATGTTGATAAAATAATGTTTGATGCCTTGCAATCCTCGATTTTAAGATATAACCGATATAAATTTATTTTATGCTTTTTTGATAAGCTTGCTTTAAAACTTTTTAGGTATAAAAGAGGACCCGGGTGGCGCTCCGGAAAAAAAATCCTATTTCGGCCTTTTAAATATTCCAATATTATTTTGGGGGTAAAAAAATACCATCAGCCCGGAATACTTGCGCATGGAAACTGGGACAGATTGTTTGCGGTTAAAAATTTTATGGGATATATTGCTACAGACGATTTAGATCATTATCTTCTGGCTTATTTAAAAGAAAAAAACATAAAATATCTCCATGAGTTAATTAGAGAAATAGAAAAAAAATTAAAAGTCGCAAGGCCGGATTATATAGTTTTGTGGAATGATATTGTTCCTATTGAGAGAGCTATTATACTAGTAAGTAAAAAACTGGGTATCAAGACTTTAGAAATCCAACATGGAGCTTACGATTCGTTTAATTTGGAAACAGGCAAGGTCGCTGACTATGTTTTAGTTTGGGGAAAATATTTTAAAGATTTACATATAAAACAATGCAAAAGAAATCCAGAAGATATTTATGTTTTGGGTTATCCCTATTCTATGTCCAAAAATAAGGAGGTTGAAAGTAATAATAATTATTCGATTTGCTATTTAAGCCAAAACCTCGAAGCGTATGATAAAAATTTTTTCAATATTAAAATAGAAACCGCTAAAAAAATAAATGAAGTTTGTAATAGATTGGGAATGCAGTTTATTTACCGTCCACACCCTGGCGATAACAGGGAGCTATTAAAAAAAGATTTATTAGGTATTCAATTTACCAGTATAGGGGAAGGACTCGAGGAAACACTTAAAAAAGCAGATATATTTATAAGTTTTAATTCCACCGCATTATCAGAGGCAACCATGAGGCAAAAAATTTCTTTACAATTGGTGAATTATCCGTTAAAATCAGATAATCTTGAAAAGCTGGGCGCATGCCACAGATCGTTTAAAACCATAGAAGAATTAGAGGATTATATAAAAAAAATAGCCGGTTCTAAAAATCTGGACAGGTTTAGGATTAAATTTAACAACGGTTACATAGAAACCAGATATAATCCGGTCGGGCGTTTTTTAGAAATAATAAAAGAAATATAAAAAATTAACATGAAAACAATAATACTTTGCGGAGGACTTGGCACTAGGATGAAAGAAGAGACCGAGTTTAAGCCAAAACCTATGGTTTTGGTGGGCGGAAAGCCGATTTTGTGGCATATAATGAAAACTTATTCTCATTATGGTTACAACGAATTTATACTAGCCTTGGGATATAAAGGCAATATGATCAAGGATTATTTTATTAATCAGAGGGCATTTTTAAGCGATTTTACTTTGCATTCTTCTGAAAATAAAATAGATTTTCATAATAATTACTGCGACGACCTAAAAACTACTTTTGCTGAAACGGGGCTAGAGAGCCAGACGGGAGAGAGAATATTAAAGGTTAAAAAGTATATAACTGATGAAGAATTTATGTTGACTTTTGGAGATGGCGTATCTGATATAGATATAAATAAATTAGTTGATTTCCACAAAAAACAAAATACGATAGGAACAATTACCGGCGTCCATCCCCATTCAAAGTATGGATTGGTAAAAATTGATAATGAGAGTAGTAAAGTTATTAATTTTGACCAAAAACCAGTTTTATTTGACTATGTGAGCGGCGGGTTTATGATTTTTAATAAGAAAGCTTTTGATTATTTTGATGACGGTCCAATGGAGGACGGCCTAATAAAAATGGCAAAAGCGGGCCAGCTCTCTGTTTACAAACACGAGGGATTTTGGAAGGCAATGGACACTTATCGGGAAATGGAAGAATTAAATGAATTATGGCATAAAGATAAGCCATGGGCTTTATGGGAAAAGTGCTAATATTTTTATGGAAAATATCCAAAAATTTTTAAAAAATAAAAAAGTTTTAGTAACGGGTGGAGCCGGATTTATTGGAAGCAATCTTGTAAATGAGCTGATACAAAAAGGCTGTAATGTTGTTGTGATAGATGATTTATCTTCCGGGAAAAAAGAAAGAGTTAACCAAAACGCAAAATTTTATAAAAAAGACATAAGAAAAAAAACAATCGCTGGAATTTTTAAAAAAGAAAAGCCACAAATTATTTTCCATTTGGCAGCCAAACCCCTGGTTGATGAGGCTTATAAAAATCCTTTTGAAGCAATAGAAGTGAATATTATGGGCACTGTTAATGTTTTGGAAGTCTGCAGGCAGCAGAAAAATGTAGAATCAATTATTGTCGTTTCCTCAGATAAAGCATACGGCAAATCAAAAGAATTGCCGTACAAAGAAACTTTTTCTTTAAAAGGAGACCACCCATATGATGTTTCTAAATCATCTGCCGATTTAATAGCGCAAGCATATTTTTTGACCTATGGCTTGCCAATCCTGATTACACGCTTTAGCAATGTTTTTGGCCCGGGAGATAATAATTTTTCACGAATAATTCCCGGAATCATGGATGCTATTATAAAAAAAAAGAAGTTTTTAATAAGAAGCGACGGAAAAATGGTGAGAGAATACACTTATGTTGAAGATATAGTTGACGGCTGTATAAAATTAGCTTGCTACAAAAAAAAATTTGGAGAAGCTTTTAATTTTGGGAGCCAAAATATTTTTTCAGTCATAGGCATTGTAAATAAAATAGAAAAAATAACAGGAAAAAAGATAAATTATAAAATATTAAATGTTGCCAAAAACGAAATTCCAAAACAATACCTTGATTGGACCAAAGCAAGAAAAGTTTTGAATTGGGAGCCAAAAATAACTTTTGAAGACGGAATAAAAAAAACATTCAACTGGTTTAAAGCTTAAAAGTCTATTTTATAATGAATAAAAAAATATTTTCAATTTTAAAAAAGATCTATTGGAAAACTCCGGCTTTAAGGCCATTTATGCGATATATTAATCACATATTTTTTCCTGCTCCCACGCCGAAATTTTCAGGCTGGGGAATGACATCTTATCATGAGTTGCCATGGATTGATAAATATGATTGGGATAATTTTCGCCAGTCCGCAAAAGACATTAAAAAAAAATTTGAGCTTAGCAATCATGGCTATTATAATATGGATGATATTGATACGCTTTTATGGCGACATTGGGTAGTTTCATTCTCAATCAGATATGCAATGAAATTCAATAAGAGCGATAGTAATAAATTAAATTTAATTGAATTAGGAACGGCGGACGGCGTAACTGCTTTTTTCGCATTACGAGAAATAAAAAACTATAAAAAAAATACTCCAAATATAAAATACGCTATGCATTTATATGATTCATGGGGACCAATGAGAGAGGAAGAATTATTAAAAACCGAACTATCTAATGTCGGGAAATATTCTGATATTTCTTTAGAAAAAACGAAAAAAAATTTAGCTGAATTTAAGAATCAGGTTTTTTACCATCAGGGGTACATCCCCGAATCCTTAAATGTTTTGCCCATTCCGGATGTAATATTGTATATGCACATTGATTTGAATGCGGCAATGCCAACCTTGGCTGGCCTGAAATTTTTTTATTCTCGGATTGTTAGTGGCGGAGTAATTTTATTTGACGACTACGGTGATCTTTGTTATCAGGAGACCAAAGAAGTGGTTGACAGCTTTTTTGCGGATAAGCCCGGGATATTAATGAAACTTCCAACTCGCCAGGCTATTTATTTTGTTCGCTAACCAGTATGATATTCAGAAAAACAAAAATTGAAGGGCTTTATATTATGGATCCGGAATTAAGGATCGATGAGAGGGGTTTTTTTACTCGAGTTTTCTGCAAAGGAGAATTATCAAAAGAAGGGTTGCCTTTTAATATTGTCCAAGCAAATATGTCATTTACTAAAAAAAGGGGGACAATTAGAGGAATGCATTTTCAAAAACACCCTAAAGCTGAAATAAAAATTGTCCAGTGCATAAAGGGGGCAGTTTATGATGTGGCAATTGATTTGAGAAAAGGTTCGTCAACTTATGGAAAGTGGGTCGGACAAGAACTAACCGAAGATAATAAAAAAATGTTTTTGATTCCGAAAGGATTTGCTCATGGATTCCAATCTCTGAAGGATAATTCTAAAATTTTATATTTTGTATCAGAATTTTATTCACCAAAATATGAAAGTGGCGTACGCTGGAATGACCCATTTTTTAATATTAAATGGCCGATAAAAAATCCAATTTTTTCAGAAAAAGATAAAAACTGGCCCTTAGTTAAATCAGAATGAAAAAAATTTTGTTAATCGGAAAAACTGGACAATTGGGAGCAGAAATAATAAAGGACGCTTTTTCTTTTGGTTTTGAAGTTTTCGGTTTTGAAAAAGAAGAATTGGATGTTACCAAAGAATTGCAAGTCAGAGAAAAAATAAAAGAAATAAAACCGGACATTTTAATTAATACTTCTGCCTATAACGCTGTTTCAATGTGCGAGAAAGATCCTATGCCAGCAATGATGCTAAATTTTATAGCTGTCCAAAATTTAGCCAGCATATGCAAAGAAAATAATATTATTTTTGTTACTTACAGTACAGATTATGTTTTTGATGGCAAGAAGGGCTCTCCTTACGATGAAAACGACAAACCCAACCCTTTGCAACTGTACGGCATATCAAAGGCATCCGGGGAGCACGCTACCTTGAATTATTATTCTAAGGGGTCTTTTTTAATCAGAACTTGTGGGCTTTTTGCCGGCAGAAAAGGTAGCCAGGAAAAAGGGGGAAATTTTGTTTTAAATATTATGAAGGAGGCGCAAAATAAAGAAATTATAGAAGTGAGTTCAGAACAGATTGTTAGCCCTACTTATGCTAAAGACCTAAGCGAGGCTACTTTAAAATTATTAAAAAGCAAAGCAGAACCAGGAATATATCACCTTGTTAATGAAGGATATTGCAGTTGGTATGAGTTTACGAAAGAAATTTTTAAATTGGCCGGAATTGATAAAAAATTATTACCGGTTAGCAGAGAGAGTGAAAACAGTCAAGTAAAAAGGCCAAAATTTTCAGCCCTAAGAAACACAAAAGCTAAAGCTTTGGGAATAGAATTGCCCTCGTGGCAGGAAGGAGTAAAATCTTATTTAAACTTTTTAAACCTATGATTAGCGTGCTAATCCCAACGCGGGAACGAGCTGATACCTTGTTGTTTGCCATAAAAACTGCGCTTGACCAGCAAAGTCAGGATTATGAAGTAATTGTCAGCGATAATTTTAGCCAGGATAACACAAGGGAAGTTGTGCAAAGTTTTAATGATCCGCGTTTAGTTTATGTAAATTCTGGCAAACGATTATCTATGTGCGATAATTATGAATTTGCATTAGAACATGCGAAGGGGGAGTATGTGATTTTTATCGGCGATGATGATGCTATTATGCCCGGCGCGATAGACAAATTGCAGATTACGATTAAAAACAGTCCAAGTTTAGTATATTGCTGGCACAAGCCTCTTTACACTTGGCCTAAAAACGGTCAGAAAGCTTTTGCTGCCTATTTGTTCCCCGACAATTATCCGTCTAAGATTGACCTGAAAGATTTGGCTCGTAAATTCGTCGTAAAACTTCGAGGAGGAGAGTGGCTTTCTAGCGTTTACCATAGCGCAGTTAAAAAATCCATTTTGGATATAATGAGAAAGCAAACCGGCCGGGTATTTCATTCTACTCAGCCGGATGTTTTTACAGCATTTGCCGTGCCGGCTTTTGTTGATACAGCAATAAATGTTGGCTATTGCGTTACAGTACACGGGCGATCTCCTAAAGCAAATAGTTCGGTAGCATACGGCAAGGACAGCAGGGTAAATACAGAAAAAATGCTACAAGAGTATAAAAGCTACGAAATTCATTCATCTTTGTTTCCCGGAATAGATTTTCTGGCCAATGTAATACAAGATGCCGTATTGGTTGCAATGGATAAATTTCCGGAATTTTATGGCAGCCAGCATTTTAATTATAACGCTATGTGGGCATTTGTTATCCAGCAGTCAGGATATTTTAAATGGAACATCAGCATAAAAGAGGTTATTCAGAAAAGGCATCAGATCCGTTGTTATCATGCTTTTAGCGTTTTTCAATTCCTAAAATACTGCACCATCAATAAACTTATTACATTATATTTATATCGCAATCCCGTTGCATTGTATTACAGCTTTAAAAGAAAAATTATAAAACTCGGGCCTTTTGCTGATGGCGCGCCTGACAATATCCATGAATTTGTAAAACAACTTGCGGATTGTCAAAAAAAACATCATTACAAGAAAAAATATTTTAGTTATTATTTACTTGCCCGTACGATTTTGTCATTGAAGAAAAGAATATTGCATTCGGAAACCGTAAAAAAGGAAAAAAAGGAGATGATTTTTTACTCTAAATTTATAAAAAAAGGCGATTTATGTTTTGATGTGGGAGCGAACATAGGCAACAAAACAAATATATTTTTAAAACTGGGAGCGAAAGTAATAGCCATTGAGCCGCAGAATTCTGCCTGCGAAAAAATTAATAAATTATTCGGGGATAATGAAAATCTTGTTATAGTAAGTAAGGGGCTGGCGGAAAAACAGGGATTTTTAGAATTATCAATTTGCGAAGACTGCAGCGTACTTTCAACAATGTCTGAAAAATGGAAAAAAGGGGTTTTTGCCGACAATTATAAGCGGGCAAAAATGCAGACAGTTCCAGTGGCAACTCTCGATATTTTAATAGCAGAATATGGTTTGCCTAAATTTTGCAAAATTGATGTGGAGGGATTTGAAAAAGAGGTTTTAAAGGGCTTAACAAAGCCGATACCGTATATCTCTTTTGAATTTACAAAAGATTTCTTAGGCGATGCGAAGGGGTGCGTTGATTATTTGTCATCTCTGGGCCAAGCCAGATTTAATTTTTCTTTAGGAGAATCTGCTGAATTATTTTTAAAAGATTGGGTCTTACCGAACGAGCTTTTTAAGGAATTAGAAAAAACAGAAAATGAGGATTTGTGGGGCGATATTTATGTTAAATATCAATTTTTAGAAATGGAAAATAAAAATAAAATTAAACTTCATTTGGGTTGTGGCAGTAATATATTGCCTGGCTATATAAATATTGACAGAGGGGCAAGAAGTAGAGCAGAAAATTATTTTGATGCTGATATTTTAGATTTAAAATTTCCAGATAATTCTGTCGACGAAGTAAGGCTACATCATGTTTTTGAGCATTTTCATAGGTATCAGGCGGTAGTTTTAATATATGTCTGGAATAATTGGTTGAAGGAGGGGGGGGAGCTGATAATTGAAACGCCCGATTTTGAGTGGTGTTGCAGAAGATATTTGAACCTGATAACGCCTCAAGATATAATTTTGGATTTTTTAGCTTCTATAAGGCACAGAAAAAATTGTTTTAAAAAAGATAAATGGAAAACATTAAGGCACATCTTTGGAAGCAAGGAGGCTCAATGGGCAGATCATCTAGAAGGATGGGACAAATTCACCTTATCCTATATTTATAAATTATTCGGTTTTAAAATTATAGAGGCCAAGCATCACAAAAGAGGGTATTCTCCTAATATTACAATTGTTGGGGAAAAAGAAAAGCACATCAGGGAAAATGAATTTAAAGAGCTGGCTAAAGGGTTTTTAAAAAAAATGGTGATTAATGATTCTGAACTACCTGTCTGGATGCAAGAATCGCTGAAGCTAAAAAACAAATTCAGTGGTAATTCTAAATTTTCTAAAACTGATCCAGTAATTAAAACATAGAATTGTGGTTGAAAAAATATTTGTAGTAGGTTCAATTAAAATAGATTCGCGTCAAAGAAGAAATTATTTTCTGAATAATTTGGCTTCTTTAGAGCCGATTTCTCCGTTATTATCCTGGAATTTTAATATTGCTGGAAAATACAGTGAAGACATACGTCGAGAAGTTCTTAAGAGATATAAAGAAGCAGACGTAGCTTTAGATGACGAATCGTCTTATTATGAAATAGTTAAAAAACAAATTTCTTTTGCTGATAAAAAAGCTTTGCTGTTTTTTTTAATGGAGGACCATTGGCTTGTCTGCCCCCATAAAAATTTATTTTTTTATTTATTGGAAGAATTTCGTAATTCAGAAGCGGATGCATTGAGGATAACTCATTTAATCGAATTTTGGGAACGCGAAAATGCGTATAAATTAATTGTTGATAAACCTCTATATAAAGAATATTTTATAGATCAGAATGTGCTTTTAAATTTGTGGCAGAAATATCCCGGAGCATATGTTACAAGCTTGCCCGGAATTTTTAAAAAAGAATTTGCTTTGGAGATTTTAGAGAATAACAAATCGCTCTTAAATTCAAAAAAACCCGGAGGGTTTGAACTATTCGGTAAAAAAGCCGAGGAATTTTTAGCTAAAAGAAGTTTTGTCACGATGGTTCCGACCTTTCATGTTTTTAGAGAGGTTTTTGGGGTGAACCATGAAGATAGGTCAATGGACGTCCGAAAAGCTTTAAAAATCATTAAATTAAGAGATACGCCGGATACAGCCATTAAGCCATGGCGCGGAATTATCAGATTAATAATGGAACCGCGTGTTTTACTGGGAAGAATAAAAAGAAAAATTAAAAAATGAGCAGGGCTATTATGAAACTTTTAATTGTTTATCATGCGGGATTGGCAGAGGATTCAAAAGCGATATTTAAAGAATATGCCAGGCAGGGCGTTGACCTTACTGTTATTGTGCCATCTAGGTTTTGCCAGTCAATTGGCCATTGTCTTGCGTATAGCAAAGAAGACGATGAAAAAACATATCGCTTTATACCCATAAACTTTAAGGCAGGCTTTAATTTTTTCCGTTTTTTTCAGGCAATTTATCAAACAAAACCAGACATTATCCATGTCTTTGATGAATACGTAAGCACGTACCTTATCCAGACAATATTGTGCCGGAATATTCTTTATGGGAAAAAAGTGCCGGTATTAGCTTATGCCTTTCAAAATATTTCCTTTTCATCTCCACCTTTTATATTTGAATTTTCGGCAAGATTTTTCAGAAGAATTATATATAAAATATTTTACCCTTTGATTTTCTGGTATCATAAAAAAAATTTAAACGGAGTTACCGGAAGCAACAGGGAAGCACTTTTAAATGTTAAAAATCTTAATCCGGATATTCCCGCTAGATTAATTTTTTGGGGTGTTGACCTTAAGAAATTTTTTTTAAAAAACCGCGATGCTTGCAGGGACAAACTGGAAATTTCCAAAGATATCAAATTGTTGGGTTATATTGGAAGAATTATTGAAGAAAAAGGGTTAGATAAATTGGTTCTTGCGGTAAAAGATGATAATTGCCATTTGCTTTTTGTTGGAGACGGAGACTACAAAAGCAAACTTGTAAAAATTGTTGATTTTTTTGGTATAAAAAATAAAGTTTTTTTCTACAAAAATGCAAATCATTCCGGCCTTGTGGATTTTTATAATTCTCTAGATGTTTTTGTTTTGCCCTCGGAAACTATTTTGCAATGGAAAGAACAATATGGGCGGGTTTTAATTGAAGCAATGGCGTGCGGATTGCCCGTTGTGGGATCCTCCTCCGGGGCGATTCCCGAGGTATTGGAAGGTTATCCTAAAGGTTTAATTTTTAAAGAAGGCGATGTTGATGATTTGGTTGAAAAAATAAAAGAGGCAGAAAATTTAAGGTTTCCTGAAAATTTTGATTTAGATAACTTTTTATATAAATTCGGCGTGGAAAACTTTGTGAAGGAGCATATTAATTTTTACCATGAAAATATTTTTTGACGGAAGCATATTTAGCCGGCAAAAAGTTGGCGGAATCAGCCGACTATGTTTTGAATTGATGAAAGAACTGTGTAAAAACAAGAAAATTGAACAGATTTTTTACAGAGGTTTTTATGTAGATAATTATCCTTTTAAAAAAGAATGGTTTAGTAAATATTACGGAATTAAAAGGCCAGATTTTTTAGGTGGCAGAATTTTTAATCTTTTAAATAATATTTGTGTTAATTATTTTTATAATACTAATGCCGGTAAAAATTTGATTTATCATTCTCTATACTATCGCGTTCCAAAAAAACCAAAAGGTCCGGTTGTTGTCCATTGTTATGATATGATTCAAGAACTATTCGTCAGTAATTTAAAAACAATTAACTTCAAAAAAAGGGCGTTTGATAAAGCAGATTTAATAGTTGCCATATCGGAGTCAACTAAAAAAGATCTTTGTAAATTGTATCCTATTGACCCTCAAAAAGTCATTGTTGCGTATCCCGGTGTAAATGAAGCATTTTTTAAGAGTCGCAATTTGGCAAGGCAAAAGGGGGAAAGGCCTTATATGCTTTATGTTGGAGCAAGGAATTACCAATATAAGAATTTTAATTTTTTGCTGGATGTTTTTATTGAAAAGAAATATTTCTTGGATTTTGATCTTATTTTAGTTGGCGGGGAAAAAAACCTGACAGCAGAGCAAAACAAAAAAATAAAAAATATGGCCGGAAACCAGAGATGGCTTTTGCAGGAATTTTGCAATGATAAAAAACTGGCTGAATTATATTCGGGCGCAACTTTATTTATTTGTCCTTCTTTATATGAGGGATTCGGGATTCCCATTATTGAGGCAATGGCATCAGGATGCCCTGTAGTTGCTTCCAACGTTTCTTCTATACCTGAAGCAGTGGGCGATGCGGGATTATTATTTAACCCAAAAGACCAGAATGATTTAATTAGGCAAATAGAAAAAATTATTACAGATAAATCTAATGCATTGAGCCTTGCTGAAAAAGGAAAGGCCAGGGCAAAAAAATTTAGTTGGGACAATATGGCAGATACAATTTATAAAGGCTATCAAAAATTGCTGTAATATGGTAAATTATATAATAATTATATGAAAATATTAATTACCGGAGCAACCGGGTTTGTCGGTTCTCATCTTTTAGAATATTGTTTACAAAATACCGGAGCGGAAATTTTTGGAACAATTTTCCCTGATAATTTTGAAAGTGAAATAAAAAAAATAGAACATCTTAACGGCAAGGCCAAGTTTTTCCGGTGTGATCTAACAAACAAAGATTCTGTCAGAGAAGTTTTTACAAAATCAAAGCCCGATAAAATCTTTCATTTGGCAGGACAAAGTCACGTTTTGTCCTCGTTCCAATCTCCTGAAAAAACATTGTTGAACAATATTGCATCGGATTTGAACATATTAGAGGAAGCTAGGAAAATGGAATCAAGCCCTGTTATAATTACAGCCGGAAGTTCGGAAGAATATGGGCTTGTTTTAAAGGAAGAATTGCCGATAAATGAAAACAATCAATTAAGACCGCTGTCCCCGTACGCTGTTTCTAAAATTACCCAGGAGAAATTAGCTTTTCAATATCATCAAAGCTATGGGCTAAAAACAGTTTTAATGCGGTTTTTCAATACCGAGGGGCCTGGTCGCGGGCAGGAATTCGTGACTTCAACCTTTTCAAAACAAATTGCCGAAATAGAAAAAGGTTTAAAAGAGCCGGTGATATATGTGGGCAATTTGGATGCAGAAAGAGATTTTATAGATATCAGAGACGCAACAGGGGCTTATTGGTTGGCTTCAGAAAAATGTAAATTTGGCGAACCTTATAATATTTGTTCCGGAAAATCAAGGTCAATAAGGTCAATTCTGGATATATTGCTGGATTTGAGCGCGGTTAAAAACATTGAAATAAAACAAGACCAGGCCAGAATGAGGCCGTCTGATGTGCCGGTTATCTTGGGAGATAATTCAAAATTTAACATGCAGACGGGTTGGAAGCCGAAGATACCTTTTGAAAAAACAATGGAGGATTTATTAAATTATTGGAGAGAAATTTTATGAATACAAAAAAAGCTTTAATAACCGGAATTTGCGGGCAAGACGGTTCATATCTTGCGGAATTTTTATTGTCTAAGGGGTATGAGGTTCATGGTGTTACAAGGTGGGACAGCATTTTTACCACAGAAAGAATTGACCATCTTTATTTAGATCCGCACGTAAATAACATTAAATTATTTTTACACTACGGAGACCTTTCAGACACCGGAAATTTGGAGCGGTTGATAAACCAGATAAAACCGGATGAAATATATCATTTGGGCGCAATGTCTCATGTTAAAGTAAGTTTTGATATGCCAGAATCAACTGTTAATATAGACGGCATTGGGACACTGAGAATTTTGGAGGCAATAAAAAATTCAAAACTTCCGATAAAATTTTATATGGCTGCCTCTTCTGAAATGTTTGGAAGCAACCCTCCTCCGCAAAATGAGAATACGCCTTTTCATCCAAGGTCTCCTTATGCTTGCGCCAAAGTCCTTTCTTATGATTTAACCCGCCTATATAGGGAAGCTTATGGTATTTTTGCCTGCAACGGCATTCTTTTTAATCATGAAGGATGCAGAAGGGGCCCGACATTTGTGACCAGAAAAATTACCATGGCCGTAGCAAAAATTAAAGCGGGATTAGAAAATAAAATTTATCTTGGCAATATTGATGCCAAGCGGGATTGGGGTTTTGCTCAGGAATACATAATGGCCATGTGGCAAATTTTACAAAACGATGAGCCCGATGATTTTGTTATTTCAACAGGCGAAAGCCATTCGGTTAAGGAATTTTTAGAAGTGGCATTTCAATACGCAGGGCTGGGGGATTTTGAGCAGTATGTTGAAATTGATAATAAATATTTTAGGCCGGCAGAAGTTGAGAGCCTTATTGGAGACTCCTTAAAAGCAAAAGATAAGTTGGGTTGGGAAGCAAAAATTAAATTTGATGAATTAGTCAAAATAATGATTGATTCTGATTTCCGGCATTTAAAATTAACTCCGCCGGGAGAAGGGGACAAAATAATAAAAGAAAAGTTCCCGGATAAATGGTGGAAAGTTGACTAAGCTTATGATAGATCTAAAAAATAAAAAAATTTTAATTACCGGAGCACATGGATTTTTAGGAAAGCATCTGGTTAAAAATTTGATTGAGAAAAGAATGGTGCCAAGTGAAAATTTGTATTTGCCTACAATTGAGGAATCGGACCTTAGAAAATGGGAGGACTGCAAAAAAGCTGTTAACGGCCAGAATATTATAATACATTTAGCCGCTAAAGTTGGAGGGATTGGTTTTAACCTGGAAAAGCCAGGAGAGCTTTTTTATGACAATATTATAATGGGCGTACAGTTAATGGAGGCGTCCCGGCAGGCAGGCGTTGAAAAGTTTATTGCAATTGGAACGGTTTGCGCCTATCCAAAGCATACGTCGGTTCCTTTTAAAGAAGAAAATTTATGGGACGGCTATCCGGAAGAAACAAATGCTCCCTACGGCTTGGCTAAAAAAATGCTTTTGGTGCAAAGCCAGGCATACAGACAGCAGTATAATTTTAATTCAGTGTTTCTTTTGCCTTTAAATTTGTACGGACCAGGAGATAATTTTAAGCCGGAATCTTCTCATGTTATTGCAGCGCTTATTAGGAAAGTTTATGAGGCAAGAGAAAACGGCAAGGATTTTATTGAGGTATGGGGAACAGGCAAGGCTACAAGGGGGTTTTTGTATGTTGAGGACGCTGCCGAAGGTATTATCCTGGCAGCTGAAAAATATGAAAAATCAGACCCGGCTAATTTGGGTTCAGCTTTAGAAATTTCAATTAAAGACTTAGCGGAGCTTATTTGCAAGCTTATGGATTTTAAGGGTGAAATTCGGTGGGATGCAACAAAACCTGACGGCCAGCCGAGGAGAGGGCTGGATGTTTCTACGGCAAAAAAAGAGTTTGGTTTTGAGGGTAATACAGATTTTTCCGCGGGTCTCAAAAAAACAATTGATTGGTATATAGAAGATCAAGAAAACAAATAAATTTTTAACAATTTTCCAAGGGGGCCTCCAAGGCCGGAATTGGTTCCCAAAAAAAGGACTATTTTCAGAACTAGCCCCTTTATTTTTAATACATTACTATTTTCAAAATAAGATGCGGTAGTCTCCCAAGAATTTGGCCTGTTTATTATTTTTTTTGCTTCGCCTATGTTTCCTTGTATTAAAAAATTCATCGCCCTAAAGGTATAATCAAAATCTTCCTGGCGCCTGTATTGTTTTAAGCAGTTTTTATCTGCTTTTGATATATAAGATTTATTATATAGGTAATGGTCCATAATTTTAAAAAATTCTGCTTTTTCTGTGCGCAGGCGATGGTATCTGGACAGCGCTCCGCCAATTCCAACTCTGCACCTGAAAAGATTATGATTTAAAATGCCAATTGGATATTTTTCTGCCACCCTGAGCCACATTTCTAAATCAGCGGATGTGCCAAACTCTTCGCTAAACATTCCCACATTTATAAAAGCCTCCTTTCTTGTCATGAAGGTGGGAGTTATTAAAAAAATGTTGCCATTATTCAATATCGCATTAAAAACCTCCATAAAACTATAAATATTTTTACCAATCAGCTCTTTGGGCATTTTTATTTTGCTAACTATTTTTCCATTTTTATCAATCCTTCTGCCTAACACAAAAACAGCGCCAGCTTCTGGATTATTTACCAAAAAATCTACCTCTTTTTTCACCATATCCTTTTCATAAATATCATCGGAATGGTAAAAAGCTACGAATTCTCCATCTGCTAAATTAGAAAGAAAACAATTATTACAGCTTTCTAGAGCTCCCACGGTGTCCCTGCCATATTCTTGGCTCAAAATATTATTTCTGAAAAATAATCTTCTGTCTTTGAATGACTTTACTATTTTTTCAGTGTCATCAGTTGAGTCGTTGTCTGTAACAACAACCTTAATATCATTATAACTTTGGCCCAAAATAGACCCCATCGTTTCCTGGAGAGTTTTTGAACTATTATAGGTTGGCACGCAAATTTTAACTGATGGAGATTTTTCCATTTTTTTTATAATGTTATTTCTCTTATTAGTATATCAGCAAAGTATTCTGCTGAGAATTGACGCGCTTTTTCACCATTAACAAAATTATTAATAGCACTTGCGTATGATAAATATTCCGCCTCGTGCATGTTTTTAATATATTTATAGAGGTCGTCATAAGTTTTAAAATCTCTTTTATCTATAAAACAGTTCTCGGGTATATGATTTTTAATATTGTCCGCGCCTAAATAAATTGGCACGCACCCGCCAAAAAAGCAATCAAAAATTTTTTCCGTGATGTAGCCAGGAAACCCATTAGCGTTTTCGTAACAAATAGCAAATTTATAATTCTGCAAGGTTTCTTTTTTGGATTTTACTTCGCCCTTATATGAAGGATAATGCGGGGACAGTATTTTTGCCAATAGTTTTAATCGGTTCAGCCTTAAGAGGTTAAACCCTAAAAATTTGCCGTAAAAATAATATTTATTCCAGCCTTTGCCGTACAGATCGAAGTCGTTAAGGTGATTTTTTTCAAACCATCGTATTGCCGTTATTCTTTCTGTATATAATTCAGCAGGATGTTTTATTGATTTGTTGCTCGATATTAAAGTGCAAAGTTTTTTTCTAGGGCCTGCAAATTTTATATTGCTTGGCATTTTATAGCTGTAATTTATTTTAAAATACTTTTTGTTGTCGATTAGTTCGTCTGACCAAGTAAATATTTTTTTAAAATATTCGTGATTTTTTTTGTCAAAATTATCTGGTTTTATAATCGGAGATTCAAGGGTTATTAAATATAAATTTTGGTAATTATTTTTAATTAACTGCCCTAGATGTTTATTTTTAGGAGCGGGGAAGTCTATAAATATTATTGCGTCGAATTTTTTAATGTCATCTGTATCAATGGTCGCCACTTTGTGGCCAAGTTTTTCTAATAGTTGTCCCAAATAAAAAAAAGGATACATTAAGTTGTCTCCAATTGGTGAGGCTGGACTGGTAAGCATCTTATTCTTATTAAACTGTTTTGTATTGTTATAAAATCCTATGTACATTTTATCCTTAATGTCGCCCCAAATAAATTAAATTTTTTCTAGTTTTAAATTTTTTCCATGTCCTATCAATTATCTCCGGCCTCCATTTTCTGCTGATGAATAGTAAATGCGATAATAGCTTGTTTTTTTTAAGGTTGGCGGGGTTCTGCCCTTTTTCTTGCCAATAACAAGAGGCTTTGTAAATTGTTTGTACGGGAATTTTCCCTTGTAAATTGTCGTTTTTTAATGGTTTGTTAGCAAAAAACATAATTTCAACCCCATTCTTTGTGGGCAGTGTTAAATCCTCTGTCATGGACTCGGTATTGCATTGGTAAATTTTTGCCTTTTTCTCAAAAATTAGATTGGAGCCTTTCAAAATGAAGCAACTAAAATTATCAAATCCATTGGCGGAAAAATAATCATAAAGAAGAGTCGGGCAGATGTGGTAAAATCCGTGGTTAATAAAATTTGAGGATGGATAACCAAGGATTATTGTTCCTCCGGGTTTTAGCATCGTTTTTATATTTTCTAGGGCTTGTGATATGTTAAAAATATGTTCTAAGGTTCCTATATCTAATATGATATCAAATTTATTACAATATTCATGGCTGACGGGAATGTTCAGGTCCATTATTATATCCGGATTTTCGTAACTTGAAATGTCGGCGGCATAAACCCTTTTAGCGCCTAATAAAGTTAAAATTGCCTGGCAATTAGCATAATTCTCATATTTTGTTTTTTCCCAGTCAGGTATTTTATTTTTTGTATCAAAATCCAGAGGCAAATTTTTTAAAACTATCCCTTCTTTTTCAAACAGTGTTTTAGCTTCTTTTATGGTTGCATGCACAGACTGCTGGCCGAGCGTTAAAACATCTCCCTTGATTGGATATTTTTTATGTTCTCTCGCCAATAAATATAAATTTCTGATAAGCAGTCCCATATTTATTCTTCGATAGGTTTTATGAGCATATTTTTTTTGAATTCTTCCCTGTCTAAAAACGGGAACATGTCCTCTAGGGGTTTGGACACCATAGTTCCATCGGATTTTTTTTCCGAAGCAGTGCTTAGGATGGCTTGTTGCCTTAAAGCCATTATTTCGCATAAAACCGGGCCATTATATTTTAAGGTTTTATTTAATGCTACGTCTAATTCTTTATTGTTTTTTGCCCTAAAAAATTTTATTCCGTAAGCTTTAGAAATTTTTTCGTTGTTGGGAAAAGAAACGCCAGAAGTGCTGTCTGTCCCCAAAAGACGTTTAAAATATTTTCCCTGTGTAAATCTTATTGAAAGGTATCCGTCGTTGTTAACCACAAAAATTTTTACAGGTAACTTATAGTGGATTAGAGTTTGCAATTCCTGAATATTCAGTTGGAAGGAACCGTCGCCCGTGATGCACATTACTCTTTTGCCTTCTAATCCGACGCTGGCGCCTATGCTGGCTGGCAAACTGTAGCCCATTGTAGCTAACCCGCCGGAAGTAATGTACCTTACGCCTTTTTTGATTTTAATTGCCTGAGACCCGGCAAAAATTGCTGACCCTGCATCTGTTACCACAACATCTCCAGATTTTAATTTTTCCGATAATTTATCCACGAAATAATAATAATTTATTTTTTCCGTATTTGATTTTCTATACTCGGGCAGGCATGCTGGGTATTTTTTTTTCCAATCAATACAGATTTTCAGCCAATTTTCATCAAAACCCAGCCATTCTTTTTTTAATGTTCCGGACAATTCTTGTATAAATTTTTTTGCGTCTTTATTAATGAGGAGATCAATTTTTATGGTTTTTTTCTTGTGCGATGAAACATCTATGTCAACAACAACTATTTTTGCTTCTCTGGCAAATTTATCGTATTCAAATCCTGTTTCTGCAATTGGAAGGCTGCTGCCGATTACAATTAATAAATCCGAATTTTGCACTGCAAAATTTCCCGGCCTTGTCCCTTTTGTTCCCATGCGTCCGGTATAGCAGGGGTGGCTGTCGTTAATAATGTCTATGCCAAGATAGGTTGTAACAATAGGAATTTTATACATTTCTACAAACTCTAAAAGAACATCAATTGCTCCGCTTATTCTTACGCCACGACCAGCTAATATTACGGGCCTTTTAGAATGTTTGATCAATTCAATAATTTTTTGCATTTGAGGGCCTGATTTTTCCGTTCTTTCTTTCGGAGGCTTAAATTCTCTTAATTTTTTTGGATCAATTATCGCACCTTGCACATCAGCCGGTACATCCAGCACAACGGGGCCCGGCCTTCCTTCGTTTGCAAAATAGTATGCTTTTTGCAGATGATATTTTATATCCTCAGGATTGTCTATAAATACCGAGTATTTTGTAAGAGACTGGACTATTGGCAAAGTATTAATTTCTTGGTCTCCGATTTGCCTTAACCCCGGAATTCTTGCCATATAAACGGAATTTTTTCTTTTTGTTTGTCCGGAAATAAACAGGCAGGGGACAGAATCAAGCCATGCGCCGGCCAGTCCTGTAATGGCATTTGTGATTCCTGGGCCAGTTGTAAAATATCCAACACCCATTTTTCCAGTAAGTCTTGAGTATGATTCAATTGCCATTGATGCGGTTTGTTCGTGGTGGACGCAAATTTTCTTTAGGTTTTTATTGCCGGCGAGTCCGTCTACAAGATTCATAATGCCTCCGCCAGAAAACATAAAAACATGCTTAGTCCCGCGTTCATAAATAAATTGCGCTATATAATCTGCTACTCTCATGATTTTATTTTTTATTTTTTATGGCCTGTTCTAATCTTTTGAGGCCTTCTTTGATATTTTCAATGCTGTTTGGAAAAGCGATCCTAATATACCCTTTTCCATATTTTCCAAAATTGGTTCCGGGCAGAAGGGCAACTTTTGCTTTTTGTAACGCAAAATCAGCAAATTGTTCTGATGTCATTCCTGTTTTTGTTATATTGCAGAATACATAAAAGGCGCCGTCATTTTTTAAACAGCTGATTCCTGGAATTTTATTTAGGCCATCAACGAGAAAATTTCTTCTTTCCTTATAAATTGCCACCATTTTTTTTGATTCTGGCCCGCCTTCTTTTATAGCGGATATTCCGGCTCTTTGGATAAATGGCGGAACGCAAGAGCATAATGTTTGCACCAAAAGCCCCATTTTTTCAATTACTTCTTTGGGCCCTATGGCTATTCCAAGTCGCCAGCCCGTCATTGCAAATGCTTTGCTAAATCCATTAAGCACAATTGTTGTGTGCTTGCAGGCATCGTTGGCCGACGGGCTGTGAAACTTAGTTTCATCAAACATAATTCTGGAATAAATTTCGTCAGAGAGAAGATAAATTCCGCGTGCATTGGCAATTTTATAAACCTCGTCTAATTCTTTTGGAGTCATTACAGAGCCCGTTGGGTTGTTGGGAGAGTTTATTATAATAAGTTTGGTTTTTTTAGTAATAGCCTTTTTTATATCGTCAGGATTCATTCGGAATTTATTTTTTTCTTTCAAGGGAACTCTTATCGCATTTACTCCGCAGAGTTTAAGCACAGAATAGTAGGTGGGGAATCCGGGATCGGGGAGGACAACATCTTCTCCTGGATTAACTAAGCATTGCACTGCAAGATAAATTATTATATTTGCTCCGGGCGTAACAAGTATTTGGTCTATATCGGGTTTAAATCCGCGAGAAATTAATGTTGTATCCTTGACTGCTTCTCTCAAATCATAAAGGCCCATTGAGTTTGCATAATGGGTTTCTCCTTTTTTTAAAGAAGAATAAGTGGCATCAATAATACACGAGGGCGTATCAAAATCCGGGTCTCCGATTTCAAAATGGATAATGTTTTCTCCCTGTTTTTCTAATTTTTGTACCTTGTCTAAAACTTTGAACATCGGCTGTCCTTCTATATTATATGCAGTTTTTGAAAGTAAAGGTTTCGGCATTATTTTTTGACTTCAATAAAAATTGTTTGTATAATCATTTTATGAATAAATTTTCAAAAAATTTTAAAAATATTTCTCAAGAAGAACTCAAACTTTTATGCTCCGATGCGCTAAGGAATATTAAAAATCCTGGAAAGGGGATAGGTGCGGAACTTTTTGATGCTATTCTTTCTATTACTCCCCAGCCGACTGTTGAAGCCGTCATAGTAGACAATATTAACAAGCCTACAAAGGTTTTAGTCACGAGGAGAGACGACCATAATTATCCAAAGTCCTGCCATTTTCCGGGAAGTTTTATCCGTTACGGCGAAACCTTCCAGCAAAGGCTGTTCCGCCTCATTATGAATGAATTGGGGGTTAAAGTCAAAAAATTTAAAGATACAAATATAAAATACAACTCATTAGAAAAAAAGAACAAAAGGCATATTATAGGATTTTATTTTTTAGTTGAGTTAAAGTCAAGCCCAGAAAAAGAATATAAATGGATCAATTGTATTCCTAAAAATCTTGTTAACGAACATAAAAATTTTTTGAAAAATTATTTTGGATGGTTAGAAGGAGATCCTATTTTTAAATAATCAATTTTTTCCTCAAACTTTTTTTTATTAAAAAATCCTCGGCCGTCAATTAATAAAGGATTGGCCATTTTTTTTATTAAAAATTCAGGAGTTATTTTTTTAAATTCCGGCCAGCTGGTAATTAGCAGGCAGGCATCTTTTCCGCTTACAACATCCTCTAAAGAATTTGCAAACCTAAATCTTAAATTTTTAAGCGGAAGTTTTACATTTTCCGAATTTACTATCGGGTCATATGCAAAAACATCTGCTTTTTTGGAAATTAATTGTTTTATTATAGAAATTGCCGGAGATTCCCTTGTGTCGTCCGTATACGGTTTAAATGCCAAGCCCAGCACCGCAATTTTTTTGCCAGCCAAATTACCCAGATTTTTTTCAGCTATTTTTAAAATCTCCAGTGGCTGTTTTTTGTTAATATTTAAAACTGCCGATAAAATAAGAGGGGTGTATTTTTTATTTTTTGCAAAAGCTGCCAAAGCTTTAATATCTTTTGGAAAGCAACTGCCTCCAAATCCGCAGCCTGGCCACAGATAGCTTAAAATACCGGGATTTGCCCTTTTTTTATTTATAACAGGGTTTAACCTTTTATCTAAATGTACTGCTTTTAAAACCTCAAAAGCATCAGTCTCCGGAGTATGCTGGCATATATTAGCTATTTCATTTGAAAAAGAAATCAAAGTGGAAAGTAAAGCGTTGTTGGCATATTTTATCATTTCAGCATTATTCAAAGATGTGCGGATAATTTCTGCTTTAAACGGCTTATAGACAGTTGAAAGAGAGTCTCCACTTTTTTTATCTAACTGGCCAATTACTATCCTGTCCGGGTTAATGAAGTCCGACACGGCATCGCCTTCGCGAAGAAATTCCGGATTCATACAAATGCCCCAATCTTTTCCTGCTTTTTTATTTGAATATTTTTCTATTAAAGGGAGGACAATATTTTTAGTTGTTTCCGGCACGACCGTGCTTTTTATAACTATTGTATGATAGCTGTCTTTTCCGGAGAGAACGGTTCCTATCTGGCGCGAAACTTGTTTAACAAAAGACAAATCAATAATGCCATTTTCTTGGCTGGGCGTAGGTACGGCAACAAAAGTTATGTCGCTGTCTAGTATTGCAGATTTTAAATCGGAAGTTGCAAATATCAATCCTTGAGACAGCGTTTTTTTTAATAACTCATCTAATTCTTTTTCGTAAATAGGGGACAGTCCCTTGTTTATTTTTTTGACTTTTTCTTCATTAATATCAACACAAAAAACTCTGTGCCCTACAGATGCAAGCCCTACTCCCGTTACCAATCCCACATAGCCCGTGCCAACAACTGATATTTTCATATTTTCAGTTAAAGTTACAGTTAGATTTGTACCACTCAATACTTCTTTGTAATCCTGTTTTTAAATTAATTTTTGGCTCGTATTTTAGAATGGTGCGGGCTTTGCTCAAATCAGGAACGCGACGCTTTGGATTGTCCTGTAAATAATTTTTTTCTCCGCTAACTTTAGTAATCACTCCAATTTTATTTTCAAAAAGTTCATTTACGGCATTTGCCAATTCCAATATTGAAAACTCTTCTGCGTTATTCCCGATATTAAAGACCTGGCCGTTTGAATTGGACAGCAACACTTTAAAGAAGCCCGTTATTGCATCTGAGATATAGCAAAATGTTCTTTTGTCGCTCCCGTCGCTGAACATTGTAATTGGTTCTCCGCGCAGAGCATTATTTATAAAATCAGGTATAACTCTTTTGTCGTTTATTCTCATCCCCGGCCCATAAAGATTAAATGGCCTGGCCACTTTTACGGGTACTCCACATTTGCTAAAAAAGAATACGCAGTAAGTTTCAGCTGCTCTTTTTGCTTCGTCATAGCAAGCCCTCGGGCCTGTACAAGAAACATTGCCCCGATAGGTTTCTGGAGTGGGGAAGTTCCCCGGCAAAGGATCTCCATAAACTTCGCTGGAGCTCAAATATAATAAACTTTTTATCTTTTTTTCTACGCCCAATTGCAGTAGATTTCTTATGCCTAAAATGTTTGCATCAATTGTTTCTATCGGATATTGGCGATAATAAGCGGGCGATGCAATTGAAGCCGCGTGAACCATAAAGTCAATGTTGCCGTCATAATGGGAAAAGGCCGTTGAAACATCGCATTTTAAGAATTTAAAATAATTTTTTTCAAGCAAATGGGATATCCTATTTTGATCTCCTACAATCAAATTATCCAAACATATTAAATTGCAGGGATTTTTAAAACAGTTTTCATTTAGATAAGAAACCACATCTAAAATATAGCCGCCTATAAACCCGGCTCCTCCAGTCACTAAAAGGGTTTTACCCTCTAACAGTGGCGCAATTTCTTCTATATTAGTTGATATTTCTTTTACGTCTTGTTCTATTGTTTTGTCCACAAAATTGATTTTTTTGGATAATATATATAAGATAATACTATAATGGATTTAATTTATTTTCAAGGACATAATGGAAAAAACTAAAATTACATTAGCTTTCTTTCTGCCGTCTTTAGAGGCCGGGGGCGCTGAACGCAATGTAGTGAATATTGTCAATAATTTAAACCGGAAAAAATACGACATATCCCTTGTTTTGGCAGAGGCAAAAGGCGACTTTTTGAGTGAGATAGCCAAAGATGTGCCAATAACCAATTTAAACGTTTTGGGCAACCTGAAATTGTTTTTTAGGTTAATCAATTATTTTCGCAACCAAAAAATAGGTATTTTTATATCCGCTTTTCCGCGCATTAATATAATTTGTCTTATTGCGAAAATTTTTTCCGGAAAAAATATAAAAATTGTCATAACAGAGCATTCAGTTTTTTCGCTTTTGCCGGTTATTGCCAAAACCGCCGGGCGAAGATTTTTCGCGCGGTTTTTTCTGCCGTCTTTAGTTAAAATTATATATCCAAAAGCTGACGCCGTAATATGCGTTTCAAGCGGAATAGCCGACGATTTTTTAAAAATTATTTATTTTCCGGAAAAAATTAAAGTAATTTATAATCCCATTATAAACGATAAAATTTATAAATTAGCAGAGGAGGATATTATCCATCCATGGTTCTCTGATTTAAAAATCCCAGTTATTGTTTCAGCCGGACGATTGGTAAAATGCAAGGATTATCCCAATCTTCTGGAGGCTTTAAATTTAGTCCTGCAAAAACAGCCGGTTCGCCTTGCAATTTTGGGAGCCGGGCCAGAAAAAGAAAAATTGGTAAAATTGGCTGAAAAACTTGGTTTATCTCAAAACATAGCTTTTTTAGGTTTCCAAAAAAATCCTTATAAGTTTATGAAGAAAGCATCGATTTTTGTTTTGTCTTCCTTGCAAGAAGGGTTTGGCAATGTAATAATTGAAGCAATGGCTTTTGGAACGCCGGTGGTTTCAACAAATTGCCCTGCTGGTCCAGGCGAAATAATAGAAAATATGAAGAATGGCATTTTGACGCCGGTTGGAGACAAAAAAGCGCTGGCCGATGCAATTCTAAAAATTTTAAATAACCCGGGCTTAACGCAAAAATTTTCAATTGAAGGTAAAAAAAGAGCGCAACTTTTCTCCGTAGAAGAAAGCGTGCGTGGATACGAAAAACTTTTTGATGAATTAACAAATAAAAAATGATTATCTCATTTGATATCGGTTTGGCAGTTGGCTTGCTGTTCTTAATATTTTTGACAGCTATTACATTTTTGGTTCTATTAAAATCCGGAATCAGGGATAAAAAACTTTTTTTGCTTTTTTTTATTGCTCTTGCCGTCCATTTATCGGTAACATTATTTATTCATTACGCTAATTTTAGACCGTTTGGCGGAGGTGGGGACTTTGATTTGTACGAGAAGGATTCTCTTGAGCTGGCAAATAGATTCTCTCATGGGAATTTTTCCTTGGAGGGAACGTATTCCCAACATTATTTTTCGCCGATGCTGGCCGTAATATATGCTTTTACTATTCCAAGGACAATTGTCGGCTTAATGTTTGTAGCTTTTTTGGCAGCTCTTTCTATTTTGCTTTTATATCTGATAATGCTTGAAATTGGCGGGTCAAAAAATACTGCTTTTGTGATTGGATTAATTGTGGTTGCTTACCCGAGTTATTTATACTTTGGCAGTGTTTTATTGAAAGATTCGGTAATTATTCCACTTGTTTTATTTGGAATGTTATCGGCCATTAAAATTTTAAGAAATTTCAACGCGCTTTGGTTTTTAGCCTTTTTTGCCTCTTTAATTGGCGCAATTCATTTCCGTTTTTATATGGGTTATGCTCTTTTGCTCGCTTTTTTGCTTTCATGGTTTGTTATTTCTAATTTCAAGATGAAAGACTGGGCTATTTTTAGTTTAACTATAATTTTCCTTTTAGGTTTTTCTCCTCAAATTGCCGGTTACGGTTATTATGGCGAAAAAATATTTTCAACTTATTTTAACAAGCCGACTATTAAAAATTTTAGAGAAGTTGTATACGCTCCCCAAAAACCATCTGCGTCGTTCACTGCGAGCAATCTTGTAGAAAACCATATTGCGGGAGATGAATTTTCCATAGAATCAGAAACGCAAAGTAATTTTTCGGTAGAACAGATTCCATCGGAATCTTTATCGGAGGGTGTCGGATCTTCATTTTTTATAGGAGTTAGTTTTGAAAATCCGTTTAAGTTTGCTACAAATTATTTTTTGTCTTTTATTTCCAGCTTATTTGGACCCTTCCCTTGGCAAATAAAATATGGAAGGCAACTGCTTGCTTTAGCCGAAGTTATTCCCTGGTATTTTTTCTTTTTTATCATTATTTATGGCGCTTACAAATCCATAAAAACCGAGGGGTTTATTGCATTCTTGAAAAATTATAAATATGCTTTTCCCTTGGCTATGTTTTGTATAATAGCAACTGGCGCCCTTTCGCTTTATATAACCAATTTTGGCATAATTGCCAGAATTCGGATACCTATTTTTGTTTTGCTATTATGCATTATGGTTTTATCATTTAGGAAAAAAATATTGATATGAAAAAATATTTAATCACAGGCGGAGCCGGTTTTATTGGTTCTCATCTTGCACGGGCGCTTTTAAAGTTGGGAAAGAAAGTGGTTGTTATAGATAATTTTTCTACCAGCGCCTTAAAAAATATTGGTTCTGAAATTAAAATTTATAAAACAGACATAGACGATTCAGCTAAAATTTTTAAAAAAGAAAAACCTGATGTCGTATTTCATTTAGCGGGAGCTATAAATTTAAGACGCGATGTGGCAGACCCGCTGTGTGTAAAAGATCTAAATTTTTTACAAAGAACCAAAGTTATTCTGGATGCCTGCAGAGAATTCAAGGTCCAAAAATTTATTTTTGTTTCCAGCGGGGGAGCTATTTACGAAAATGCAAAAGAAATTCCAACAAGCGAAAATTATTTATCGCATCCCGCATCTTTATACGGCCTGGCAAATTTAATAATAGAAAAATACATAGAACTTTATTGCAATAAAAATAATTTGAATTTTGTTTTGCCGAGATTAAGCAATGTGTATGGCCCGGGGCAATGGGAAAGTGGAGTGATACCTTCTATAATTATCAATCTATTAAAAAATCAAAGCCCTGTTATAAACGGTTTAGGCAACCAGACTCGTGATTTTATATACATAGACGACGCGGTTGAGGCATTGATTGTTTTGGCAGAAAAGGGTAAAAATGAAATTTACAATGTTGGCACAGAAAAAGAAGTAAGTCTAAACGAAATTTTTAAGTTAGCAAAAAATATTACAGGCGCCAAGGTTGATGCAACATATAAAGACTCAAAAGTTACGGAAACCACAAAAAGCGCCGTAGATATTAAAAAAATACAAAAAGAATTTGGCTGGCGCCCCAAAACCAGCATTAAAGAAGGGCTAAAAAACACCATTGAATATTATGCAGGAAAAAAAGTATAAAATTTGTTTTGTGGCAGCTGCCGACATTACCCTAAAGTTTATTTTGCTTTCGCAGATGAAATCTATTTTAAGGGAGGGGCATGAAGTTTTTGCTGTTTCTTCTCCTGGAAAATGGACAAAAGAAATTGAAAAAGACGGGATAAAGGTAAAAGAAATTTTCATTAGCAGGAAAATTTTCAGCCCAATTTCTGACATTGCCTCCTTGATTAATTTGTTTTTTTATTTTAAAAAAGAGAAGTTTGATATTGTTTTTACTTTTACGCCAAAGCCCGGCCTTCTTGGCCAGATGGCTGCAAAAGCATCCGGAACGCCGGTTGTTTTAAACACCATATTTGGATTTTATTTCCACGAAAACACGACATATTTTAAAAGACTTTTTTTTATTTTTATAGAAAAATTTGCCGGCTTATTTTCCGATTTAGTTTTTTTTAGAAATAAAGAGGATTTCGAAACCGCAAAAATAGAAAAGATTATTGCTTTTAAAAAGGCTGTGTACACCGGCGACGGAATTGATATTGAAAAATTCAATCCAAAAAAGTTTACTGAAGAATTTATAGAAGAAGAGAAAAAAAAGCTAGGAATAGAAGAAAATAAAACAGTTATTGGCATTGTGGCTCGGCTAGTGGCTGAAAAAGGATATATGGAGCTATTTTCTGCTTTTTATGGCATAATCAGCAAATTCCCAAATGTTTTGCTGTTGGTAACTGGAGCTGAAGATATCCAGAAAAAAGATTGCATTAGCCGGGAATCTGCCAAAGAGTTTAAAATAGATAAAAATATTATTTTTTTGGGAGAAAGGCCTGATGTTGACGAAATTCTCTCTGTAATTGATATTTTTGTCCTGCCGTCTTACAGAGAGGGTTTTCCACACAGCGTTATGGAGGCAATGGCAATGGCAAAACCAATAATAGCAACAGATATCAGGGGTTGCAGAGAAGCGGTTAATAACGGGAAAACGGGTATTCTGGTTCCTCCAAAAAATTCAGAAAAGCTTGAAACCGCGATTACTAGCCTGCTTTTAAATAAAGGCATGGCAGACCAAATGGGCAAAATGGGAAGGGAGAAAGCCTTGCGAGAGTTTGATGAAAGGTTATTTTTTGATAGAATGAAAAAAGAATATGAAAAAATTATTTTTGAAAAGGATTTTTGATATTATAATTTCTTTAGCGGGATTAGTTGTTTTGTCGCCGTTATTATTAATAATTGCTGTTTTAATTAAATTAACTTCGGCTGGCCCAATATTTTTTAAGCAAGAAAGAATCGGTTTAAATGGAAAGCCGTTTTATCCTTTTAAATTTAGGACAATGATTGAAGGCGCTGTTGATAAAGGGCTTGGAATTACTGTTTCAGAAAACGATGAAAGAATCACGGCAATCGGGAAATTTTTGCGAAAATGGGGAATTGATGAGTTTCCACAATTGATAAATGTTTTGACAGGCGAGATGAGCTTGGTCGGGCCAAGGCCAACTTTGCGTTATCAGGTTGAACAATATACTGATCTTCAAAAAAAGCGGTTATTAATGAAGCCAGGCTTGGCAGGCTGGGCAATGATACACGGGCGCAATTCTTTAACTTGGGAGGAGAGAATAAAATATGACATGTGGTATGTTGAAAATTGGTCTTTATGGCTGGATATTAAAATTATTTTTAAGACAATTTATTTAATTTTTATAAAACAAGAGGGAGTTTACGGCAAAAATGGCATAAACGACTCTTTTAAATAATATGGAAAACCGATTTAAAAAATGGGTGAAGCCAAATATAAAGGAAGGCAAATTGACTAAGTGGAATTGGGTGGTGCAAGGAGTAAAAAATTTGAAACTGGGAAAAAATATTGATATTGGCGCTTTTGTATATATAAACGCAACAAAAGGAGTTGTAATAGAAGATGATGCGCAAATAGGAGGGGGCGCAAAAATATATTCTGTGTCAACAATAGACAATAAGTTTGGCAAAATTGTTTTGAAAAAAAAATGTAAAATTGGAGCAAATTCAGTAATAATGCCCGGAGTTACTATTGGAGAAAATTCTATAGTTGGAGCTTTGAGTTTTGTGAATAAAGATATTCCCGATAATGTTTTAGCTTATGGAATACCAGCGAAAATAATAAAAAAATTATGAATTATAAAATACCTCTTTCAAAGCCAGATATAACGGATTTAGAAAAAAAAGCAGTTTTGGAAGTTTTAAAAACTTCTTGCTTGAGCTTGGGAAAAAATTATCTTGAGTTTGAGAAAATAATGGCAAGGTTTGCCGGAGTAAAATATGCCGTGGCAGTGAATTCCGGAACAAGCGGCTTGCATTTGATAATTAAGGCTTTGGGAATAGGCGAAGGGGACGAAGTCATAACAACGCCTTTTTCTTTTATTGCTTCATCAAATTGTATTTTGTTTGAAAAAGCGAAGCCGGTATTTATTGATATTGATGGAAAAACATTTAATATAGATGCTTTGAAAATAGAAGAAAAGATAACCCCAAAAACAAAAGCTATTTTGGCAGTTGATGTTTTTTCACAGCCAGCAGAATGGGATGAGTTGAAAAGAATTGCAAAAAAACATAAACTGTTTTTAATTGAAGATTCCGCCGAGGCTTTGGGATCGGAATACAAAGGCAGAAAGTGCGGAAGTTTTGGAGACACGGGCATTTTTGCTTTTTATCCAAACAAACAAATTACAACCGGCGAAGGAGGAACAATTTTAACTGACAGCAAAAAAATTTATGAAGCCTGCAAAAGCATGGCAAACCAGGGCAGAAAAAATGAAAATGGCAAATGGCTGGAACATATAATGCTGGGATATAATTACCGGCTAGATGAAATGAGTTGCGCCTTGGGCATAACTCAAATAAAAAGAGTAAGAGAAATTTTAAATAAGAGAAGCAGAGTTGCTAATTTGTATAACAAAAAATTAAAAAATATATCTGAGTTGGAAATTCCGTATATAAAACCGGGGAACAAGTTAAGCTGGTTTGTTTATGTTGTAAAATTGTCTGAAAATTTAGCCGGAAAAAAGAGAGACAAGATTATACAAGAAATGGCAAAAAAAGGAATTCAGTGCGGAAATTATTTCCAAGCAATACATTTACAGCCATTTTATAAAAAAGAGTTTGGTTATAAAAATGGAGATTTTCCTGTTGCTGAAAACATAAGTGAAAGAACTTTAGCTTTGCCATTTTATAATAATTTAAACGAAGAACAAATAGATTTTGTTGTTAAAACTTTAAAAGAAATATGTTTAAAAGAACAGCGCTAAAGCGGACATTATTTTTTATTCTGTCAGATGTTTTATCTGTGGCTCTTGCCGTATGGCTGGCTTTTCTTTTAAGATTTGACGGGAATATTCCTTTGCAGTATTTTATTTTTATTCCAAGGATAATCGGGCTGGCTGTAATTTTTTTGATCCCAATTTTTTATTTAAGAAAACTTTATTTTTTTTCGTGGTCATATGTTTCCGCCAGCGAAGCAATATCTTTGTTTTTGGCTACCACGGCTGCCTTTATATTTTTGGCGATTGCTATTTTTTTATCAAATTATTTTCCTCGCTTTGCAAATTTTCCAAGATCAATAATTTTTGCCAGCTATATTTTAACGCTGTTTTTTTGCGCCAGTTCGCGTTTTTCAAAACGGATTTATCTGCGTTTTTCCGGCAAAAGCAAAATGTCGGAAAAAGACCGGACTTTAATAGTTGGAGCCGGAGATGCGGGAGAACAAATTTTACGGAGCATTGTTTCATCAAACGAAAATCCGTATAATCCAGTTGGCTTTGCAGATGACAATCCCATAAAAAAAGGAGTTGTAATACACGGGCTAAAAGTTTTGGGAAAAATTTCTGACATTCCGGAAATTGTTAAAAAATATGAAATAAAACAGCTTATAATTGCCCTCCCTTCGGCTGGCGGAAAAAAAATAAGGGAAGCGGTTGATTTTGGAAAAAAAGCAGGAGTGTGGAAAATAAAAATTGCTCCGCCGTTGTCTGAAATAATAAGAGGGAGCGTTTCTTTCAAAAGTTTAAAAGATGTTGATGTGGAAGACCTGCTAGGAAGGGAGCAGGTTGTTTTGGATACAAAGCAGATAGAAAATTTTATTAAAGACAAGTCGGTTTTAATTACCGGAGCAGCGGGCTCCATTGGATCTGAATTATCAAGGCAAGTAGCAAGGCTTAAACCAAGCGCTCTCTTATTGCTGGACCAGGATGAAACCGGTATATTTAATATCTCTAAAGAACTGGAAGAAAAATATCATAATCTGAAAATACATCGGATTGTGGCAGATGTTACCGACAAAGGGAAAATAAGCAAAATTTTTCAAAGCTTTAAACCGAAAATTGTTTTTCATGCCGCAGCCTACAAACACGTTCCGTTGATGGAGGAAAATGTGGATGAGGCTGTAAAGAATAATATTATTGGCACAAAAAATGTTGCGGAATCGGCAGTTGATTTTAATGCAGAAAAATTTATTTTTATTTCAACGGATAAGGCTGTTAATCCAAGCTCTGTGATGGGAGCTACTAAAAGAGCTGGTGAAATGGTTTGCCAGCTGTCCAATAAAAAAGATAAAACTAAATTCATTTCTGTAAGATTTGGAAATGTTTTAAATAGCAGGGGAAGTGTAATCCCAACTTTTAGGGAGCAAATAAAAAGAGGCGGGCCTGTTCAAGTTACTCACCCGGAAATGAAAAGATATTT
>Ga0172379_10000355_pt1 | contig 118064 bp, 128 predicted proteins | sample GrowelOW334metaG_FD_119756 | JGI IMG/M metagenome (GOLD analysis project Ga0172379, IMG submission 119756) | Groundwater microbial communities from an aquifer near a municipal landfill in Southern Ontario, Canada - Groundwater well OW334 metaG | ecosystem: Environmental > Aquatic > Deep... | reverse complement strand
GATGTTGTTTAGGAGAGCTAGTTCTACACCTTGGAGTCTTGGAAGGATGGATGGATCGTATTGGTTGATGTAAGTGGTGCGCTCTGCTTGAGTAATGTTTTTAACAATTGTGGTTCCTGTATTTGTATTTCCGCCCGCAGCTTCGGGGGAGGTGCCCGAAGGGCGGAGGGGGTCTATGGTGGGAGGGGTGGAAGTTTCCCCTAGGTCTGACCTAGGCGAAGTTGTTACAAGAGATCGAGGGAGAGTAACTTCTGGAATAGTTGGTGCTGGTCCTTTTAGAGTAGCGATGAAGGTTTCGGCTCCGTTCTTGAGAGTGTTTGGGATAGATGTGATGTTGTTCCAGATGGAGACTGCTAGATCCTTGGTATTAGTTAAAGATTGTTTTGTGTTATTAAGGATTGTATCAGTGAAAAATACCCATCCATCTGATATTCCATTGGAAGCTCCGAGAAGTGAATCACCGACGGAGGCGGTAGTAGCTAGACCAAGATCTTTAGTTCTTGAGAATGATCTTACCGCTTGATCTGGAATATTGAGAACTGTGTTTGTGTAGGCTAGTGTTCCTCTGGTTAGATTATTACTCAAGTTATCGGCGAATTGTTTGTGAGAGGAAAGAGTATTGATACTGTTGTCGAGGAGTTCATTTGTGAATGTGGACCAGCCGGAGGAGAGATTGTCGGAAATGTTGGAGAGAGATTCTCCTATTCTTGTAATTTTTATTTTAGTATTGTCGAGAGTAATAGAAGCAGACGTCGCTAATCCTTTAAATAAAATTGAAACTGAGGTTTTCAATATACAACTTACTTCTTCCTTAGGACAATTTGAGCTTAGGAATTCTTCTGGTGTCGAAGCTGGTGTCGAGCTCGCAAAAACACGTGCATAAAATACCAAAACAAACACCAAAAAGATGGCGGAGAGGAACGCGGACCAGCTCAGATTTTTAAAATTAATTCTTTTCATTAAATCTCTTTGTTTACCAGTATATTATACTATATTCTTGGGTAAAAAAGATACTAAAAAGTCATCCAAAACTGTGGATAACTTTTTGAAGAGAAACTTATTATTTTTTCCTACTATTTTCTTTCCATTCTTCTATTTTTTTGTGATTTCCAGAGAGTAAAACTTTTGGAACTTTATACTTTTTACCCTTATATACCAATACTTCTGGACGAGTATACATGATACTAGATGAGACACGCTCTTCTTCGCGTGAATCGAAGTTGCCAAGTACGCCATTCACTTGTCTACTGATGCAATCGATTAAAATCATTGCTGGAATCTCTCCGCCAGTCAAAACATAGTCGCCTATCGAGAATTTCGTCGTCTTTAAAATTTTATCTAAGCGTGTATCGATGCCTTCATAGCGTCCACAAATCAAAATTATGTCTGTATATTTCCCTGAAATTTTTTTAGCGATTTGTGTTGTAAATTTCTCCGCACTAGGGACAAAATTAATAATTAAAAATGAACTTTTTTTACTTTTTGATATTTTTTTGACTACTGATTCAACTGCTTTGATGACTGGCTCTGCCATCATCACCATTCCAGGACCCCCTCCGTACGGTCGCTCATCTATCTGCTGTGAAATATTGCCATCGGGCCAAACTTTCCTATATTTACCTGCCACAAACTTACGAGGATTTGTGAAAGTGACGGAGATCTTCTCCTCCTTAATCGCCCGCCCTAAAATAGACTCCCCTAAATAGGAATCAAACATTTCGGAGAATAAAGTAATTATGTGAAATTTCATGATTTAAAATGGGATTTGAAATTGTTGTTTTGAGAACACTTGCGCAGGCCGACTGGGCCGAGCAGAGAAATTTTCCAGCAGGAAAATATTCGTGGTGAGCAAAATAACATTTCGAAGCCCATTTTGCTATCATACCAGAGAAAAGCCCTCGACGAAAGTCGAGGGCTTTTCTTGTTTATTTTATCTAAATACCCTTCAAATCATCGAGTGCCGCATCCACTGACTTTGATGCTTCACTAGCTGACATAGTAGGGGCCTGCTCTAGAGGACGATGTGTCTCTGTTTGAGGTTGATCTATTCTTCCTCCTTCTGGTTCGTTAATCTTTAAGTTTACGCGAGCATTATTCTTCATACCGATAACGCGTAGTAGTGTACGGATAGCTTTAGCTGTGTTTCCTTGACGGCCAATTATTTTACCCATATCTGCACTGTTTACTGTCATTGTAATAAGAACGCCCATCTCGTCTACTGTTCTATCAATCTTCACATCGTTTGGATTATCAACCAAGGCTTTCACAATATATTCTAGAAATGCTTTATCATCTGCCATATAATAGTATTAGTAATTAATCATAATTTGCTGCAGTGTACCGACTACCCTGCTTGTATATAATATACCATATAGAGCTTTTATTATGCAACATAAAATCCCTCAGGCATTGCCTGAGGGATTTTATTTTTTATGCTTTTTTGAGTTCTTTGCGAGCTTTCGTTGGTGACTTCTTTGAGAGGACATTTCTCTTCTTGCCTTCTATCAATTTCTGACTAACCAAAAAGTTGTGAACTGTGTCTGATACTTGAGCCCCCTTACTCATCCAGTAAGCTACTCTGTCTTGTTTGAATAATACTTCTCCTTTTTTTAAGTTGTATGATCCTAGGATTTCTAAAAATTTACCACTTTTTGCAGAATTTTTAGAATCTGTCAAAAGTACTCGGAAAGCCGGATCATTCTTGCGCCCTATTCTTTGTAATCTTATTTTTAACATATGTGAGGGTATCTTAACATAAAATAACTAATGGAGCAATAGATAGTGCCTTAGGCTCTACGTAGAGCCTAAGGCACTATCTAAATGCACTAAGTTGAACGAGTTTCAATAAATCAGGTGGGAGTGAAAAACCCATTTGTAAGAGTCCTCTCGCATATATAAGAGCTTCTTCATAATTCTTCTTATCATAATAATACGAAGTAAGAGCCTTAAGTGCATCTACATAGTTGGGGTTAATCTGGAGTGTCTTCTTCCAATTATAAGTAGCCTCGTCATACCTTCCATCTCCAAAATACAACAACCCTAAATTAAAATAGGCATTATCATATCCCGGATTAACTTCCATCTCCTTTTTATATTCTTCTTCTGCTTCCTTTATTTTACCCTGCTTGGCATAAACGAGACCTAGATTATTGTGAACCATCGGCTCGTAATAATTTAATTCTAACGCCTTTTTATATTCTATTTCTGCCCCATCGATTCTCCCATCCAAATAATACATAGCACCTAAATTACTATGATTGAAAGCGTATGATGGTGAAGTCGAAACGGCATTGCCCCAGAAACTAAGTTTATCTTTATAGTATTTATTACGATAAATAGTCACAATTGAAAAAAATAATATTATCAATAAACTCACAATTAAAATAATTTTGACCCCCTCGCCCTTTGGGCACTCCTTAACAGGAGCAGTACACCTTTCACATTCTGAGTACAAAACGTTCAAGGTCTTGCACTTGGGTCCCTTCCCCAAGCTCACCCCCTTAGCAGGGGGAGAGACTTCATAATTTATTTTTTCTTTTATATAAATCGGGAGCTTAATAGGACCTAATCCAAGAATTACAAAAATAAATCCAAACATAGGCAAGTAAATTCTATTCTCAGAAAATGCTGCTGTGGTGCCTGTGGGTTGTATTAATGTTAGAAAAATAAATAGAAAAAACCAAAGAAAGCCAAAGAGAATTAGTTTCAAATTCTTCTTTTTTGAAAGAAAAAACCAAACTAACAATAATAATAGTGAGATAAGACCATAAGAAAAAGGCATATCCGGCATAATCGGGAAAACTGACAAATTAAAAGGTAAAAATATCTTTCCGATAGCTGGAATGAGTGATAGTAAATTATGATAAATAGAAAGAAAAATATTATAAGAAGCACCCCCTATAAGATTGTGTAAAACTAAACTACGAATCAGGAACCAAAAAATTCCAACGCCCATCCATAGAGTTACAAGCTTTGTATATAATTTATAATCTTCAATAATTTTTTTAGGACCAATAAAAATTAAAATATAAAGTATGAAAACACCTGGCAAGACAGCCGCCGTCTCCTTTGTAAAAAGAGCTAGTCCCAAGAAGATTAAATTCCATACCAGAAATTTATTCTTTCTTGTCTCTAAATAATTTATCAAGAAAATAAGTGCCGGAAAGACAAAGATAGCAAGGAGTGAATCATTGCGACCTGAAATGAAGGCAACTGTTTGTGCGGTTAGTGGATGAACGGCGAAAATTAATGAGAACAAAAATGCTATTTCTTTTTTAATTTTTAATTTAATTAAAAATATAAAAAGGAAACAAATAGCCAAAATATGCAGTAATATATTACTAAAATGCGACATGAAAATAACTGCCCTCTCTCCAAATTGCGCATCTAATATGAAGGTTATTCTCTCAACAGGTCGATAAAAAGTCCCTCCACCAAGAGGTGTTTGAAAAATATCTTCATTAAAGGCTTGCGGAATATTTGATAAGCTTTTATTGAATTGATATTGGCCAGTAACGAGAACATTGTCGTCTAAATAAACAATATTGAAGAAAAGAGTCATCCCGTAAACCAAAAGAATCAAAAAACTAATCCAAAAAAATGGGTGCCATCCATCTAAAAAATTTTTATAGTATTGATTTTCTTTATTAATCATTTTTTTGTGCAGTTATTGTTATTACTTCCCCACTTTTTGAAAAATATAAAATAAGATTAATTAGAAAACATGGTAAAAGGAAAAATGCGAAGAGAAAAGTATGCCAGATTATTTTTGGATTATTATCTCTCTGTTGTAACCATTCGAAAAAGTATGAATCCGAATTAGTCACCAGATTCACAATACTTTGGGTAGAAGTAAAGGTAGAATATTCTAAAGAAAACGTCTCTAATTTTTTAATTTTGAAATTATATTTGTTTAGCAGATTGGTGAGAGACTTTGGTGTAAAGAAGAATAAATGATGCTTCAAATCAAAGGCGAGCCAATGCTTACCAGTTAGCCTTCTTGCCCAAGCATTGTAGTTAGGAACTTCAATGAATAATATGCCTTTATTATCAAGTATTTGATATATTTTTTCTATATATTCTTCAGGTTTCTCTACGTGCTCTAATACGTGCAAAATACTTACAATATCAAACTTTTTATCAAAAGATGATTCTAGGAGATCTTTATTGTAAATCTCTAATTTAAGTTTTTCTGTTGAGAATTTAAATGCATTTGTGGCGATCTGTGTACCCACTGCTCTCTCATATTTAAAATATTTTTTAAGAAAATAAAGTATCCAACCTCTACCGCTACCTATATCTAATATACTTTTAGCCTCTGTGTCGAGGGAATGGATTTTATATGCACGTATAAAACGAAAAACTTTCACGATAAACTCTACAATATCACTGAATCTACCTCCAGTATCTTCTTTATAATAATTACTGTAAATTTCAGTCTGGTTTAAAATATTTTGTTCGTTTCTATGACTAAAAATTAAACCACAACTAAGACATTTACAAATATCATAACCATCAGGCCTTAAAATAATATCAAATTTTTCATTTGAGCAAATCATATAAATATTCTACTTTTTCTTTTTATAAATTTTCTTTATCTGCATTTTAAAGAAGAACTTAAATGCTGTGAAAAGTGTAAGGATGCCATATTCCACACTTCTTTCAAAATTTATAGAAGAAGATTCTACGGCATATCGAACTGGAACTGGAATATCTCCGATATGATACCCTTTCTCTATAATTTGGAATAAAACTTCAGAATCAAAAACAAAATCATTGGAATTATGCATAAAATCAATTGATCCCAATACTTCTCTTTTATATGCACGAAGACCTGTGTGCCACTCAGATAAATTCTGACCACTCAATAAATTTTCACAAAAAGTCAAAAAGCGATTGGATAAATATTTGTAAAGAGGCATTCCTCCTTCTAATACTTCTTTCCTAGACCTTATTCTAGAACCAAGCATTACATCACAATACCCTTCTTCTATGAATCCTACTAAATACTTGATGACCTTTGCATCATATTGATAGTCTGGATGAATCATCACTATAATATCTGCACCTTTTTCTAAGGCTAAAGTATAGCAAGTCTTTTGATTGGCTCCATAACCCTTATTATTATGATGAACATATACTGAAAGATTAAGCTGACGCGCTAAAGCAACCGTTCCATCAGAACTACCATCATCTACCAATATAACTTCACTGACGATATCCATCGGTATATCCTTCACTGTTTTCTCAAGTGTTTTTTCAGCATTAAATGCAGGAAGGATAACGATAACTTTTGGTTTTTTATTCATAAATATTAAACTTTTTTAAATACAATTTTATTAAAATAAATATAATTCATACAAGCAATGATGATGGCACAGAGGGCTTGGGCTAAAAGATACCAGATACTAACTATATCAACAAAGAAATACATCAACAAAGTATTAACTCCAAGCATCACTATATTGTAAATAAAAAAATGAAGGAATTGCTTGTGCATATCACCTCTCTCATAATTTCTAAATACAAAAAACTTTTGCAACAAATAACTTATAACAACAGCGCAGCAGAAAGAAATAATAGATGAAGTTAAATACCATAATTTAAAATAATGAACCAATATGAAAAGAATCGCTAAATTAGACCCTGTGGCAACACACCCAGCAAAAATATATCTGATTATTTGGCTGTATTTTTGTATAAGATTTCTAATCATTTATGATTATCAATAATAACATAATACCCACAGTTTTTATAATTATTATGCTATACTGACATTGTGAAAAAGAGAGATAAACACAATAAAATAGTGCTTCATATGCCCGATAGATATATCGAAGGGATTATTACCATATCTCATAAGGGTTTCGGAAGTGTGAGAGTCAGGGGTCAAGACGATCCAATAGAAATAGATCATAGCTTCCTAAATACTGCCTGCCACGGAGACACTGTCAAAATACTCCTCCACCCTAAAAGAAGTGGAGAAAATCAAACAGGTGAAGTATCCGAAATTCTTCGTCGTTCTAAGAAGGGTTATAGTGGGGTCTTGGAAAAAGAAAATGATACGTACTTCCTCATTCCAAGTGATCTTCGAATGTATGCTGACATAATAATTCCAGAGAATAAACTAGGAGGTGCTAAAATAGGACAGAAAATTTTCGTAACTATTACAGATTGGACAGATCACAAGAAAGCTCCGATAGGAACCGTTGAGAAAGTATTAGGTATGCCGATGGAGCACAATGCTGAGATGGAAGCTATCGCCCTTGAGAAAGGCTTCTCGGCTGACTTCCCCACTCTTGTGGAAAAAGAAGCGGCAGAAATAGCAAAACGAGGAATACAAGAATCTGATCTGAAAAACCACAAAGATATGCGAGATGTCACAACGTTTACTATTGATCCGATAGATGCGAAAGATTTCGATGATGCTATATCTTTCAAAAGACTTTTAACTGGGCATTTTGAAATAGGTATTCATATAGCGGACGTATCACATTATGTACAACTTAAAACTCCACTTGACATGGAAGCTCAAAATAGAGGGACTTCTGTCTATCTCGTAGATCGTACCATACCCATGCTCCCAGAAGAACTTTCAAATGGACTCTGTAGTCTAAATGAAGGAGTGGATAGGCTTACTTTCTCGGCAGTTTTTGAGCTTGATATGAATGGTAAAATTTATCATGAGTGGTTCGGCGAAACTGTTATTCATTCTGATAAAAGATTTACTTACGAAAATGCTCAAAAGATTCTAGATAATAAAAAAGGTACTTTCTACCAAGAACTCTCAACACTGAACTCTATCGCGAAAAAATTAAATAAAAAAAGATTTGATGAAGGCGCGATAATGCTTGAACAAGATGAGGTAAAATTCAAGCTTGATCCCAAAGGTGTTCCAATATCTGTTTACACAAAATCTCGTGGGGATACGAACAAACTCGTAGAGGAGTTCATGCTACTTGCCAATCGTCGTGTTGCAGAATATATGTCTAAAGATAAAGAAGGTGTAAAAAGAATTTTCTTATATAGAATCCACGACCTACCAAACAAAGACAAGATGCGTGATCTAGCAAGCTTCCTCAAAAGACTTGGTTATCACATGAAACTTGTAGACGGAATCATACCTTCCGAGGAAATCAATATTCTTATAGGAAAGCTTGAGCATAATCCCCTTCGTGACACCGTCCATACGGCAATTATAAGAACTATGGCGAAAGCAATCTACTCTACGAAAAATATTGGCCACTATGGTTTAGGTTTTAAATTTTACACCCACTTTACTTCACCAATACGAAGATATCCTGACGTTATCGTTCATCGATTACTCAAAGACTTCCTAGGAAACAAAATGATTCCCAAAGAAAAATGGTATGAATATGAACATATGAGTATCGAAGCTTCTAGCCAAGAGAAGGAAGCTGCTGAAGCAGAACGTGCTTCAATAAAATACAAACAGGTTGAATACATGTCTAAGCGTGTAGGCCAGACTTATAGTGGAGTCATCACAGGAGTGACTGAATGGGGTCTATATGTAGAGGAAAATGAAACTAAATGTGAGGGTATGATCCGAATGCGAGATTTGAAGAATGATTATTACATTTTTGACAAAAGATATATGAGTATAAGAGGCCAAAAGACCCATAAGAAATATACACTTGGCGATAAAGTAAAATTCAAAGTGCGTGGTGCTGATATGAATAAAAAAACTATTGATTACGAATTAATATAATAAAAATGAGAAGTAAAAAAATAAAAAATGGAAAATTATATCTTATAATACTGACTTTTATATTCGTAGTAATAGTTACATATGCTTTTCTTGTTACAAAAATAGAAGCTCCTAATGTACCACCAGAAATACTAGCTCAGCAAAAAATAGAAGAACAAGCTAGAATTGCTAATGAAGAAACATATACAATAATAAACCGAAGTACGATTGTTCCAACAAACATACTAAATAAAAATAAGATTGTTCTTTTAACTATTGATGATGGCCCTAGTTCTCGTACCCTACAAATAATAGATATACTTAAAAAACATAACGCAAAAGCTATCTTCTTCGTTAATGGCATGCATGATAGTGCTAATGCTGGGGTAATAGAACAAACAGCTAAGGAAGGGTTCGCCGTTGGCAATCATACGTGGGATCATTTAAATCTAAAAAAAGAGGAAGATGTTAATATAATAGAAAAAGAAATAAATAAAGATTCGGAGTTAATAAATAAATTAACTGGGTCTTTCCCTCGATTCTTCAGGGCGCCATATGGAGAAAGTAATACTTATATAAGAAAGTTAGCGAAGGATAAAGGTATGATATTTATGGATTGGTCAGGTGCAGCAAAAGACTGGGAAAAATCTACAATAGAAAAAGATATTTTTATAAATAATGTAACAAACAATTTACATTCTGGTTCTATAATTCTCATACATGAGCACCCATGGTCACTCGCAAACCTCGATGCACTTCTTACCACCCTCGAATCTGATGGGTATACTTATGTCGATCCAAAGAATATAATAGAATAGTATGGCCAAAAAATTTATTTATGTAATAGGAGCAATAATAATATCAATTATTGGGTTTTTCATTGGCCTTATAATCTGTGAAATGTTTCTTGATGAAAAAGCAAATCAAGAAAATACTAAAGAATTAGAAATAATACAAAAAAATCCTACTTCAAAAGTAAACAAAACTACTTTAATATTCGTGGGTGACATGATGTTTGATCGTGGAGTAAAAACATCTGTAAATAATAATTTCGGTGGAGATTATAATAAACTTTTTGATAATATAAAAGAATTAAAAAATGCCGATATACTTTTCGGGAATCTGGAAGGGCCTGTATCAGACGTCGGCAACAATGTTGGAAGTATCTACTCTTTCCGTATGAATCCTAGTGCCCTAGATGCAATTAAAAATGTGGGATTTGATATTGTTTCTTTTGCAAATAATCACGTGGGAGATTGGAATGTGAACGCATTCAAAGATACACTTACACGATTGGATAATGCAGAAATTCTCAAAACTGGAGCTGGAATAAATAAAGAAGATTCGGAGAAACCAGTTATTATAGATAAGAATGGTGTAAAATTTGGCTTCATAGGATTCTCTGATGTAGGACCAGCTTGGATGGAAGCAAAGATAGATAGCCCTGGGATACTTCTGGCAAGTGATAAACGGTTACCCCTCATAATACAAAATGCTAAGAGAGAATGTGATGTACTTATAATCTCGATACATTGGGGCGATGAATATAAGACAGTTCATAATGCTCGTCAGGAGATTTTAGCTAAAATAGCTATAGATAGCGGGGCTGATATGGTGATAGGCCACCACCCTCATGTGATAGAAGATGTGGAAATTTATAAAAATAAACCAATAGTTTACTCACTTGGTAACTTTATTTTTGATCAATATTTTTCGAAGAATACAATGCGTGGAATGCTTTTTAGTGCTACTTTTGATGGTAAGAATTTAACGGAAACGGAACAAAAAATAATCACATTAAACAAAAAATTCCAACCAGAAGGAATTTATACTTTAGATGAGATGAAGGAACGCGACAAGATTATTCCATTTGCTTGTCCTAAGCCTAAAAAAGAATATGAGGATATGTCGCTCTCGCCTATAGGACAAACACTAAGCTTGCCAGACGTAACATATATACCAAAAAATTTGATAGAATTAAGTTCTTTAATAAGTACAAGAAAGGGTATCTGTCTCACAAAAGAAACGAGTGATTCTTTTGAAGATATGGCAGAGAGTGCATTAAAAGATGGGTACAAAATAAAAATAAGTTCTGGATTTAGAAGTTATGAAATACAGAATGATTTATTTAAAAATTCAATAAAAAATAACGGGGGTAGTACTTCAATATCCGTCGCAAAACCTGGGTATTCTGAACATCAGCTCGGTACAACAGCCGACATAACAGGAGCGTCTATCAATTACAGTTCTGCTGTAGATAACTTCGATAACACTCCGGAAGACCTTTGGCTTAAATCTAATGCGTACCTCTATGGCTTCGTCCAAAGTTACCCCCTCGATAAAGAAAGTATCACAGGCTACATGTATGAGCCATGGCATTATAGATATGTAGGAGTGAATAACGCAAAAGAAATAATGAGAAGTGGACAAACAATTAATGAATTCTTAGATTAAAGTTATTTGGCATAAACACTTGCATCTTCAAGATGAATGGAGAGAAGCTTGGAAGCACCTTCGGAAGACATAGTAACTCCGTAAAGAACTTGGGCTCGAGACATCGTCTCTCTGTTGTGAGTAACAACTATAAGTTGTGAATACTTTGAAAGATTTAAAAGCATATCTCCATACTTTCTAGAATTGGCTTCATCAAGTGCCGCGTCTGTCTCATCGAGAACTAAGAATGGAGGAGGATTTACTTGAGATACGGCAAATAAAAGTGCAATGGAAGTTAGTGATCTCTCTCCGCCGGAAAGCATATGCAAGTCTTTGACTTTCTTGTGCGGTAAATTTACATTGATTTCTATTCCACGTTCAAATTCTTGATTAGATTCATCGGTTGCCACTTCCTCTTCATCGCCTTCTTCATCATCTTCCATATCTTCTTCAGATACAATTTCATCATCTTTCCTAACTTTTTTATACTCCATTGTAATAGAAAGTGAGGCAGATCCTCCACCAAACATAAGTGCGAAGAATTCTTGAAATTGTTTATTTATCTTATCTACTCCCTCTTTAAATTCTTTATCCAGTGTCTCTTTCAATTCTTCAATTAAAGTATGAAGTGATTCTATACTCTTATTCAAGTCTTCAAGTTCACGCCCTAGGAATGTATCACGCTCTACAGTCTCGTCATACTCTTTTGTAATAGAAGTTGCGTCTCCCCCACTTCCAGAATCTTCAAGTTTGATCTTTATACGCTCGATCTTACGACGAATTTCTTCTTGTGTACTTCTGACTATTTCTTCTTCAATTTTAATTTTTGCAAAATCAATAACTTCTCTGCCGATGATAGCTCCGCCTTCAGCTAGCTCCATTTCAAAATTGGTTTTTATAGCAGCTAATTTCTCTTCCTCGAAACTTAAAGAATGTAAAGATGAATTCACCTCGTTCCTATTGCTTAGGAGTTCGTAGTAAACACGCTCATTATCCCTTAGAACTGATTGTGATTCTCGCTCTTTTGCTTTCAATTCATTAATTGCATTTATGATATTGCCCTCTTCTATCTTTACTTGTGATATCTCTCCGATAATATTGTCCTTGGCTTTGCACATTTCTAGATATTGAGCATCATCTTCTATTTTTGGCAACTCTGCCTCACTATCCATTCCATGATGTAAAAATAAGCCTAATTTTTCTTTTATATTTTTTAAAATACTCTTAACACTTTCTAAATCTTCGAAATTTATAGCTTCATCAATTTTTGATTCAAGTTCTTCTACTAGAGATTTCCATTCAGATTCTTTGACTATATGCTCTTTCACATCTGGTATTTTTGAATATTGTCTTTCTATCCCCTCTATAATACCCTCCATTCGCCCCAAAGAACGAGCAAGTTCATCTCTCTTTCCATGTAGTTCTGACAAATTAGATTCTTTTTCTTTTATAATTTTTATATTCTCACTCTCAACATTATCTCCATTCTTTTCTTTTTCTAACCCATTTATCTTTTCATCTATTGATAATGCCTTCTTATCAAGTTCAAGACGGAGAGAATTAATTCTAGCTCCTTCATTATTTATATATGTAGACTCATTTCCAAAATATATTTTGTATAAATTACGAAGATCCTCGCGTAAAGAGCGAGCCTTCTCTACCTTCTCAACTTGTTTCTTTAAGAAACTCAAATGCGGAGCAATCTCACGACGGAGCATCTGCACTTCTTTCATATTCAAAACTGTTTTGTCTAACTTACGTTCAGATTCTTTTATTCGGTATTGATAAATCTTAAGTCCTAGTGCATCTTCGATCATACTTCTACGATCTTTATTCGTTGCATTTAAGACTCGGTCGGCTTCACCCTGAGAAATGATATGATGCCCCGTACTTCCAATATTCACTGAAGCAAGCAAATCTACGACATCTTTCAATCTGACTTCTGTGCCATTTATAAGATAACGATTGGCACCGTCAGTAAAAACTTCACGTCCAATAGTCACTTCATCATAATCAAGAGATACTCCTATGCCACTATTTGTAAAAGAAAAAATCTTTTGGCTATTATCAAAAGTTATAACAACACTTGCTCTATTGGAAGTTGATAAATTCTTGGAACCTTTAAATATAAGATCGACTCCCCCTTTACCACGGAGAGACTTCATGGATTGTTCGCCTAATACGAAGCGTATTGCCTCTACAATGTTGGACTTACCTGAACCATTGGGACCGACAATACAAGTAATCGGAGTAGAAAAAGACAAAGGACTTTTCTTCCCAAACGATTTGAAACCAATCAATTCTATGGATTTAAGAGTCATTTAATCTAGCCAATCTTTAACTTCTAATGCTCTACGTGCGGCCGCTTGTTCAGCTTCTTGCTTAGAGTGTCCTTTGCCTTCTGCTATATGATCAGCTCCAAAGAAAATAGCGACAGTGAAATGTTTGTCATGATCAGGCCCTATCTCACTCACAACTTTATAAGAAGGAGTAACATTTAAATATTCTTGTGACTTTTCTTGAACTAAACTCTTTGCATCACGCCAAAGCTTCTCTTTTACAATATTATCTATCTTGTCAAAAAGGGTCGTGGCAATAAAATCCTGAACAACATCATAACCCTGATCTAAGTATGCAGCTCCAACATAAGCTTCATAAGTATTGGCCAGAATATAACTGCGAGCTTTACCAATATCTTTCGCTTCACCTTTAGATAAAAGAAGATAATCATTCATATCAAGAGACAAAGCTACTTCACCTATAATAACTGCATTCACAAGAGCTGATCGATATGCGGTAAGTTCCCCCTCATCACAATCTGGATACTTTTTATAAAGATAATCAGTCACAACCAGTTCCAAAACAGCATCCCCTAAAAATTCTAGACGCTCATTGTGAGACAATCTTCCCCCACTATTTTCATTAATATAAGAACGATGAATAAAAGCCTGTTCTAGAAGCTTTTTATTTTTGAAAATTATATTTGTCTTTTTTTCGAATAAAGAAAAATCAATCATAATGAATTATTCTTTTGTTAATATTTCTACGGCCTTTGTGAGAAGAGGAACCATATTGTCATATATTTTAAGGTTGGCAACTTCTTCCATTTTGAACCATTTTGCATCATCAAGTCCTCCACAATCTTTTTCGAGAACTAGATCTTGATATTCTGCTTCTGCCAAGAAGAATACAACTTGCTTGCGAATTTTTCCATTCTCTGGATGAGTAGCTATGTATTCACTACGACCAAGAAGTTCTTTGACTTTCATATCAACACCCATTTCTTCCTTTATCTCACGTATTGCACCCTGCTCTTCATTTTCACCATCCTCAATACTCCCCTTTGATAAAGTCCAGTAGCCGAAAACGTCATGAACAAAGGCAAAGTAGATACCTCCATCATGGTGTGCATAAACAACTGCACCAGCCTTTTTCTCTATAGGAAATTTACTTGGATCTGTTTCAAAATGTTTGTGCTTTTTATGAAGACCTACATCATCTTTACCTGGTTCACCAATCTCTTTATATACTCCACCCAATACTCCGTTTATAAAACGGCTAGAATTCTCACCTCCAAAACTTTTCGCAAGTTCTATCGCTTCGTTGATAGCAACCTTCGGAGGAACTTGCTCCCTGTCACCAAATAATAATTCATATAATCCTAATCGAAGAATATTCCTATCCACAATAGAAATTTTATCTATTGGCCAATCTGGTGCAGCTTTCTCTATAATCTCATCTATTATTACTTTCTTCTTAGTTATACCTAAAAATAACTCGCTCATAAAATGCGAGTCATCAAGACCTGGTCCAAATTCTTCAATGTTTCTTTCGAGCATTACTTCCGGCTCCGATAAATCAGATGACACAGCAAAATCCCACTCGAAGAGTGTCTGAAGAACAATTGAACGTGAAAGGTGCCTGTTTGCCATAATTAATTAGGTTCTAGGTTTCAGTTTCTAGTGGTTAGTATTGCACTATCTAGAACCTAGCCCCTAGGAACTAAAACCTAATTTTTCTTTTTAGCTTGTTTCTTTTCAACTTTTTTAACCACATCTATTACCTTACGGCCACGATAAAAGCCACAGTTCTTGCAAACTATATGAGTCTCTTTTGGAGCTGTACAATTAGTACAAACAGCAAAAGTCTTTGCCTTTAAAGCATGATGTGATCTACGATTCCCTGTGTGGGCTCGTGTATGTCGCATTCGTATTACCATATTGAATAGTATACCGATTTTCGGCTAAAATGCAAATACTTGTAATTTGGATATATTAATTGTATTATTGTACGTATAGAGATTGTTATGGCTACCAACCATAATTCACCCCTAACAAGGCTAATCTATAATATAAAGAACAAAGTTGGGTGGAACCGCGAATAGACTCGCCCCGACAAAAAATGATTGCTCATTTTTTGTCGGGGCGATTTTAATTTATTAATAACAAAATTTCACAAATTATATGGATAACAAACTAGAAAATATTCGCCACTCCCTCGCCCACCTGCTCGGTGCATCAATTATGGAGCTCTACCCTGGATCAAATATTACATTAGGTCCTGCAGTAGATAATGGCTTTTATTACGATGTAGATGTAAAAGGTAAAATTACTGATGCTGATTTAGAAAAGATAGAGAATAAAATGAAAGAACTTCTAAAGACTTGGAGTACTTTTGAAAAGAAAATTTTGACTAAAGACGAAGCGCTAAAAATGTTTGCGGGTAATGTGTATAAAGAAGAACTTATAAATGGTATCGCCGAAAAAGGAGAGGAAATAACAATCTATACTTCAGATCAATTCTCTGACCTTTGCCGTGGTGGACATGCGAGTAATATGAAAGAAATAAAAGATGGATCTTTCAAAGTAGACCGAGTAGCCGGTGCCTATTGGCGTGGAGACGAGAAGAATAAAATGCTTACTCGCGTATATGGACTTGCTTTCGAAACAAAAGATGAACTTGATGCATATATTCTTCAACAAGAAGAGGCAAAGAAAAGAGATCATAGGGAATTGGGTAAAAAACTTGAGTTATTTACTTTTGATGAAGAAATAGGTAAGGGTTTAACTATTTGGTTGCCAAAAGGAAATATTATTAAGGAAGAGCTTGAAAATTGGGCAAAGGAAACAGAAAAACAGTGGGGATATAAAAGAGTTACTACCCCTATAATTACAAAAGAAAGTTTATTCTATACTTCTGGTCACTTACCTCTATATGCAGAAAGTATGTACGCTCCTATCAAGATAGAGGATGATAATTATTATATAAAGCCAATGAATTGCCCTTTTCATCATAAGGTTTTTTCTGCTCTACCAAAAAGTTACAAAGATTTACCACTTCGACTTGCAGAATACGGCTGGTGTCATAGATATGAAGACTCTGGTAGTTTATTTGGATTAATGAGAGTTCGTGGAATGCAAATGAATGATGCTCATATTTATACAACACCCGAACAAGCAATGCAGGAATTTACAGATGTAATTAAATTGCATGAATATTATTATAAGGTATTAGGAATTGAAAAGTATGAAATGGAATTAGCTCTTCGTGATCCTAAAAAACTAGACAAATACCATGGCGAAGAAAAAGATTGGGAACTTGCCGAAAAGATGACATTAGATGCGATGAAAGCATCAGGAGTACCATTTAAAATCGCTCATGAAGGAGCAGCTTTTTATGGACCTAAAATGGATTTTCAAATATACTCTTCAATCGGAAGATCATTTACAGCTTCAACTAATCAGCTTGATCTATACATGGGCAAAAGATTTGGATTGGAATATACAGACAAGGATGGAACTAGAAAAACTCCATATATAATACATCGTGCGCCGCTTGGAACTCACGAACGATTTATCGGTTTCTTGATCGAGCACTTCGCTGGAGCGTTCCCCGTATGGCTATCACCTGTACAGGTTATAATTCTTCCTATATCAGAGCATCAAAAAGAATATGCTAATGTAATTTTCGAGAAATTAAAGAACACAGACGTACGAGTAGAGCTCGATGATTCAAATGAATCACTTGGAAAGAGAATTCGTAATGCCAAGATGAGTAAGGTTCCTTATGTAATAGTCATCGGGGATAAAGAGCGTGATGCAAACGTTATAACTATAGAAGGTAGAACAGAGAAACTCGAAGGCATCACAGTGGAAACATTCATGGGAAGAATTCAAAAAGAAATAGAAGAAAGAACGTTGAACTAAGTATTTAATTCCCAAAGCAAAAAAGCACATAGGTCAGGCCTATGTGCTTTTTTATTTGATTCCATAATAATCTTTAATACAATGATCTTCATCCATTATTAGTGGCATTTGGAGAGCATTATTTGGAGTTACCCAGGAAAAATCTTTATGCTCTTTTTTAGAAAGAATAATTTCAGGCTTTTCTTTAAGATGTAAGACAAAATAATGATAAAGAAAATCTCGATCTGGATGAGAAACAAAAAAAGTTTTATAAAAAATTAAATCTTCTTTTTTAACATCCACACTAGTCTCTTCTCTTAATTCTCTAGTCATAGCATCAGATATACTAATATCAGAAGGATCTACCTTGCCTGCTGGCTGTCCCCATTTTCCTCCATGAATTTTATTATCTTGACGATGGAGCAAAATGAATTCCCCATCATGCTCCATTAAACAAGCAACGACTTCAATATCTGGAGAAAACTCTTTTGGTTTTTCATTATAAATCATATCTTATAAGTTTAAAATTTATTTCTATACTACTCTTTCTTAGTTGAATTGTCTACTTTGTTTTAATACCTATATTCAACATTAGGAAATTTATTTAAATTTTTACATTTTTGTGACGGCCGTCACAAAAATGTAAAATAACTATACTTTAAAAACTTTCATAAATTTGCGGTCATTCTCGAATGATTCTGTTGTAATATAAATCACTTCGCTACTAAAATTAAAATTTGTCTTAATTAAGGCCACAATTTCCTCACAAGAATAAGGATATATCCATACACTTCCCTGAATTTGTAAAAATCCAACTTTTTTTAGATGAAATCTTAAAATATTACGTAACCTTCTTTTGTCTTCCGGAATATCAAACATAACCATTCTCCATTTACCATCCCATTTAGTTGGTCTTTTTAACTGCTTATAATCTCCTAATAATAAATTATTAACAACCTTATGCCCTTTTGGAGTAATAGTTATTCTTAATTCTCCATCTTTGTTAATAAATTGGATTAACCCTTTTTTATTCATTCTATTTATCGTTCCAGAATATTGATATTTCTGACGTGCTGTTTTAAATATATCAGAAAAAGACTCAAAATATTTCTTTGGTAATTCCCCATCTGTAACACTGAGAATTGCTTTTAATAATTCCTTTTCAACTGAACCAACTATATACCCTTTATACCTCATGCTTATATTGTATCACAAAATTACAATTTTGCGACGGCCGTCTACAAAATGTAAATCTGAGAGATTGATTGACTGGATTAAATTAAATTCTATTTCTAATACTTTTTAATGAAATTACTTAGTTCTTCTACTGTATCAACAATCTTTATAAGATTCGGGTGACTCTCTCTTTCAAAAAATGATCTATCATGAACTCCCCAGGTAACGGCGATTGTCGATACTTTCGCAATATCTGCTTCTTTTATATCCCCTAATGAATCAGTTATAAAAATAACATCTTTTTTATCAGTTTTATATTTATCTTCTATCATTTTAAATTTCTCAACTTTATTTGTTGATATTTCAGCAGTAACAACAAAATCAAATAAGTGATCTATCTTTGATTTTTCAAGTAAAGGAGAACCTATGAAAGAGTTAGTATTCAGAACTAAAACACAACCATTCTTGTGTAAATCTTCAACTAGTTCTTTCATGCCTTCGAACATTGGCGTCATTGTTTTCTTCTGATCATAAATAGCTCTCCTTTCTTTTCTTTCTTCTTCTGTTTCTTCTAGTACAAGATGTGCATACTTTTTGGCTTCTTCATGAAAATTACCACTATATATTTCTTTATACATCTCTTTAGTAACTCCACTGTGCCTTTTAAGATAAAATTCTTCTGAAAATGGGACAGTGTCAAATAACACTCCGTCCATGTCAAAAATTATTACTTTATTTTTCATTTTATATATCCAAGTTTGCCATCTTTGCATGCGATGTGATAAATGATTTACGAGGTGGCACCTCAGAACCCATCAGCATATCAAATACTTTATTGGCATCTTCACCATCGTGGACAGATACTTGCTTCAAAATTCTTCGGGCAGGATCCATTGTCGTCTCCCAGAGTTCTTCTGAATTCATTTCTCCGAGACCTTTATATCTCTGGATATGAATTTTTGAGACTCTTTTATTTTTTGCAGTTTCTTCTTCTGTTTCTTCTTCCTCCTCTTGTAACTCACCTTCATCATTTGCAGATTCGGAAAGCAGATCTTCAAGCTTTGGAGCATCTTTACCTAGAATCTTGTCGCGCTCTTCATCGGTATAAGCATACGAAATCTCTTTACCAATTTTTATTTTAAATAGAGGTGGTTGAGCAATATAAACATATCCGGCATCAAGAACTGGACGGAAATAGCGGTACATCAGAGTAAGGATAAGCGTACGGATATGTGCACCATCCACGTCGGCATCGGTCGCAAGAATTATTTTATGATAACGCATTTTACTTATATCAAAAGTATCCCCTATGGAAGTACCCATCGCTATAACTAGATTCTTTATCTGCTCTGAACCCAACATTCGATCAAGACGAGCTCTCTCAACATTTAAAATTTTACCACGCAAAGGAAGAATAGCTTGAAACTTTCTGTCTCTTCCCATTTTTGCTGTACCACCAGCGGAATCTCCCTCCACTATGAAGAGCTCTCCACTCTCAGCATCCTTTGCTTGACAGTCTGCAAGCTTGCCTGGAAGCGTCATACCTTCGAGAGCGCCCTTACGAAGTATTGAGTCTTTAGCTGCCTTAGCGGCCTTTCTAGCACGTAAAGCAAGCAAAGATTTGCTGATTATAGACTTTGCTTCATCTGGATTCTCTTCTAGGAATGCTGTAAAAGCGTCTCCAAAAACGGTTGCCACAGCTCCTTGAGCTTCTGTAGAACCAAGCTTGGCTTTAGTCTGACCTTCAAATTGTATTTCACGAAGCTTCACAGAAACAACAGCAGTAAGTCCTTCTAATACATCATCTCCAGTGAATCCTCCATCAGCTTCTTTTATTAAATTATTCTTTTTACCATAAGTATTGAGTATTCTCGTAAGCGCAGTTTTAAACCCTGTGACATGAGTACCACCTTCTGGATTGTGGATATTGTTTGCGAAAGGAATAATGTCAGAGTTGATACCATCTACATACTGCAATGCTACTTCAACTCCGACTTGATCAAGCTCTTTTTCTACATAGAAAACTGTCGAGTGGATAGGCTTCTCAGATTTATTATAAAACTTTACAAGAGAAACAAGTCCTCCTTCAAAATAAAAAGTCGTCGAAGGGACTTCGAGTTCTAGTTCTCTAAACCAAAAAGCATTATCATAATCACTACTCTTGCCTTTATCACCTGTTAGGGGGTCCCATAGACGTGCATCTATAATATCTATACGAAGGCCCTTCACTAAATAAGCCTGCTGACGTAAATGAGCTATGACTGTATCCCAATCAAATCTAACTTGTTTAAAAATTTCTTCATCTGGTTGGAATGAAATAATAGTACCATGAGATTTTGTGCTACCAACTTTCTTAACGGCAGCTTTCCTCTTGCCTTGAGTGTATTCCTGAACATATTTACCTCCATCTTTATGAACTTCAGCTTTAGTATAAATAGAAAGTGCGTTTACAACAGAAGCACCGACACCATGAAGACCACCAGAAACTTTATAACCACTATCATCACCTCCAAATTTGCCTCCTGCGTGGAGAGTCGTCATAACTGTTTCAAGAGCAGAAACTTTCGTCTTTGAGTGAACATCAACTGGTATACCGCGTCCATTATCAACAACACGAACAGAATTGTCTGGTAACATTGTAACTTCTATATGATCACAGAATCCACCCATCGCTTCATCGCGAGAGTTATCAAAAATTTCCCAAATCAAATGATGAAGTCCTTCTATGCCAGTCGATCCGATATACATACCGGGACGGCGTCGAACAGGTTCGAGACCTTCAAGAACTGAGATTTGCTCAGCACCATAGTGAACTTCTTTTGCTTTTTTTTCTTCTTTTTTAGCCATAAAATAATTTAAAATATCCATTTATGATGGATAAGAACTGCTTATATTATAGCAAAAAATACCTTGAAACGCTAGTATATTTGTTGCTATTTTAACCTTATATTTTAAGCTTATTATCGCACTTCCCAACCTAGAGATGAAATCTTTTTTGTAACATTATCCATTATTGGATTCACTTCTTCATCTGTTAAAGTTTTTTCATATGATTGAAAAACTAAACGATAAGCAAAAGATGTCCTGCCTTCCTTACTGAATGAATCAAAAAGATATGGCTCTTTTATCAAAAGGCTTGTACCTTCTTCAGTTAGTATATTTTTCAATTTATTCTTGTCTTCTGCCTCTGGTACCCAGACTGCTATATCACGAGTTATGAATGGATAAACGGACCACATTTTAAATGGCGAAGCAGAAATAGAATGAGAAATTAATTTTTCAATATTCTCCATAGGAATATTTTTAATAAATTCTTCTAATTTTACTTCAACTACATTTTTCTTGTCTCCATAAGCTACATGCATCTCTTCTCTGTCTTTAAAAAAGACAGTGCCAATCTCAAAGACTTTCACTTCTTTCATATCAAGTAATGGTAAATTCAAAATATTTAATTTAATGCTTTCTTTAAGTCCATCTGTTATATTATTCCTCAAGCAATTTTTACCACCCGCAGAAGAGAGAACCTCTACATCGCCTTTGTCACGGAAAACATAAGTCATAACTTCGCTATATCCATCATTCAAAAGTTTATTGCGAGCCATTAATATTTTTATATAGGCATCATCCTTTTCATTATTAATTTCTACTTTCGGAATTTTTTCTACAAGCTTATCATAGCCTAAAATCCTAACGACTTCTTCCGTTAAATCATGTGGCTCATTTAAATCTAATCTTAAAGATGGCGCTTGTATTTCATATACTCCATCTTTTTCTGTATAAACAAAATTTAATTTCTTCCAAACACTTTCAATATCTCCTTTTGAAAAGTTTGAACCGAGTCTTTTATTGATATATTCAATTGTGATATTAATTAATCTTTCTTTTGCTTTATTGGGATAGACATCTATGATATTCTCTACTTCTCCACCTGCTAAAGAATAAATAAGATCACTGATAGCATCCATAGTTATAGTACAAAGCTCTGGTGATATTTCATTCTCATATCTCTTTACTGCATCAGTTTGAATATTTATTTTCTTTGCTGTCTTTCTGGTTGTTGTATGATTAAAATTGGCTACTTCTATCACAATATTTTTCGTATTATTATCGACTTCAGCACGAGTACCTCCTTTTATACCTGCAATAGCGAGTGGATACTTCTCGTCAGCAATTACCAAGATAGAATCGTCTAAATTGATTTCTTTTTTATCAAGAGTCGTTATACTTTCACCCGTTTTGCCATTCCTAATTATCAATTTCTCGCTTGCAAGTTTATCTAGATCAAAGGCATGTATAGGCTGACCCAAGTCAAACATCACAAAATTTGCTGCATCTACAATATTATTTATAGACTTCTGACCAATGGCTTTTAAATTCTCCTTTAACCATTCTGGACTCTCTCCAACTTTAACATTCCTCATTATTCGCCCCATATAACGAAGACATTTATCATCTTGTATTTCAATTTTCAAATCGGAGCCAAATTGGTTTTTTAAATGGTCTGGCACCGGCTCCCGTCCCCCAGGTCCCTGGACCTTTAAAAAACCATTTGGCAGAGATATTTTCATATCAAAAATTGCAGAAATTTCCCTTGCTATCCCCCAATGTGAAAGACAGTCATGGGCTCTATCTGGCATAATTTTAATATCAAAAATAGTGTCACCACCCTCAACAACAAACTCATCTACTTCAAAAGAATGAAATATAATACCATCCGCAATTTTTTCAGGTGTAGGTAGCTTCTCTTCAAAATAATTTTGTAGCCAATTGTAAGATATTTTCATATATTAAATCTGATTAAACCTTAAATCCCCCTGATAAGCTGGTCTGATGTCTGGCATTAAATACTTTATAACCATAAGTCTCTCAAGTCCGGGACCAAAAGCGAAACCTTGATACTTCTTAGAATCTATTCCGCACTTATCGAGCACGTTTGGATGAACCATACCTGCTCCACCCATCTCTATCCACTTCCCTTTGTACATCAAATCAAATTCAATAGATGGCTCCGTAAATGGGAAAAAACTCGGACGAAAACGAAGATTCGTATTCTCACCTAAAATCTTTTTATAAAAATATGATAACGTGCCCTTCAAATCTGCCATCGAAATATTTTCTCCAATGAATAAACCTTCTATCTGATAGAATTGCATTTCATGCGTCGCATCTGTCGCTTCATTTCTAAAAACTTTACCAGGGGCAATTATTGCAAATGGCGGTTTCTTGCCACTCTTGGCAAATTCTTCCATGAAGCGAATCTGCACAGACGAAGTATGAGTCCTTAAAACTTTATCTTTTTCTCCTTTTATAAAAAATGTATCTTGCATGTCGCGAGCTGGATGTTCTTCGGGGAAATTTAATGCATCGAAACAATGATAAACATCTTCAAGCTCAGGTCCGACTGCTACCTCAAAACCAAGCTCTGTGAAAACTTTTATTGTATCGTTTATTATCACTGAGAGAGGATGCTCTCGTCCTTTTTGTATTTCTTCTTGTTGCATTTTAATTAATGATTATGAGCTTTTTCAACAGAAAAATTTGATTTACCGTCTTGTAATTCATGTTTTATGGCATATTTTTCACCCTTAGCATCATAAAAATGATATTCACCATGTTCCTTAGCATGATCCAAAAAACCTTTTACTGCTTCACTATGTACACTCTCTTTTAAAAATTTAATAGCTCCTTCAGTTTCGTGATGAAAGCCCATTTCTGTTCCATGTATGTTATGTAAATCCATAATAGTTAAAAATTAATTAGACTTATAATATATAAAATATAGCATTATAGAGCCTTTTTTCAAAATTTTATTTTAAGTCTATTAGATACTTCCAGATCCTATACATAGCGAAGGTATCAAGCTCGCAATAAGTTAATAGTTGCTCTGTTTTTTCTTTAGCTTCTTCTTTAGAGTAGGCATCACTCACTATTAAATCCCATGTATTTGAAGCTGTTGCTCCCTCTTGAATATCTAGCGCTTTGTATGAGAGATCTGGGGCTAATACTGGTAAGATATATTTGATAGAAGTTTTACCTTTGAATTTTGGGTGAATAAAGTGTTGATTTGAGAAAATATCCATTAGATCAATTACTCTCCCGTTTACATCCTCGAGGAAGGCCTGGTAATCGGGATTCCTTCTTGCTAAATCTTTATTCCTTCCCATTTCAAAACTTTTATTCCAGACAACTATATGCCCAGTACTTGGAATATGTTTCTTGAGTGCTTCAATAAACGCTACATCAGGATTCGTACTCTCAGTAAAAATAAATTCAAAATGACTCGGATCCTTTTCTACATCATTCACAACATGCAAAGAAAATTGAAAAGTAATTTGATTGAATGGTGAGAAACCTGTATACCTAGGGATACCTGCAGCAAATGTCTCATAGTCTAGAAACGATATTGGTGTTGATATTGTGCTTAGGAATTCACTAATCTCTTCTTTGTCCATAAATATTTTCCCTGTTTGTGTAGCCATGACTTGATTCCTCTGCTTCTCACTTAGCTGGAAGTCTTCTGGCACATCTTCTATTCTGAAAATTCCTCTATCAATTAATTCTGCGAGTTTACTTTTAGAGCTTCCTATCCTAGATATATCATGAACACTATACATTGGCACTTCAGGGTTAGAATAAGAAAAAGTTGTACAGTGTGAACTCCTTCCACGAGTAATACATTTGCAATTTCCAAAAGGTTCTACAGTAGATGATAGTATTTCGTATGCATTCTTCATTTCTTCCGAGACTACTTCCGTAATATTTAAAACATTTTCTGTGAAATCTTCAATTGAGAAAAGATTATCAATATCTAGATCCCCACCACGCACATATTCACTGTTCAATCGTACAAGGTTAAGTTTACCGATAGGAATATTTAATTCTTTTAAGACTAGGTACTGGAATGCTATATCGTATGAATAAAGTTCATCTTTCGCTTTTTTATTCTCACCACTGTTCGAGGCTTTTACTTCGTAAAGATCATACACCTGAAAGACATCATCCCAGACAATAATGTCGCAAACTATTTTGTAATTTTCCGTTTCAAAAACAGGCTGGTAAATAACGTTAATATGAGAGTTAACTAATTCCATTGTTTCTTCTGTGGCATCTCTACTCGTCAAAAGTACTCCTCCTGGAAACAAGTCACGAGCTAGCTCATCGACTTCATTACCCGTCTCTATTATCCCCTGATCAAAAGCCGACAAGGGCTTCGCATAGTAAATATCCGGCTTGTGCACTTTGAGCCAAGCATTCTTTCCGCAGTCTCTGTATATAAGATAATCAGTTTTAGTTAGCTTCATAATTATTTATTTTTAAATCTTTCGTCCAATCAACTCTCATAACATTAATTTCTTTGTTAAATAATTTCTCTAAAATTATTTTTATACCGACTCCGTCCCTCGAAGTGAAAATACTAATTTTCTTTTCATCTTTATTCTTACTTATTAAACCACTATCAGTTAGAAGATGAGAAACTTGACGAACAATTGCAGGAGTCGGATCAATAACGTTCACCTCACTCCCGACGATGGCTTTTATGGCAGGAATTACAAATGGATAGTGCGTGCATCCAAGAACAACTGTATCAATACCATCTAAGAGCATTGGCTTAAGTGCATTCTCTAAAATTATTTTTGTTTCCTTGCTATCAAAATCCCCTTTCTCAATTCTCTCTACGAGCTCTAGGCAAGTATCTTTGTGAATTTCAACATTTTGTGCAAATCTTTCTACAACAGAATTATAAAGTTCGCCATCAAAAGTTGCAGGCGTCGCAAGGACTCCGACAACTCCCGTTGTAGTCATCTCTACTGCTTTCTTAACTGCAGGTTCCATACCAACAAATAAAATATCTGGAAATTTTTCCCGCAAATATTTGAGTGCAGCCGCTGAAGCGGTGTTACAAGCGATGACAATTATTTTACATCCTTTATTGATTAGAAATTTAGTTATTTCTTCGGAGTATATTTTTATTTCATCAAGCGATTTAACCCCATAAGGGACGTGCCCTTGGTCACCAAAGAATATATAATTATAGTCAGGAATTTCCTGCTCTAGATGTTTTAATATCCACAACCCACCAACTCCTGAATCAAATACTCCAATATTCGTCATAATGCCATTATAGCATTTATTGTTTTTGCATATAAGCGAGCCAGTAATCGCGCTTGTAGATACGATTGTTGAAGGTGGTATAGCTCGTCTTCTTCTCTAAATTTAAAATTTTAAAATATTTACTATACATCCGTATAAAATCTTCACGAGAGAAAACCCTCTCTGTAAGTCCTATTTCTTTTGTTATATATGTATCATATTCCCTACCCGGACTTTGCTTTAATAAATTCTTCACATTCTTGTTGCCATCTTTGGCTAGTGCCCTTACAAAAAAATATCCTCCAGTTTTCAAAACTCTATTTACTTCATTTAAATAAATTTCTCTCCCTTTTTCATTTAAAGAGTTTGATGAAGTGACATCGAGCACTACATCTATAGAATTATCTTCTATCTCATATTTCTCTCCTATGTCTCCTAATCTATAATCTACAACAACACCTATATCTTGTGCACGAGATTTCGCAATATTTAAAGCCGTCCTAGAAATCTCTATTCCGGTAACTTTATTTCCTAGGTCTGCCAAGTAATTTGAATTCCTGCCCGTACCACAGCCAAGATCAAGAATCATTTTTTCTTCAACTCTAAATTTTTGTTCTTTCTTAAGAAACTTCAAAAAACGTAGAGTGTCAGCCTGCGGACCATCATTCTTTGTAACGAACATTGGGCTCTTGTACTCCCTATCCCATACATTTCCTTGGTGTGTCATATATTATGATTCTAACACAATTATTTAGAGAGTCTCTACCATTATCATATTTGTAGATCCGCCTTTCTTCTCCAATTGTGAGCAAGTTGCTATCACAATCTTATCCCCCTTATTAGCAATTTTTTCTTTAAGACAAAAATCTCTCACACTTTTGAATACATCTTTATCTAAGGCTGTACTATATTCGTTCACCTTAAGTGGAAGACATCCAAATGAAGCATATAGTTGATGGAAGGTTGTCTCATCGGAAGTTACAGCTATTATGTGCGGCATTGGCTTATAACGAGAAATCATTCTTGCTGTATAACCTGTCTTTGTTAAGGCAATGATAACTTTAGCTCCAATATTATGTGCTGTTTTCACTATTGAGCCAGTAATAGAATCCGTAACGCCTATTTGGCCTTTTTCATCCACGTGTGAAATTTCTCTTTCTGGAAAATTATGTTCTATATCAAGCGCTACTTTAGTCATCACTTTTACCGCTTCTATTGGAAAGCTTCCTAGAGTCGTCTCTTCGGAAAGCATGACAGCATCTGTACCATCGAGAATAGCGTTCGCAATATCGGAAACTTCGGCCCGAGTAGGCACGGGACTCTTGATCATTGATTCAAGCATCTGAGTCGCTGTTATCACAATTTTCCCTGCATCATTACACTTCTTGATAAGCATTTTCTGAATCATCGGAACTTTTTCAGCGGGTACCTCAATAGCAAGATCACCGCGAGCAACCATAAGTCCATCGCAAAGGGCAAGTATCTCATCTATGTTCTTCACAGCTTGAGGGGTCTCAATCTTTGCAATTATTAATGCTTTTGATTTTCTTTTATTTAAAATATTTCTTAGTTCAATTACATCCTCTTTTGTACGAACGAAAGAAAAAGCAAAGAAGTCCACTTTATTCTTTATTCCAAAATCTATATCCTTCTTGTCCTTGTCTGTGAGTGAGCTAACTGATATATCAGAATCTGGGAGATTGACTCCACGGCGTCCTTTCGTTTCTCCGCCTACGAGTATTTTACAAAGCACTTCACTGCCCTTTATACTTACAACTTCGAATTTCTTCTTGCCATCATCTACCATTATCTTGTCACCTTTTTTAACTTCTTTTGCAAATAGTGGATAGTTGATAGATATATGACGTTCATCACCGACAATATTCTCCGTTGTGATAGTTATGTCGTTTCCCTCCTTAAGAGTTACGCGTTCTGTACTGAACTCTCCTAAGCGAATCTTCGGACCTGAAAGGTCTTGCATGATAGCCCCACTCTTACCAGTTTCTTTCATTGCTATTTTAAAATTATTTACCTTTTCTTGGTGCTCTTTGAAATCCCCATGTGAAAAATTCAAACGAACAACATTCATACCTGATTTTAAAAGAGATGAAAGCATTGCAACTGAAGAAGTTGCTGGTCCGATAGTTGCTACAATTTTTGTTTTTTTGATCATAAAATAAATAATTCAATAATAAATAGAAATATGAACCCGACTTAATAAGGCTTAATAATCTCCTTATATTATAGCATGAAATCATAGAAATTCAAAAACCATCACAAAATTAATTTTGTGATGGTTTTTGAATTATCTTTCTTATTCTCCTTGAACAAGACGAACGATTATCAAAATAATCGCTACTATAAGAAGTATGTGTATAAGCCCTCCAGCAATATGGAAACCGATAAAACCAGTTAACCATAGTACCAATAAAATTATTGCAATTGTTCCAATCATAAATATATTTTTTGTTATTCTTTATCTGTAAATATCACAAGTCGACTACTGTGATCCTTCCTTATTGTATCCCATACACCAAAGCAAGTTATTAGATTCAAATGTGCTTTATCATCACTTGAATTAAAGACAAGTAAGGCATCTTCCTTTGGGCTATAAGTTTTCATTTCACGAACAATGAAAGTATTTGTTACACCTCCATTATCCTCAACATAAATTTTGTCTCCTATTGATACTTTATACAAATTATCAAAAATTGCGGGGATGCCATCCTTCCAGCCAGAGTGCCCTGCTATAACAGAACTACCCACTTCCCCTGGCCTTGGTCCTAAATTATACCAAGCAACGTTTGATGGACCTTGTGGAACCCCCATAGTGCCATCCTCGTCAATACCGACATATTCAATAGTGGAATCAACATTAATCACTGGAATTTTAAGACGGATTGGACTTTCTTTGGCAGATAAATCAAAATTCGTTTTTTCTTGAGAAGCACTGGCAATTGGATTATCCTGAGAATAATTTTGAAAAATAAAATAAGAAATAGCCCATGCAGAAAATATAAATCCTATAATAGTAATTGTCAGTAACTTCTTTTCTAATAATTTTTTTACTAATTTCATACCCCCTCTTTTATCTAAATAAATTTAAGAAACTATTTATTAGAAATTCATACCATGCTTCTGGAGGAAATCCTGTTTTAGGTAGGAGTGGAGTAATTACCGGTGGAGCCACAACTGGAGTAATAGTTGCATAAACACACAACTCTGGCTTGCTAGAGGAGAAGAAATTATAGTTTGTAGCATTTGGATCTTTACATCCATATGTTGTTCCACCTCCACCACTACTTGCTGGTTGTATATATGTATTCGTAATTGTACAAGTCTGGTCAACACCTGAAGAAAGAGAAATAATTCCGTCGGGACAACTAGCAGAGAATGATTGCGTATAATTAGAATCAGTTGTTTCTGTTACAGTATGTGAGCCTGCAGAAACTTCTTTAGCTACATTTGTAGTAACAGATATAGCATCTACAAATAATGGAAAGTCGGCAGCAACTTTAGATCCACCACCAACAACTTCTTTAACCACTGTAAGATGAGGCTTTGTACATGTGGGTGCGGTAATAACAACATCAGCATCAGGAATTGTAACTGTTCCTCCAAATGCCAAAGCTCTTCCTGACCATTTAACACCTTCATAAACAGTAATTCCTGCGGCATCAATAACTGTTCCTTTAAATGAAATATCAGAACTACCACCTGCACCAATAGTCGTCGCTGCAGTAGGAGTCCAAAAGACATCACAAGCTGACGCACCATCCGCTACTGAAACGTGCGAGTTAACTACTGTCGTAAGAGCATTAGTAGGTCCGGATGTCCTAAATATGTAGGTTCCTGCACCACTTAGAGTAATCCCTGCTGTTCCTATGGACATAGCACCAGAGGCTGTTGTTGTACAATAAACTCCTGGTGTATAAATTCCAATAGTTCCGTGTGTAGTATCTGTAGCAAGATCAATTGCTCCAGCAGCAAAACTAAATGTACATGGTTGACTATTAAGAGCAGTCAAAGCAGTACCCTGATCTGTGCCAGCTTGAGCATATGTACCAGGATTTGTTGAACCATTAGTTACAACAGGTACTTGGGCTCCTGGTCCAGTAGTATATCCAAGATCTCCACTAATTGCAGTATTTATTCCCGCATTGGAGAGAGTACTTGAGAGAACACCGTAATTACCAGCTACACCAAGGTCTGGAGTTGTCGGTAAGGTTACTGCATATATTACCCCACCCAGACCAAGTGTAAACAGAGCAACCAAAACAATTTTTGAAGCCTTACTAAACTTAAAAATTTTCATATTACTTATTTTTTTAATTAATTATTAATCTCGATCACTCAAAAACCTTACTTATTATAAATTCATCATCATTTTTGTTTTTGTTCCAACAAGACCATCAGAGACTAAACCATTTGCTGTTTGCCATGTCTTTATAACTTCGATAGTTTTTGGGCCTAGTTTGCCATCTACTACCAAATTAAAATTCAATTTAGTATTTAGAAATCTCTGAAGTTCCATAACTGCTTCACCCTTACTCCACAATCTTAGAGTTGTGTCTCCAAAATTATATTTAGTTATATTTAGACAACGAGCTCCCGTAGCTGTACTAAAAATATTTCCACCTGAACATCCTTGTGAAATAATTTCATTATTAACACATTTTGCTCCTGTTGCTGTATTGTAAATATTGTTATTTGAACATCCTTCTTCATTTGTATTAACTGTTGTGGTAACTACTTCATTGTTGTTATTTGAAGTTGTATTCGATGTAGAGTTAGAATTTGAATCTCCATTTGTATTATTGTCTGAAGTCGTAGTTGTAGTAACAGAATCATTATTTGTACTCGTATTAGAACTAGCGGTACCTGAAATAGTAACTCTACTTGCATCAAGAGTGACAGCTGTTTGAGCTAAGGCTCTACCGTTTAGGACAGCTCCTGTATTCAATACAATTGCTGTTTGGTCTAAGATATTTCCGTTGAATGTAGCTCCTGTACCGATAGTCGTCTGTCCGGCAACGATCCAAAAAATGTTGCTAGCTTTTGCACCACCTGAAAGAACTATGCTTTTTGCAGAACTTATATCAAGATTCTGTGCTATGACAAAAATCCAAACATCATTTGCAGAGCCAGTAAGAGTAACATCTGTAGGGATTGTTACACCTGTACCCCATTTGTATAATCCAGGAGCAAGAGTTAATCCACCGATGTTCCCAGCACCAAGCTCTGTCACAGCACTAAGTGAACGTCCGGCTCCGTCAGTATATGCAGTCTCCATATCACTAACAGCTGTAGATACAACTGAAGGAGTTGGATTAGCATAACTTGGTGCATAGACCTTACCAGTTATTAAAGATGATGTGGAATAGGCACCAGCGGCAGGAAGAATTAGGCCAAATCCAGTAATGTAACTTGCTTCTGCTGGACTGACTCCAATATCACCTACAACACTTGTCGCCCCAGTTGTTGAAATTCCTGTTTTAGATAAAACTACGAAATTCCCTGCTGTTCCAAGATTGATGGCTGAAGGTCCTGCGGCATAAATGGTTGTCACCCCTACTAAACTAAATACAAACGAGAAGAGAACTGATGCTATTATTTTTTTATTTATTGTTTTCATATTTTTTAATTTTTATTAATTGTTAGTAATTACTAATTGTTATTTTTTCTTTTTAAGTTTGTTAATTTCCTTTTTTAATTTTTCTTCTTTCTTTATAAAATCTATTTTAAGTTTATTAGCATGACTAGCAATCGTCTCAGCTATAATCATCATTTCCGTAACATCTTCCATAGCTAAGAATATAATCGGTATCGATGACGGAGCATTAATCTCCTCTTTGAGACGAATCTGACGAGCATTCAAAATCATTATTTTACGACCTATTGTAGGGAATTCCCATGTGACTTCAAACCCCTTAAAGAAAGTATTTTTTGTAATAATATCTTCTAGAAGTTTTTTAAGGGAAGGAATGTTCCATTGATTATTACCGAGCTTGTATAAAAGTTTATTCTCTGTATCTTTGGGCTCAACCTGAAACATCTTATAGAAAGATTCATTCGCTGATATTACTCGTAGATCCTTATCGAGAATCAAAATAGGTTCTCTGTTTATATCTACATCTAGTACTGTTTTAATATGTGCCCATCCTTCATCCCATAAACGTTCAACAAAGTTGGACTTGGAATTATTGATTGGTGATATTTTCTTTTTATTTACTTTCATATTGATGGAGACGTAGCAGAACCCAAACGATTACAGTTTGACTTTTAAATGGAGATCTATGGTATACTTAAAGTACTAAGGAGTTTTTCCTAATACAATTAATTTGTAATCTCTCTGTGCCAAACATAACAATACATACCACTGTATTGCCTTACAGAATATAGCTATATTGTGACTTTGAAAATTTAACTGTAATAATTTTGTAATAAAAGGTCTCACCATACGTCATTAATATATGATGAATCAAAAGCAAAAAATTAAAAGGCAAGATATACTCACCCTAGCCCATCATGATTATGAAAAAGGGCTTAATTTGCATGCCTTTTTTAAGGTTCATGATCGTGCTATCGGAGAAGATTTGGTACAAGATACTTTCATGAAAACATGGGTTTATCTCGTTAAAGGAGGAAAAATTGAACTAATGAAAGCTTTCCTTTACCATATATTAAATAACCTCATTATAGATGAATATAGGAAGCATAAAACAATCTCGCTTGATAAAATTGTTGTTAAGGGTTTTGTAGAACCAAATACTGGCCACACTTCTCGCCTTTTTAATATCTTTGATGGCAAAGCAGCAGTTCTACTTATTAATCGTCTTCCTTTTAAATATCAAAAAATAATAAGAATGAAATATATTCAAGATTTATCTCTTGAAGAAATGTCTCTCATAACAGGAGACTCAAAAAAGACTCTCGCTGTACAAATCCATAGAGGTCTAGATAAACTTAAAGTTTTATATAATCCTTAAACAAATTGAAAGACGATAAAAAAATGGTATAATTTGTAAATTGACAGAAAGAACTTTTCTTATTTTTATGCCAGACATCACACTACTTACAAACTTACTTGTTAAATTCGCGTGGCTTGGGAACTGGCTATTTTTCTTCTTAGCATTCACTGAATCTGCTCCACTTGTTGGAGTATTCATACCAGGAGCAACTCTTATAACAATCGGTGGATTCCTCGCTTCCCAAGGGTATCTAAATGCTTGGGATATATTACTTTTTGCAACTCTAGGAGCTATACTTGGTGACTTCTTTAGTTATTCACTTGGTAGATGGGGTGGAACATGGATAAAAGAAAAAAGAATAATTAATCACTCTATACTTCTACATGGTGAAGAATTCTTTTACAAATATGGAAATATGAGTATTTTCTGGGGGCGATTCTTTGGACCTATCCGTGCGATCATCCCCTTCATAGCTGGGCTTCTTAGAATGAAAAGAGGGCCTTTTATATTTTGGAATATATTAAGTGCAATATCTTGGGCAACATTAAACGTTGGGGCAGGTTTCTTCTCAGGAGCTTTAATAATAACTATTTTCAAAAAATGGTCAAAAGGAATAACATATATATTAATACTATCCTTAATCATCAGCATGTTCTACTGGTTCATAAAGAAACGAGGAGTAACACTTGTAAATTCTTTCCGCCAAGATAGCTTAAGATTTTTAGAATATCTTGGACGTCAAAATTGGTTTATTAAACTTAATACTAAATATACTATCATATCTGACTTCTTTAGAGAAAATAAATATGCACCAGAAAGATTATTTGGGACTCTTCTAATCTCTTCTTTCTTAATCATAACGTATCTATTAATATTAATTCTGGACGTATTTTAAATGGAAGCTACACTACACAGCTTAGCCCTTTGGCTTGAATCATCAAAATATATTTTGCTTATTATTGGTACTATTATCGAAGGGCCAGTAGTCATGATGGTTAGTGGATTCTTATTTGGATTAGGACAATTTAGTTTAGTTCCAATGTACTTTGCTCTTGTGTTTGGTGACTTCATTGCTGATATTGGGTGGTATTGTCTGGGACGATTTGGAACAAGGCGCACTATATTTAAATATGGACACTTCTTGGGTCTCACGCCAAAACTTCTAGAAATGATGGAGGAACGCTTCCATAAGTATCACCAAAAGATTTTAATTATATCTAAACTAACAATGGGTATGGGTTTTGCTTTTGTTGTTCTTATTGTAGCTGGTACATTCAAAGTCCCATTTAAAAATTATGTATTTCTAAATCTTGTCGGTGGCTTTATTTGGACAGCCCTACTAGTAACAGTTGGGTATTTTGTGGGAAACATCTTTTTAATAATTCCTAATTCTCTCAAAGTAATTTTTGTGGCATTCGTATTCATTGCAATTATAATAGGCTTAAGATATGCTACTAAATATCTTAAGAAACAGAATATATAAAATGGAAAATAATCAAGAAAAAAAATTAAGAATAGCAATGATCTGCGATCCTATGGGTAGCAACAAGTCCGGCGTCGTCGTCTCAACTTTACGCTTTGCAAAGCTATTAAAAGAAAAAGGTCATCACGTCATCTTTATTGCGGCCCGCTCGGAGGAACATAAGGAACACAGTTTCCATAACGGTATAAAAACATATAGATTTCGAAGTATCCCTATACCAAAGTCAGATGGGTGGAACTTGGCATTCCCTTCAATTAGAGAATTAGTAGAAATATTCAAAGAAGAAGAAATAAATGTAGTACATATAATATTACCCATGTCTGCATCTATCATGGCTATAAAAGCTGCCCGAAGACTTGGAATAAAGATAGTAGCGCATTCTCATTCTCAGCCGGAAAATCTTTTCATGAATATGCCAAAAATAATTCAACCTGTCTTGGGAAATCTTTGGAATAAATATCTAGCTTGGACATATAATAAAGCAGAATGCTTGATTTACCCTACGCAAATGGCAAACGACTTACTCCAAAAATTAAGTAAAAAAGGTCAAAAGTCGGAGATAATTAGTAATGGGATAGATATAAAAGAATTTAGCCCAAAACCAATTGGTGACTTTAATAAAAAGTTTAGAATTGATGAGGATGCAACTAAATTACTTTTCGTCGGACGTTTGTTCCCCGAGAAATCTATCGATACTCTAATCCGAGCAATGCCATACGTTATTAAAAAGTATCCTAATACTCATTTGATGATTGTCGGTGGTGGATATCTAAAACCAAATCTCGAAAAATTGGCAATAGGTTTAAATGTTGATAAACATACCACCTTTTTAGGATTAGTCAGCGAAGAAGATAAAGTGCTTGCATTTAATGCGTGCGATATGTTCATACTTCCTTCCCTTGCCGAACTTGAAGGCATGGTGGTACTCGAAGCTATGGCTTGTGGTAAGCCAATAATAATCGGAGATGCGGAAATGAGTGCTTCTCGTTTCTTTGTAAATGAAAATGGTTTTCTGTTTAAGTCAAAAGATCCGAATGATCTAGCAGATAAGATATCGACTCTAGTCGAAAACAAAGAACTCCGAGAAAAAATGGGAAGAAAGAGCCTAGAAGACAGTAAAGATTATGATATCAATAAAAGTGCGGATAAATTGGAAAAGGTTTATTATGGAATATTATAAATATATGACTGAACAAATTTTCGACAATAAATTATATTACCGTACAAATGAATGGAAGCCCGAGAGAATTACCTTGGTTTTTGTCCATGGAGTTTGCGGCAGTTCGTCAGCTTGGTGGGAATTTGAAAAGAGACTGACAGATAAATACAACATTCTAGCCTACGATATACGTGGACATGGAAAGTCAAAGCGATTCACGGAATATGATGATTATAAAATAGAAAATTTTGGGAGTGATTTATATGAATTGGTAAATTTTTTAAATATTAAAAAGTTTGTAATGATAACGCATTCTTTTGGGACATTCATAGCGCTTGATTTCATAGATAAACACAGTGAGTACTTGATTGCAACTATATTCCTAAGCCCAAATTATAATGCATCCCTTATACCTGAAGTGAGAACCGCCAAGCCTTTCATCAATATTATAAGTAAAATTAAATTCCCTATCAGGACTACTAAAGAGAGAAAACACTTAGACTATTTGAAAGACTTCCCAAATTCTGGTGACTATAATATAAGGAGAACTATCGCTGATGTTTCTAATACTTCACTTCGGGTTTACTTATACTGCGTCAAGCAATTGTATTCATTTGATGGAGAAAAAATATTAGGAAAAATAAATTTCCCTACTTTAATCATACATGGCAAAGAAGATACAATCTTCCCTACTAAATATGGAGAGTTAATGGCTAGTAAAATATCGGGCTCAAGAATCATTAAACTCGATAACGTCTGCCATGAGATCAAAGACAATCTTGTAACAATAGATAAAATATACAACGAAATGGAAAATTTCTTAAAGAACTTTTAAATACATTATTTGATAATAAGGTTTTTCTGAGTTATACTTACAATTATGAAAATTTGGACACAAAAATGGATAAACTTGTTTAAGAATAAGGAATTTATTAAATCTTTAATTATTTCTCTTATTTTTCTAACTATTAGTCTTTATATAAACTTTCGAGCTGGTAATTATGCTACAGAAAAGGCTAGCCTTCCTGTGACTGACATTATCCTGAGTAATATTCGTGTGTTTGATGTTGATTTATTTTTTATTTGGGGACCAATCTTTCTATTTTCTATAATAACACTATTGTGCATCTATCATCCAAAGAAGATTCCCTTCATAGTAAAAAATATAGCCTTGTTTACCGTTATAAGATCAATATTTATTAGCCTTACCCACCTGGGTCCTTTCCCTACTCAAATAGTAGCAGACAATGCTACAAATTTTATTAATAAATTTACTTTTGGAGGAGATTTGTTTTTCTCCGGACATACAGGTATTCCATTCTTATTTGCTTTAATATTCTGGCAACATAAACCTCTAAGATATCTATTCTTAATAGATTCTCTTTTTATGGGGACTATCGTTCTGTTGGGTCATTATCACTACTCGATAGATGTACTCGCTGCATTCTTCATCACATACACGGTATATCATATGGCCTTATATTTGTTCAAAAAAGACAAAATAATGTTTGATGAAAATTAAGACCTATTGAACACTCAATCATTACCTTTTTCTCCTCTATTTTTATCTTTAGATTTTGATTCTTTATTGAAAGAACTGTTATCTTCTTTATTTTTTAATTTATTATTAATATTTTCAGCATTTCTTTTTGCATTTTTTGAAATTTGATTTTCTTCATGATTATCATTTTTCATATTTTTAATATTGTCTAATACTTGCGCGTGTGTATTCATCTCAAAATTAAAATTTGAAATTATTTTATCTGATTGTTCTCTCCTATCTGTCTTTTGAACATTTTTAAGGGTTTGATCTAATGCAACTGTATGCTTGTCTAGTAGATTATTAATTTTATCCTCATTCTTTTTATCAAGCTTACCTTGGCCTGCAAGTGTTTCAGCTTCAACCAGACGCTTAGTCGCTAAATTAACCTCATATTTTGCTTTGTTCTTAGGAGAAAAAGTTAAGGCTCCCTCTATTAGTGGTTCAACAACATTTACTTTGAGTGGATAAAGAATACTATCAGGAAGACTACTTTGTGAAGCAAAGACAACGCCGGAACTAGAAAGAATAATGATCAAAGGAACAACAACATAATAAACAAGTCTATTGTTCTTAAGTATTGCTAGGAACGAGAAACTAACCCAAGGGCTAGTTTTAGTTTTAGGTTTCTCTTTTGAGATTTTCAAAATATTTCCCAATATATGAGCCTTCTCATTGTCGGTCATGGTAATATTTTTTATTTCTTTTATTCCTTTTTTAAATTTATTGTTTTCCATATTCTGCTATTTTCTTTAATTCTACTAATCCTCTATTTATTCTAACTGAGGCTGCATTAGGAGTAATCCCTAATATTTTCCCAATCTCAGGTGGTGATAAATCTTCTACATATCTTAGATATACTGGTTCGCGATATGCACTGCCTAATTTATTTATCTGATCTATGAGATATCTACCCTCTGCTTCAAGCTCTTGATTTACTATCGTGGTACTTTCATCTAATATATCAAATCCTTCCTTCTCTTCGCTACTATTAAACGCCATCCTGTCCAAAGAGAAACTCTTCTTCTTACGATACCAGTCGATTATAAGATGCCTAGCTATAGTGAAAAGTAAAGCTTTTTCATTTAGGATATCTTTATCTTCCTGCATTTGCTTCCATAAACGTAGGAAAGTCTCTTGTACTATATCTAAGGCTGTCTCTCGATTAGATACACGAAGCAAGCAGAATCGGAAGATAACGTCCGATTCTTTCTTATATATTGCTTCAAAAGTACTTTGTATATCTTTCATATATTATGACGTACAAGCTTATAATTTCTTACATTGCTTATAATACTTAACAGTACGATAAATATCAATCTTTGTCTATGTAAGAAATACTACCTCTGCCCCGTCTACTTCAATGTAAGGTCGTATATTTAGTATCACAAATATTAAATATATATTATTAGTTTAATTTTAAAAATATTTATGAAAAAATATAAATCGTTAATTACAGGTTCTCTTTTAGCCGCTCTTATTATTGCAACCCCTGTTGTAAGTTTTGCAGAAAATAACAACAAAGATCAGAATAATAATGGTAATAAAATTGAGCAAACAGATAATGAAAAAAATAATGAGAATGAGGGAAGAAAAAACCAAAAAGATAATTCTTGGTTTGGGTCAAGCTGGTTCAATAGTCATAACACTAAAGACACAACTGCACCTGTTATAAGTAATGTGGTTGCCACTTTATCAAACAATGTAAAAAAAGCTAAGATAAGTTGGACAACCGACGTCAAAGCAAATAGCATAGTTTGGTATAGTACAACTTCACCTGTTGATACCTCAGTAAAAGGCATGACAACTATGAAGCGTAATAGTAGAACTTTAAATCATAAAATTGAATTAAAGAGATTGCTACCGAATACAAAATATTACGTTGTAGTAGGTTCGACTAATGGTATAGGGAAAACATTGTCAACTGAAATATCATTTACTACTCCTGCAATAACAGTAACACCAATCGTTACGCCACCAGTAGTAGATGTGACAGTCCCAGTTATAAGTAACATAGAAACAAGAACAAGTGGCTCAAATGTAGAAATATTATGGAAAACAGATGAAGCTACATCATCTACTATGTTCTATTCTATAGTTACCCCCGTTGATACAACATCAACAAACATCTTGAAAATAGTAAATACTACTTTCACAAAAGAACATAAGGTAAGCATTCCAAACTTAACATCAAACACTCTCTATCACTTTATATTAAAGTCTGTTGATGCATCAAGCAACGTTGTTTCTTCTAATGAACTTTCATTTAGAACAAACTAAGTATTATTAGAAAAAAAACGAAAATCGACAAAGCCAATACAATAAAACCACCCTTAGGGTGGTTTTATTTTGTACTATTTAGTAATGGTGGTTCTGTGTATGCTGAAACAATGTTAAATAGTAAGCGGCCAATTGTCTTGCCTTGTTCCGTCTCTACATTTACACGCCATTTGCCGGGAGCGATATTTACACGTTTAGAATACGTTCGGAATCCTCCATCGCGTCCGCCAGTAACAGGTAAGCTTACGACTGCTCCAGTCACCCACTTCTTACTTGCCGTATTATAGTATTGCCATTCATGAATAATAGTTAGGTTAAGGTCCTTAGGCGAAAAGACGGCACTATAAGCATACACAGTGGCGCCAGGCATAATACTAAAATCCTTATATAAATTAAAGTAATCTTTCCATCCGTGACTTTCAAATGCTATATTATAATTACCGTTCTTATTCTTCTCAATCAAATGGTAGATTCCCCCATCTTTAAGAGAAAGTGGAATTGGTGGAATCAAGTTTGTAAAATATAAAAAATTAATTAATGAAAAGATTCCTATTGTCAAATAAAGGGTTAATTTTTTATTCAGTGTTTTCTTATCTTTTTTAAGATAAAACAATACGACAACGAAGATAGTGATTAATATCAAACTTACAACTCCAGAAAGTAGAAATACCCAATCGCTTATCTTATGCAAAACAATAGGTATTAAAAAAATCATGAAAGAATAAATAGAAAGGAAAAATAAACTTATTTGAAAACTAAGTTTAGTATAATGACGCTTGAAAGATTCGTTTGCTATGAAAGCAAGGGCAAGTAAAAATAAAAATGGCCAAGTAGAAAAAATATCGGTACTTCTAAAATAAAACACAAGGAAAGTAGAGAGCAATCCTCCAAAGAAAAATTGCAAAATGTTTACATACCAGAAGTGCGACTTATTTGGATCAAGTTCATCCCCTTCGCCGTGCTCTTTAATGTGAATAAGTAAAATAAACACACCGACAATGATTATATGAGCAAGAATCCATGAATTCTCCCAGACAGTATCTAATCTTTTAAGTGTTAAAGCATCAAAAATAAATCCAAATATGAGGGATAATGATGATATTGGTCGTTCGAAGCGTCCATACCAATGGCGAGTCCTTTTCAAAAATGTCATAAAATGATTATAACACAAAAATGGAAATGCCTCTGACTATTTTATATATCCTAATTCTTCAATTCTTTTAAGGGCCCTCTTCATGAAGTAGACCCAATGGTCGTAGTCTTTATTGTGATTCCTAGACTCCCAACAAGCAATTACTTCTTCACCATCTTTCCACATTAGTTCAAATTTCTCATGTTCTTCAAGTTTTGTCGGCTGTGATTGCCTACTATTCAATACAACCAAAAGACAGGTCGCATAAGCTACCCGATTCACACCCTTATTGCTGTTGTGATAGTGCGTTAATACCTTGTCTATCTTTTCAATATGTTTATAGTCGATCAAACCACTTTCTTCTACAAGCTCTCGTAGTGTTCCATCCTTCTCATCCTCTCCATCGTCGAATCCACCACCAAAGAGCCCCACTGTGCCATTCTTCAGATTTGTATAGACAGCAAACTTAGCTGTGATGGGATCGAAAACTATTGAGCATCCGCCATCGCGACGCTCCTCATCTTCCCTCTTTATTCCAAATTCTAAAATTTCCTCCATAATTTTTTATATTTTTACATTTAATTCTCTCAGACTTTCTAAAACTGAATCTACTGGGAGTCCGATAATGTTCGAATGATCTCCTTCTATCTTATCTATAAAAGTATCCATTATGGCGCCTAGTGTATAAGAACCGGCAAATTTTAAGGGATTCCCTGTTTCAATATAATTATAAATCATTTCATCAGACAAATCTTTGAAGCTAACTTTCGTCTCAATTGCTTTGGAAATTATCTTGCCATCCTTCGTATCTATTATAGTAAATCCAGTAAAAACGGAATGTGTATTACCGCTCAGGGTCCTAAGTGTAGAGTAAGCCTTCTCTTTTGTATGTGGCTTGCCCATTATCTTGCCATCAAAATAAATAAAAGTATCAGCTGATATAATGATTGCGTCATAAAAGTTTTTTGCGACATCCTCCGCTTTGCCTTTTGATAAATGTTTAGCTAATTCACTCGGCATCAAGTCGAGAGTCATATCTTCCTCATAATTACTCGGTACTATATCGAAAACTAACCCCGCTTTTTCGAGTAGTTCTTTTCTGTGGTAAGAAGTGGAAGCCAGAATAATCTTTTTCATAACTTGTAGGATTTCTTAATTATTTTAGCAGTAACACTAGGGGAAATCTTGGTATTATCTATCACTAGGTTCGGCTTGTAAGAGACGTCTGAAAATAAATCTCCACTTTTCATAAATTCTTTAAGTAGTTTATGTGTGTTAATTTTTCTAAACTTTTTTCTTGAAGGATCTTTTACTCTTTTTAATAATTCTTTTTGATCACAAGCCAGACGAACAAAATATATTTCTCCACCATATTTCCTTGCTTGATTTACAATATTTTTAAGGATGATATCATCTACCTCTTTAGCATAAACCCAAGTCAAAATAATGCCTTCCCTCTTATTCTTTGCTGCCCTTTCCATGATATCTAGGCGGTATTTATGTGTCGTCTTGAAAAATTCAGGGTGACCAAAATCATAGGCTACCAAGGCCAGATCATTTAGAATATGATTATGAAATAAATGAAAGCCTGTTATCTTCGCTAATTCTTTAGCAACGGTAAGTTTACCAACCCCAGGTGCTCCATATAGTAAGATTGTTTTCATATTTCTAGTATATCAAAGAAAAATAGCAAGGGCTATCCTTGCTATTTTCCCTATATATTTAATTATTAAACCTGTAAGAATTTTAATAAATTGAAAACTAGGAAAGCTGGCCATACTAAAGCTTTTAATATCCCAAGTATTACTGCCCAAAATCCTAGAGCATGAGGAAGGAAGTAAAACAACGAACCTACAAAACCTAATCCATAGATACAATTTGCCGCACCATGTGAAATATTTTTATCTTTCATAAATATATTATCTAACTTTTATAATTGAGTAGTTTCATGACTCTTCCTAAACTTTACGCCCATATAATAGGGCCAAACTATTAATGCGAGAACACCTCTCCAAAAAGATAATTTTAAGTATCCTATTGTGAATAGCCAACCTATCATCCACAGAGTACCAAACACTTCTTGGTGAGTTATTATTGTGTTAGTCATGATACTATTATATCATTTTCTACTTTTGGTAGTCAAAACAAAAATGGAGTTACTTGTAGGTAATTCCATTTTAGTTAGTTATAACTCTGAAAGTGAGTTCCTCTCCATAGTCATCTTTGTATTCTACTTTTAAGACGCTAATATGGATAGACTTTTCTTCTTTAGATAAAAATCTCGAGGAGAGCTTCAGAGAGAATGTTTGTTTCTTTCCTATCTCCTTAATAAGAAATTCACAATAAGGAGACCTGGCCAAATTCTTCTCATGCATCCTTAGGTGATAATTGCCCAAATAGACTTTAATTATCCCTTTATGGTATTTATAATTAACAACTTCGGAAATATATTCCTTGTTATCACTTCTAGACACAAAGGTGCATTCAATACTTTGGCCTATCCCACTCTGTTGAATGAGATAAAAAACCTCATCTTTTGTTATCATTTTGTGGAGAATTGATTTAACTTAAGTATACATCAATACTAAATATAGACATAGCAAGGACCGTCCTTGCTTAATTATTAAAAAAGATTGTTATTTTATATCTTCCTTTCTCTTGCCCCATTGCCATCTTGGCTTTTCTCCTTTTTTATAGCAAACATATATCAATAAACCTGTAATTATAAAAACAAAAAATATATTTTTAAATCCTTCGTGATCTATTCTAGACATCAAAGAAGCAAATAAAAGAGCCCAAACTAATATCACAAGCCACCCTTCCAAAGTCGATGGATACCATCCCCAACCATATAACTTTCTTCTAAACCAGATTTTGTTTTTCATAAGATTAGTATAGCAAATTTTAATAAATAAAAAACGAGAATACAACATTAAAGCATATCCTCGTTTTTATTAACTGCTGTGTTTTTCTTTTTTTTCTTTTTAAAAAAGAAAACTCTAATTAGATCAATTAGAATGACAACAAAGAAGATCACTGCACATCCATAAACCAAAAAACGTAATGGATCGTCGTTTAAAAGATAACTTATTCCCTTAAAATGTTTCATTCTTTCTGGATTAAATTGTTACTTAAAGCTTCAATTAAAAACTACTCCTTCTACCCTTAATTGTCAAATTAAAATACCTAGCAAGAACCGTTCTTGCTAGGTATTCTTGCTAGGTAGAAAATAAGGGTTTATCTGCCTTCTAGAATATTTATAGCCTCTAATATCCATTCACCCCTTAGTTTTTCTTTCATTTGTTTTATTTCATTAAGTGTAAACCATTTGGCATCTAGTATTTCATCTGGAGGAAATTCTAATTCTCCTCCTACTATTTTTGCTTCAAAAGCATGTTTTACTGCGTCAGTTGGTATTCTTTGAAAAATACCTATTTCTTTTATTAATTCAATATCATATCCTGATTCTTCTTTTGCCTCTCGGATCGCTGTTTGTTCAAATGATTCTCCTATGTCTACCTTGCCCGCTGGAAAATTCCAAAGCATATAAGCCTTTGGTTGTTTTTCTTGAAGTAAAAGATATTTGCCATCTTTTTTAATGACAACACCAGCAACTACTTCTGCTTTTACATTTTCTTTTTCCATAATTATATTATAACAAAATAAGAATAAAATACCTCTAGATAGAGATTAATCCTCTATCTACAAGGACCGTATTTGCAATTTATATCTTATTTATCATATCTTCTGGCTGGAAATCTTCTAGTGTAGAATTATTCTTTTGTTCAGGAATAAACAAATATACTCTACGATTTTTATTATCAAAATAAACATCGGTTGAACCATTGCCTTCTTTTGGCCCAGTTATTACTGTTGGGCTAAATCCTAATTCATTTTTAATAATCTCAGACACAACTTCAACTGATTTTTCAAAATCTGAACCATATTTTTGGCCACCATAAATTATTGCATCAATACTTCCTTTTTTTGATTTTTGTAATATTTTTATTAAATTCTCAGATAAATGTAATTTAAAAGAATCTATCAAATGTGATTTTAAAAACTGTTTCGGATCTTGATGTGAAAGTATTGATATATTTTCATTTGTTTCTTTGTCTTCTCCAACAACAATACAACCAGTACAGTCATATAAACCTTTGGTAAACTTATCTTTTGAACTAACACTAGAAATTACATAGGTCTCATAACCTCCATTAAGCATTCCGTTTAGTTTATAGTAGTCACCATATGCACTATAGTCTACATCTTCAAAAGATTTCCAATTATTTCTATTTTTTAAAAATAAAGAATTTTCTCCCATATTTTTATTATGAATACAACTTTGTATTGGCTTAAACCCTTCCTCAAGGTGATTAAATTTTGCATGTGTTTTAAAATTTTCCATAACTTTATTATATCAAACAAACAGCCAAAAACCCTAGCTGGGTATGGTAAGGACGATCATTACTATTTTCCAACAAAATAACAATTATTCCACTCTTCAATTTCAGAATTAAAACCATTTTCAGAAAATAATTTCTTTACACCTTTAAATATTTTTGATTGTGTTTCAAAATCTCCTGTTTGTAAAATATGTTTATAGTCTGCAATAAATTCATCAACTGGCCAAGATAATAATTTGAGAGGATAATTACGCAATTCCCATTCAAAATATTTATTATAGGGTCGGATCCTTCCCTCAAGTCCATAAAGAGCCTCCATAAGCAGTGGCATCGATTCTACTGCATCTAAGTAAGCAGCAAACTCTTTTCCATCTCTTGTATATTTAGCTGAGCGGTACACCTCATTAATATAACTATCCAGCACATCCTTAATAAATTTTTCTTGGACTTCTTTCGGAAGTATACCTTTCTTGTCTATAAGACTTTGTATTTCTCCAGTTTTATCTACAATGGCTCTATTGTGTGCAAGATTATAACGCTCCCATGCTCTATCGCTCCCCCATTCCGCAAACTGAATAAATTCAGTCAAATTCATAATCCTACTTTCAAACCATTCAGACCTATATGCTTCGAGTTTTTCTTTTAATTCTTTTGATGCAGTATTGGATATAATAACATATACATCCATATCGGAATCTTTGGTTATAAAATCTTTATCCTTCCCTCTTGATCCACCTAAAAATAAGCCGAGTATATCTTCATTTGTTTGACATTCTTCAAGTAGTCTTTCATATTTTTCCTCTAAGTTTTCTTTCATAAATATATTATATATAATATTTTAAAAATGTCAGAATACAATACCTGTCAAGAACGGTTCTGGATACTTATTTTAGTTTAATAAGATGTAGATGAAAATGCCCTGGCTGAGATTTAGTGTGGACGGTTGCTTCGATTATATAATTGTAATTTTCATCCTTAATATAACTATTCTTGATAATTCTTAATTCATCTAATTCTTTCTGGTTTAGTTCATCTTCTATTACATGCCTAATAGGTATAATCATATTATGTTCCTTGGCAATCCTGTCATAAGGGAAACGGTTCTTGATTATCTTCCAATATTTAAAAGTCTTGAGTCCCTCCCTCTTACAAAGTGGGCAACCAACTTCTTTATTAGTCTTCCTATGCTTTACGTAGATAGCTTCCGACTTCGCAGTTCTTAATGTTTTATTTTTATATTTTTCTGGCATAGGATTATGTATAACACATAGCAAGGGTAGTCATTACTACTTCACCTTAAATATCTTTTTATGATATATGGAAAAGATTATTATTATATTCATTGTTATTAAATAAACACTGAAAGAATAAATTGAAAATACCCAATTCTTAATAACCAAAAGAGCTAAGGTATTACTAATTATTCCCGCCGTATAAGTTATAAAAGATTCAGATTCGGGGAATTTCCAAGATTTCCTTATTGTTGGAATAGCCGCTAATCCATCACTTAATATTGCAAACAAAATAGAGATACCTAGCTTGCTAGTAATCATGTAAATGGCTAAAGAAATTAATGCAAGAATCCCACAGACAATATCAAGCTTAGTTATCTCCCAAAATCCTTTTTTATAAATTAATGCAAAGATTACGACCAAGAGTGGCCCAAACCCAGACATAAATGAAGATAAAAATGAGAGACCAGCCCCAGCTTTTATTTGTAAAAATACAGCAATAAGAGGAGCGAGAGCCCAAATAGACCAAGAGATTAAGCTTGGTCTGGTATTACCATAGATAATAGTTCTTATATAAAAGAATGTTAGAGTGAGACTTATTAGAACTCCGATATATACTATTTGTTCAGGAAGCATAGAATTTAACTTATTTTCTTAGGATTAAAATTATTAAATTCTTCAACAGATGAAACTGGTATACCATAAAAGCTAGCACCCACCCTTTCCCCTTTTGTAAATAAGGTTATATGAGTAAATTGGACAGGTAAATTAGACCCAAGTAATGAATTAAGTTTTTTATAGAAAACTTCAATATCTGGCATTTCTACTAAGTAAATATAAGATTCTCTCTGTTCTAGAACATCAGAACCATTGAAATATCCTTGCTTTTCAATTTTATATATTTCTGTTGGTCTAAATTTCCATTCAAAATTTTTTATAAGATCGTTAATTTGTTTAATTATTTTTTCTTTTACTTCAACAGATGAATTATTGGAAATATTTTCAAATACTTTCTGTATTGGGTAATATAAAATAGTGATATGCCTTTCGTTTTGTTTTTTAAAACCATCTTTAATAGCAATATCTTCTATAAAACTACCTGTATCATCATTCTCTAAATTTAATCCTATATAGAGACTATTTTCATAAAATTCTATTTCCATAATTATATTATATCAAAATAATAGTTAAAAATCTAAGTTAATAATTTAAATTAAACTATCCCAAACTTTGTCTATGTCTTTTGTTTTTTCCCATAACTTAAGTATTTTCTCTCTTAATTCTTTATGTTGTGGATACCCTTTATCAATAATGCTTTCGGATAATAAATTTTTACACTCAATGTTTAGTAATACAGTAAGCGATTCCTTCAATTCATTATATTTTTCTTTCCCAATTTTACTTTCCCATATATAGCCAAATTTATACCATGTATAGAAATGCCATAATTCATGCATCACTATCTTTCTTAGGTGCAATTCATCTGGTATACTCACAAAGAAAAAATTATCTTTTATGTTGTAAGGGCATCTGTTATTTATAGTAAGATAAGCAATTATATCTTTGGGTAAAGATGCTTTAAATATTTTCTCTGCTATTTTTTGATATTCACCCGAAATACTATCCCAATCTTTTTGATATTTTTCTACGAAATCTTTTATATTCAAATTATTGTTTGAAATATACTTTTCAACAAATAATTTGATGTCTTTTTCGGAAGGATTCTCTCCAAATTCTTTCTCTAATTCCTTATATACTTTTGTTGGGTATGGAGAATTAATAGAACTCTTACCTTTATTTAATAGACACCAAATATCTTTATCTTGATTGTATTTGAAGGTTAATTTCATGGATTAATTATATCATTATTTTTAGATAAAAAACCCAGCTACTCAAACGAGAGTAACTGAAACCTAGTAAGAATGGTCTTGCTACTTTATTTCCACCCCCATTCTAAATAAAAAACATTTTCTTGGGAATTTTTAATGGCTTCTTTAATGTAAGGAATTATGTTCTCGGGTAGACTATCTAATGGAAACCATTTGAGTTCTTCGCATTTTTCTGGTTCACAATTTTTTATTTCGCCTGTATATTTTTCTGTTGTCATAAAGAAATCTATACGTTCATCATTTTCTCCTTTTCTATGCATAATATGAACAACCTTAAAATCAAGCGGATCTATATTTACCCCAATTTCTTCCCTTACTTCCCTAGCTCCTCCCTCTCTAGCTGTCTCGCCACCATCCAAATGACCAGACGGAAGTCCATAATATCCATCCATGAAGCCTGTATTGGCTCTCTTTAAAAGCAAGATATTATTATCCTTAATTAGAATCAAATATGATGAACCAATGTATTTAAATCTTTCAGTCATGAATTTATTATAACATAAATCGTCCTTGTATAAGATAAGGATAGCAAGGACCGTCCTTGATACTTTGGTCCTTGCTACTTTGTATTTTTATTGTTTTAAAATTTCTAAGGCTTTTTTAAAAATAAAAGGCTGGATTAATGGATAAGTTAAATTATCTGGTATATTATCAAAAAATTCTATTCTTTCTATTTCGGAATCTGGTAACTTATTTAGATTTTCAACTTCAGCACAAAATATCTGGCCAAAATCTTTTACTCCATCTTTATCGACTGAATAAATACATAATGGAGTTAGTTTGAATTTATCTGCTCCTGTTTCTTCAACTAATTCTCTAAAAGCACACGCTTCTATTTTTTCAAGATTTTCTCTATGTCCACCTGGAATCTCCCAAGTATCCCTTTGTTTATGTTTAGCATATATCCATTTGTTATTATATCTAGCCATAATAACAGCAAATCCAAGTTTGTCTTCTTCTATTGTATTTAAATCGTAAAAATCAACTTTTATCATAAATTAATTTTCTTTCAAAGAAAAATCAATTATATTTATAACATTTCCATCTAAATCTGCTAGTATGGCAAACCTTCCACACCTAACATTAAAAGGTTCTTTTATAACATTGAATCCATTTTCTTTATAATTCTTTACAAAATCTTCAACATCTGAAACCAAGAAACTAAAATCTGGATTTGAAATAGAAGGATTTGAATGAATAACAATTTCTTGTTTTGTATTTGGAAAAACAAATCCAACCATTTTATTTTTTTCATCTTTCCAAATCTGTTCCAACCCAAGAATATTTGAATAAAAATTAATAGATTTATCAAGGTCTTTTACGTAAAACATTATATTATCAATCTTTATTAGTTTTTGCATAAGTTTATTATACCAAAACAGACTTAAAAAGTCTGCTAGCCGTCTCGAGTTAGGACCTTTTAATTTATTACCCCATAATGCTATTTGGGTTACTTTTATTATACTAAAACTATGTATCTCGAGCGACTTAAAATGTGACAAAAGTGAAAGATGTTTTATTGCATTAAACGGGTGGTATTTTTAGTTAGATCAGGTATAATTATTGAATATGGAATCTGGGCAACTAAAAATGCTTTTTGTGACATTAGATGATATAAGACACACAGATGAATCTGGGGCTGATTTTTGGTACGCAAGAGAACTTTATCTTGCATTGGGCTATTCTAAGTGGGAAACCTTTATTCCTGTTATTAAACAAGCTAAATTGGCCTGTTTAAACGCAGGAGGAAATCCAGAAAATCATTTTCTAGATCAATACCCAACAGAAGAGAAAAGTATTGATGATATTAAATTAAGACGTTATGCTTGTTATTTAATAGCTATAAATGGCGACCCTCACAGACAAGAGATTGCATTTGCTCAAGCCTATTTCGTTACACAGACGAGACGTCTTGAGGTTTTACAGGCAAAAATGGAAGAATTTGCACGTCTAGAAACACGTGATAAATTAAAAATTACAGAGAAAGACTTTGCTTTTACTCTATTTTCTCAAGGTGTTGATGATAAAGGAATTGCAATAATTCGAAGTGAGGGAGATAAAGAATTATTTGGTGGATTATCAACCCTAAGACTAAAAGAAAAAATGGATATTCCCGCTAACAAACCCTTAGCCAACTTTCTTCCAAATGTAACTCTAAAAGCAAAAGATCTAGCAACTGCTATGACAACAGAAAATACTCGCAAAAAGAATCTTTATGGTGTTAATAAAATAAATGAGGAACACAAAAGTAATAATAAAAATATCAGAGAGGCTTTAACTAAAACGGATATCTTTCCTGAAGATCTTCCCCCAGCAGAAGATATTGAACAAATAAAGAAACGCCACAAAAATGAACTAAAAGAATTAAAAGAGAAACAAGAAAAAGAATTGAGTCAAAAAAATCTTTTTCTTTAAATTAATAAATGTAATCCTTAATATTAGTTTGCAAGTAAAGTTGCTTATTATCTTTGCAGTGTTTTTTTACAAAATCTAACCAATTTTCGTACCAATACCAAGTTTTTTCTACCATTATTCCAAAACCCTTATGAGGATTTTTTGCTTCTTTATATAGCAAGGACGGTCCTTGCTATATAGGTTCTTGCTATATACTTAAAAAATTTTCATAAAAATTTAAAGTCAAATTAAATAAATTTACGCTTGTGCTGTATTTGTTGTAACAATAACACCTCCTTTTATTTGAGAATATCTTTTTGCAAAAAACTTTCCCTTGTCGGTAAATAATATAGAATCACCATTAATTTTTATAAGATCGTTAGAGTCGGCAAAAATTAAAATATCACGTTCTAATTCAAACTCATATTGACCATAAAAATTACCCTTAACTCTAATTAAGCCAGCATATTTATAAATAGAATCTAATATGTGATCAAACTTTCTAAATAAAGAACTTCTTCTGAAATTTGCAAATTCGTTTTCCCATAATATTTCCGGTGTCTCTGTTTGCGCTCTTTTCTCTTGCTTTGCTTTTCTTATATTTTCATCTATAATACGAGTTTCTTCTTGTATTAACTTTTTCTCTTCTTTTTTAATTTCTATGCTTTCCTGAATTTGAATTTTCTTAAGAGCTTTTTCGTTCTTTAAACTTTTTCTATAATAAACCCTAGTTATATATGGAAAAATCCAAAAGAAAATTATTGTTGAAACGAAAGGATATATTACAAAATAACACCAAAAGTCTAGACTTCCTAAAATAGGAAATATTTTTTGTAAATATTGATGTCTTAATAAACCAGTCTGTGAAATAATATTATCTTGACTTACAAAAAAAGCTACATAAAAAATTTTCCAATTAAAAAGAAACCATGAACAAATAAAATATCCATAAAAAGGAGAGATCATGCGTTCTTTTATAGCAATATTCGTTGACTCAACTAATTCATTATTTTCTCCTAAAAAATCTCTAACTTGATTAAACAGTTCTTTTATTATCATACATAATTACAGCTAACTTTAATAAAGATAATACTTATTTTATATAACCTTGATGTCGGGCTTGGACAACAAGTACGTTTCCCAAACATTAACAAAATTGACTCCTCCAGAGGGCCTATTGTCTATTTTTATTTGCAGAGCTGGGAGGCTTGGACTCTATGCCTCTTCGGTATACATAGAACCAAGATAACCTCCTCCAGAGGGAGTGTCCCCGCCTTCTCGGCGGGTCGCCGATGAGGCGACTACTTTATTTACACCCAAAGCTGCGGGACTAGGATTCGAACCTAAATACACAGTTCCAGAAACTGCGGTCCTACCATTAGACGATCCCGCAGCTTTGGGTACAAATATTATTTTTTAAAAAATCTTCTAACTTCCCTTTTAGAATCTCAAGACCCATCAACACCAACATATTACCACAAAATGGTAAAAAAGACAGTTTGAATTAAAGGAATTTTTGCGGTAGAATAAGACCTATGACAACAGAAATAAAATATGAGCCTAGGCACATAACAGCGGATGATATTAAAAATGGTTGCATAACTCTAGCCGGTAAAGATGGCGAGGAAGCAAAGCTCTGCATGATAGAGGGAGAATTCCGCCAAGGGATAGATGCAATGACGAATCTAGGTCCTTCGGTTACTTTCTATGGTTCAGCAAGACTAAAGTCTGACCATCCTGAGTATATCAAGGCTTATAATTTATCTTATAGAATAGCTAAAGAATTAGGCTACATCGTTATGTCAGGTGGAGGAGGTGGAATAATGGAAGCTGCAAACAAAGGAGCCTTCGACGCCGGAGTAGAATCCATCGGTCTCACCATCAAACTTCCCAAAGAACAATTCACGAACCCTTATGTGACCAAAGAGATTCCTTTTCATTTCTTTTTCGCTCGACAAGTTTCCATGCAATACACAACTGAAGCTTGTATATACTGTGCAGGAGGTACAGGCACGATGTATGAATTCTTCGAAATGCTCACTCACCTACAGACTGGCAAGATAGGCCCAATACCTATAGTTCTATTCGGTACAGAATTCTGGACTCCTATAAAAAATTTAATCCAAGAACAATTCATAGAAAAATATAAAACTATATCACAATTTGATATAGATAGATGTGTAATAACTGATGATATGGATCAAGTTCTCGACATCATAAAGAAAAGCAAAATACGAAATGGAGAGGACGAGCTGAACTAGGTATCACAATTTAAAAAACACTCCATAAAAACATTCTCGGACTCACCACACAATAAAATTCTGTTGAATTTTTTGCTCGTACTCGGCCCGTCGGCCTCCGTAAGGGTTCGCTCGAGAACATTTTTATTACGTGTTTTTGTATTTTTCCTCCCCTGCTAAGGGGAGGTGCCATAGGCGGAGGGGTCTACTTATTCTTCTGACAAGCTTTGATGAATGCAGTGAAAAGTGGGTGTGGGGAAAGAGGGCGCGCTTTGAATTCTGGGTGGAATTGTGTGCCTAGGAAGAATGGATGCTTGTCGGCTGGAAGCTCGGCAATCTCGCAAAGCTTCCCATCAGGAGATACTCCTGAGAATACGAGCCCTGCGTCCTCTAGAGCCTCTCTGTAAGCATTTGAGACCTCATAGCGGTGTCTATGACGTTCGCTAATGGATGATGATTTATAGGCCATTTGGGCAATTGTACCCTTCTTAAGATTTGCAGAATATGCACCCAAGCGCATGCTACCGCCCATCTTTTTATTCTCTACTTTTGCCTTCTGATCCTCCATAATATCTATGACTAAACTATTAGAATTCGGATTCACTTCACGAGTCGTAGCATCCTTGATGCCTAGAATATTACGAGCGTACTCGATGACCATAAGCTGCATACCATAACATAAACCAAAGTAAGGAATTTTATTCTTTCGAGCAAATTCTATCGTCTTTATTATTCCTTCTATACCTCTTGTCCCGAATCCGCCAGGAACAATAATCCCGTCGTACTTGGACAAATTTTTGATGGATTTTGGATTCTTCTCAAAGTCCATCGATGATATCCAAGTGAGGACTGGCCTACTACCTGATTTATATGAAGAATATTTAATAGCTTCGATAACAGAAAGGTATGAATCTGAAAGTGTAAAGTCTCCTGTGTTGAAATATTTACCAACGATTGCAATATTCACTACATTGTTCTTCACATGTGTGGATTTTGCAAACTTTTTCCATTTTGTAGAGCCAGCATTTAAGGCTGGACCACAGACCATGTCTATCTTGTTGCAGATCATATCGCCCAATCCTTCCTTCTCAAAGTTTACTGGTATATCGTAGATACTAGCAACATCGGGCGCAGAGATAATATTCTCCTTCGGAATGTTACAAAACATAGAAATCTTTTCTTTCCTTTTATCATCTAACGGCATTTTACTACGAGCAACGATAATGTCCGGCTGAATTCCAGAAGAGTTCAAAGTTCGGACGGCATGCTGAGTCGGCTTGGTTTTCATTTCGCCCACATTGCTTGGTATTGGTAAGTAAGAAACCATGACGAAGAATACATGGTTCGGCATGCGAAGCTTCATCAAGCGAGCAGCTTCAAGGAAAAGAATGTTCTCGTATTCCCCCACTGTACCGCCAATCTCTATAATGACTACATCTGCATTTACTTTCGCACGTGCATTCTCTATGCGGTTAATCACTTCAAGTGGAATATGTGGAACGACTTGCACGCAAGCACCATCGTATTCTAGATTTCTCTCCCTTTCGATGACGCTCTGATATACACGCCCCGTCGTCATATAGTTCGCACGAGAAAGATCCACTCCTAGGAAGCGTTCATAGTTACCCATATCCTGATCAGTTTCATCTCCATCATCAAGGACGAAAACTTCGCCATGCTCCGTTGGATTCATGGTTCCTGCGTCTATATTTATATATGGATCAATCTTTATAGCTGTCACAATCTGACCTCTGTCAGAGAGAATACGAGCGAGAGATGAAGCAGTGACTCCCTTACCGACGCCTGAAATAACTCCACCAACTACAAATATATACTTACAGTTAGATAATTTTTTTTCTAGCTTTTCGTCTGGTGCTTTTTTCATATTTACTTTTTTCTTAAGTATCTGCTAATAGCAAAGAAGCTAGAAATACCTCCAAGAAGTACACCAGAACCAAGCATTATAATAAATAATTGTAAGAAGTTTGATTTGTAGTATTGATATAAATTAATACCAATAAAGTCAGTCATATTATTCCCGAGCCAAATAGAAATAGGAATGAATATGAGTATAGCTAAAAGAGATGCACAGATTCCAACCAAAACACCAGAAACAATGAACGGACCTTGGACGTAACGAGACCCTGCGCCTACCAGCTTCATAACTGAAATCTCATCTTTGGACATATAAATAATGAGACGTATAGTATTGAAAGTAATAATAATAGAAATAAGAATCAGAAATAGAGAAACGATAAAGCCAAGACTGCGAGCTCCTTTGATAATAGAAGTAAGCCTATCTATGACTAATTTATTTTGATGGTAATCCACTTTGTCTATAATAGTGAGGCTGCCTTTAGATATAGCACTATCATTTTCAAAATAATTGGCGATACTTTCATATTGAGAAGGATCATTAGCTTTTACATTGAGTGATGCTCCTAGTGGATTACTATTGAGCTCATCTAGAGCCTGCAAAGTGAGGTAATCATTACCATGTTTATCCTTGAAGTTAGTGAGTGCTTCTACCGCAGATGTATAAGTCACACTTTTAACTTCAGGTAATTTAGAAAGAGAATCCTCAACTTTTTGAATAGCTACTTCTTCTGCCCCTGGTAGAAAGTAAACAGTGACGTCTACCTTTTCTTTTATGTCATTGAGTGATGCATTGAGAGCTGCTTGAACAAAGATAAGAGAAGTTATCACAAAAAGAGTGATGGTCATGATAAGAATACTGGCAATTGAAGTAAAGCCACTACGTATAAAGTTGTACCATCCTGTTCTTACTATTCTTCTAGAGTGAATTATCATATAGTTTAATTATAACACATACTTACCTTCTTTATCATCCCTTATAACACGTCCATTTTCAAGAGTAATAACTCGCTTTTTAATTCCATCCACCAGTCCCTTATTGTGGGTGGTCAGTATCACCGTCGTCCCTAAATCATTAATTTTCTTAAGTATATTTATAACTTCCATCGCATTCATCGGATCAAGATTTCCTGTCGGCTCATCAGCAATAATAATATCAGGCTGGGTAATGATAGCGCGAGCAATAGCGAGGCGCTGCTTCTCTCCACCTGAGAGCTGGTGAGGGAAATGGAAAGCTCTATTGGTAAGATCTACAAGCTCAAGTACATGGGGAACGTCCTCCATGATGTCTTCATCGCTCTTCCCCGTTGCTTCCATAGCGAAAGCTATATTCTCGTAAGCCGTACGCCCTGGCAAAAGACGGAAATCTTGGAAAACTGTCCCTACCTTGCGTCGGAAATTCATTAGGTCTTTTTTAGAAAGCCTGTGTATATCAGTAGATTCAAAAGAGACAGTTCCTGAAGTAGGAGCTTCCTCGGCTAGAATAAGCTTGGTCAAAGTCGTCTTGCCAGCACCTGAGTGCCCCACGATGGAAACGAATTCCCCCTGAGCGATGGATAGAGTAATCTCCTCAAGTGAATAATTATCTTTGTATTTTTTTGTTACATTATCAAAGTAAATCATCAATTTCCTAATTTTATCACAAATCGACTTCAGCTACAATAAATTCATCAATCATGCCACTTTCGAGCACAGAGTCAACATCATTCGTTTCTACACTAGTCCTATGATCCTTGACCATCTTGTAAGGATGAAGCACATATGAGCGGATTTGGCTCCCCCATTCTATCTCTGTCATCTTCGTAGGTGATAAACCAGCCTTTTCTTTAAGTTTGTCAACTTCTCGTTTCTTATAAAGCTTGCCTTTTAGTATCTCTATGGCGCGTTCTCTGTTCTGCTCTTGGGAACGCTCGGTTGTGACATGGACAGATATATTGGTAGGTAAGTGAATAATCCTGACGGCTGTCTCCCTTTTATTTACATTCTGACCTCCAGGACCACCAGACTTTGAGAATTCAATCTTTAAATCCTCAGGTGGTATTTCTATGGCATTATCATTCTTCTCTAATTTTGGTACTACTTCCACCAAAGAAAAAGATGTGTGGCGAAGTGATTTCGCATTAAAAGGTGAAATACGAATGAGACGATGAACACCAGACTCATTCTTGAGCGTACCATAGGTCCCCTTCCCTAATACTTCTAAGGTAATATTCCTATACCCACCGACATCATTCTTATTTTCGTGTATAAGTGCAACCTGCCAACCCTTCCTCTCAATATATTTCAAATACATACGAAGCAACATAGCGGAAAAATCTTCCGCATCATCACCACCGGCACCAGAGAGAATAGAAAGAATTGCATTTCCTTTGTCGTATTTATGAGCGCCAAGTAATTCATCTTTCAATGAAGATATCTGCCTGATTGTCGCTTGAGCTTTCACTTTATCTTCCCAGAAATTCCCTTGCGTCATCTCCGCTTCAAGTTTCTCTATTTCATTTTTTATTTCCTCGGTATCTTGAGCCATCTTCTTATCATACCAAAATATAAAAATTTAAGAAATTGAGAAAAAATAGTTTTTTGCTATAAACGCCTATTTTTGATAGAATTCGGATATATGAATATCGCTATTATTGGCTTTGGCTTTATGGGTATTAAGATAAAAGAAATCGCAGAAAAACGAGGGCATATTGTAAACGTCATCGTTGATCCAATAAGCAAAGAAGCAACTTTCAAAAATATAAATGAAGCAGACTTGAAAGATGCAGATATAGTTATAGATTTCTCTAGTGCAACTGCCGTCTTAGAGAATGTAAAAGTCTGCGCCTCTTTTAAGAAAAATTTGATAATCGGCACGACTGGCTGGTATGAACAAATGGGAGAAGTAGAAAAGATTGCAAAAGAAAGTGGAATAGGAGTACTCTGGTCTGCGAATTTCTCTATCGGTGTAAATATGTATTATAAAGTTATCGCCAAGGCAGCCGAACTGGTAAATCAATATGACGAATATGATATCTGGGGCAATGAACTTCATCACAATAATAAAGTCGACTCGCCTTCAGGCACAGCCAAAGAAATATCTAAAATATTATTGGAAAATGTTAAAAGGAAAACCGAAGTCATCTATGATAAATTAGATAGGAAAATAAACCCCAATGAAATTCACTTCTCTTCTACTCGTGGTGGAGCCATAAACTTCAACCATACTATCAGTTTTGATTCTCCTTCGGATTCTATAACCATCATCCACAATGCTCGTGACCGAGGTGGGTATGCGTTGGGAGCCGTAAAGGTGGCAGAGTGGCTGAAAGATAAGAAGGGATTTTTTAATATGAATGATTTTTTAAATAAATAATATGAATAAAGAAAAACTACAAGGTGTCTGGACTGCTCTCATAACTCCATTTAAAGTGGATGGCTCTATTGATTGGGAAGCTTTTGATCGTCTTGTAGAGAGGCAACTAGAAGCTCATATAGTAGGGCTTGTAATCAGCGGGACGACTGGAGAATCCCCTACATTAAATGATGATGAGTGTTGCAATCTTGTAAAAAGAGCCAAAGAAAAAGTTGGCAGTAAGTGCCTTATAATGGCAGGAACTGGGACAAATAATACAGAGAAATCTATCTATAAGACAAAAATTGCGAAAGATGCCGGAGCCGATATGATAATACTTGTGAACCCTTATTATAATAAACCAACTCAAGAGGGACTATATAGGCACTTTAAAGCCATAGCAGAGTCCACAGACCTACCAATAATCTTATACAATATAAAAGGACGCACGGGTGTAAATATTGAGACTCCTACTTTAGTCAGACTAGCAAATGAAATGAAAAATATTGTCGGAGTCAAAGAAGCATCTGGAGATTTGGACCAGATTAGAGCTGTTTGTGATTCAAAACCTGATGACTTCGTCGTGCTTTCAGGTGATGATAATATAACTTTCAAAATGATAAAAGATTGCGGAGTCAATGGAGTAATTTCTGTCACTTCAAATATTGTGCCAGAAAAAATGATTGAAATGGTAAACCTTGCCTTGGATGGAAAAATAAAAGAAGCGGAAGAAGCGAATGACAAATTAAATCCATTATTCAAAATGTTATTTATAGAAACAAATCCAATACCAGTAAAATATGCATCATATGAAATGGGTCTTTGCCAAAATGTTTACAGATTACCAATGTGCGAAATAAGTGAAGAACATGGAAAGCAAGTGAAAGAATTATTGAAGCAGATGAGAATTATATGAATATAATTGCGTCAGAAAAATTAAATAAAATCGGAGGCTACGCTTTTGATGAAGTGAATAAATTAGTAGCTAAATTGAAAGTTGATGGTATAAATCCGATAGATTTCGGAGTAGGCGACCCGACAGCTCCTACGCCAGAGTTCGTAAAAAAGGCTGTGAAGGAAGCACTTGATGTATATGGAAGTGCTGGCTATCCAAGCTACATAGGGCAATTAGCATATAGAGAAGAAATAGCAAAGTGGATGAAGAAAAGATTTGGAATTACTCTTGATACTGATAAAGAGATTTGCGCGACTATCGGATCCAAAGAAGCCGTCTTTCACTTGCCACAAGCTTTTATCAATGAAGGAGATATAGTCATATTACCCAACCCTGGATATCCACCGATGAAGACAGGAACTATCTTTGCCGGAGGCATACCCTACTTCGTCTCTCTAAGAGAAGAAAATAACTTTTTACTTGATTATAAATCTATACCCGAGGAAGTAGCAGAAAAAGCAAAAATTATCTGGATCAATTATCCGAACTCCCCAACGGGAGCTTGTGCAACACGACAATACTATGAAGGATTAATAGCTTGGGCAGAGAAATATAATATAATTATAGCGTCTGATGAAGGTTGTTATATAGATATTTATTTCAATGAGAAACCAATATCAATATTAGAATGCGGTACGAAAGGAATCATCACTTTCTATTCATTAAGTAAGAGGAATAATATGACGGGCTACAGAGTCGGCTGGGTAGCAGGAGATGAGAACATAATAGAGAAATTTAAAAAGTTAAAAACAAATATAGATTCGGGAACTCCCGACTTTATCCAAGCTGGATCCATAGCAGCACTGACAGATGAAAGCCACGCGGAAGAAATGAGGAAGCAATACAAAGAGAAAAGAAATATAATGCTTGAAGCATTTAAAACTGCAGGATGGGAAAATCCTAAAAGTGAAGCGACATTTTACCTCTGGCTCAAAACTCCCAATGGAATGGACTCTGTAGAATTTGCTAAAGAACTACTTTCTAAAGAACTTGCAATAGTAGTCACACCGGGAGCTTGGATTTCTGATATAGATAAAGATAATTTTAACCCCGGAAATGAATATGTAAGATTTGCTTTAGTTCCACCACTTACAGACGTAAAAATCGCCGCCGAAAAAATTAAAAAATTCTACGGGAAAATTTAATGAGCCGAAGGCCAGGATTGAACTGGCGACCTGCGGTTTACGATACCGCCGCTCTACCAACTGAGCTACTTCGGCTAAAACAAAAATTGGTACAGAGCCGTCAGTGAGAATCGGACTCACGCTCTCTCCCTTACCAAGGGAGTGCTTTGCCACTAAGCTATGACGGCTTTTCAACTCCACTTAGAATACTATAAATTAAGCTTATTTTCAATCATTGCAAAATCTATATTTTTTGTTATAATATGACTTTACAACATAGCGGGATATAAAAGGTATCTCGTTAGTAAGTATATTATAGCGGGATAGAGAAATGGTATCTCGTAAGGCTCATAACCTTAAGACGGTCGTTCGATTCGACCTCCCGCAACAATTCGGTAAGTGACATACCACAATTATGTCTATGAAACCGAAATAGTGTCGGTGTAAATTAATAATGTATGTGTAGCTGTTTTGGTTAGACTAAAGCGAATGGTGTTTGTGTAGCTGTTTTGGTTAGACTAAAGCGAATAATGTCGGTGTAGCTCAGCTGGTTAGAGCGCGGGACTCATAAGCCCGAGGTCGGAGGTTCGAGCCCTCCCACCGACACAATAGATTAGAATTTTTTTCTAATTTATGTTATGTTTGAAATGTTTGCAGTTATAGTTTATTTGCAGTCGTAGCTCAACTGGTTAGAGCACCCGCCTGTCACGTGGGAGGTTGAGGGTTCAAATCCCTTCGACTGCGCAAATGAAAAAATCACCTATAAAGGTGATTTTTTCTAAATTATATTCAAGTCTTCAAAAATATTTTGATAGAGCTTTATTACACGACGGGCTTCTATTTGAGTAAGTGAAAATTCTTGTCCTTCATGAGCAATTCTATTACGTACAACATGTGCATCCCAAGCACTTTGAATACTAGGATATCCATTCGACTTCGCATCTTCTAAAAGCTCTGACATATTGTCTCCTATTAAATCCTTCTCTTTAAAAGATTCTTCGAGTAGACTATCTGCTTCTATTATCGCTATTCGCCAATCAGAATCATTAGGACTTTCAACTAGGGTAAGAATATACTTCCATCGTGGATTTTGACTTTTATCTGTTTCTTTATCTTTTGCTAAAGCATGATTAATCTCATGTTCAATTTCTAGTTTATCAAAAACTTGAATTTCATATAATCGAACTATTGAGAAAATAATTATAAAAACAAAAATCATTGAAATAAGCACAGATATGGTACCTAGAGTACTCCATGTATTTGGATTCTTGATAATATCAACAACAGGTGCTATGCCATTGGCTAGCTTATCAAAAAAATATTCTATATTTAAATATGTTGGATCAAAGAGAGGCTTTTGTGTAACAGTTTGTATTACATTTGGTTGCATAATTACATTATACTAGCTTTTCAAAATCTTTCCCAATGGTGAAGAGAACATCCTCTCTTAAAAATGGGGTTGTGAATTGTATACTAAATGGTAAACCTTCTTTTGTATATCCAGATGGAATAGCGATAGAAGATAAATCAGCTAAATTGGCTGGAGCTGAAAAAATATCGGATAGATACATAGCTATTGGATCGTCCATTTTTTCTCCTAATTTAAACGGCAACGATGGAGCTGTCGGAGTTATAAAAGCATCAAAATCTTTAAACATTTCATTTAATTCCTCTTTAATAATCTGACGAACTTTCACCGCTGTATTATAATAAGCATCATAATAACCATGGGACAACACATAAGTACCAAGTAAGACACGACGACGAACTTCTTCTCCAAAACCTTTTCCTCTACTTTTTCTATAAACACCTAAAAGATTATTAGCTTCTTCTGATAATCCGTACCTTATACCATCATAACGAGCGAGATTACTTGAAACCTCCGCTGGCATTATAACGTAATAAACAGCCAAAGAATATTTAATAGATGGTAAATCAACATCAACTACTTCATAACCAGCTTTTTTTAATTTTTCACAACTTTCTTCAAAATTTTTCAAAATCTCACTTTCAATACCTTCTCCATTTAAAAATTCTCGGGGTACTGCAATACGTTTTCTAATTGGTCCTTTATTAAAAATCCTCCTTTCATCTGGAATAGAAGTGCTATCCTTACTATCATAACCAGTTATCGCTTTAAATAAAATTTCAACATCATCTACGTTTTTTCCCATCGGACCTACTTGGTCAAGAGAACTCCCCATGGCTATAATTCCAGAACGAGACACTGCTCCATAAGTAGGTTTTAACCCCACAACACCACAAAAGGCAGATGGCTGTCTGACTGAACCACAAGTCTCTGTCCCTAATGCAACAAGAGTCATATCTGCTGCGACCGAAGCTGCTGGACCTCCAGAAGTTCCTCCAGGAACTCGTGTTATATCATGAGGATTCCTTGTTACTCCAAAAGCACTTGTTTGTGTAGAACTCCCCATAGCGAATTCATCCATATTTGTTCTACCTAAGAAAATTACTCCGTGTTTTTGTAATTTTTCAATAACAAAGGCATCATAAGTCGCTTTGTAATTTTCTAAAATTTTCGAACCAGCAGAAGCAACATGCCCTTTAAATAAAATATTATCTTTTAATGAAATTGGTATACCTGTAAGGACTGTTGCTGTACCATTCTGAAACATTTCTTCGGCAATTTTTATTTGAGAATCTATATCTTTATCATAAATTTCTAGATAAGCATTTATAACAGTATTTTTTTCTTTAATAACTTTAAGATATTCATCTACTAATTCTCGAATAGTAAAATCACCATTTTTAAAATGTTCGTTTACCTTCTTTATATTTAAATTTTTTAAATCTATTGCCATATTATAATATTTGCTTAACTTTCAAAAATCCATCTTGAGTACCTGGGGCATTGTCTAAAATTTTCTCTGTGTATTCACCTCTCTTATTAGTTACAATATCTTCGCGCATTACATTTTGAAGGAAATAGTTATCCGAATTGTCATGTAATGGTTGTGTATTTTTTAATTTGGAAACTTCTTGAACCTGACCCACATATGCTAAAATAGCGTCAAAATCCTTGGCGAGTCCTATCATTTCCTCGTCGCTCATCTCTACACGAGCTAAATCTGCAAGCTTTTTAATCTCTTCTAGTTCCATATAACAAGAATAACATATTTACAATATTTTTAGAAATTCATCTTCTGTGAGAGTTTTTACCCCAATTTTCTTAGCATCTTCATATTTACTTCCAGGTTCTGCTCCAACCACTACATAATCCGTCTTATTTGAGACAGAAGAAGAGACTCTGCCACCTTCTTTGATAATCATTTTTTTGGCATCATCTCTAGATAAGGTTTCCAGAGTTCCTGTTAAAACAAATATTTTATCTTTAAGTCTAAAAGTTCCCTTTAAAGATGTATTATCAATAATAACTCCATTTTTAAATAACTTGTCCATAAAAGCTATATTTTCTTTTTGTCTAAAATATTCATATATACTCTTACTCACTACAGGTCCAATATTTTCTATACTATTTATACTCTCTTCACTGGCTTTTGATATCTCGGTAAGAGAACCAAAATGGTTCGCAAGATCGCGAGCCGTCTGCTCCCCTACATGAATAATTCCAAGAGCATATATAAATCTCCAAAGTAAAACCACTCTGTGAATATCAATAGATTTAATAATGTTGTCGGCAGATTTTTCCCCAAACCTTTCGAGCCCTGAAAGGTCAACCTTCTCAAGTGTAAATAAATCAGCCGCATCTGTGACAAGTCCTTCATCTTTTAATCTATCAAGAATTTTTGGGCCTATCTCATAAATTTCAAATATATTTACAAAATGTTGCATGCCTCTCCTACTTCTAGCAGGACAGTTTTTATTAGTGCAGTAAAAAGCCACAGAAGAAGACAGACTGGAGTCGGAGAAAGCTCCTCTTCGCAAGGTCCTCGGACGAGGGGGACGGGAGCCGGTGCCAGACCAGTTGCTCATAGGACTTTCTCCGACTCCAGTCTTACGTTCAATTTTAGAATTACATACCGGACAAAATTCTGGCATTTTAAATTTCTTCTCTTTCCCAGTACGCATATTTATAAGTACTTCTACAATCTCAGGAATAACATCGCCAGCTTTTTGAATAACGACAGTATCACCCACTCTTATATCAAGGCGTTCTATCTGATCCATATTGTGTAATGTTGCTTTTGAAATAGTCGAACCAGCAACCAGAGTCGAATTAAAGTGTGCTAGTGGAGTCATCACGCCCGTTCTTCCAACATTCACAGTTATATCGGTCACTACTGTTGTCGCTCTCTCCGCTTCGTATTTATACGCAGTCATATATCTTGGTGCCTTACCCACATAGCCTAAACTTTCTTGTATCTCTAAATTATCAATAGAGATAACCATACCATCAGTACCATAAGGAAAACCTGCTCGTACTTTTCCAATCTCTTTTATAAAAGAAAAAACTTCTTTTAAATTCTTGGCCTTTTTATCGTATGGGGCAATTTGAAAACCAATATCTTTCAAAATTTTATGCTTATCGCTGTGGTTAGAAATACTTGTAGGATATTGTGCTATATCCCAAGCAAAAAAATCAAGATTCCTCTCCTTTACTATTTGCGGATCAAGCTGACGGAGGCTCCCTGCAGCAGCATTACGAGTATTTGCAAAAATTGTTTTGCCAGATTCTTCTTGTTTTTTATTCAATTTCTCCCACGCCTTTTTCGTCATTACAACTTCACCACGAACTTCAACATCGCCCTTGATATCGCCATCCAATCGAAGTGGTATAGACGAAATCATTTTTAAATTTTCGGTTACATCTTCCCCTATCCATCCGTCTCCTCTCGTGGCCCCTCTCACAAAAACTCCATCTTTATAGTGGAGCGAGGCTGACAAACCATCAAGCTTCACTTCACAAAAATAATTTAAAGAATTGGAATTCTCTAAAATTTTTGAGATACGAGTTTCCCAATCTGTAATCTCTTCTTCAGAAAAAACATCATTCAAAGAAAGCATTCTTATGTCATGCTTCACTTTTTGGAAACTCGGTAGAGGTTTGCCCGCTACTCTATTTATAGCGCTATTTGGATCGAGATATTCGGGATATTTACTTTCAAGATCTTTAAGCTCGCGAGATAAGGACTCATATACATCATCGGTAACTTTCGGATTATTCTTCTCATGATATTCAGAGCGAAGACGAGAAATCTCTTTCCGAAGTTTAACTATTCGGTTTTTTAATTTTTTATCTTCCATAATTAATAATTGACTTCAATAGCACGTTCAACGGTTCTACTATTACTTTTCTTACATATATTATAACCCATAGCTTGTACTCTTGTAGAAATAGAAACGTCGGACTCTGTTTTAGTCACATTAATACGGAAACATTTTTTATTCAAATTTTCATCTGCCAAAATTAAATTGTAACTAGTTACTCCATTATTGGTAACAGGTGGAGTAAAGGATAGAGGGATTCCAGGGTTTAAAGAATCCGTAGGATCTGAACCACATGTCGTATTTGCTGGTATGTTTGTCATATTATATTCATTATCAGCATACAATGCACACTCTGAGCCAATATCTGCCTGATAGAAGGCTGCTGTAGAATCGCGAGCAACAGAAGAAAGAATTAACTGTTTGTAAGCGGCATTTGATAGACCTATAGTAATCATAGAAATAATACCGACTACAACCACCGTAAATAGTATCGCATATCCTCCATTCTTTTTTTTCTTAAATATTTTCATCTTATTTTTGCCAATTCAAAAGATACACTGTTAAAACCTGAGTTCTTGGTGTTGTAGCATTACCATTTAACCACTCTAGTGTCGCAGTGACTTTTACTTCATCTGGAGTTATTTCTTTCATATTTACAGTTCTTTTAAACTCACTCGTGTCTCCCCCTGTATAATTATAGAAAAGATTTCCTCCAGTATCATCATATTTTAAATAAGGACAATTTAAACCACAATTACTAATATCAGATCCAGTTAAATCTCCAACCTTGAAAGTATCCATGGACAAGTAACAACCTCCTGTAGAAAAACATTTATCTAGTGGATAACCATATCTTTCTAAGAATTTATCCCAACCTCCACTTCCATCTTTGATCTGGAAAGCAATAGTATCACGGCTATTTCTTATAGAGTCAATCGCTTCTTGTAGGAGATAGTTGGCCGTAATTTCATTATTAGAATATCTAGCAGAAGCTGCACTCGAAGCAGTAATGCCTAACATAGATGAAACAGAAATAGTCAAAATGAAAATTGCTACCATCGCTTCTACAATTGTAAAACCTTTATTCATTTTTTTCTTGTATTTATTCATATTATTTTTCTGCTGAACGTTGCGAAGTCATTGTTTGGAGAGTAAAGGATTTAGAAATATTTTTATTCTTAATAGTCACAACTCCTTTTATTAAAATTTCTACACTAGGTTGAATAGTATCATTAGTTTGGGAACCTTTTACAAAAAATTTTAACGTCTTTATATCAACATCCGGTGAAACAATCTCGGAACAAGGAGTTGTATTGATCTCACATCTCTCTAGGCTGTTAGTTCCTGTAGCGTCATTTCTTGGTTTTAATTGATAAGAAACTCTAAGTGGAGCACCTAAGGTTTGCTGTGGATTAAAAGCAATTATATTCCCAGGTGTAGTTCCCAAGGGACAATCAGTGGGAATTGGGCTAGCTAAATTAACAAATGATGTTGCACACTCATAATTAGTTCCCATGCGAAGCTCACGAGTCATGTTCTCCATAGCAAAATTTACATTATCCACTGTGATTCTAAGCTTTTGGGAAGCCTTCGATGAATTTGAAGACACAACTAGAGATCCTACTCCCATAAGCATAATAACAGTAAATAATGAAGTAGCGATCATTAGCTCTATAAGTGTAAACCCCCACACCAACTTTCCCCTACTCTTGAAAGTTGGTGTGGGGGTAAACCCTGTATTTTCTTGTTTCTTTATGAATGTCATATTATTGAATACTTATCTGTCCAGTATTTTGAACAGAAATTGTTTTAGTTCTTTCTTTACCTACATCTGTCTGTCCATTTGAAATTACAATATCTACCCTAGAAGCAGTAACACAATCACTACTTGTATTGGCTCTATAGCAAAAATAAGCTCTGGTGTTCGGACGAGTAAAGATAATATCTATAGATCCTGCTACTTTTGAAACATCATCTATTCTTAGTTCTTTTATATTATCAGCACTCGTTATGTTAAATAATTCTATACATTGATTGGTATTATTACCACAAACGTCACTCATACTACCATTGTCAGTATATTTTTTAGTATCAGCAGTTGGAACAGAGAACATTAAAAACGATTTATTGGATCCTGATAAAGAACCAGATGGGCTACTGTCCACAGAGAAATGCATGCCATAACTATTTCTAAAATTGTCCCCAACCGCACGGGCACCAATAGCAAAACCTTGAGCTTTACGAATAGAGAGGGCTACGTCGTCTGTAAGATTTTGCAAGGAAACATTTGAGTTAAAAGTACCATAATTAAAAATTACAGTAGTCGTAATTACAAGGAAAATAGAAATAACTACCATTAACTCTATCAAGGTTAATCCTTTATTATAAGGCAACTGCAACTTGTATTTTATTATTCTGTTTATATTCTTATACATCGAATAAATAAATTAAAACTGAAATAATGCTGCTAAAGTAAAAATATCTATACTAAAGAGAAAGACAATAAACGCACTTATAATCAAAAATGGGGCAAATGGTATCTCAGTCTTCATGCTAACTTTCTTTTTCAAGAAGAACATAATGAAAAGACCGACGATAGCTCCAATCCAAAAAGCCAAAATCATAGAAGCAAGACCCATATAAATACCAAGAATCCAACCTAGTCCAAGCATAAGTTTAGCATCACCTAGGCCCATCCATTTACCACGAGATAAAAGCCAGATAAAGAAAAATGGCAAAGCAAGTAGTGGCCCCGCAAGAATTGCAGAAGCGCTCGGCAAGACAAACAAAGTACCAAAATCAGAATAATTTATAAAAATAGAAAGGAAAGCAGTGAGAGAAAAAATAAAGACAAGCTTATCAGGAATAACCTTATGACGAATATCATATACAGAAATAACAATTAAAATTGAAAAAATAAAAGCAAATAAAACAACAATCAGTAAATATAATAATGGGGAAAAGAATATTATTGGAATGAAGTGATAAGCAACCAAAACAAACATTAATCCTGTTATGAATTCAACAAGTGGATATTGGTGAGATATTTTCTCGGCGCAGCGTCTACACTTGCCGGATTGTATTAAAAAAGAGAAAAGAGGGATAAGTTCGTACCATCTCAAGGTGCGATTACAAGTCATACAAATAGATCGGCCGGAAACGATAGTTTTACCAGTATTAAATCTAAAAATAATGACATTCAAGAAACTACCAATAATAGTCCCTAGTAAAAAGATAAAGATAAAGACAAGTGTATTCATGTATATAGTATAACATCCAAACAAACAAAAAACCACTCAAGATTGAAGTGGTTTTTTGTAAAATTAATTAAAATTTAGTTTGTTGGACAAGCTGTTGCATCTGATGCTATAGCTGTACTTGTTTCCTTAGAAGCACCAGTGCTATCTACACAGTACATTTTAACAGTAGCGGGAGCAACTGCAGCTACAGAGACCAAAGGAGCCTCGGCTACCCATGCATCAGCTATAGAGTGACAAGTTACAGAATATGGAGAAGTAGTAGCATTTCCTGCAACTGTGTTTACTGCATTTACAGAAGTTGAAACACCTTCAGAAGCTACAATAGCAGTGAGTAATCCTCCTGTACCACCAAATGCACCTGGCACTGTAGCAATATCTCCTGTACAAATACCAACATAAGTCTCAGCTGTTGAATAGAAAATTTCTGCTTGAGCTCTCATACTTGAGAGTTGAGATTTAACAGCGGCATCCTTTCCTTTATTTCGAGCACTTGAAAGTGAAGCCAAGACAACAGATGCTAATATACCAATAATTGCAATAACAACTAGAAGTTCAATAAGTGTAAAACCTTTATTTTTTTTCATAATATTTTCTACCAAAGGTAGAAATTTAATAACTTAATAATAATTTGTCTTTATAAAAAGACGCGACCTTAACTAATAATTATAAACAAGTAGTAGCGGTACTAGTATCATCACCTGCTACTATCTTAGTAGCACCTGTAACTGTACCAGAATATCCCGTACTATCAACACAGAAGACGGTACCAGCTGGAGTAGAAGAAGTAGCAGGAAGAGTAGCAGAAACACCCCATTTGAAATGTCCAGCATCACTAGCGCATCGTACGTCTGTAGCCTTAGAAGAAACTAACTGAATAGATGCCAATAATGTCTGTATACCCCCACCCGTACTCGGAACGGTACAAATATGTGCAATATATTTACCATTTGACATTCCAATCTCGGCTGCAGCTCGCATTGAAGACATCGTAGACTCTATAGCAGCAACTTTACCCTTTATTCGAGCACTCGTTAAGGACGCTAAAACTACTGAAGCCAAAATACCAATAATTGCGATAACGACGAGAAGTTCAATAAGCGTAAAACCTTTATTTTTTTTCATGATTAAATTTTAATTAATAATTTTGTCTTTAGTATAAAAGACCGCGACCTCATTTTTTAATACTCATATTATATCATATAAAATTCTTTAAAGCACAAGAGTAAGATGTGGATAAGTCAAAAATCACTGATTTATTTAAATTCCACCAGCAATATTGTAAATCGGCATCAAAACGGAAGTAAGGAGGAGTCCAACTCCTAATCCAAGAGCCACAATCATCATCGGTTCTATCAAAGAAACCATTGTATCCACAGCTTCGTTTACCTCACGATTGTAAAATTTACCTAAAGTTTTCAAAATACTTCCGAGAGAACCCGTCTCCTCACCAACACGAATCATACCCGTCATAATTGGTGGAATTTCCGGAGAAGATGAAAAGGCTTCGGATAAAGAATTGCCTCCTTTAACTTTCTCAGTTACATCTTTCAGTAAATCTTCATAGACTCTATTGCCTACAACAACAGAAGTGAGTTCAATCGAACGAATAATAGTAACACCAGAAGATAATAGTGTATCTAAGTTGTCGGCAATACGGGAAAGATAAAGCTTGATATATATATTTTTTAAAACAGGAGTAGTTAGTTTTAGTCTGTCTAAATATTTTTGACCAGATTGCGTTTTGCTTAATCTAATTATATAAATAACAAAAATGAAAATTCCAATAACTACAAATAATCCATAATTGATTAATAAATCACTTAACGCAAAAACAATCTTCGTAGAAAAAGGAATTTCTTGTCCTGAATCTTTAATAATAGCAGCTAATTTAGGAACAATAAAAACGAACATCAAAACCATAACGATGAGAAAGACTCCGATAACAAATGATGGATATATAAGAGCATTCTTCGTCTTAGAAGTAAGTTGATATTGACGATCAAGGTATTCTGCTAGATATGAGAAGGTTTGTGTGAGCTTACCTGATTCCTCCCCTGCTTTAACCATGTTTACATAAAAGACAGAAAAGATATCGGGGTGACGAGCGAGAGCTTCAGAAATAGAAACACCAGACTCTATATCAGCAGATATTGTATTTAAAATTTTTACTAAGGCAGGATTCTCAGTATTTGAAGCAAGTAAATTAAAAGCTTTCAAGGCAGAGACTTGTGCTTCAAATAAAGTAGAGATTTGTCGTGACATGATCACAACATCCTTCATCTTTATTCTTTTTTGAAAAAAAGATGTATGGAATATACCATTCTTAATTCCTTCTTCTTTAATGGAAGAAACTATCAATCCTCTTCGCTGAAGGGCTGAAATAGCCGAATCTTTAGATGAAGCATCTATAGAGCCAACCTTCTTCTCTCCTGTATTTGTGATGGATTCATAATTAAATAACATAAAGTTTAAATCATGCGTTCAAGAGCCTTAGGATTAAATGAGAATTGATAAGCACTTTCAAGAGTTATTTCTCCTTTTGCTACCAATTCTATAAGATATCTATTCATATCTATCATCCCCTGCTCGGAGGATGTTTCGATGACAGTATTTATCTCATGAGTTCTTTTCTCTCTTATTAGATTGGCAACTGCATTATTATTAATAAGCAATTCAAAAGCAGGAATTCTGCCACCTGTAACACGAGGAATCAAACGCTCTGAAAGTATGCCGAGCAAACTCGATGCTAATTGTAATCTAATCTGTTCTTGTTGATTGGCTGGGAATGAATCTATAATGCGATCGATAGTCTGAGGGGCATTGTTCGTATGAAGCGTAGAGAAGACTAAGTGCCCCGTCTCAGCTGCTGTAACTGCCGCTGACATTGTATCATTACTACGCATCTCACCTATCAGAATCACATTCACGTCTTCACGGAAAACTGACCGGAGAGCGATAGGGAAATCTTTTGTATCAAGTCCGATTTCTCTTTGATCAATGATGGATCTATCTTGTTGATAAACATATTCGATAGGATCTTCTATGGTTATTATATGAGTAGTACTTTCTTTGTTTATAAAGTTAATCATTGTCGAGAGTGTAGTAGATTTACCTTGACCGACAGGTCCAACAACAAGGAAAAATCCTTGTTTCTTTAGTGCAAATGTTTTAAGAATTGCTGGTAGATTAAGCTCTTCAAAAGTTTTGGCCTTAGGAACAAGTCGTATAGCTATACATATGCCACCTCTTTGGAAAAAAGCATTACCACGTAGGTGAGTAACTCCTTTAAAAGAATATGAAAAATCAACTTCCTTTTCTTCTAAAAATTTAAGAGTCTTTTCTTTTCCAAGAAGTATATCTAGAAGGCTAGTTATATCTTCTTTCTTTAAAACTTCTTTATTCGAAAGAAAAACAAGTTGGCCATTTACACGAACAGCTGGCTTACGCCCTTCTCCTAAGTGCAAATCTGATCCATCTTCATGAATTAAACTTGTTAATATTTCTTCTAAAAATTTATTATAATCCATTTTGTTACTTTTTATGTTCGCTAATAATACTTCTTACTTTATCTATTACTTCTGTCGGTGTACTTGAAGCTTTCACTATGTATCCAGATGCACCGAGAGCTTCTCCGCGGGCAATATCAGAAGGCTGACCTCTGTTTGAAAGAATAATTTTAATAGAATCAGGCGATAAATTTTCTTCTTTCATTTTTTCCAATAATTCGAATCCATCCATTACCGGCATGACGATATCTAGTAATATTATATCGGGAAGCAAGCCTCCACGTAATTTCTCGAGAGCAATTTCAGGACCTAAGGCCGAAGTCACGTCAAATGAAGACTTGCCAAATTTGAGTGCATACATATCCAAAAGGAAATTATCATCATCAATAATAAGAATTTTTTTGTTCGTTTCCATACCTATACATTATAATACAATTACAATAGTTCTCCTAGAAATTATACACTTCTTTAAATGGGATGAGCCCATTCATACTCTTTATGATGGCATCTTCACGAATAGTAAGCATTCCACGAGAGCGTGCTAGTCTATATATTTCCTCCTCTTGTGGCTTTTGGAGAATTATTTTCTGCATTTCTTTATCAATTTTAAACATTTCATAGACAGGGACACGTCCAAGCATTCCAGAAGGACATTCAGGTGATGGCACTGCTTCATAGATATCTTTTGAGAAATTAATTTTAGATTTAAATTCGATAGGTAAGTCTCCAAAATGTTTATCAAACATGATTTGAGTAGCTTCATCTATTGGAATCTGTTGTTTGGAGCTTGGATGTATTTTACGAGCCAAACGTTGTGCCATACAAAGAATTAAGGTCGGAGCTATAAGGTATGGATCGATACCCATATCGATAAGACGAGGGATTGCTCCGACAGCACTGTTTGTGTGGAGAGTTGAGAACACGAGGTGGCCAGTAAGTGCGGCCTGAATAGCTAGTTCGGCTGTCTCCTTATCACGAATCTCTCCCACCATTATAATATCCGGGTCTTGTCTTAAGATAGAACGAAGTCCTGAAGCAAATGTATAGCCAATTTCAGGCGCAACTTGAGATTGGTTAACTCCATCTATATGATACTCAACTGGATCTTCAAGAGTAATAATATTTTCTTTTTCATGATCAAGTTCACTTATCATTGAGTTTAATGTCGTTGTTTTACCTGATCCCGTCGGACCTGTAATAAGAATGAGCCCATAAGGTTTATCAAGAGCTTCACGGACTAAAGCTAAGTTGTCAGATGACATATCCAAATCATCGAGTGGCTTAACTCCTCTTTGTGAATCAAGTATACGCATCACGATCTTCTCCCCATAGTACGATGGCATCGTAGATACACGATAGTCAATCTTGCGTCCTTCCATTTTCGTAGAGAATCCTCCGTCCTGTGGCTTACGTTTTTCATCAAGCCTGAGCTTCGCTAATATTTTAATACGAGCAACAACTCCGTTATAAACACCAACAGGTAATGTTAGAGAATTGTGAAGGATACCATCAACACGGAAACGTACCCTTATCCTATCCCCTGAGTGCTCTATGTGTATATCAGAAGCATTACCTTCAACGGCATGCCTCAAGATAACTGCCACAATTTTAATAATCGGAGCATCTTCTGTGATTTTCTCTTCCTCTTGTAATTCTAGGGCACTTTTTACTTTTTTATCTTTATCCTTACCTTCTCCTGCGTTGGCAATCTCTTGATCAAGTTCGGAAAGAGCTAAATCAACTTCACTTCCAAGTGCATCATATCTTTCTATTAGTTTAATAAAAACGGAATTACTAATTAAAAATAGTTTGAATGGCTTATCCAACTTAGCAGTAATGAAAGTTAGGACATCAATAGCTTGAACATTTTCTGGATCAATTATTCCAATTTCTAAAACATTATTTGCAACTCCTATTGGTATAAAATGGTATGTCTTTGCTGTTTCTGCTGGAATTATTTTTAAAATTGAGGCAGTCACCATACTTGGGTCTATTTTCTTCACTGGAATATTATAAATAGTTCCTTTCATTTCAAGGATTGAATCTTCACTGATATTACTATTGATAAGCGCCTGTTCTATATCGCCGCCATATCTATCTTCTGCTTTTTTTACTATCTCAGGTACTTGATCTTCAGTAAGAAGACCATGTTTTACTAATTCTTCTAGAATCATCATACTAGTTTGTAGTGAATGACGTTATATCTCCTAAGGTGAGCGCACCATTTACAAAGGCAGCCGCACGGAAGAAATATGTTGTCTTACTTGTAAGACCTATTAAATTTGAAGCAAAATTTCCAATCAAAGAAGGAATAACTTTAGGTGTAACCTTACCTAGAGTTTCTGTCGTACCATATTCAAAATAAATATTGTCAGACGTAACCCCTTCAAGAGAACCGTTCAAAATTACTGATTTGCTTGTTATTAAAGTAGCAGGATTGGTTTTCAATAAAAAAGTAATTTTGTTATTATTAGCATTTACAACAGAACCTGTCGTAGGAGAAAATGGATTAGTACGTCCATATGGAACAGTTTCTAGTTTAATATTGTTATCTACTAGAAGCTGAAAGGCTTTATTATTAAATAGAGATGAATCAACTTTAATTTTCGTGAGGGAAACTAATTTCATGAGAAAGGCCGTGTCTTCTGTGGCTTGGCTACTTGCAGTTACTGTATCTGTTGGTGCTGTAGTAGTTGTGTCGAGTGATGAAGTGAGAGGACTTTCCTCGTCTGCTGTTGTAGCAGCTTCTGATCTTAGATCATTATAAAAATAAGAATAAACTCCAAGAATGGAAACTATTATAAATGATACTATTAAAAATTTATTATATTTTTTATGCATATAGAATTATTTAAGCCAGTAAGTCTCGACTTTTACTAAGTAACGATAAACATTCGGGTCAAAACCAGCTACAGGCTTAGCACCAGCATCTGGAACAGTAAATGATATAGATTTTATATCAGCAACTCTTAGATTATACTCAAGGTCTTTTATGAAAAGAACAAATGAATTATAATCCCCTTCTGTCGTGAATTCAATGGGGAAAACTCCATAAGGACGAGTGTCGGTTGAAATTGCTGAAACTACAACATTGGGATCAGCAGAAGTGTTACTATTACTTTTAGCTTCAAATTTAATATCCTTTATTGGCATATTATGAAGATTAGCAATACGCTCAAGCTCAAGAATAAATTGAATATTATTCACAGAATCTGGGAGAAAACTACTTAAACGATCTTTGTCTGACTGACTTATTTCATTATAAGATTTGATAAGAGAATCCTCTGTCTTTTGAAGGTTTGTGGAATTATCAAGAGCTCTATTATAAGTAGCGATGTCAGCTTTCAAACCTGAAACTTCACTATATATTGGATTAACACCAAAAATAAAAATAACTATAGATATTCCTACGAACAAAATTGGGAAAATAAGTTTCATAATTATTGTGTGTTATTTGTAACTGATAAAGGAGTAGCTACATTTGGTTGGGCAGGATTAGTGGTTGTTGTAGTTGGATTTGGAGCTGGTGTTGGGATTTGAATTTGAGCTGGAGCTGGAGCTGATGTTTCTGGTTTAGAATTTGAAACATTATTAGAATAAGAAAGAAGAGATGGATCTACACTAAACTCAACATCAAAAGTAACAAAATTATTCTTATCTTTAGTTAAATTAGAAAATATTACATTTTTAAATACTTGCCCTTTATCCGCATTAAAAATATCAGCTTGAATAGCTATAGATTTATAATCACGAGCTATCCCAGACATTCTAACAATAAAAAGATTGTTATTAACCTTGTGTTCAAATTTTGTGTATTGAATAGAAGAAAGAGTAAGCTCATTAATTTTCTCAAATAAAGGAGATAGAACGACGTGGCCTTCTAGAATTTGTTTGGCGATGCTGGTACGTTTATCAAAGGTCTCAAGTAGAGTTATTGTATCTTTGTTAAAACTATCACGTATTTTAAATAAATTGGCTGATAACGATTCTTTATTTTTTAATAAATAAAAATTCTTATAAACATAGAGCCCACCAAAGGCCAATATCATTACTACAAGAATGAAAACAGATACAACCATAGAAATACTAGTGGTACTGCCACCACCTGAAGAAGTGGCATTAGGTATAATAGGCTTTTTGGGTATAAATGATGTTTGAAATGAATTCTCCATAATTATTACAATAATTGTCTCAATGCTAAACCTACAGCTACACTAAATTCTGGTCCACTAAGCTCTAGTATTGGTGTCAAGAAAGCTGGAGCTTCTGTTTTCCCGAAAGGATTACTGTAAACAACTTCGGTGTGAAAATTGGATGTTGCTCTTTCCATGAGTCCTTTCGTGAGAGACCCGCCGCCAGTCAAAATAACTTTACTGATGTTTTTATTATACTTCTTCTGATAAGCAAACACAATACTATTAGTATCTGAAAGAATATAATCCATCGACAAACGGACAATATCTGCAACTTCAGGATTACTATTCAGATCAAGCCCTGTAGTGCGCTTTAATTTCTCAGCTTCTGTAAAGGAAATACTTAGAGATGAGGCAATATTTTTCGTAATTTCAGCCCCTCCTCTATTCACAACATGGAAAACATGAACAACTCCCTCTTCAATAATAGAAAGCTTGGTTTTCGAAGCGCCAAAATCCATAAGTAATACAGGAGTTAAATCGTGAGCAAAGGAAGATCTTATATTACTGAAAATTTCCATTTCAAAAGAGTCTGAATGCAATTCAGTCTTTTTCAATATCTCTTGGTAACGAGTTAATATGTCGTTATGAATTGCTACAACAAGAACTTCTGTATTAGAAGTAGCAGGTGTTTGTACTTTAGACTGCTCCATGATGTTATTCTCGGATGACTCAGTCTCCTTTGGTAAAATAAACCAATCTAAAGTTACTTCGGCGATAGGTACAGGAATATATTTACGTGCTTCAATAGGAACCACGCTTGCCAACTTTTCTTCAGTGATATTGGCAGGTAATGATATGGTAAAAATTAGACTTGCAGAAGAAGGTATAGCTATAACACCTGACTTAATTGTTACATTGGATTCCTTGATCACATCTAAAAGTGCTCGAACTATATCATCCGCCTGTAAATTGGTGACTGTGCCTATCTCTGTATTACCATAAGGACCAAGTGAAATAGCCCCGTAAGTTTCAAGAATTGCCTTACCATTTTTCTTCTTCAATTGAACAATTTTTATAGCCGAAGAACCGATATCGATACCTAAAATACTCTGAGTGGATTTATCAGAAGAAAACATTAGAGATAAGCTAGCTAACCCAGATGATATTATATTCTTTAATGAATTATCCATAGTGCTACTGTTAAGTATAACACATATATAGTAAAATTATGAAATGGGGGGAACTACAAAAAAAACTATTAATACAATAAAAAGAGGATTCAGTCTAATTTTAGAAATACTATTCCCTTCCAAGTGTCTTGGGTGTAGAAAAGGAGGCCAAATACTATGTGAAAATTGTATAGATGGGCTCCGTTTGGCAGAAAGACCCACCGAAGAAAAAATAATGGCTTTATATGACTATCGAGACCCTTTAATTAAGAAGGCTATATGGAAACTCAAGTATTATCACTCCCCCTACTTGGGGAGAAAATTGGGAGAATTATTGTACTCATCTTTTTTAGAAGAGATACAACTTTTGCGAATGTTTTCGGCTGGCTCCCCTATCTATATAGTACCAGTACCTATATCAAATGATAAAAGAAAGGTCCGTGGGTATAATCAATCTGAAATAATAGCAAAAGGTTTTTGTAATTTCGCAGATACAAATTTATTTACAATTAAAAAAGATATTATTTATAAAAAAGCCAATACTGTTCCACAAGCTCGGATAGAAAATAGAAACAAAAGATTGAAAAATATAAAAGGAGCTTTTGAAATAAAAGATGCGGAGCAGATTATGGGTAAAATAATAATCATCATCGATGACGTCACGACTACAGGCGGCACACTAGGAGAAATGATAAAGCTTTTGAAAAAGTCTGGAGCGAAAAAGGTCGTCGGCTTTGCTGTTGCACATTAGACACCCCCTCTGCCTCCGGCATCTCCCCCTTCGCAGGGGGCGACGAATTCTTCCTCCCCTTTTTTATATTAAAAATAAATATGTTATTATGTTTTATATGTCAGAACAAAAAAAGAAAAATTATTGTGTAGATTGCGGAGGTGCACAGGTGAATCATAGGCTCGTTTATATTTCTATTTGGTTGAGTAACAAGATAGAACCTTGGACTAACTGGATGGGCAGATGGATACCAGAAGATAAACTAGAATGGATAGGTCCAATACTAATAAAAATTCTAACAATACTTCATTTTGGTAATGTAACAACAGCCTTAAATGATAAAGATAGTCTCCGAACAAAAGTCTTGTGGGAGGAAGCTACCAAAAGAGGAATCGCAATGAAAGAATTCCACTTATTTGGAATCGGTAATGATATATTTATTTCAAAATTTAAAGGCGAGATGAGATTTTTCGATGTATTACCAAGGACAAAGGACTATAATCCAAAAGGTCTCGAATGGATGGATAATAAGAATGAAATGAAAAAGCACTTTGCAAAAGAAGGCATCAAGGTTGCAGCTGGAGGAATAGCAAGTAGTAAAAAAGAAGCATTGAAAATATTTAATTCAATAAATAAGCCAGTAATAACAAAGCCAAACTTAGGCTCCAGAAGTCGTCATACTACAACGCATATATCGACAGAAGAAGAATTAATCAAAGCTTATAAGCTTGCGCATCAACTTTCACCTTGGGTTATGATTGAAGAAGAACTTACTGGCTATGTACACAGAGGCACAGTTATCGGCGGTAAATTGATAGCAGTTCTTCGTCGTGAGCCAGCTTATGTAATCGGTGATGGAGTACACAACGTGCGTGAACTTATAGATCTTGAGAACAAGAATCCACTTCGAGCTGGACCAATCTTTCATCAACTTGCACTAGACGATGAAGCCATCAAAGAACTCACACACTGGGGTAAAAATGCCGACACAATTCCCAAAGATAAAGAGATAGTGACACTCGGCCAGAAGACGAGTCGTGCAGTCGGCGGAGGACTCACGGATATGACTGATGTCGTCCATCCTGATAATAAAGAAATGCTAGAAAAAATCGGCAAAGTTCTAAACGATCCACTTATAGGAGTAGACTTCATTATGGATGATGTATCTGTTTCATGGAAAGACCAACCAAAATGCGGAGTCATCGAATGTAATTCCGCTCCCTTCATCGATCTTCATCACTTCCCTCTAGTAGGCAAGTCTCACAACGTAGCTGCTGCCCTCTGGGATATAATTTATCCAGAATCAAAGCTTAATTAAGAAATTCTTTTTGTCCCCCATGATTAGTGGGGTGCCGTTTGCGTCTGTTTTTACATTTTCTACTATAAAAGCTTCTGTATCAGTATTCTCTATAATCTTTTTTAATTCACTATTCTTTTCGATTTGATTTTTCATTACTTGTAATTCATTCATGTCTTTTAGAACAAGGATTCCTTTAATGAAAACTTCTTGCCCATTCTCTTTGAATCTATAACCACTACCAATATCACCAAAAAGTGAATCTCCTACTATGACGAGCTTCTCTTTTGAAATTTTAATTCCCTTATCTTCCATTCGTTTAATAAGTTTTGGAATTATTATTTCTTTTCCACCTCCTACCATGTCTTCATCGGTCGCTATATCTATAAATAACTCTGACAAGCCTAAATACTTGGCAATAGTATGGACAAAGTCTTTGCCATTGGCTGTCATGCCGAACATTGGTATCCCCATACTTTGGTAGAACTTTGCGAGCGCAAATACTGGCTTGATTTTTGAAGTTTCAAATTCTTCTTTATCATTTCTATAAATATCTTCCGCTATTTTTGATGCAATAATAGCGTATCTATCGAGATACATTTTGGCGATTTTATGGGTCTCGTTGCCATCACTATCTATCTCCTTCTTTTTATGATTTAGCCGTTCTTTAATATAGACATCCTCATCAATCCACTCTTTAAAACCTAAATTATAAATCCCGTTCATGCGGTCAAATTCGCGGAATGAATTTCCTAAGCGGAAGCCCTTAAAATAAACTTCTTCTATCCCCTCAAACTCTTTATCGAAAAGCTCTTTGAATAAAGTCCTAATAGCTGCTCCATGGATGTTCTTCAATTCTGCCAAAGTCTTATCAATATCAAAAAAGGCCAAAGCCGCGGGCGTACCATCCTCTCCGAGAGTTATAGAAATCGAGCTGAAATTCCCATTAATCCCGGGAAGTTCTGAATAAATCTTTATTGTATTTTTAATTTTTTCTGTGTCTTCCATTTTTGTCTAGTGGATCATCCACTGTAATTTCAGAATCAGGAGCTGTCTTTCTGTCTATTTTTAAATGTGAAATATATTTTCTCTCTACAATATAACTTCCCAAAAATTTCTTAAATTCATCCATTCTTTGTTCTTCGTTAATCTCAACGAAGTGCTCTAGTGGCCTACTCTCAGGGGTGAATTCATGGTGCCCTCTTATCTCGCCATCTTTAAAGACTCTTATGTGATATTGATTATCAAAATCTTCAAGCTTGCGCCACGAAAGAACTTGCCCACTATCTTTCCATGCTACGAAATGGTTCCCGAAACCCCATTCATTATGTAAATGCTTTTCGAGTTCTTCTAGGGTTTTACCTGGTGCGAGCCATCCGACATGATAAGGCTGGCGACCCTTTTCGTGCCATACTAAATGCCACTTCAAAAAGTGTTTTTGAACCCAGGGAAAATATTTGTATAAATGCTTCCAAATATTTTTTTTGAAAATTTGTATTTTTGTTAATTCTACGTTTGCCATATTTAAAGTTTTAGCACATCAATAGCCTCCTGACTATCCATCTTAACCACTACATAATTCTCTAATTTTTTCGATAACATAACGAAGACCATAATATTACCAATAATAATAATAGATATTATTAACCACGTTTTATAAGAATCTGGTTTCATATTTTTATTATACCTTGTAGTCATATTTTCTCAAAATACAAGGAAAAGAGCGAGGCTACGCCTCACTCTTTTCCTTTATTCCCCCAATATTAGAATGCTATCCAATGAGCCAAGTATGCAATGAATAGTGCTGCGGCAACGAGACCTAAGATATATTGATACTTAGATAAAACAGATATTGCGACAGCCGCAATAATAACTTTCACCCAACCAAGAACAAGAATCGAGGCCCAAATAGTTTGTATAAACGTTTGTATTGTTTCCATATATATATTGTATCACAAAATATTTTTTAAAAAAACACGTAATAAGAATGTTCTCGAGGGAACACTTGCGCAGGCCGACTGGGCCGAGCAGAGCAATTTCCTAGCAAGGAAATATGCGTGGTGAGTCCGAGAATATTCTTATGGAGTGTTTTTTATTTAAACGCATTCTTTCCTGGAAATACTGCCTTACTACCGAGAGATTCTTCTATACGTAGAAGTTCATTATACTTGGCAACGCGTTCGCTTCTACAAAGTGAGCCCGTCTTTATCTGCCCTGTGCCAAGTCCTACTACCAAGTCGGCTATTGTCGAGTCCTCTGTCTCTCCTGAACGATGTGAGACTACAGCTGTGAAGCCTGCCTTCTTTGCCATATTTATTGCATCGATAGTCTCAGTTACTGTTCCAATTTGATTCAATTTTATTAAAATAGAATTCCCTGCTTTCTTCTCTATACCTTCCGCAAGTCTCTTTATATTTGTTACAAATAAATCATCCCCTACGATCTGGATTTTCTTCCCAAGCTTTTTTGTCATTAAGCTCCATCCAGTCCAATCATCCTCAGCAAGTCCGTCTTCAATAGATACGATTGGGAATTTTGCTACCCAGTTTTCATAGAAAGCCACCATCTCTTCACTCGTTAGACTTTTATTTTCTTTTGATAAAACATATTTACCATCTTTATAGAATTCACTTGCAGCTGCATCTATTGCTATACTTATATCTTTACCTGGCATATATCCTGCTCTCTTAATAGCTTCTAAAATTATTTCAATAGCTGCTTCGTTTGTAGGAAGGGATGGTGCATATCCGCCCTCATCTCCGACAGAAGTATTCAACTTTCTTTCTTTCAAAATTTTCTTCAACATATGGAAAACTTCTGCCCCCCATCGCAAAGCCTCTCTGAAAGATTTTGCTCCCAAAGGCATAATCATAAATTCTTGAATATCTGTAGAATTATCTGCATGACTTCCTCCATTTAAAATATTCATCATTGGTACAGGAAGTCTAGTTTCCTTATTTTTAGATATATCTTTAAAATATTTCCATAGAGGCTTACTCTCTGAAACCGCCATTGCTTTGGCATATGCAATTGAAACTCCCAGGATAGCGTTTGCACCAAGCTTACCTTTATTCTCCGTGCCATCAAGCTTTATCATTGCCTCATCCAAAGTCTTCTGATTCCAGACTTTTCCTTTTAATTTTTTCTGTATATCTTCGTTTACATTTTTTACAGCTTTTAAGACTCCCTTGCCTCCATACCTCTTAGCATCTCCATCGCGAAGTTCTACTGCTTCATGTGATCCTGTTGATGCCCCTGATGGCACTCCTGCACGCCCAAATGATCCGTCTGCAAGTATTACATCTACCTCAACTGTAGGATTGCCTCTTGAGTCCAATATCTCTCGTCCAATAATTTTTGATATTTTTACGTTTGCCATATTGTTTTAATTAATTAATAATTTGCTTCGATAAAAACTTTGCGGAGGCGGTGAGATTCGAACTCACGGAACCGGTAAAGGTTCGACAGTTTAGTAAACTGTTGATTTAAACCACTCATCCACGCCTCCTTATATATACAATACTAAACTTTATGTATATTAGCACAATTTTTTATATTTATAAATATCATTGAGAAATAAGTCTAAATATGATACTTTAGAGTTACGGAGCCATGGGAGAGTGGTTTAATCTACCTCTTTGCTAAAGAGGCGGGGAGTAATTTCCCCCGCTGGTTCGAATCCAGCTGGCTCCGCCACAAATAATATTCTAACTCACCTTTTTGTTGGGGTTATTCCTTTTTACCAAATACAGCATCAAAAAGATCGGGAGAAGAATTGTAATAATTATTAAGCCAAAAATAAAATGACCTTTCATTATTCCATATTTACTAACCGTAAATGCAAAAATAAGAGGAATACCAATCGCACTTCCAAGGTAGAAAAAATTCATTATTGAAATTAGTGTAGCCTTATAATTACTTTTCGGAAATTCTTCAAAAATAACTGATTCAAAAATTATAGCACGCGTTCTACTATAAATTGGTATTAAACTAAAGGCCAATATGACAAGTATCGGACTTTTAGCAAAACTAATTAACATTAAAGTAATTACTATATATAAAACATCAAAAATATAAAAAGTAATGGCTTTTAACTTTTTAAGATGGTGAATATAATTGCCGGTTAATGCAGCCAAAAGACTTCCAAATGCTAAAATAAAACCAAAATAGGAAACTGGTATTTTAAAATTTGTAAAAACAATTTCTCGATAAATAGTACTACTATTAAAAGTTGCTGTAGCAATTCCAAAAATTAGAAAAATCAAAGCCATACTATAAATTAATTTACGAGAAAAAGAATTTTTTACCTCATGAAAAAATGAAACATTGTTATCTTCATTACTTTTTAAATGAACATCCGGTTCTTTAAAAGAAAGAACCAATAAAAATGCAATAAAAAGACAAATAAATCCAGCTATAAATGGTAATGATGGATGAATACTATAAGTTAAAGGAATTATAGCTAATAGTATAGTATTGCCAACGAGTCCATAACTCTGTCCCTTACCCATTATCTTCACATAATCTTGATCTCTTTTTAATCCTATTAGTGTCTCATGAATAAAGACTTGGATAGCTCCTTGTGTAAAAGAAGAACCCGCAAAAAATAAAACTGAGCCTAAAATACCACCAATAAAATTAGGCATAATTACATAAAAAAGTGGAGATATTGCAGTTATAAAAGAACCCAGTAATAAACTTTTTTTATGACCCATCTTATCCGCAAAGTAACCAGTAGGCACTTCCATAAAGAGACTCACAACAGCAGTAATACTAGCAATAATTCCCAATTGTGTAAGAGTTACATTACCAATCGTCGTTAAATAAACAGCTATCAAAGGTAAAAACACTCGTTTTGTAAAAGTCTTATATAAATTGTATTTGAGAATATTACCTTCTAGAGTATTTGAAAACATCTGGCTATTATACTAAAAAATAATAAATAGTAAATAATACTTATTATTAATTAAGACGATTAAATACAGGAAAGCTATTTAAACTCCTAAATTGTCCCTGTCTATAACCTTGACCCTGACCTTGGCTTCTGTGAAGCCAAAAATCATTTAATCCCGTCATATCTATAACAAAACCGGCTATTAATATAGATGCTACTAAACCTATAATTAATAACTTAAAATTTATCTTGTATGAAAAATCATATTTACGAAGCAACCATATACCAGTTATCAATCCAATAATAGCTAATACTGGCATCCACCAAGAGAAAGTTGAGAGTAATTGCTCTAAACGATACTCTCCCATTGGTCCGTGAGATCTTAAAGTGAATCTTGTTAATCCTACAAAGAATATAGAAGTAATAAAAGAAAAAACCAACCCAATTATTGCGAAAATATAACCAAATACGAAATATAATCTTGGACGCATTTTGATTTGTCCTTTGTGAATTTTACTCATTATCTCTTCTGTTGTTTTTTTTAACTCTTTTGACATATATTTTTCATTAAAATTTTAGCTCGACTAATCCTTGTGGCAACTGTTCCCATTGGAATTCTTAAAATATCACTTATCTCTTCATATGATTTATCTTCTATACTATACAGGACCAACGGTTCAGAGTATATTAACGACATTTTACTTATACATTTTTCCACCTTGGAAGATATCTCTTTTCTCTCAAAATTATCTACTATATTTTCATCACTTTGTATATCAAAATCTTCTTCAAAAGACACCTCTTTGCGATTTTTCTTAATTGCATTTATTGCCTCATTGTGGGCAATACGATAAATCCAACTTGAAAACTTTTTCTTATTATCAAAACTTCGTAAATTAATAAATGCTTTTATAAAAGTTTCTTGTATTATATCAGATGCCTTAGCTTCATCATGAACAATAGAATTAACGTAACGCGAGAGTTTAGCTTGATATCTCTCTACTATTACAAAATATACCTCCTGATCTTTTGATTGGATATATAGAACTACTTCTTCGTCTGTTTTGTTTTCATATTCAAACATAATATATTTTTTAAAACCAACCCCCGAATAAATCGGGGTAAGGAATTAAAAATTAATAACTAACGATTATGCATCATTCCCATACCTCTGCCTTGTCCCATACCATTGCCTTTTCCATTATGTAACCCTAAGCCAAGTTCTGCTCTTAAAGCATTGGCTTCTACTGTTTTACCTTCTTCTGTTAGTTTGTGAATTTGAGAAAATTTTGCAAAGTTATCTTTAGTAACAACTTGTGTTACATTGCCTCGTCCTGTCATAAGTGTTTGCCAAGCTGTAAAGTCATTGTTGTCAAAAGCTTTTTCCATTGCATCATGGCGTTCTACTGTATAATTTGGTCCCTTAACTGATGCGTCCCCTCGATAAGCGAGTGTCATACTTGGAAGTATAACTAATGCACCTAGTGCTAATGTTGCTACTCCTACTAACCCTAATATTTTTTTATTCATTGTTTTAATTGTTTTATATCTACTAATACGACCTTTATATTAGTGATACAATCCAAACCAGTTTTTTCTTTCATTTATTTTAACAATTCGGGAGCATTACTTATGCCACCTTGTAAATCATAGATATTTTTGATTCTATTATCTTTCATAATAACTATTGATTTAGATGATCTATTACCTGATCGGCAATAAACAAAATACGTCTTTGAAGCATCCAACTTTTTAACTTCACTTCCAAAATTGGCATTCTCGTAATCCACATTTATTGCTCCTTGTATGTGGCTCGCATCAAATTCAGCTGGCGTACGAACGTCAACTAAAACAGCATTCGGAGTAGATTTATACTTAGATATAAAATCTGAGGAACTCAAAAGACCGCCTGCACTTGTAGGACTAAAAGCTATCAATGCACCAACCAGTGCAACAATTCCTAAAGTTATGATTATAGTTTTTTTCATATTATTTTAATAACTTATCAAATTCATTTGGCTGGAAACCGACTAAAATATTTCCATCAATATCTATAACTGGCACACCCATCTGACCACTTTTACGAACCATTTCTTCCCCTGCTGCTCTATCCCTTGAAACATCTACATCTTTGAAAACAACACCCTTACTTTTAAAATAAGCTTTTGCATAAACGCAATACGGACAAGTTGGTGTTGAATAAACGATAACATTATGATTTTTCATATAATTTATTTTTTTATTATTAATTTATAATTACTTATATTTACATATAAACTTCTTTAAATCCTTAACAAAAGGATCTTGGGGTAGTTCATAGCAAATCCTCTTCCCTTCTCTTACTGATAAAAGTAAACCCTCATGAGACAAGGCTTGGAGATGGTGCGAAACAATAGCAACACTCATACCAAGTTCCTTTGCTATATCAGATACACATACTTTTCTTTTACTAAAAATAGTGCATAGAATTTTAAGTCTGCTTTCATCCCCTGCTGTTCTCATTAATTTTGCTAATTCATTCAAACGCATATTTGAATGATATACTATGGTAAAATATAAGTCAAGTAATATATTACAAAATAAAATTAAATAAATATCCTGTAAAAATTATTCCTGCTCCTACAATTCCTGCGAAAATAAATATGAGTCTTATTTTCATAACCTTCTTTAGAATCATAAATTCAGGAAGTGATAAAGCTGTAACAGACATCATAAATGCTAGTGTAGTGCCCATAGACACACCTTTCTCTGTTAATGCAGATACAAGCGGTATAACTCCAGCAGCATTTGAGTAGAGAGGTATTCCAATAAGAACAGCTAGGGGCACAGCATACCATTTGCCACTTCCGGCGTATTGAGCCAAGAAGTCAGCAGGTAGATATCCATGTATCCAAGCACCTAAGCCTATACCGATTAATATGTAAGGCCAAACTTTTTCAATAATATTTAATGTATAATCAAAAGCATAATTAATTCTTTCTTTTCTAGACATACTAGGTAAATCAAGATTATTTCTATTCAAAGAATTTTCATAAACAAAAGATTCAACCAAATTTTCTACTTTTAATTTACCAATAATTATTCCCGAAAAAATAGAAATAATAAGTCCACTTACTATATAAATAAGAGCTATTTTCCAACCAAATAAACCAAGGAGTAAAATTAGGGCAACTTCATTAATCATTGGTGAAGCAATTAAAAAAGAAAATGTAGCTCCGAGTGGTACACCCGCCTGAACAAATCCAAGAAATAGTGGAATGGCTGAACACGAACAAAATGGAGTTATGATACCAAGTAGTGAGGCTAAGATGTTACCTACATATTTATTTTTACGTGATAATATTATTCGTATTTTCTCTGGTGGTAAATATGATCTGATTATTGAAACAACGAAAATAATAACGGCGAGAAGAATAAATATTTTAATGACATCAAAAATGAAAAAATTTACAGCATCTGCAAGTAAAGTATCAGGAAAAATTCCCAAAATTTTATAAGTCAAAAAATCAGCTAATAATTGTATTGGATAAAACATATTAATATTTAACCTAATTTAATCTGTCTAATCTTCTCAAAAAGAGGCTGGTAGATATCTTCTTTAATATCTATTTTAAGTTCATTTTTATCTATCTTATTTTTAAATTCTACTTTGCAGTCGGTTATAACTGCAAGTGGCTGGCACTCATTTCCTTCTCCCATCAAGTAGACTGAAGCAGTAGCTAAGCTATCAGCCACATCAGTCCTAGAGAATTTTAATTTCCTTCCAAACAAATCTTTATGCCCTATATAATTCTTAACTCCTTTAAACCCAGAATAACCAAGAGCAACACCCACCACTCCTGCTCGCAATGGCATAAGTCTACTATCAGTTATAAGGATTCCAAGATTCTTCACTTTATAATATTTCAAAAGTTTATTGCGAATTTCTATTGCAGCCTTAAAACTATCTTTTGGAAGAAGAACAATCTTGCCATCGGCATTCGATTCATCAACACCAGCTGAAGCCATCACCATACCATCCTTGATAGTAAGCCAAGTGTATTTCGTTCTCATCATAAATTGACTTTCTTTCTTTATTATTTCTTCACGAGTCTTTTCATCTTTTGCTATTACAACTCTCCCCTCGGAAAGTGCCACAATCTTTGAAGTCACAACCAAAATAGAATTCTCTTCTAGTTTTTTGATATGAGAAACAATAAATTTTATCAAATCTTCATTCTCTCTAAATATTTTAGTTTTGATTGGTATTACTTTCATTGGTATTTTGTGCACCACTTTTACCTTTTAATAAGCGTATTCCTAAATATGATAATGGGGTATAAAAGAATCCCATTACTACTTTATATAGCCACCAAGTAAGCATAATGATGAGAAGAGTATGATTATCGTAAACTCCATAAAATGCAATCATCATAAATATAACTGTGTCGAGAAGCTGAGACCAAAGATTGGAAAGATTCGAACGAAGCCAAAATTTCTTTTTACCAATTTTATTTTTGAAAAAGAAAAAAGCAATCACGTCCTGATATTCTCCAATAGCGAAAGCAACGAGGGAGGCAATAGAGATTCGAGCAGAGATCCCAAACATCATGTTGTACCCTTCCTTTGCCCAGAGACCTGCCTCTGCCCAAGGGAATAGAAGACATATAATAGAATATAAAGTAAAAAGGGCTGTACTAATAATACCAGCTAAAACGAACATTTTAGCAATCTTCTTACCATAAACCTCCCCTATAATATCAGTAGTAATGAAAACCAAAGGAAAAGCAATAATTCCTACTGAAATATGAGTACCGAACAAAAAAGGCATTATTTTAAGGCCCAAAGTATTTGCTGCAAACAAAGAGGTAAGATAAATAGACAATACAATAAGCAGTTTTTTGAGATCTAGATTTGATAGTGTATTCATGTTAATTATAATATCAGAAACCAGCTCAAAGTAAACAACTTATGTTATAATCCGTATATTATGAATCTAGGCGATAAAATCGAAAATCATTTTCGTGTTGATGTAAATCAAAAGAAAGCACTAGCGACACTTGGTTTAAAAACTTTAAAGGATTTACTTTATCACTTCCCCTCTCGCTACAGTGATATAAGTGAAGTCCGAAATATAAATACATTAAAGGATGGAGAAAATGTAACAATACTTGGGAAAATAAATGGACTAAAAACTAAAAAAGGGTTCAAAAGTAAAATACCAATGGGGCAAGCGGTACTCACAGACTTAACCTCCTCTATAAATATTATTTGGTTTCATCAACCCTACTTAGCAAAAATGCTTAAGGAGGATTCAACTGTGCGAGTAACGGGCAAAGTCACGAATAATAAAACTTATGGACTTACGTTGACCAATCCAGAAATAAACAAAGAAGATATTCTCCCTATAGATATCGACGATTCACTTTTCAATAATAAAGAAAAGCAAACTCAATTCGGCTTCCCTGTATATGGAGAAAGTCGAGGTATCACTTCCAAATGGTTCTATCACGCTATACAGAAGATACTAAAGCAGGATTGCGTGAAAGATATTGTGGACTATATACCGAGCGAAATATTAAATAAATATAATTTACCAGCATTACATACAGCTTTGATATGGGTCCACATGCCACAAAAGAGAGAACACGCAGAAATAGCTCGCAAAAGATTTGCTTTCGAAGAAGTTTTTTTCATTCAGCTTTCACGCCAGCAAGAGAAGAAGAAGTATCAAGAAAACTTTTCATATAAATTAAAAATACCTGAGAAAGATATTAATGACTTTATATCTCGCTTCCCTTTCACTCCCACGAAGGCACAGACAAATACAATCGATACTATTTTGACCGATTTCGTGAAAGACAAACCAATGTCACGCCTACTTGAAGGTGACGTCGGGAGTGGAAAAACTTTCGTAGCAGCAACTATCGCATACGCAGTAATAAAGAATACTACAGGAACTTCTCGGTATGGAGATTTTGGTAATCTGCAAGTCGCTTATATGGCTCCGACAGAAGTTCTCGCTACCCAGCTTTATGAGAACTTTATCAAATATTTCGAACATACTGGCATATCTATTGCTCTTATGACAGGCTCTGGTTGCCGTAAATTCCCTAGTAAAAGTGCACCATGGGAGAAAGGCTCACAAATAAAAACATGGACGCCAATTGCCAAGAATCAGCTTTTGAAATGGATTAAAAATGGTGAGATACCGATAGTGATCGGCACACATGCTCTCATATCTAAAACCGTAGAGTTTAAAGATCTAGGGCTTGTAATAATAGATGAACAACACAGATTTGGAACAAACCAAAGAATGAAGTTGGTAAAGAAGCATGGCCATGCCCCACATTATTTATCAATGACAGCGACACCTATCCCCCGCACACTTGCGCTCACTATTTATGGCGACTTGGATTTGAGTATCATTGATGAGATGCCACTTGGCCGCAAGCAAGTCATCACAGAAATAGTAAAAGAAAATAAAAGAGCAGAAGCTTATGAAAAAATTAAGAAAGAATTAGAAGAAGGACGACAGCTTTATGTAATTTGTCCAAAAATCGGTGAGGAAAGTGAGAAGCTCGGAGATATTGCTTCAGGAAGCCTCACGCAGGTGAGGAAGCGAATACCTGAAGCTTCCGCAAGACCTTTTGAGAAACTTTGTAATCAAAGTGTCCAAAAGGTGTACTGTTCCTGTAAGGAAGTCGAGCCGAGCACTAGCAAAAATCTCACCAGAGATTTATTGCGTGCTGACGGAAGTAATATCTCCGAGCTTCGAACTGTTAATGATGAAGCCAAAAGACTAAAGAAAGACATCTTTCCAAATTATAATATTGAGATAATGCACAGCAAGATGACGAAGGAGAAAAAAGAGAAGGTTATGAAAGATTTTGCCGATAAAAAAATTGATATATTGGTCTCAACTTCTGTTATAGAAGTCGGAGTGAACGTCCCCAACGCAACTGTAATCATAATAGAAGGAGCAGAACGTTTCGGTCTCGCCCAGCTCCACCAGCTTCGCGGACGAGTTATTCGTTCAACTTTTCAATCCTACTGCTACTTATTTGCTGATGCTAAATCAGACAAAACAATCGAGAGACTGAAGGCTATTACAAAAGCATCAAACGGATTTGAGCTTGCTGAGCTCGATCTATCGCTCCGTGGAGCAGGACTCTTGGGAGGAGAGAAGCAATGGGGCATTACCGACCTCGGCATGGAAGCTATAAAGAATATAAAAATGGTAGAAGCTGCCCGAACAGAAGCTATCAAAATGATTGAGGTTGACACAGATCTAAAATCCTTTCCCGTCATCTCAGAAATAATTAAATCAAAAAATCTCAAATTGCATTTTGAATAAAATAAAAACAAAAAATACCCCTTATTTTAAGGGATATTTTTTGTTTTTATTAGATCGATTGTTTTATTACATCTGCTTCCATTTCATCAGAGATCTTCAATACTTGTTTTCTAGTTTCTTCAAGTTCTCCCAATTCTTTTTCGACAAATTCCATATCACCATTCAAATCCTTCTCAATTGTATTTAATTCATCCATATATTCCCCCTCTAACTTTTGAGCCTCTACATCATTCGTCGCATCAACTCCCATTTCTTTAAAATCAGCGTCTAATTCTTTTTGTAAAACATCTTTAACTTGAGCAACTAATCCTGGGGTCACTTCTGTCTTGTCGGCTAGAATAGAAGCTATGACAGACTTTGTACTATCAGAAAAATCACTCTTTATAAAAAAATCTTTTAATTCTTGTATGTTCATAATTAATTATGCTGCAATTAGATTATTCATTTGTCCGACCTGATTATATTGAGCAAGCTTTGCTAATGTCTTTTGTAGTTTATCTGCTTGAACTTCTGCTTTTCTTTCTAGAATAGCTTTCTTTATAGCATTCATTTTTGCATTAAAAGCATCCTTGGCATACCAAGCTCTCAAAGTTGCAGTATCAATAGCATCCTTGCCATACTCTACTGCTTTACCATAATTATTTCTAATTCCTTCTTTGGCAACATTTAATTTTTCTACTGTTTTTTCTTTCATTAGACTACCGACTGCTTCTACAGTTAAAGCTTTATCTTTTATATAATTCCCAGCTTGAACTGTTTTCTCTGCTGTAAAATTTTTAGCTTTTTGAAAACCTTCAGACGTAGTTTCATAAACAGAGGCAGCTCCTTTACCTACCCATACACCTAATTGTTCTGCTTTCTCGCTAGTATATTTATCAAGTTGTGTAAAATCTTCTCCGACAGACTTAATTCCTTCTGACACTTTTCCACCAACAAAATTATATCCTTCTTTGGCTGCATCTTTAATATATCCTGCTTCTTGTCCTATTGCTTCTCCAGTTGCTTTCACACCAGAAACCACTGCCTCAGGACTATTAAGCACTCCCACAGCTCCAGTTTTGAAAAGTCTTCCAAACTTTGCGGCCCCACTACTAAGCCATCCAGAAACTCTACTCTTAGCATTACTTATAGACCCTGCGATTTGATTATATCTTTCTTCCCCTTTGCTAATACCCTTCTCCGGACCCATATTATTTTGATTTTCCACCACAGCTTCTGCTGTTACTTCTGTCTTATTATCTATTCCTTTATTATCCATAAAAATATAACAATATTATTAATATAATTACATTATACCACTATTCCAAATAAAAAATACCCCTTTGTATAAGGGGTATTTTTTATTGTTTTTTTATTTTTCTGAATTATAAAAATTTAATAGGTCTAATATAAATTCTTTTATATCCTGATATCTTTCTTTTGGGTCTGATTCCATTCCTTTTTTAATAATAATTCTGATATTATTTGGAGTTAAATCAGAAAAATTTATTTGTCCTGATTGGTGTATTTTTTTGTATTCAGCAATTTTTTCTTCAAAAGGCATGCCTCTTGTTTGTTCTTCTATATTATACGGCCAATGACCCTCAATTAATTTATACAAAATAGCTGACGCTGCATATATATCAACTGTTTTGTCAAAAACAGGCCTTTCCTCTAAGAGTTCGGGGGCCATAGAGAACCTATTCCCCCCAATATAATCTCTCCTATATTTTCCATCAAGAGAAGGGTTTTTAACTGAATTATCAAAATCAATCAATTTAGGAATATTATCTTTAAAAACAATATTTGCTAATAGAAAATCAGCATGAACTACTTTTATTTCATGTAATTTATTAAGAGAATTACATGTTCTGATGCATATTGATAAGGCCGTTTCAAGGGGTAACTTTCCGTATTTTTCTATATATTGATCAAGGTCCATATCTAATGCTTCATAAAATCGATATACAGTACCGTCCCTTTTTATTGTTTCAATAGGTAGAATAATATCTGGACTACTAAATTTCTTTTCTTTTAAATATTCTTCAACTGTTAAATCTCCCCAATGGTTTAATTGAGAAAATTCTCTAATTTTTTCTTCCGGTGTTTTTTTTACTACCAGTAATTTATTTCCACCTTCTTTATAAGATAAAATTATGTTATTTGCTATTTTAAAATCATTAGCGATCACAAAATCACTAACAATCTCTTTATTTTCAGATTCTGCTAAAATTTGAACGTTTTCTTTTCTTTCGGGGATATCTAAGTCTAACTCGTTTTCTTTCAAAAACTGATGTACTTTATTTTCAAAATCATCATTAATTTTATCTTTATTGGGGTCGAAATATTTTGTTGTGTTAAAGTTGTTTATTTCTTCCATTTTTATTTATACTTTTTACTTTTTAGATTTCATTCCAAAAAAATTCAAAAACCTTTTCATAAAACCTTCACTCCCCTTTGAATATCTAGAAAGAAATTCTTCTCGTGATATAGTGGCTCTACTTATAGGCTCTGTCTCTCCTTCAAAATCTCTTTTTCTTGTTTCATCACTTATTGGACCTTCATCCTTAAAACCAATTCTTTCAAGAATCTTTGGATTACTGGCTACAATCCATGAAGTTGCAGAAATCTTTTTAACTTTCTTATTAGATTTTACGATTTCTGGTAATTTTTCTATTGCATCTTTAATAAATTTAATTTTACTAATCGTACTTAGGTCAGTTGCAGGAGCCATGTGGAGGTGTAAATCACCCTCATCTATTCTGTACGAGAATACTTCATTGAGAGGTTTAAAATTATGACTTTCATTAAATGCTTTTCTTTTAAAGTTAGCAAATTCTGCTGGATTATTATCCATTGCAATAGAGATAGGTCTGATTATTTCTTTTACTTTGTTTATAAAATCTGCACCACTTTCTATTTTTTTACATTTTTCTAGATTGTTCTTAATTTCATTTACTGTAATATTTAATCCTATTTTTTTCAATAATTCATTATTTAAACTTCTGACTAGAAGTTTATTGAGTGAATCTATCTTTTCTTTATTATTAGGAAGCTCATCTATATAGTGCTCCACAGCTCTTTCCATCTCTTCACTATTTGTTAGTTTTACTTCTTTCTTATCTTCTATTGGTTTTTCTTCTTTTATCTTATCTTCCTTTTTTATCCCACGTAGAGATTTCAATTGCTCTATTGCTTCAGTTTTACCAGATCTTGCATCACGCATTAATTTACCTTGAATTTGATATTTTTCAAGACCTTTAACTAAGGATGTCATATCTGTTATCACTGCATTCCCTTTATTATCCAAATTATATTTAACACCCATCCAACCAACAGCTTTTCTATAAAAAGGACTGTCCTTTCCTAATTTTTGTTCAACTTCATAAACATCCAATGTCCTATTAATAACATCCTCTAGTGAAGTTTTTATTTTTTTAAGAGTTTCAGGATCTTTATAATCAATTTTATTACCTTCTTTCATTTCAAGCATTCTAACTTTATCATCATGAACACTGAATCCCTTGTCCCATTGTTCTACTGGAGCTAATCCATATTCTAATAAGACACTTATTGATCTGCGTGAAGAAGTAAACAGTCTCGTCTCTGTTCCTGCAAAAGCAAAACTATTCCTATTGTCAGCTCGAGCCGCAACGATAGCTTCTCCAATGGCTACATCTTCTCCTCCCTCTTTACTATCCATATATCCACCTATTGCCGCATACATACTTGAACGATAAGCTGAATTTGCTCCACTTGAAACCATACGATTACTTCTATGACGCCCAATAGCACTCAAATATTGAAACAAACGAGTTCCTACATGTATAGCTGGATATTTTTGGTATGATTCTGGATCCCAATCAAGCTGACCTAATAAACCATCAGCTTCTGGATTTTTCTCAAAATTATTTATGAAGGTTTGAATATACCTTGGATCCAATCCTTTATTATCAGCATCATTACTAACCATAATTAAATCATTAGCATCTTGACCTCTCTCTTGTTGACGAACAAGTGTCGCATCAGATAACATTTTTCTAATTAAACCTATTCTTGCTTCGGCATTATCTAACACTTCATACATTACTCTAACCTTCATCTCTGGATGATCTTTTTTAAATCTTTCTATTTCACTTAATGTTTCTGTAGCATTTAAGATTTTTCCTTCTTTATCTTTTTCTGGATGATTTACAAAGAGAACCAACTCAAAATCTTCTCTTTTTGCTGTCTGATATGTGTAATTTTCTAGAGATTCATAAATTTGTTTACCTTCTTGATGCCCAGCTACAGGTATACAAGCACATAGCTTGCAATCTTTTTCCATTTTTTCTGTTTGATCAGCAAGTTTTTTTACTCTCTCCAAATATATAGGCTCTTGCTTATCTAGATACATTTTTATTTCTTTAAAGTTATCCAATTTAGCATTTGGATTTTCTTTTAAAGTAATAGATCTATTTTTTTCAAAATAAGCCAATTTCAGAGCCCTATCTTTTGGTGAACCACCACCATTATACCCATAATGATCCATATAATAAGTAAAAGCTGGAGCTTCTTCTTTATCTTCTTTGTATGCACCTCTTTCGAGTGGTCTCCTAGCACCAATAGGAATAAATGGGGGTACTTCATAATCCCAATCAGCAGGTACATCTAGCTTCACATTTGCATGTGTTGTATCTTTGATTATTTCTTCAATAATATCTTTTGGACTTCCTTTACCTATATGAGTGGCTAATATTTGAGTATTTTCTCCACTATCTGAAGCTAATCCTGTAGAATGTCCAACTTCTGCGAATGCTCCATCATAGATAGCCTTTCCATTTACATTTTCAAACAACATTTTCCCTGTATCGCTTGTGTGAAGAATAGTGGCTTCCCCCAATTCATTTATTTTTACAGGAATTACCATATGCTGAGTGCCTTTAGTTACAGAAAGAAGTACCTCAAGACCACCCTTTTTCATTTGTTCACGGGCTGCAACCGAGAGACCCTCATGGAATGATCCATCGTCTGTCATATGTTTAACTTGAAATACGAAATCTCCTTTTTCATTTATTCCTGAACCATTAACTCCTCCCCATTCAAGTTTAAGTTCATTTTTATCTGCTCCAATTAAATGACCTACGTGCTCTGGGTCTGGATGCATAGGAGTATTATTATCCATCCAACTACGATGAATTTGTTTAGTTAATTCAGGATGTTTATTAGTATATTCTCCTGCTTCTCGCGTAATATGCTCAGTGACCTTTCCACCTGTTTGTGCAAAAGTAGTAAGAATGCCATCTTTTTCAAGTAATTCTTTTGAAACCTTATTAAGATCTCCGTTGGGAGCAAATCCAAGTTTTACATTATCTGAAATTACTTTACCATCACGAAGAATATCACAAGTCTCATCTACATTTTGATTTATAGTCACTCCATCTGGTAATTGCATATGAGTATTACCAAGCATCACTTCATGAAAGGCCCCAGAAGGAACACGAATACCATCACCGGTGAACCAGCGTCGCAAACCTTCGAAAGCAGTGGCCTTTGAGGCTAGATGCTCCTCGTCACCTCTTAATTGTTTAGCAATACCTTCAAAGAATCCATCCGTTCCCTCTTGAAAGAATGCTCGTACTTCTTGGAATGCAAATCCAACAGAAGCACCAATAAATGCCGTTTTGGCAAAGGCCCATGCAACCTTTTTCTTTTTCATTGTGCTAAATATTTGATTCTTCTTTTCTACATCAGTAGTGATGCCTTCTGATTGAACATCTATAAGCTTACGTAGGTGATCATCGAAATTATTTCCTTTATCAAAATCAATTCTTCCGTCGGCAACACCCCTTCTGATTGCAACTTTAATTTTTGCTCTGTATGAATCCAGCTTCATTCTCTCTTCTTCTACTTTATTGAATCGTGAATAAGCGATTAAATCGATCTTTTCCTTATCTCCAAGTAAGATACGTGCTTCTAAATCAGAAAGATTAACTAGAATTGCATTCAATTCATCTAGAGTTACATTACCTGATGTTACTTTTGCTAAATCTTGATCAAGATTTGAAATGATCTCACTCGCGTTTTTGGTCTCATATCTACTACTTTCAAATTCTTTGCGACGCTTCATATCACTCTCTTTAAACTCCATGCCTTTTGTTCTTTCTCTTTTATCCTGAGCATCTTCACGATTAAGTCGAGCAGCTTCTTTACTTGCTGAAATACCTCCAGCCAAAATAGCTGTGGCTCCAAATGTACCCCATTTAACAAGCTTACTTCGAAGAGCTTTCACTCCTAAAAAGTTAACAGCAGAATATAATCCTGCCGCAATTGCTACGGCTGCTGGTTCATTAAATAAATATTTACCAAGCTTTGAATTCTGAGTTTTCTCTATGAGCCTCTCGAAAGTATTATGTTTGGCTTCTGTATTCAAACTCTCACGAGCTTGACCTAGAGTAATCTCAACATCAAAGTCCAACTCTGCCAATTTCTCACCGTGAGCGATAGAATTTCTAATTTCTTTTGCAATATCAAGTAAATTACTAGCATACATTTTACCTTTCTCTGTATACTCTGGATTGGAAGTAGCGAGAATTCTATTCTGCTCTTCGTTAAATGTCACCTCTGACATATTAGGATCTCCGGCAAATTGCTTAATCAAGTCTTTAATTTGTTTCTTTACATTTTCATCTGTGACATGCTTTTTCGAATCTTTCTCTTCTTTCTTTAGCATTTCATCTCCATATTCGCTGGTGAATCTTTCAATAATAGCTTCTTTGGCTTTCTCGTAATCTTTTATATTTGCATTCTTATCCTCACCGGCATATAGATTGCCAGTTTCAGCTATTTCACTACGGACTCTTTCAACTTCACGATTACGATACCACTCTTGTGCAACGTTATGCTTCCAAAAACGCTTAGCTGTGCGAGTGAACCAATTCTTGGAACGGTCTTCTTTAGACTCAGTCATCCTAGAATCAGCTACATCTTTTGCTTGAGCTTCTGCCAAGACGGACAAATCTACTATTCCCGCTTTATATACTTTCTTGAGAGAATCGTTTGAATTTTCTGATTTTGAGCTTGATAAATTTTCCATAGTGTTTAAATATTAGCCTAGGTATATGTTTTTAAAAGTTAAAAGCTCCATTGCAACCTTCTCATCAATATCTGGAACATCCTTTTTAACAAAATTTTGAATTTCTTCTTCGTTGCCACCATCAATAATTTTTTCGAAGTCTTCAAGTTTATCAGAGTTTATATGGGAAAGAATCATAGCGTTGATACGATTTTCAACTCGATCCATAAGATCACTTTTCATTTGAGCAAGAACTTCGGGGTCTTCCTCTTTAAAACCCTTATCTTTAATTAATCTGTCTACAAATTCTTCTATATTTTTCATATCTATATTATAAAAAATTATTAATAATAGTATCAATATCACTTCATAAAGTAATTAAATATCAATTAGTTTAATTATATACTTAAAATCAAACATATAAAACATTATGTATATAATAACATGCAAATATAGATGATGTCAAATGCGTAAAATTGCATTTTGAATAAATTAAAATTTGGTGTAATATATTAATAACCAAATTCCGTCCTTAGCTCAGCTGGTTAGAGCACAGAGCTTATACCTCTGGGGTCCTAGGTTCAAATCCTAGAGGACGGACAATTGAAAAACCTTACTTTTGTAAGGTTTTTCAATTTTTTATTTTATTTCTTCTTTTTTCTTTGGCACGATCCCATTCGCCACTATTATCTCGTTGTATTCAGCTTGTTCTAGAGTTTCTACATCGATTAGTTTGTGAGCAATAGCATCAAGAACTTTTCTTTTATCTGTAAGGACGGTACGAGCCACAGCGAAAGCATTATTCATAATCTTTGAGACTTCGCTATCTATAAGAGCACTGACGCGTTCAGAGTATTCACTGTCGTTCACTCCACGTCCGAACATCGTTCGTCCTCCATCACTTTCAAGTGCTATTGGGCCTATCTCATCGCTCATCCCCCATCTCGTTACCATTGCACGGGCCAGACTTGTCGCAACTTGAAGATCATTGGATGGTCCTGTCGTTATATCTCCGAAGACCATTTCTTCTGCAACGTATCCACCGAGAGACATTGCGATATCGTCTAAAAATTCTTTCTTGCTTTGCATTCTTCGCTCTTCAAGTGGGAGCTTCAAGGTATATCCTCCTGTATTACCACGAGAAACGATGGAGACTTTGTGTACTGGATCAGCGTGTGGAAGCATCGATGCTACAAGTGCGTGCCCAGCTTCATGATAAGCAGTTATTTCTTTTTCTTTCTTGGAAAGTAAGTGACTCTTTCTCTCTGGGCCCATCATAACTTTCTCTATAGAACGTACGAGGTCAAACTGCGCAACTTTTTTCCTATCCTCTCTTGCTGCCAAGATTGCTCCTTCGTTCATGATTGATGAAAGGTCAGCTCCTGAGAATCCGGGAGTACGTTCAGCTATAACTTTCAAGTTTACATCTTCAGCAAATGGTTTCTTGTTTGAATGTATTTTAAGAATTTCTTCACGGTCACCGCGGTCTGGTAAATCAAGGACGACTCTTCTGTCAAAACGTCCTGGACGTAGGAGAGCTGGATCAAGTACATCGCCTCTGTTTGTTGCAGCCATGACTATCACCTTTTCATTTGGTTCAAAACCATCCATCTCTACAAGTATTTGGTTCAAGGTCTGCTCACGTTCATCATTTCCCCCACCGACTCCCGTACCACGGACGCGCCCTACTGCATCTATCTCATCGATAAATACTATTGAAGGAGCAGCTTTTTTTGCCATTTTGAACAAGTCGCGTACACGGCTTGCTCCAACTCCAACAAACATTTCTACGAACTCACTTCCAGACAAATGGAAGAACGGTACTTCTGCTTCCCCTGCGACAGCTCTTGCAAGTAAAGTCTTCCCTGTTCCAGGTGCACCTGTAAGAAGGACACCCTTAGGAATCCTTGCGCCTATGTCTAAAAACTTTTTAGGATTCTTTAGAAAATCCACTATCTCTTTTAATTCTTCTTTCGCTTCTTTTGCACCGGCGACATCTTTAAAAGTTACTTTATTGTTTTTATCATCTGGGTCTGTAATGCGAGCTTTGGACTGACCAAAAGTGAAAGCTTGCATTCCTTGACCTTTCACTTGGCGAGTGAGCATCCAAATAAAAAATATAATTATAAATACAGGAAGAAGGAATGGTAAAATATTTAAAACAGAATACCAGAATCCTGACTCTGTCTTAATCTCAATCGGTGTACCTGCTAATTGTACCGGAGTGACTCCGTAATTGTATAAAGTCTCAGACAGAGAGCTCTCTAACTCTTTTTTTGCAGAGCCAATTGTCTTATCTTTGAAAGTAATATTTATATCGCCACCTGAAACGACAATTTTCTCTATTGATCCATCTACGACACTTTTCGCTACTTCGGAAATAGTCATCTTCTTGATATCTTCAGGCTTCTTCGCTACAAGAGTATAAATAAGGGTAATACTAATAAATATAAATATTGCAATCATTATCTGGTTTACAATGTTGGGTATTTTGGGTTGTGTTGATTTTTTGTTTTTATCCATAGTTAGTGCATTATACACCAGATTAGATAAAAATAAAGGTAGAGGAAATTCAAAAATTTTATGGTACCATGTAAATGTATGGCAACATATATAGACAATAGAAAAGCACATTTTAACTATAGTATTGAAGAAACTTTTGAAGCGGGAATTGAACTCGAAGGCTTTGAAGTAAAAGCCATAAAAAATGGCAGTGGAGTTATCAATTCTGCTTTTGTTATAGTGCGAGGAGGAGAAGCGTATATTATGAATATGCATATTCCTCCATATCAACCTCACAATACAGATCCTGCTTATGATCCAGATAGGACGAGAAAGCTTCTCTTGTCTAAGAGGGAAATTAAAAGACTGGCCGACAAAGACTCTACTAAAGGATTGACTCTTATACCCTTGTCATTGTATAGTAAGGGTCCCTACATTAAAGTTTCTGTTGCTATCGTTCGTGGAAAAAGAGTCTTTGATAAAAGAGAGACTATTAAAAAACGAGAAAGCGATATAGAAATAAGTAGGGAGTATAAAGTTCGTTAACATAGGGGGATGATCGGCTTCGACAAGAGGAATCATCTTATATATGCATGTAAAGTACTCAGGAATCTTTTAAAACTTCTTGGAAAAGACTAAGTGCAAACAAAGTCGCTAGAGCGATAGTATCGCCTTTTGCTTCGGCATTCGGTATGCAATCCGCTTTCGCCCTCGCCTAAATTTAGGTCTGGACGATGTCTACTCTTTTGACATCCGATATAAAGAGTGGGCATAATTTATCGGGTTACGATTTTACAAATGCTTGATGTAAAGTTCTACAATTTAAAGCTCGTTATTTACTTTTCTTGTATGCTCTCTAGAGTAAATGGTTAAAACAAAATGAACATACTAAACATGTAGAATTCTATAAGATTCCCTCCTGCACGCGGGTTCGATTCCCGCCATCTCCACATAAGAAAAAACCTCATTCCGATGAGGTTTTTTCTTATGTGGAGATGAGCTTCATCCCTGCGGATGAAGCGTGCGGAAATCGAAGCCCAATTCGTTTTTCGGTGTTAACCGAAACGAATTGGGATACTGGTCATGTAATGATCGATAAGTGTACTCACGTTCCCGCCATACTATAGCAAGGACGGTCCTTGCTATAGTCTCACGGTCTCGTGATTTTTTATGCTACTATATACTTATGCATGAAGGAATAAATAACCCCATAGAACCCAAACCCGAATACACACGAAAATCTTTCACTTCCAATCTAGAAAATGCTGATGGAAATTTTGAATCCTTTTCAATTAGACTTGATAAAGATGGAAAGCCACCACTCGTTGTTTTCGAAGACATAGACAAAACCCTACTCCACCTTGAACCTACATATAAAGAGATTCGTAAAGCCATGTGGCCAGATGCTGTAGCCTTAGATGGAATTGAAGAAGTTGGACGTGTTCATTTGGCTGGTTTCCGACTAGGAACAATGTGGCGTGAACTTTACAGAATGCACGCTATTTATAATTTAGGAAAAACGGAATGGAAAAATCCAGATAAATATGAAGAAGAATTTCTAGCTGTCGGAAAAGACGGAGAACATATTGATGAAACGAATGACCCTCTACATATAGAATGCGATAAACTATTAGAAAAATTTGACGATATCGCAGCTAGCACAGTAGAGAAGCAAGCGAAAGAGAATCCAGAATTTTTTGATGAAGCAAAGATACAACCTATATATAAATTAAATGCTTTATATAAAAGACTTGGAGTAGTAATAGTGGGAATGACAGCAAATCCAAAAAAGTTTGCAAATGCACTCTGTAAATATGCAGGACTAGGAGAATCCTTTATAGATTGTGCGACAGATACAGACGTTCCCGGAAAAAAAGAATATAAGATGCAATATCTAATAAAACAATTAGAAGCAAAAGGAATAAAAATTCCATATGATAAAATTCTTATTATTGGTGATTCCCCTCTTGGAGATGTAGGAAGTGGTAGTAAATTCCAAAAACTTGAAAAAGAGAAACATCCAGAAGTAAAAACAAAAGGAATTGTGATAAATGGAAATGAAGAAGACTCAATAGTAGCAATAAATAAACTAAAAGAAACTACCGATATGGAAATAAACGCGATTGATGTAAATCAAGTCCCTATTGATAAACATGGCAATCCTGACTTAACACAAAAAGGAAGAGATAAATTCTATACTGAAATAAATACAATTAAATAAAAAAGGATTGGGAAACAAGACTTCTTTTCCCCATTGACAACCACCAATAAATATGCTATACTATAGGTAGTTTTATCGTTCTTTGATATTTTTGGTTTAGTTATATTTATTGAACTTTCTTTGTTCCCCTTATTTAGAGAGATAAAGAAAGTTCAATAATTATAAATCAAAACAACCAAACAAATGAAAAATTTTAAAGGATTATTATTTGTAATCATGATTGTTTCGACAATCACAGTCAACGCACAGGAATTCAAGATTTCTGATATTACAATTTCATCTGGAAAAACAGCTCTAACTTCTGGACTTGATACTAAGGTATCATTTTCAAATGGCAAAAACAGAGTACTTTTTATCCAGGCCAATGCAGACAGGGCAATTCTTAATATTGGAAAGAAAATTAAAAATTTCCAAATAGTTGAGAGTTTTGGCGTTTACAAAAATGTTCTCTGGACTGGTCCACAAATAACGTACCAAAAAGGAATCATTGACGTAATGCTTTGGAATGGAGTTGGTTTCGGAAAAGACAAAGAGTTGACTAGTCCTGGAACAAAACCAGAATTTTTCCTTTCTTATGAAGGAGTTGGAATAACTGTTTTCAAAAACTATCGTATTGGCGGATCAGTACTATGGTTTAGAACAGATCCAATGAATTGGTTTGTTTCAGCCAAGAGAACCTTCTCTATTGGCGAAAAATCAAAAATCTTTACCGAAGTAACCTATAATCATACGTTGGATATCCCAATGTTTGTAATAGGCTACAGTCTAAAATTTAATTAAAACCCGCGACAGCGTAGCAAAAAAGAAGCTCGCTTGCGGGTTTTCTTTTTGCCTACATATTATACTCCCTCTTGACTCATACCCCCTAGGGGTATATACTATACAAATGCATAATAACAATCAAAAACTAATACGTCGTTTAAAGATTATTGAAGGACAAGTTCGAGGCTTACAGGAAATGGTCGAAAAAGGAACATACTGTATAGATATCATTACTCAGACTTCGGCCGTGAAGCAAGCTCTCTCGGGGGTAGAGGATGCTTTAATGGAAAGCCACCTAGGCACCTGCCTCGTCCACCAAATACAAAAAGGTCAAACAAAAAAGGCGACGGAGGAAATATTAAAAGTTTATGGTTTGAAGAGAAAGTAAATAACACGCAACAAAAATGTTCTCGAGCGAACCCTTACGGAGGCCGACGAGCCGAGTACGAGCAAAAAATTCAGTAGAATTTTATTGTGTGGTGAGTCCGAGAATAATTTTATGGAGTGTTCTATAAAACACAATGAACAAAACATATAAAATAAAAGGTATGCATTGCGCAAGTTGTGCAGGAATAATAGAGAAAACTTTCAAAAAAACTGACGGCGTAGAATCCGTGGAAGTAAACTACGCGACAGAAACTGCCAAACTAAATTTTGATAAAGATAAAACAAATGGCAAACAACTATCAAAAAAAATAGAACCATTGGGATATACACTAGCCTTAGATGAAGAAAATGAACATATGATGCACATGGGAATGAATACTTCCAAACATGAGAAACTCATGGAGTTGAAAAACATGAAGACAATACTCATGACTGTTATCCCCCTAGCTATCATTAGTGTCTTTATTATGGGTTGGGATATATTTGCAGAATTACATCTCGTAGGAGTAATGCCAAATATTTGGAAAGAATTCTTCCATCATTTGCTCCCTATATTTGCTACTTATACCCTCTTTGTCGTAGGTAAGCCTTATCTACTTGGACTATCTCGTTTTCTTCGTCATGGAAAAGCAAATATGGATACTCTGATAGGAATAGGAACTTCTGTTGCTTTCTTGTATAGCTTCATCATTGGAGCATTTGAAGAAACTTTGGCTCCATATCTAAATGTAAATCAAACATATTTTGATGTGACTATAATAGTTATAGCATTTATAACACTTGGAAAATATCTTGAGGCTCGTTCAAAAATTAAGACTGGTGATGCAATAGAAAAACTTTTAAATCTCCAAGCAAAGACTGCACTCGTAATTCGTAATGGAAAAGAAATTGAAATTTCTATTAATGAAGTAATTCATGGAGACTTTATAATAGTGAAACCAGGAGGAATAATCCCTGTGGATGGAATCATTACAGAAGGGAGTTCTTTTATAGATGAAGCAATGGTTACAGGAGAACCAATGCCGGCAGAGAAAAACATTGGTGATACTGTTATCGCAGGCACTCTCAATACTAATAGTGCCTTCACTTTCAAGGCGACAAAGGTTGGGTCTGAAACATTCTTGGCTCATATAATTAAAATGGTTGAAAATGCTCAGGGCAGCCGAGCTCCTATACAAGCACTCGCAGATAAAATATCTAGCGTTTTCGTTCCTATTGTTCTCGGTATAGCATTTCTAACCCTTATAATTTGGCTTTCTGTAGGAGCTTACTATTTAGGATTCTCATCTGCTCTTTCATTTGGATTATCATCATTTGTTGGGATTCTAGTGATAGCTTGTCCATGTGCGCTAGGACTCGCGACACCTACAGCTATTATTGTAGGAGTCGGACTTGGTGCTAAAGAAGGAATACTTATAAAAGATGCGGCAACTCTTGAAAAATTACATAAAGTAAACGTAATTGTTGTAGATAAAACTGGAACCATCACAAAAGGTAAACCTGAATTAGTTAGTATTAAAAATTACGGAGTTTTAAATGATAATGATTTAATAAAAATCCTTGCAACCTTAGAAAATAAATCCGAGCACCCTATTGCTCATGCAATAATAAACTACGCCAAAGAAAAAAATATAAAAATAAGTGATGTTGAAAATTTTGAAATCATAAAAGGCAAAGGATTAAAGGGTACAATAAATAAAATAGAGTATTTTGCAGGTAATATAAAATTATTAACTGATCTAAGTCTAAGTTTTGATAAAGAAGAAATTGAAAAAGAAACGATGGAAGGTAAAACTCCTGTGATATTGGCAACCCTCGAGAAAGTTTTGGGCTTTGTAATGATCTCTGATGCTATCAAACCAGAAGCAGTAGATGCAATTAAAAATCTTCATAAAATGGGAATCAAAACCATAATGCTCACAGGGGATAATAAAAATACTGGAAACTATATAGGTAAATTAGTTGGTATCGACGAGGTTATATCTGAAGTAATGCCAGAAGATAAACTAAATAAAATACAAGAATTGCAAAATAAGGGATATATAGTGGCTATGGCTGGAGATGGTGTAAATGACGCCCCTGCTTTAGCCCAAGCTGATGTAGGTATAGCTATGGGCACTGGGACTGATGTAGCAATAGAGAGTGCTGGAATAACAATTCTCCATGGAGATATTTCAAAAATAACAAAAGCTGTCCACCTTTCAAAATTAACCATGCGAGGAATTAAGCAAAATCTTTTCTGGGCATTCATATACAATATAATAGGGATTCCAGTTGCAGCCGGACTCCTCTACCCTGTTTGGGGGATAGTATTAAATCCAATATTCGCTGGTATGGCTATGGCATTATCAAGTGTTTCTGTCGTCGGAAACTCATTACGATTAAAAACTAAGAAATTATAAAATGAATAAAGAAAAACATAAATTCCATGTGAACGGTATGCATTGTGCTTCGTGTGTATTACTAACGGAAAGTGAATTGAAAGAACTACCAAATATTTCATATGTGAAATCTAGTTTGAAAAATAATTCCGTAGAAATCGAAGGTGATTTCGGAGAAAAAACGGAAAGAGAAATAGCTGAAGAATTAACGAGACTTTTGAAGCCTCACGGATATACTCTCTCACTTGAAAAACAAAAAAGGGATAAAAAATTATCTGATTTCAAGATTGCAATACCCATAGCTCTCTTATTTATTGTTTTATTTATTATTTTACAAAAAGTTGGACTTGTGAATTTGGTAAATGCTTCAAAGGTAACTTATGGAACAGCATTTGTTATAGGCATCATTGCTTCCCTATCTACTTGTATGGCGGTCGTCGGAGGTCTTCTACTTTCTATGTCGGCAACATTCGCACGTGAAGGCGATAAAGTGAAGCCTCAAATACTTTTCCATGGAGGAAGACTCGTCTCATTCTTTGTACTTGGTGGCGTCATTGGTGCTTTAGGTAGCATCTTCACACTTAGTACAGGAGCAACATTCGGACTGGGAATATTCATCGGTATTGTCATGTTCATCATGGGAATCAATCTTCTAGATATATTCGACTCTACTAAAAAAGCTCAGATAAGCATGCCAAAGTTCATTTCGAAAAGAGCCTTCGCTTTATCAAAACTAAATCACACCCTCACACCACTATTGGTAGGTATAGCGACGTTCTTCCTTCCTTGTGGATTCACGCAATCAATGCAAATATATACTTTATCGACTGGAAGTTTTTGGAATGGAGGACTCACAATGCTAGCCTTTGCCTTAGGAACATTGCCGGTACTTGCACTTGTAAGCTTCAGTTCGTTCAGTATAAAGAATAATAAAAATTCCGGTATCTTTTTCAAAACAGCAGGTATAATAGTTATATTATTTGCTATACTGAATATTATTAATAGCTTGGTCGTAATAGGATTAATAAAACCATTTTTAAACTTCTAAATTATGAAAAACACAATTTTAGCAATAATAGCAGCCACAGCTTTGATAATCTTCGCTCTAGTTCTTACTAGTAGCGGAGGGGGAAATATTAAACAGAACACTGATACTCCCACCGAAGTTGCATCTGTGAATAACGTCTCAATAGTAGACGGGGAACAAATAATAGAAATACAAGCAAAGGGAGGCTACACTCCCAGAAAGAGTATCGCAAAAGCAGGTATTCCTACAATACTAAGAATGAATACAAAAGGTACTTTCGATTGTTCTTCTTCTATACGAATTCCTTCGATGAATTTTTTCAAAAGCCTTCCTCAGTCAGGAGTAACTGACATAGATCTAGGCACACAGAAAGCAGGAGTCCTAAACGGCTCCTGCGGTATGGGAATGTATCCATTTGAAATAGAATTTCAGTAATTAATCATCGTCCTCATCATCTCCACTAGTCTTTGGAGCTACTACAGTATTTGTAGCAGTAACTTTTTGCTGACCTATAGTCTGATTCAAATCTCCTATATAATAATTAGCTAGCATTGCTTGAGCACTTTTAGAATGATTTATTTTTGTTCCACTTGTTTTTGCATAAGGGTCCCTCGTAGCATAAGCCGCTGTCGCATCTGTACCACAAGTAGCCTCCATTGCAGCATTACCACCAGGGTGTGAACCAAAGAAGCTAGTGATGTTATAAACCTTGCCACTTATAAGCATAAAACAATCGATGGATTTATTGTGCTTTGCTATTTCTGTCATATCCAAAGTTATACTTTTCCCTCCAGATGTTAGATTACTTATCGTGCCTTGTACCAAATTCCCTGTTTGATTCCCCTCTACGTTATTCCCCGTTTTATTATTTTGATAAAACACCAAACCAGCAGTGAGAATAGATGTGAGAACAATTCCAAATATAAACAATGATATAGTAGATAAATTTTTCATATAAATATAATGCTTTTTAATTAAAACTAAAATTTTCGTAATGAATTTTCTTAACATCGACTCCTTGTTTTACAAATTGATCTTTCAAACTTTCCATAAACATAGACGGCCCACAGAGGAATATATCTTTATCTGCTAAACCACTGCTTAGATTTGCAACTGATTCACCATTTATATATCCTCTATCTTTGGCACTCCATAATTTAAATCTAAAATTAGAATTCTTTTGTGATAAATCTATGAATTCTTTCATATAGACTGCTTCAGTATTTTCTTTCACACTATAGTACAGATCTACTTTGTATTCACTCTCTAAACTCATAGCCATACTATAGAATGGAGTGATACCTATACCACCAGCAATCCAAATCTGATTTTTATTATTTACATTACTATAAGAAAAGTTGCCATAAGGGCCGTCGACTATGACAATATCGTTTAGTTTTAAACTTTTAAAAGTGCTTGTAAAGTCGCCAAGATTCTTAACTGTAATCTTCAAATTATTCTCTTTAGTCGATGAAGAAATGGAGAATGGGTGCGATTCATCACTAACACCCAATGAAAAGAAGCTCCAAAAAGCAAATTGCCCAGAATTGAAGGTCATTTTATTCTTTAAAGCCTCCATTTCTACTTCTACTATATCTTGATTGAGTATTCTTACTCCTACAATTTTATATTTAAATTTCTTTATTGAAAGTTTATCATAAACAACTTTGCGAATACTTACGAGAGCCGCAATAAATACTAGGACGAGCATGTAGTATCGCAGTAAGTCATTCCTAGATATATCACTAGAGATTAAAAATGTGTGTATAACCGCAAAGAAGAATGCCAGCTTCATAAAGTAGTGCGACATCTTCCATTTGTTGTATCTCAATTTAATATAGAAAGTGAAACTTATAAGGATTATCATTATGAGTAAGCCAATGATCCCCCATGTGATAGGCATATTAGTAAAAGGCACAAAAAACAGAGCGGCTTCTTGTGTAGAAATAACTAAATATTTAACAACTAGGAAAAGTGGATGGAATAAAAGCATTGAGAAAGCTATAGCCCCAATCCTTGCGTGCTTTGCATAAACCTTATCTAAACCTTTAAAGTACTTGTCTAGAAGTTTAAACCGTCCTGCTAAGATAAGATTAATAGAAAAAAGAGCCATCCCTACCAAGCCCAAAATCTGCCCCAAACTTGTAGTTATAGAGTTCAGATCTGCGAAACGAGAGGCTATTGGTGCCATAAACGCCCATATAATTACAGGTATGGCTGATAAAATGACTATAAGATTCATGTATATATTATAGCATACAAAATTATTTCTTCATTTTATGAAAACTGTTATAATGACTGAATGGAAAATAAACCAAAACTTACAGTTTCTGGGTATAGAGGTATATGGGGAGAAACATTAAATGAAGAAATAGCTTTTTCTTTTGGTATTTCTTTCGCAAAAATAATTAAAAAAAATAACGGTAAAAAGATCATTATTGGTAGAGATTCAAGAAAAAGTGGTCCAAAAATATTTGAAATTTTAAAGTTAGCTTTTAAAAAAGAAGGAATTTCTGTAATAGATGCAGGTGTTATCCCTACCCCATCGATACTTCTATTAGTAAAAAAGTTAAAATTGGATGGAGGGATTATTATTACAGCAAGTCATAATCCTAAAGAATATAATGGTTTGAAATTTGTAACCAAAGATGGTTTATTTGCAGGAAAAAATATAATAGAGCAAATAAATGAAGTCAAAGAACATTTAAAAGAAAAATATATACCAAATAAAAAAATACATTATACAAAAACAGATAATAAAAAATTTAGACAAATACACATCAGTGAAATTCTCAAAAATATTAATATCAAAGATATAAGAGGGGCTAGATACAAAGTAACTGTTGATACCATAAACGGGGCAAGTGGCGTAATAATAAGAGAACTCTTAAAAAAGCTTAATTGTAAGGTTAAAATTATAAACGCTAAACAGGATGGTGAATTTGCACACCCACCTGAACCTCTTGTAAAAAACTTAAAACAAATAAGTATAGATGTTATTAAAAACAAATCAGACATTGGTTTTGTTACTGACCCAGATGGAGATAGACTGCTAGTAGTAAATGAAAAAGGAGAGATAATAAGTGAAGAATATACAATGGCCTTAGCTATCAAAAATATTCTAAAAAAAGAAAAAACTGATGTTGTGGTAAATATGTCGACATCTAACATGTGTAAGGATGTAACAGAAAGTTTTGGAAAGAAACTTATAAGATCAAAAGTTGGTGAGCTGAATGTTGTGGAAAAAATGTTTGAAATTGGCTCTACTTTAAGTGGAGAAGGAAATGGTGGAATCATCTACCCTAAAATAAATACTGCAAGAGATGCGCTTGTAGGGATTGGTGTAATTTTAGAATTAATGACCGAACAAAACCAAAAGATTTCTCAAATAGTAGAAGAAATACCAAAATATATATTGCTGAAAGAGAAAATTTCTTATAACGGAGATTTGAAATTACTAAACAATAAACTCAAGAAGGTTTTTTCAGACAACTTATCTATAAATGAAATTGATGGGATAAGGTTTGATTTTAAAGACTCTTCTTGGCTTCATGTTCGCCCATCAAATACAGAACCAATAGTAAGAATATACATCGAAGCAAAAACAAACAAAAGAATAAAAGAAATCTTTAAAAAGACAAAAGATGCAATTTAGTGTTATAATTAGATGATTAATTAATATAAAATAAAATTATGAAACCACTATCACAAATGGTAAAAAAGGATCTCGAGAAAATAAAAATGGTTGTTTTTGATGTTGATGGAGTTTTAGTTCCTAGAGGTACTAGAATAAAACAAAATGGTAATACTACGACTTTAAATACTAAGGTAATCGGAAAGAAACAAATTGACCAGATAAGAGAATTAAACGAAGAAGGATTCTTAATAAATATTAGCTCTGGAAGGGGGCTTTATATGCTTCAGGAAATGTTTCGAGCAATATTACCATTTGTCAGTCTTACTTATGAAAATGGTAGCGCTACATGGTATCAAGGAAAAATTTATCAGCATATTAATAGCTTCAAATTTTTCCAATATATATATCCTTTATTAAAAAAGGTTACTGAAAAGAATCCAGATGTTAAAGGCTTTGAACCAAAAGAATTTATTATCACTATCCATTGTCATAAAAAAATTAAAAAGATTGAAGATATTGTTAATAAAGACAATAATTTAACTACTGTTTGGAATGGCGAAGCTTATGACATATTAATAAAAGGAGAACAAACAAAAGCTCTCGGCATTAGAAATATTGCTAAAATATTTAAATTAAAAAAGGAAAATATAATGGCTATTGGTGATAATTATAACGACCAAGAAATGCTAAATGAAAGCGGAATTCCAATATCTGCTGATAAAAGTAGAGTAAATGGTAGCTTCTATATTCCACTTGAAGGAGAATTCCTACCAGCTGATAATTTGATGCAAAAAATTATAGAACTTAAAAAGTAATATAAAAACACGAAATAAAAATGTTCTTCTTCCACGTTTTTTGATTAGCCCGTATAGATTTTTTAGAATAGTCCTTTAAGAAGGAACTTGCGCAGGCCGACTGGGCCGAGCAGAGAAATTTCTTAGCAAAGAAATATTCGTGTCCTTCGTAAGGAGCTATTCAAAAAATCTAAAAACCTCGATTAAAAATAAGGTTATTGACATCTTGCCTTATACTTACATATATGCTAATATTCGGCTTAGGTAGGTAAATCTATTATTTCTATCGGCAACCAAATTGAGAGAAAGAATAAACAATCAAATACGGGCATCTGAGGTTCGCGTAATCTCAAACGAAGGAGTCAATCTTGGCGTTTTGAGTATTAAAGAAGCTCTAGCACAAGCAAATGCTCTTGGCCTTGATTTGATAGAAGTTTCCCCCAATGTGAATCCGCCAATAGTTAAAATAGCAGATTTTGGTAAATACCAATATGAACAAAATAAGAAGCTAAAGAAGGCCAAAGCAGGAGCCAAAACCACAGAGACCAAGACTATTCAGATAAAGATAGGTACTGGGGAGAATGATCTTGCACTAAAGGCCAGAAGAGCATCCGAATGGCTCATAGAAGGTAATCGCATCAAAGTAGAACTATTCTTACCAGGGCGTTCCAAGTATATGCCAGAACCATTCCTAAAAGAGCGCATATATCGCGTACTTCACCTTATAACTGAGAATTATAAAATAGCAGAAGATTATAAAAAGGGTCCTAAAGGTCCAACTATTACAATTGAGAAAGAAAAGTAAAATTTATGAGTATAAAAACAAACAAATCATTAACAAAGCGTTTGAAAGTTACAAAGAATGGTAAGATATTATCTCGTGCACCAGGGTTCAACCACTTCAATGCCAAGCAGTCACGTACCAAGCAACTTGCCGGAAAGAAGACAAATAATTTCAAAATTTCAAATAAGAATAGAAGGACATATTTAGCAAACGCATAAATAATTATAAATAAAATTACGAAAACTATATGACAAGAGTCAAAAGAGGAACAATAAAGAATAAACACAGAAAGAATATCCTAGCCCAGACTAAGGGCTTCCGTTTCGGTCGCAGTACAAAGAAATCAGCAGCCAAGGATGCATTGCGTCACGCTGGAGCCTACTCTTTCGCTCACCGCAAAGACAAGAAAGCAGATGTACGATCCCTCTGGACTACACGCATCAACGCCGCTATTAGACCATTTGAGATGTCATACAGTAGATTCATCGACGGACTTAAGAAGAAAAAGATTGATATAGACCGCAAAATCCTCTCAGATATAGCACAGAACAACCCTGAAACTTTCGCAAGAATAGTGAAGAGTATATAAATAAAAACCTAAAAGCACCGCGACTACGTCGCGGTGCTTTTAGGTTTAAATAGTATTTGATTTCCTCCCCTCCTTTTCAAGGAGGGGCAGGAGTGGTAGTTAATTAATCACCACCCCTTTTTTTTCGGGTACTCCTCCTTACAGGAGCAGTACACTTTTCACATTTTGCATAGCAAGGACCGTCCTTGCTTAATCCTTGCTTAATAGGTCCCTGTTTAATTATAAATCAAAGTGCTACATTTTCTGCAGGTGCAGAAAATGTAGCGCTCACTATTTTTAATATATTATTTTATATACATATCACTTATTTATAAGGTTTTTCAAGCTTAAAAGTCTTAATGCATCTATCAAGCTTTATTTTTTTAAGATAATTATTGAATTGCTCTGGAAGAGGTGCTGGGCCAACCCAGACGCTTTGCTGGATCATAATATAATTAAATTTCTTTAGATGCCAGCGGAGCCATTCCCTTTCACCTTTCTTTTCTGTAGGTACATCAAACATTACTAAAAGTTTTCTTTCTTTAGATGCATTTTCTGGTTTGTCGAATTGCTTAAGAGAATCAAATTTTCTTTTTACATATTCTTTCCCACGTTTAGAGAGTATTATTCCTGATAATTCTTTTTCTATAAGACCTTTCCTTTTTAAACGATCAATTGTACCTCGCACACTTTTAGAAGAATATTTATTAAGACGAGGAACACCAAAAATATTCACTCTTACTCCCTTGTAATTGTATTCTGTGTTCCAAAGTTCTTCAAGTATTTCACTAACCAAAGACATATGTTTTATTATACTTCATTACTTTATTTAATGCTACATTTTCTGCACCTGCAGAAAATGTAGCATTCTTTTTTAGAGTTAATAGCGTTTTAATTTAGATTAATTTTTAGATTAATTTCAATTAATTAGGGTATCTAATTTGATTTAGGAGTTAAATTTGCTTGCGCTGTTGTTATATTACTTGTGGCTGCGTCTACTTCTGTTTGAGAGTTGGCAGTTGTAACTACATTGGCATCGAGGACTGCTTTATATGTAATCCAACTTTCAGATGTATAATCTACTTCTGCTTTTGCATTTATAGCAGCATTGTAAGCTGTGAGATCTGATAAGGTTGGAGCTTGAGCTATAGCTTGTAACCCCGCTATTGCACTCGTGATAGCTGTCGTTTTGTCAGTCTTGTTTGCCTCGGTATCTTCTGGTAATGCTAGTGCAGTTGTAAGCGCCGTTTGGAATGTAGCCCAACTTTCTGCTGTATAGTTCGCTTCAGTTAATGCTCCGGCGGAAGTTTTAATAGTTGCTAGATCCGTATCTATCTTTGCAATTCGAGCCGCTTCTATTTGCTCGGGAGTTAAGTTACCCGATTGATCACCTCCTCCTTGTCCGCCTGTCACTACTCCACTCTTGTTCACAATTTCTAGGAATTGATCTTCCGTCACACAAGTCGTCCCTACGCAGAGCATCTTGGTCTCTACCTTGTCACTATGTATCACACTTGCATACAAGTCGGTAACATTATTACTAATATCACCCATGAATTTAGTAATCAAGCTTCCAAGTGAAGTTGCTTTTGTAGTATCGAGAGAGGAGAGGTCTTCTACTTTTAGATTAAGTTCTTTGATTGCATTTACAGTAGCAGCCATGATAGGACGATCTTGAAGGGAGAGATAACCTCTAGGATCAGTATCTACTGCTTCAGGAATTACAGTTTGAACATTTTGAGCAGAGAATCCAGCGTATGTACTATTCATCTCCATACCTGATGTAGAATTCCATTTGTATAGAATTGGATTTAAAGCAAGTACGGCTTGTAGTCCTGTTTTGAAATCTCCTTGTATACTCTTTAGACGTTCATCGGAAGAAGCTGTGATGTTTCCTGACGCATCGGTACTGAGAGTACCAGCACCGTAGGCGTTGAAGCGAACAGCTCCAGTTGTATCTTTAATAGTTAAGGCCGTAATAATACCAGTACCCGTTCTATTACTTATAAGTCTAAAATCTCCAGTTGAAGCAGATTCTCTTCCCAACTCCCAATAAGAAGCAGAATCACCTGTTCCTTGTAAACGAAGTTGTACAGTAGTATCATCAGGGCCTTGTATTGTTAATTGCCTAACAGGACTTGTTGTTCCAATACCAAAGTTGCCGCTGTTTAATACTGTGGCCAGTGCTGAGGTTCCAGCATTATTTTGTATCTGAAGAGACGATGAACCCGTAGATATAATAGAATCATTTGCTAAATTTTGTATTTTATTCCATGCTTGTCCCGCCGTACCTAAATATAAAGTTCTACTTGCACCACTAAATAAAACATCACCTACAACTTCCAGTTTTTGTGTTGGCGCTATCGTCCCGATGCCCATGTTTCCGTTATTCAAAATACTAACAACATTTTGTGCGGGCTGAGTTAAATCTCTAGATGCTGAGTTAACCCAGAATCTCATACCAGCTGAAAAGTCATAAGCAATTCCTCCCCATTTAACATTGTTGGAATTAAATGCAAGGGTTGGATAAGTAGCTTCCATTTCATAACTTCTATTCCATCCGCCTGTCATACCTGTTCCTCCTACTGTATGAAGTATCGCCTGTGGACTTGTAGTTCCGATACCAACTGTTCCACTACTTGTAATTCTCATTCTTTCATCTGTATTGGCTAATGTGGTACCATCTATACCTAATCTTGTAAAGAATCCTAGGGATGAAGCATACCCATCTGTTCTTTCAGAAACAGCAAATATGCCTGCGCGAGGTCTACTTGCCATGTCTGTCTGCGCGAAAGTAATTCCTAACTTATCTCCTACTGCAGTAGTTGGTGATTGTAAAACTATTCCTCCATAATCTGGTTCAACTCTCGTAATATCTTTAATATTTAATTTTCCTGCTGGACTCGTCGTCCCGATGCCGACGTTACCTACATCATTAATCGTCATTGCAAAAATAGAATCATAAGATCCACCTCCAATACTTCTTCCGGTGTAAAAATTTAAACCACCAGAATACCCACCATTTGTAAATGACCGAATTTCACCCATTGAATATCCATATCCACCACCTGATGTATGTGCTTTACCGAAAACTATTTTATCTATCTCGCCTGATGAAGCAGTACTGTTCGTATTAATTCTAATATTTCCACCAACTTCCAACTTTTCTCCGGGCACCGTCGTCCCGATGCCGACGTTGCCGGTGCTTCCTAAAATTCTGACCTTTTCTGAATAAGCTCCAGCCGATTGTGTTCCAAAAATCAAATCACCTTCATTAGAAGCCGTTTGTAAACCTGTAATATATCCCGCTTGAGTTTGAGTAGAACCGACTGTAATACTTGAACCATTACCATTTGTATTTCCACCAGCAAGAAAGTAAGCAATATTTTGTCTACCACTTCCATCTGATTTTTCAACATCAAGTTTGACTGCTGGCCCCGTCGTCCCGATGCCGACGTTGCCACCGTTTAATATGGTCATTGCCACATTGTTATTTGGAGAAAAATGCATAGATGTGGAATTATTCGTTCCCCATACACTTGAGTAAGCTGAACTTCCGTGGAAAAGATTATTAGCAGAAGAAGATTCAATTCCCCATAACATTACCCCTCCCGTATTAGACCAAAGTCCATATTGTCCACCCGTTGTTCCTCCTGATAAATTGAGCACCTTTTCTGTTGTTCCACCACTTCCACTATTTACATCAAGTTTAGAAGAAGGTGCTGTCGTCCCGATGCCGACGTTGCCGCTCTTATCTATTCTCATTTTTTCGGTATATGCCGCTCCAAATGCAGTATTAAATAAAATTGCTCCTGAATTTGCATATGAATCAGACCAAAACTCTATT